>ERZ1740072.167-NODE-167-length-30199-cov-4.701765_pt1 | contig 30199 bp, 32 predicted proteins | sample MGYA00581733_ERZ1740072 | MGnify/ENA primary metagenome ERZ1740072 (study PRJEB43018, sample SAMN04849741) | marine metagenome | isolation source: floating plastic debris | place: Pacific Ocean | collected 2008-08-30 | study: EMG produced TPA metagenomics assembly...
ACTGCCCAAACAGGGCAGAATAGAAGCGCTTCGTCGCCGGAAGGACCTCTGCACAGATATGGATATGTATGCGTATCATGAAGTCTCCAATGCTTGGGAAGGAAGAGGGTCGAGTACGCCGCGGCAACAATCTTCCATCAGAAAGCCGACCAGGCCCTGAAGCGCCGCAAAGTTTGCCTGAGAGATAAGGGACCGACCCTGCCGCGACTGCTTGACCAGCCCGGCGTCTGCCATTGCCTTAAGGTGATGACCGAAGGTCGTCGCGGGCATGTTCAGGTGCGCCCGCATTTGGGTGACGCTCAATCCGGTATTGCCGGCCTGAACCAGTAAGCGCAGGATCGCGACCCGGCTGGCATGGCCAAGGGCCGCAAATGAGAGGGCAGCTTTGTCATCGGTCATAAAGTCTATATATCTAGATTTATAGATATTACAAGACGCGCGCTCTTTTTTCTCATTCCTCACATATTGCAGGCGAACACGTTTTCGTGTTCACCATTGATCGATATCCGAAAACCGCGCATCGCAGCCTGGAACAGAGATGGGGAAAGCCTGATGAAGATGAAATTCTGGAGCGGCCTGATGCTGGCCGCCAGCTTGATGATGTCGGCCTGTAGCGGCGCGACCAACAGTTCGGACAAGCCGCTTTTCGTTTCCGCGATTGATTATGATGATTTCACGCCGGCCGCCGGTTGCACGCTCGATGTGGCGGACGCGACCTATCGCGCCTGTCTCGACCCGCGCGCGCTTTATGCTGCTGCTGTGGAGTCGGCCGAAGCGGCAGACAATCCGCTGATGGTGGTCTGGGGCTTTGAAGAGTGCCCCTATTGCATGAAATTCAAAGCCGAGGAAATGAACCCGGAAAGCCCGCGCACAATTGCGGACTTCGTGACCAACACGCTGTCTGAGTCACAACGGGCCAGGCTTCCGAATTCCGGCAGAGACTTTCAGATCAGCTATGTCCACATCCATGTCCGCGCCGAGGACGGCGCCTCATTGGCTGAGGCACTCGGCGTCACCGATATCGCCCGGGACCGCGGCTGGCATCGCGTCTGGTCACCTTTTGTCAGCTTCACGCGGCCGGGATCGAACACATTCGTGGCCCAGACACAGTTCGAGCAAGGCGAGAAGCCTTGCAACTATGTCGATGACTTTGCCATCAGCCTGGAACAGCTCGGCTATATTCCCGCGGATGACAGCAAGGTTCGCGAGATGTGCGCCGCTGCCTGACGGCCTGTCGTGGAGTGACCCGTTCGCGCCATGCACATTCGACTTAATGGGTCCAAGCACATACGTTGAAACCATGTTCGACACCATAATCTACCAGATCGAGAACGGACGCGCGCGGATCACGCTTAACCGTCCCGACAAACTTAACGCCATGAGCCTGAAAATGCAGGCGGAATTGTCCGAAGCGCTCTGGGACGCGGATGCGCGGACGGATGTCCATTGCGCCATCATCAGGGGCGCCGGCCGGGCCTTCACAGCCGGCTATGACCTGGCCGGAGGCGACACGATACCAGTCTCGCGTCTACAGGCCGAGAATCCAGACGCGCCTTATCGCGGGTATCGCAGCGTGGATGATGATATCTGGCAGCTGGAACGCGCGCAGCGCTATCGCATGGCCGCGTTTGACATGCACAAGCCGGTCATCGCGCAAGTGCATGGCCATTGCAAAGCCGGCGGCACCGACCTCGCTTTGCTATGCGACATCGTGATTGTCGCCGATGACGCGGAGATTGGCTTTCCGGCCGGCCGCGATCTAGGTGCCCTGCCTAATCAGTTCTGGCTACACAATCTGGGACCGCAATGGACCAAGCGCCTGCTGCTGACCGGCGACAGCATCTCAGTCACGCAGGCCGCAGAGATCGGCTTTGCCCTGAAATCCGTCCCGGCCGACCTGCTGGAGGCCGAGGTGGAAGGCCTTGCCGATCGGTTCGCGCTGATCGACCCGGATATTCTTGCGGCGAATAAGCGCGCAGTAAATATGGGCCTGGAATTGATGGGCGCGCGGACCCTGCAACGCTACGCGACCGAGAATGATGCGCGTGGGCATCAGGCCGCCAGTGCGCGTGCCTTTGTTAAACGCGCGGGCGCGGTTGGCTTGAAACAGGCGCTGAAGGATCGTGACGCCCCCTTCGGTGATGGGCGGGTGAAGGTGCGGGGCCCGGAAACCCGGGACGCGGACGGCAACCTGATCGATCCGGAGGACTAGGCGTCAGACCAGAACTTTGCGCATTCTGAGGATCGGCACGATGGTCCCGTCATCGCTTGGTTGTGACAGGTCTTCGATGAATTCATAGCCGCAAGCTTCGTAAAGCGGGCGCCCGGGCGCTGTTGAGCCCATTTCCATCGTCTTGAATCCTTCGGTCCGCGCCGCTGTCTCCCCCGCTTCCAACAGGAACCGACCGACGCCCCGACGCGTAAAATCCGGATGTGTGTACATGGCGCGGATCTTGGCAGGCTCGGTCTCGGGGTCCGCCAGGGCGTCGTCGCGCCCCGTCGTATGATTGCCACCATAGAGCGTACGTCGCCGCGACCAGCCCCCGCAACCCGCCAGGGCGTCATCAATATAGACCAGGAAATAGGTGCCATCATCAACCAGGAGCGTATCGACGCCCATGCTCTCGCTGGAGCGTTCGACTTGTTTCTGATCGAGGAATTTCGGCAGCAGCGCCCTCATAGAGGCCGCCATTAGAGCCTCAATCGCGGGGATGTCTGCGCGGGTTGCAATTCGTAAGTGCATTTTCTGCCGTCTTCTCTATCTGGGAGCCTGTATCGCAGAGAATTTCGGTTTTGAAAGGTGCTTCGCACGTGACTGAGCAGATTCCCACACCATGCTTCGTGCTCGACCTGGCGCGCCTGCGCCGCAATCTCGAGATCGCCAGCCATATACGCGAGACAGCGGGTTGCAAGATCCTGCTCGCCACCAAGGCGTTCGCCCTGCCAGCTGCGTTCCCATTCATGCGCGATTATCTCGACGGGACGACCGCCAGCGGCGAGCATGAAGCGACCATGGGCGCTGAAGCGTTTGGCAAGGAGGTGCATGTCTATTCACCCGCCTATGCTCCAGGCGAGGTCGAACGGCTCGGTAAAATCGCGGGGCACATTTATTTCAACTCTGCGGCGCAGCTCTCGCGCTATGCCGCGTCGGCCAGAGCCGCGGGCGCCAAAGTCGGATTGCGGGTCAATCCAGGCTATTCAAACGCCACCCTGGGCGGTGATCTGTACGATCCTTGCGCCCCAATGTCCCGATTTGGCGAAGTCGATCGAACGCTGGACCAAGTTGACTGGAATGAAGTCGATATCTTCCACGTCCATGCCTTGTGTGAGTCGCTGGCCGATGGCTCGGTTGGGCTGATCGAACACGTCGCGGACCGCTACGCAACCTATCTTGAAAAGGTCAGCGCCGTAAATTTTGGCGGCGGGCATTTCATCAACAAAGACGGCTATGATGTCGAGGCGCTGATCAGCGCCATTCAGGCCTTCCGGGATCGCTTTGGTCTCGAAGTCATTCTCGAGCCCGGCAGCGGACTCGTGGTCAATACAGGCGAGTTGCATGCCAGCGTGATTGATGTGCACTGGAATGACGGCGATATCGCCCTGCTCGATGCCAGCGCGTCCACCCATATGCCCGACGTTCTGGAAGTGCCTTATCGACCGGACATTGTCGACGCGGCGGAGGCGGGTGAACTGGCTCATACTTATCGCCTCGCGGGGCGCACCTGCATGACGGGCGATGTGATTGGCGACTATTCCTTTGCGCAGCCGCTCATGCCAGGCAATCGCGTGATCTTCACCGATCAGATGCATTACTCCTTCGTCAAAACAAATACGTTTAACGGCAACCCGCTCGCCAATCTCGCTGTGCACCATGAGACGGGCGAGATCGAGCTGCTAAGTGATTTCGGATATGACGCCTTCCGACAACGACTCGGACGCTAGGCACCTGGCCGCGGCAGGCACATGAGTTGCGAATGCCCGGTCACCAATAACCGCCCCTCTCGATCATGAATGGCGCCTTCGGTGCCCATCAATCCGCCGGTGGCAAGATCCGCACGCACCGTCATATGTAACCAGCCAGCCGGCATGGTCGGTCGGAAAAAGCGATAATAATAATCCACGTTCGGCGCGATCCAGGGTGAAGGATCATCTTCAGGATGCGCCGGATACTGCGCCAGCCATCCGAACGTATCCATCAGGATGATCGGACGCGCCGCATCGATAAAGGGATCTGCCACCGAGGCGGTTTCTTTATAGCGATAGAATCCGGTCAATTCGGGTTCGCGGGCGGCATCACCGGGTTTTGGCATGGTCTTAAGCGGGCGCTGATCAATGCGGGACACAAAATCGAACGGCGGGTCATCCGGGAAAAGGTCTTCCCAGGTCGGCAGCGTCTCCGGATCAGGTAAGCTTTTCAGGTGCGCCACATCGTGTTCAATGCCGGGCAGGTCATCCGGCATGGCCCAGACCTGCGCTGAAAAGAGGAGCCTGTCCTCTTGCGCCATTTCAACGCGAAGCAATTCGCTGCGGCGGCCCTTCCGGATCGATTGTACGGTCAGTGTGACGGGTTGAAACTGACCGACCCGGACAAAGTGACAGGACATGCTGACAGGCCGCGCTTGCTCGGTGGCTTCGCCGGCGGCGCGCAAGGCCAAAGCGGTCACAAAGCCGCCCGCCGGGCCCCACAAACCCCAGTCTTCGCGCAGCAGGCCCGACCAGACATGCTCATCCAGGCGGGTTAGCCGTGTGGCAATTTCAAAATCGTCAATTCGATCCAAACTGGGCCTCCATGCCTGTGTCTGACGCGCCATTTCGATTGTCTCGGTGTGTCTCGCCCGTAAACGCAAACGCAAAACAGCCGCATTACGACCCAAGCATTGCCAGACTGAGCCGTAAAGGAAGATCCGATATCTGACCGGTCGAATTCCCGCGTGGACGAGATTCTCGCCAAAGCGCTGCCGCCGATCGAGCAGCGGTTCGACACGATTCTTCCAACCTGGCTGACCAAGGCGCTGATCGAATTCCTGGTCTTCGGCATCAAACAGGCCTGGGCTTGTCTGTTTGGCGGCTTATTGCTGGCAGGCCTGATCGCGACACACTATTTTTATCCGGAGTCTGCACCGCTTTCTCGCTATGATTTCCTGGTCGTGTATGCCGCGTCGACCCAGGTGATCTTTCTTATCACCCGGCTGGAGCGCCCCAGTGAGGCGCTGGTCATTCTGATCTTTCACATTGTCGGAACAGCCATGGAAGTGTTCAAAACCGATGCCGGTTCCTGGACCTATCCGGAAGACAACCTGCTCCGAATCGGAGGCGTGCCGCTCTTCTCCGGCTTCATGTATGCTGCGGTCGGCTCCTATTTTGCCCGGGTAGCGCGCGTTTTCGAGTTTCGCTGGCAAAACTATCCGTCGCGCGTCATCACGCTGCTGCTGGCAACGGGGATCTATATCAACTTTTTTAGCCACCATTTCATCTGGGATGTTCGCTACGCGCTGTTCGCATTCACGGCCCTGATCTTTCTGCGTTGTCAGGTCCATTATCGCGTCTGGCGATGGACGCATCAAATGCCTTTACTGGTTGGCTTCTTTCTCGTCAGCCTATTCATCTGGCTGGCCGAGAATATCGCAACCTTCACGCAGACCTGGCTCTATCCAGGACAGGAAGCAGGCTGGCACATGGTGTCGCTGCAAAAGCTTGGCAGCTGGTATCTGCTAATGATTGTCTCCTGGGTCCTGGTCACCCTGATCCATCCGCCGCAAGCCGTAGAAAATAACGAGACCGCTAACGACTAACTCGGATTGTGCTGCGGTTCCCAGAGCTGGATGGGATTGCCTTCCGGATCGAACACCGTCGCGAACAGACCATTGGGATAAGGATTGCCTTCATCCATGGTCACTTCATTGCCGTTCGCCCGCAGTTGTGCGACCATTTTCTCAAGACTTTCGACCCGAAAATTGAGCATGAACGTCTTGGACATATCGTCCCCGAAAAAGGTCGTATCATGACTGAATGGCGCGAACACAGTCGGGCCTTCGGCCTGGTGCCAGGGCTCTGTATCGTAATCGCTTGGCACTGGATCAATCCCGAAATTCTCATCATACCAGGCCACCAGCGCCTTGGTGTCCTTGGCCCGAAAGAAGAAGCCACCAAAACCCGTAATTCTCTGTTTTTCAGACATACTTGTTTTCCCACACTCAGATTTTGACCACTATGTCGGAAAAACGGGTTGACGTAAAACGCGTAGACCCAATATCTGCAACAACCTTTTGGAGCTTTCGAAGGCACATGAACTAGCGACACCGGTCACCCGGCAATCAGATCCTGCTAGCAGCGCGCCCAACGCGCTGAACTCACATTGTCATAGAAAGACTATTCATGCCTACACTACAGAACAAAACCGCGCTGGTGACTGGCGCTGCCCGCGGCATAGGTGCTGCCATTGCCAAAGCTTTCGCCGACGAAGGCGCCAATGTCATCGTCACCGATATACGAGACGAAGACGGTCAGGCCACGGCCGCGGCCATCGGCGCCACGTATCACCGCCTCGATATCCGGTCGGAAGCAGACTGGGCGCAGATCCGAGACGCGCATCCGGGGCTCGACATTCTCGTCAACAATGCCGGGATGACCGGGTTTGAAACCGGCAATCTCGTCCATGATCCGGAGAACGCCTCCCTCGAGGCATGGCGCGGCGTGCATGCCGTCAATCTCGACGGCACGTTTCTTGGCTGGCGGGCCGCAATCGCCATGATGAAAGACACCGGGACGGGCAGCATTATCAACATCTCCTCCCGCTCAGGTCTGGTCGGCATTCCGGGCGCGGCGGCCTATGCCAGCTCCAAGGCCGCGATCATCAACCACACCCGCACCGTCGCGCTTTACTGCGCGCAACAGGGCTGGAAGATTCGCTGCAACGCGATTGCGCCAGCGGCGATTCTGACCCCAATCTGGGAACCGATGATTGGCGAGGGTCCTGACCGCGAGGAGCGTATGGCGGCGCTGGTGGCGGACACGCCCCTGAAACGTTTTGGTCAGCCGGACGAAGTTGCCGCCCTGGCCGTCATGCTCGCCGGTGACGGCGCGACATATATGACGGGCGAGACGCTGACCCTGGATGGCGGTTTGCTGGCGGGTTCGGCAGTGAGCCCAGGCTAGCGCGACGTCGGTAATCGACGGCGGGGGTGTTTTCGGTCTAGGTACAGCCCGAACCCTAACTCTGAAGAGCTATGCGTATGCGCTTGAATGATTGTCATAATTTTGGAGATTTCCGGCGGCTCGCCAAACAGCGCCTGCCCGGCCCGATCTTCAACTACATAGATGGGGCGGCGGATGATGAGGTGACCTATCGCCGAAACACCGCCGCCTATGAGGATGTCGATCTTGTCCCGCAGGTGCTCAATGATGTCGAACAGATCGACATGAGTGTCGAGGTGATGGGCCAGACGCTGGACATGCCTTTCTATTGCGCGCCAACCGCTTTGCAGCGTCTGTTTCATCATCAGGGTGAACGCGCCGTGGCCAAGGCGGCGACCAAGTATGGAACCATGTTCGGCGTGTCCTCACTTGCGACCGTCGCGGCCGAGGAGATCGCCGATCTTGCGCCAGGCCCGAAACTGTTTCAGTTCTATTTTCACAAGGATCGCGGCCTCAACGATGCCTTGCTCGAACGCGCGCGAGCGGCGAGGTTCAATGTCATGGCGCTGACCGTCGACACAATTGTTGGCGGCAATCGCGAACGGGATTTGCGCACCGGCTTCACATCGCCGCCGCGCCTCACCCCGGCTTCATTGTTCAGCTTCGCGGCGCATCCCTCCTGGGCCTGGAATTTCCTGACCAAGGAGAAATTCGACATGCCGCACCTGTCGTCGCATGTCAGCCAGGGCACCAATCTCGCCGTCTCGGTCGCGGAATATTTCACCTCCTTGCTCGACCAAACCATGAACTGGAAAGATGCCGAGAAGCTCTGCGCCCAGTGGAATGGTCAGTTTGCCTTGAAGGGCATTATGAGCGTGGAAGACGCCAAGCGTGCCGTGGATATTGGCTGTACCGGCAGCATGGTTTCGAACCATGGAGGCCGCCAGCTGGACGGCGCCCGGGCGCCATTCGATCAGCTTGCCGAGATTTGCGATGCCGTCGGCGACCAGATTGACGTGATTTGCGAAGGCGGCGTTCAACGCGGCACGCATGTCCTGAAGGCCCTGTCGGTTGGCGCCAAAGCCGTGTCGGGTGGGCGCTACTACCTGTATGCACTGGCCGCGGCGGGTCAGGCCGGGGTCGAACGCGCGCTCGGCAATATGCGCACCGAGATTGAACGCGATATGAAACTGATGGGCATGACCCGGATTGATCAGCTCAACCGCGACAATCTCAGATGGCGGGCGCGCTAGGGCTTACCAGCCGCCGCCCCCGCCCCCTCCGCCGCCGCCACCGGAAAAACCGCCCCCACCGCTGCCGGACGAGCCGGAGCTTTGCGGCATGGCAGATGAAACGCCAGAGCTCATCCCTGAGACCATGCGATCGGTCATGCCGCTGATCGAACCGATCCGGGCCGCATTCATATTCGTCCAGGTCGGATCATAATTGGCCGCTTCATCCGGGATGAGTCGCTCGAAATGCTTGGTCCAGGGTTTCTCAACCCCGAGCGCGACAGCTTAGGGGAGGAATGTTTCATAGCGCTCCACCGTCATGGGCGGCGGCGCCTCGCTGCCCACTTCGACCGCATTCAATTGCAGCTTCTCCGCCTTTTCCATGTACAGGCGGAAGCCCTGCAAATGGGTCCGCACGTCCTGACCTCTACGGGTCGGCGCTGGCATCAGATACATGAATAATCCATTCAATCCGATCAGCGCAACAATGCCGGCCGTGTGCCAGATGCTCCAATAGGAGTGTTGCAGGATGGCGAAGACCACGGCGAAGATCGTCAGGATCCCGCCAAGAATCACATAGCCGGCATTCCACTTGAAATAGTCACTGCCATATTTGTTGACGACCTTCTTGCGGAAGCTCGTATAGGCCTTTGTGAAACCGGCATGATATTTCTCGCCGAGCTTGATGGATGAGCGGTCGTCGAACAGTCCGGAATAAAGCTGATCCAGTTCGATCGGCAGGGTCCCGGCCGCTGGCGATGTCCCTTTGCTCAATGTCGTCTTTTTCTTGTTCTTCGCATCCACGTCGATCCGCATCTGCCCTTTCGCCGCCAGATACATCAGGCTGGCAATCAAACCATCATGTCCGGAAAAACCGCGATGATAGATATGGTGCGCCGCCGCGGGTGAGTATCCTTCCGGAGGTTCATATTGCGGGAAGACGGGTCCCTTTGCGGGATCGCGGCCGACACGGTCAAAGCTACGCATGTAGAATGCCAGCAGTCCCAGGAGTGATGCCACCAGCGCCGTCAGGGAGCCATAGCGCGCCCACCACAACCAACCCTGATCTGACAAGGAGGGCGGATCGATCGCACCTTTCGCCAGGCTGAAGGATACGGTCAGCCCTTCGCGTACGCCGAGCGGTTCCGTAGTCGAGACCACATGGGCCCCGTCGACCCGGCGATAATTGGCATTCTGTTCCGAAGCGCCAAAGGCACCTGTATAAAAGTCGGTTTGGGTGACCTCGGCGCCATCCGGCAGGGTGATGCGGGCAGAGGCGGCGCGAATCGGAAACAGCCAATAGCTGCCGGTTGCGTTCCAGTATAATTCATCCCGGTCCTCAAAGTATCGGATCTGATTCTTCACCCGATATCGAATTTCATATGTGTGGACGCGATAGTCGAGATAGCGGTCCGGATCGCCAATCCGGATCACCACTGCATTACCATTGCGTTCGCGGTCATACGGCTCGCGGCGACCATCTTTGCGAATGCTGAGCACATTATATCTGTAAGGCAGTGTTCCTGTGCCATCATCATCTTCATAGAAGGCGGGCAGTTCACGATAGATGCCGCGTCGGATTTCGCGGCCTTCGACATTTACGGCAATGGTCTCGGTGACAACAATGTCGCCATCTTTCTCGACCTCGATTTCGACATCGAACCGGCGAATCTCCTCTTCCGCCTGGGCGGCGAGCATTGTTCCGAAGGTGAGCAGCAGATAACAGAGCGCCCGGAATATGCGCATCATGCAGAGCCTCCAAGATTCAGATCGGGCACCGCTCGGTCCGCCATATTTATCTCGAAGAATTTGCGTTGGGCAAAACCAAATAGGCCCGCCGCGAGATTGCTCGGAAAGCTTTCCACCGCAACATTCATTTCTCGCACCGCGCCATTATAGAAGCGCCGCGCCATCTCGATCTTGTTCTCGGTTTCGGAAAGCTCATTCTGGAGATCGCGGAAATTGTCGCTGGCTTTCAGATCCGGATAATCCTCTGCCAACGCCAGGAGTTTCGTGACCGGAGCGGCCAGCGCGCTCTCCGTGCTGCCCCGCGCATCCGGATCGTCTCCGGCCTGCAGCGCCGCATTCCGTTTCATGATGACATCTTCGAACAATTGGCGCTCATGGCTGGCATAGCCCTGAACCGTGGTGACCAATTGCGGGATCAGATCGGCCCGGCGCTTGAGCTGAACATCAATGTCCGCCCAGCCATTATTGACCATGTTGCGCTTGCCAACGAGTTGATTGAACAGAATCGCCAGGGTCACCAGAATCGCCGATAGCGCGCCCAGTCCGAGATAGAGTCCGATCATGAATTTCCCTCCTTCATGATGTGTCTCATGAGGATTACGGAAATTGCCACGAATGTGAAGCGCAAGCGCGCGACAGGGGCTTAAGTGGCCGGATCCCAGCTGCCGAGCGCGGTATCCATAATACTGACCGCTTCGCGCACATCCGCATCCTCGATCACAAGGGGCGGCGCCAGGCGCAAGACATTATTGCCTGCAACACCCACCAGAAGACCATGCGCGCGGCAGGCATTCTGCACCGGCTTGGGCAGCGCCTTCAGTTGTAAACCTGTCAGCAGCCCCTTGCCCGTTACGCCATCGACCTTGTCCGGATGGCTGTCAGCCAGGGACTTCAAACCTTGCGCCATCGTTCCCGCGACGCGGCGCACTTGCGCCAGGAAGGCTTCATCCGAAATAGTGTCCCAGACCACATTACCAACCGCCATGGCCAGCGGATTGCCGCCATAGGTCGAGCCGTGACTGCCGGGTTGCATGGCGGACCCCGCCGCCTCCGTCGTCACGCAGGCGCCGAACGGGAAGCCCCCGCCAACACCTTTGGCGACACACATAATGTCAGGCTCGGCGGCCTCGGTCCATTCATGCGCGAACAGCTGGCCCGTCCGGCCCATGCCGCACTGGACTTCATCATAGATGAGCAATGCCCCACGTTCATCGCAGAGTTTGCGCATCTCGGTCAGGCAACTTTCCGGCAGCGCGCGAACGCCGCCTTCACCTTGAACCGGCTCAACCAGAACGGCAGCGGTCTTGTTCGTGACTGCGGCCTCCAGAGCGTCATGATCGCCGAACTCGATTTGCGTGAAGCCCGGCAATGCGGGCCCGAAGCCTTCCAGATATTTCGGATTGCCGCCTGCATTGATGGCGCCCAGCGACCGGCCATGGAAAGCGCCGCTAAAGGTCACGATCTCATAGCGCTCTGTATCGCCCTTGGCCCAATGATATTTGCGCGCGGTCTTGAGCGCACATTCAATCGCTTCCGTGCCGGAATTGGTAAAGAAGACTCGATCCGCAAATGGCAGGCGCTCGCACATCTTGCGGGCCAGTTCTTCACCGGCCGGCACGCGGAACATGTTTGAGGTGTGCCAGAGTTTGCCGGCCTGAGTCTGCAAGGCCTCGACCATGGCGGGATGCGAATGCCCCAGCGCGCTGACCGCAATTCCGGCCACAAAGTCGAGATAGGATTTGCCATCCTCGGTGATCAGACGGACGCCATCACCACGCTCGAACGCTTCTTGCGGTGGACGGTAGACCGGCATGAGGTGTTGACGGGGGTCCGACATGATTTGCTCCTGTCTGATCAGATATGGTGATTATATTGCCCTGCGGGCACGCTTGGCGAGGGTCTGATTGAAAGTCAACACATGACCTGATCAGGGCATATTTCATGCGCACATGCTACAAATGAGACACGATCGTTCCCGATTCCCGGATTTAGGCCGGAGAATCTTTCCTTACAAAAGATTCAGGGAAATTCTTTGCGAGAGCTATTGACGAAAAACGATAAACTGTTATTGTTTTTCAATAATAAATGATCTGGCGGCTTCCCTAACCTCTCTCCCCCTGAGCGTCGCCCGGTTGATAACTCTCACTCCATTCATCTTGGCGACTCCCTTTCGGGGGTCGTTTTTCTTTGGGGCGTTGAAGCGCTGGAGATTTCGGAAAAGAAAAAAGGCGCGACCAGCTGGCCACGCCCTGAAAGTGATTGCAGCGTTTCCTCCCAGAAACTTGCAACTCCTGTATTGCCAGATTGTCGCAGCGCGTCAAGCGGTTCGTGACACCTTCTTAACAAAATTTTCGAAGACAGCGTTGTCAGAGCTAAATACTTGGTTAACTGTTGCAATTGCTACAGTTTCAATGCCCGCATGCGTTAAGCTTCTCGCCACCTCACTCGCCTTATTCGAGGGGCAGAGCGCAACACAATCGGATAATAGGGTTAATCCGAAGTCTGACATTTTATCTTCAGGGATCGGATTCGATGTTTCGAGTCGTGAGAAGGTTTTTGCAGCGGCGGTGGCTTCCACGCCGTCCAGGAAAATCCGCAGAGTCGACATCGCCTCTGCCGACCAGTCTGCGCTGAGGGACCCGGTCAAGGACGCCTCGCTTTTCAGAATCACGCCGTCCTGGAGGATTTTCAGATCATTCGCCTTCAACGTTGCCCCAGTGGTCGTGATATCGACAATCACCTCCGCCGTGCCCGCCGCCGGCGCCGCCTCGGTCGCGCCCGGGCTCTCGATCAGGCGATACTCGCCGACGGATTTCTCCGAGAAGAATTGCCGGGTCAGTTTCAGGTATTTTGTTGCCACGCGCATGCGCCGTCCATGCCGCTCGCGGAATAATGCGCCGGCCGCTTCGAGGTCGGTCATGGTCTCGACATCCAGCCAGGCCGCAGGCACGGCAACGATCACATCCGCGCCCCCAAAGCCGAGGCGCCGCATCACGCTGACATCCCGGTCAAAGGCGCCGGCGAGATCATGCAGTAAATCCTCACCGGTGATTCCAACGTGCAGCTGTCCGGAGATCAGGCCTTCGGCAATCTCCCTTGCGGATAGCAGCATCACTTCTGCGTCGGGCAGACCTTTGAGCTCTGCACTATAGCCGCGGCCCCCGCCTTTCTGGCGCAACTTGAATCCGCTCGCCGTCAGCCAGGCTTCTGCATTGTCTTTCAATCGCCCCTTGGACGGGATCGCAATGGACAGTCGGCTCATGACGCAGCTCCTGTTGTTCGCGGCAGACGATGCGGCACCAGGATCCCGCCAATCGCGGTCGCATCGACTTGCCCGCCCGACAGATCCCGCATCAGCGAATCATATCGCCCCCCTGCGATGAAAGGCAGACTGATCGGGCCGCTCGCGTCCGGCGCGGTCACCTCGAAAACGAACCCGTCATAATAAGTGAAGCGCCGGCCGAATCGCGTCGCGAAGCGGGCACCCTCCATCAGGTTCTTATGCGCGCTCTCAACCAGTTTGCCGGTTCGCTCTGCGAACATCTGCAAGAGGTCGTCCAGGCCTGTGAGCTGATGATCCCTGGCGATGGTCTCCAGGGCCCCGGGCGCCTCGTCCATCGGCACATTCAGGGACAGAACCTGTTCGATCGCTGTTTTCTGCGCCGGGGTCAGCATCACCTCGCTCGATTGCGCACGCTCAAACAGGCGTTCGACAATTTCGTCTGCGCTGCGCTCGCCCACCGGGCGGACAGTTGTCATGGCGAAGATATCGTCGACAAATGCCGCGACGTCTTCGCGCGCCATACCGGACAGGCGCCCGGACAGGCCGCTGCGATTGCGCTCCTGCCCACTCAGATAAGCGCGCACCCCGCCTTCCTGCCGGAAGGCGCGTTTGAGGCCGGCGGTCACATCAGGCGCCAGATCCATCGCATCAACAAAAGCCGGAAAGACCGCAAGGTCGCCGAAACAAACGTTACCACTTGGAACACCGCAAGCGACGCTGGCGTCCGCCAGGACCTCAAACAGCCAGGCGTCTTCCGTGACACTGTTTGCGGCGCCGAACTTTTCCAGTCCGACCTGATCAAACTCAACCGGGGCATCGGGCAAGACCGGCAGTCGGAACACAGGGCCACGATACCGGCGCAGGGTTTCGCCGGTCACGCCACTCTGCCGCGCCCTCACTTCATCCTGTGCAACGACCAGCGTGAGATCAGGCCGCAAGGCCCATTCACGTCCGTCCTGATCAACGAAGGTACATATGCGATTGCGTACCGCTTCGCCCGATAGTTCGAGCGGCACCCGGGCGGGGATCAGGATGGGCGGTTCGACCAGATCGCCGCCAATGCCGGCAAGCGCCTGTGCGGCAGTGTCTGTGAGGGTCATTGGTCCGCCTCCACAATGGTACGAAGCCGGGCGACCATGTCTGCTCGCGGTGCTTCGAATTGTCCGGGTCGCGCTTCGCGATACGCTTCATTGCTCTCGATCGCTGCCGCCTGGCGGGCGCCTTCTTTCAGATCCTTGATCGTGACGACGCCTTTTTCAAGCTCGTCCGTCCCGACCATGACCACGGCAGGTGCGCGACGGCGGTCGGCATACTTCATTTGCGGCCGCATGCCCGAGCTGCCCATATAGGCCTCCGCGCGCAAGCCGGCGCGGCGCAATGCGGTGGCCAGTTGCAAGGCAATAGCGGGATTGTCGCGATCCATGTTCAAAACCACGACCGGTCCATTCAGGTCGTCAATGTCACCGCGAATGGAAAAGGCCGCCGCCAGCCGGCTGACACCAACCGAGAATCCTGTCGCGGGAATTCGCTCGCCCGTGAAGCGAGCAACCAGATCATCATAGCGCCCGCCGCCGCCGACCGATCCGATCCGGACGGTATTTCCGGCTTCGTCCCGGGTCTCTTTCAACAGCTCCGCCTCATAGACGGGCCCAGTATAATATTCGAGCCCGCGCACAATGGAGGGATCAAACTGGACGTCGGCTTCCGGCGTCGACAGCGCCGCGAGGGCCAGAGATATTTGTTCAAGTTCGGCAAGCCCGGCGTGCGCTTCCTCGCCGGTGCCCACCGCCTGGCCGAGCGCTTCAAGCGTCTCGCTGCGCGTCGCGCGCCCGGCTTCGGCAAAGGCGAGCACACGCTTCACCGCTGCCGCATCCAGTCCCGCGCCCTTGGTAAAGTCGCCGCTTTCGTCCATACGCCCAGCGCCCAGTAAATCCGCCACCCCGGACGGGCCGAACTTGTCCAGCTTGTCGAGCGCCCGCAAAATGGTGAGGCGCACGGTGTCATCATTGGCACCCACATCCGCGAGCACGGCATTCAGCAATCGCCTCGTGTTAACGCGGACCACGAATTCACCATTGACCGCGCCGGCCGCACGCATGGCTTCGGCCGCCATGGCGATCATTTCAGCATCAGCATGTGCTCCGGCCGCCCCAACCGTATCCGCATCACATTGCAGGAATTCGCGAAACCGCCCCGGGCCCGGCTTCTCATTGCGCCAGACGGGTCCCGCCGCATAGCGCCGAAACGGCTTGGGCAGGGTTTGCCAATTCTCCGCCGCGAACCGTGCCAGCGGTGCGGTCAAATCATAACGCAGGCTCATCCACTGATCGTCATCATCCTGAAGCGCGAAGACCCCCGCATTCGGCCGGTCCTGATCCGGAAGAAACTTGCCCAGTGCGTCGGCAAATTCGAACGCACCGGTGTCGAGCCCTTCAAAGCCCCAGCGCCGATAGACCGCGGTAATCCGTTCGATCATCGCCTTCTCGGCCTCGAGCAAACCTTCTCGCTTGTCCGGAAAGCCCCGGGGCTTGCGCGCCAGGTCGATCGGTTTTGACTTCTTTTGTTTGCCCATGGGATGGCCTTTATCTTGGGTCGCGCTCCGCATAGACGAAGCTGCTGAAACTGTGAAGGTTTGGATGCCGGGGCTGGGATCGAACCAGCATTGACCGAATCAAAGTCGGTTGTCCTACCATTAGACGACCCGGCAGGGGTCGGATCGATGGACACATCACGTTTCAGGTCATTTTGACTGGAAGGGCTGAAAACTTGAGGCGCACCGAGATCATTCGCGCCTCATCGGGGGCGCGTCAGGTCTGTTGATGGAGATGATGCAAAATCGTTTTCATGGCGGGGCGAGTATACAAACAGAGCTGCTACGTCAAGCGACCGTTTCCAAACATGGACAATTCCCAAACGCATTCCAAAAAATTTCGCGATCGGATCAACGCTATTTTATCGCGCTACGCCTAGAAGTAGAATTATTGAAAGGGCGGTTGGATTGAAACCCATTTTCTCTTTGTTCAGCGGCATCATCCCAAAGACCAAATGGGTGCGGGATGATGGCAGCTTTATTCTGTCGACGACGGACATCCACCGTCGGCGCATGGTCTTTGTATCCTGTTTCGCACTGATCATGACGGCCGGATACACGGCACTGCAATTTTATCATGTCGGTCTTGAGAACGCCGCCGCCTTGAATCTGACCACGGGTGTACTTGGCTGTCTGTTTGCGATCATTGCGCTCAAGGTCAGCTTGTGGAGCGCCAGGCCGCGCCCCTATATCCGTTTCCTGCTCCTCGGCTTTTCCACGCTCCTATGGGCCGAAATTTACTATGCAGGAGGGATCACGGGATACCATATTGGCATCCTTCCCATCCTGCCTGTCGTCGCTGCGATCTTGCTGGATGGGCGCGATACCGTCTCGTTTACTCTGTTAAATGTCGTCATTGTCGCTGCGATCGCCGTGTTTACCTATACGGGCGGTCAGCTGCCGCCGTTCGAGATTTCTGCAAAGTCCGCCATATTGATGTCCGCCTTCATCATCATGATCTCGGTCCTCGGCTGTGGATCAGCTGCGATCATGCTGGTGCAGCAAAGCGAAAAGGTGAACCGACAATTGCTCGATCTGGTGGAGTACCAGTCACATCTCGCCGCGCATGACCATTTGAGCGGCCTGGGCAATCGCATCCGCCTGCAAGAACGCTTCGAACGGGTGCAGGATGGCGAGTCGTTTGATATCCTGCTGATCGATCTGGACGGCTTCAAATCCGTCAATGACACGCACGGTCACAATGCCGGTGACTTCCTGATCAAGGCCCTGTCGGAGCGGTTGCGCGAAGTCACAGATGATCATGACCTGCTCGTCCGTCTAGGCGGCGACGAGTTCGTCATCCTGCTTGAGGAAGTCGATGGAACACTGGGCAGCGTGCGTAAATATGCCGAATACCTGATCGACATTATCAGCCGCCCGTATCGCTGGGAACAGACCGTGCTCCGCGTCTCGGCGTCGATCGGTCATGCCCGCTATCCCGATCATGGCGGCTCGCCGAGCAAGGTGCTGAGCCTCGCGGACAAGGCCCTGTATCAGGCCAAGGATGCGGGCAAGCGTCAATGCATCACCTATGGCACAGAAGCCTGTCCGAAATCCAAGCGCCGGGCCCAGCCTTCAGGGCAGCGACCTGAAACAAAACGCAAAATTGCCGCATTCACTGCAAATCTGCGCCAAAAAACCGTTTAAGAGTGGATAATCATCCGAGCCGGGGCTTCCGGCGGCACACGAACCGTGGTTCAACAGCCGACAGACGATAGCCCGGGCGAGGATCGGGTTTTGAAGCAAAGGGCTGCAGGATGACAACACTGGCTTTGGTTGATGACGACGAGAATATTGTCGCCTCGCTGAAAATCTTCTTTGAAGCAGAAGGCTACCAGGTGCGTACCTATCATGATGGATTGACCGCACTCGGCGCGCTGACGGATAGCCCGCCGGATCTCGCAATCCTGGATGTCAAAATGCCAAAAATGGATGGCATGGAATTGCTCAAGCGCCTGCGCCAGACCTCCGAGCTGCCGGTCATATTTCTGACGTCCAAGGATGAAGAGATTGATGAAGTCATTGGCTTCAATATCGGCGCTGATGATTTTGTGCGTAAGCCATGTTCGAACCGTCTTCTGTCCGAACGTGTGAAAGCGGTTCTGCGCCGGTCACGCTCAGCCGATTCCAGCCCGGAAGAAGGCGACGTGAAACCGATTGTCCGCGGACGTCTGACGCTCGATCCTAACCGGCATTCCTGCTCATGGGATGGCCATCCGGTGCGCATGACGGTGACGGAGTTCCTGATTCTGCAAGCGCTGGCGCAGCGTCCCGGTTATGTGAAGTCTCGAGACAATCTGATGGATGCGGCCTATGATGATCAGATCTATGTGGATGACCGGACGATAGACAGCCACATTAAGCGGCTGCGCAAGAAGTTCCGCGAAAGCGACAAAGAATTTGATGCGATCGAAACGCTATATGGCGTCGGCTATCGCTATAATGAAAGCTAGACTTCAATTTTGTGGGGGAATTATGAAAACCAGGATCACCGCCTTCGGGCTCACACTCATGCTCGCAGCCTGCGGGACGGAAACCGAGATTGTCGACCCTTATGCCGATCTCGCGCAGGATGAGATGCTCGTCCGTTTCGAAGCCAATGCCGAGATTCCGGACGGCCAATGCAATCCGAATGTGCATTATGCGATGCGGACAACCGAAGAGTTCATTCTGCTGAATGCCAATTACGAAGTCGTGGATCAGAACCTGACCGGATCCGGCACCAGCCTCGTCAATGAGGAAGATAGCGGCGTCGCACGGAGGACGATCGAACTCAACATGTTCGATCCGTATCCTGTGGCTTGTTCCGATCTACAGATCCGCGTCCAGGAATTCACCTGTCGGACAGAAGACGACGCGGATAGCGCTCCGTGCCCGTCGCCGAAGTTTGAGGGCACAGAAATGTTTGGCAGCTTTGAAGGCTTGCCGAATTACTAGTTGGCGAGTTGCAACCAGGCACGAGCCGCCGCCAAAGCAGACTTGATGTCTTCTTTGTCGAGCAAGTCGGCCATTTCCTGACGACAGACTTTTGCGTCGTCATAGCCTTTGAGCACTGCCAGGTTGAACCATTTATGCGCAGCGATCAGGTCCTGTTCGCAATCAACGCCTTCTGAATACGCGAGTCCCACGCGGTATAGCTCTTCACCTGTTGCGGTTTCCGAGACCAGACCGGTCTCAGGCGCAATATCGGTTGCCAGATCTGAATATGGCATCTTCTTATTCCTCTCAGTTGTCGAGAGGTGCCCAGCCAGGTTTTCCTGGTCCGGGACACCCACCATCACAGCCACCAATACCTCGGCGACAGGCGTGAGATTGCCGGACAGGCTTTGCATTAAGGTTAACGCCTAATGCTCTGAAATGGCAGTGTATTAACAAAATGCGGGCGGGCGATTAACCTTCAGGGCAGATTCCGGGTTTGGCGGATGAAAACCTGCTTTTTTTCGCTTCCGACATTACCAAAAAGCCAGAAACGCCAAATTCTCATGCCCTTCATGCGAAAAACTCCGAGTGCGTTTCGAGATTTCTTTTCAAAGCAAGATCGCATCCCGCGCGCGTTCCTGTTAGATCGCGCCTATGTTGAATCGACTTCCCCCCCTGAATGCGATCAAGGCGTTTCATGCCGCCTCCCGGCATTTGAACTTCTCCCGGGCGGCAGAAGAGCTGGGTGTGACTCAAGGGGCCGTCAGCAAACAGATTCATGCCCTCGAGGATTTTATCGGCGCGAAACTGTTCGAACGCCATGCCAATGGTCTGGAACTCACGGCCGAAGGACAGTCGCTCAAGAATACGACCTTGCCCGCCTTTGACATGCTGATCTCAGGCTTTTCGCGGTTTGAGCGCCGGGAACCGCGATCTCAGAAAATCCGCATCTCGACCCTGGCCTCCTTCGCGTCCAGCGCATTGGCACCAAGGCTGGATCGACTGGAGGGCGCATTTCCGCAAGTCGAGCTCGAATTCCTAACCTCCGATCGTCTGATTGATCATGCCAAGGAAGAAGTTGATTTCAGCATCCGTTACGGCCAGGGAGTCGCTGAGGACATGGTCTGTGAACCGATCAGCTCCGCCGATCTCATCCCGGTGATGCATCCTACATATGATATCAAGTCGGGCTCCGTGCGACTGTTGCAAGTGTTCAATGTCGATGAGTGGCAGACCTGGGCGAATGAGCGCGGTGATGAATTGACCCGGTCTAACCGCAAAGTGATCGTGCAGGAATTCCTGGTCGCCCTGAACGCCGTCCTGAATGGCCAGGGCATCGCCCTGCTGCCAGAATTGATTGTTCGCGATCATCTCGTAAATGGCCGCCTGATCCGGTTTGGCGAACCATTGCGCGATTGGCGCTATCATTATTACATCGCCATGCTGCCGCGAGCCCCGCGTCGACGCTATGTGGCATCGATCATCGATTGGCTGAAACACGATATTGCGGACACCTACCCCGCCTGATCCTGCCCTGAGATAAACTCATACCAGCACGTCGAAAGGCGCGATTCCGGTCATGCCCGGACTGTGACATCTGACGGTTCGCTCGTGACGAGCCAAACTAAGGAGAAAGTCATGAAACAACATTTGAAAGTCTTGGCCCTGTGTGCGGGCATGATGATGACCCTGCCTGGCGCCAGCGCGTTGAATGAAGTGCCGATGCAGGTGGCATTCAAATATGATCCCGCTGCACCCGCGTCCCAAACCTATCGCCGGGCAGAACGCACCGCCACCAAGGCCTGCGGACTGTATGGGCGGGTGTCGCCCATCAGACAATCGCTGATGCGAACCTGTGTCCGTCCGCTGGTCGAAGAGTTTGTGATCGCGACGGGTGATTCCGATCTGATCGCGCATCACGAAAACAGAACAGGGCGGAAAGTCGGCAATTTCTCATTCGTTGCCAACTGATCCCACCTGAGTGCCGGGCTTGAATCCTCTCAGCCCGGCACGATGGCGGCAATCAGGCGCGGACCAGGGGCGGCGATCGCCTCTGCCAGCGCTGCGTCAAAGTCTTCCGCTGTCGCGGTCTCAATCGCCGATACACCCATGCTCTCTGCCAGCTGCACCCAATTGATGTCGGGGCCTCCAATGGACAACATGTCCTTGGCCGTCGGCCCAGGGTTTCCCGCGCCGGTGCGATAGAGTTCAATATTCAAAATGCGATAAGAGTGATTCACGAAGACAATCGTGGTTACGTCCGCGCCTTCGCGCGCCATGCTCCAGAGCGCCTGATTGGTATACATGCCAGCGCCATCGCCAGACAGGCAGATGACCTTCCGATCCGGCGCCGCGATTGCCGCACCCAGAGCCAGGGGCATGCCCTGCCCAATGGCGCCCCCAGTCAGCATCATCCAGTCATGCGGTCGTGCATTCTGGGTAGGCAGGTAGGACATTAATCCATTCGATACGCCATCATCCGAGACCAGCGCCTGATCCGGCATATGACGGGCCAGGCGTTGTCCGACGCTTTGCGCCGTCAGCTCGCCGGTTGGCAGGTCCGGCACGCGCAGCGCTTCGGGCGCAGCGGCATCGCTCGCGCCCAGCGCATCAGCGAGCGCGGTCAGAGTCGCGGCGCTGTCTGAACTGGCATCCCCGAGATCGAGCACGTCGCATCCGTCCGGCACCAGAAGGCTCGGCTTGCCGGGATAAGAGAAGAAGGCAACCGGTGCACTCGTTCCGGCCAGGATCATCAAGTCCGAGCCTTCCAGGTCCGCCATCGCCCCTTCGGCAAAATACTGCATTCGCTCAGGCGCGAACACGCCGGCCCCGCGGCGCATCTTGGGATAGAACGTATCCGTCATGACCCGAATACCGGCCGCTTTCAAACGCGCGGCCGCCTGGAGACCGGACTCATTAAGCGCGGTGCCATTGATCAGGAGAAGCGGATGATCGGCGCTTGCGATCGCGGCCTTGGCCGCCTCGATCTGGTCTGGCGAAACGGTTCGTAATGGCGCAGGGTCGATCAGCGCGCCTGTGACGCCACCGTCCATCCAGGCACTGTCGGCCGGCAGAATAAGCGAGACAGGTCCTGGCTTCGGGCCGTAGCTCGCGGCAAAGGCTTCCGCCGCCAGCTTTCCCGTATCCCCCACCTTGTCGGCGGACTTGATCCAGAGCGAGTTCGGGCCCGCCAGGCCGCGAATATCTGATGTCAGCGGCGCGTCATATTTCAGATGGGGGACGGCATGATCGCCAATCACATTGACCATGGGGGTTCGCGCACGCCCGGCATTATGAATGTTCGCCCCGGCATTGAGATAGCCTGCGCCGAGATGTAGCAGCGTCATGGCCGGGATCCCCGATACGCGCGCATATCCATCTGCGGCGCCAGTCGCGACCCCTTCGAACAGACACAGGACCGAACTGATTCGCGGCTCGCCATCCAGGGCTGTAACCAGATGCATTTCAGATGTTCCGGTATTGGCAAAACAGGCCGAAACGCCATGATCCGCAAGAGTTGCCACCAATGCCTCTGCGCCGGTCATTTTATCTGACGGTCCGTCATCCATATCCTCGCCTCCTCCTCGATTGTGTTTTCGTCTGTCTAGCGGGCATCCCGACCAAAAAACAAGCCGCAATACAAGAAAGGACGACTGTTCGCACGAAGCGCTCAATCGTCCTGTCAGGGTCCGTAGACAAGCCACAAAGGGGATATGGCTGCAGAGGAGATAGAACTCTCACTCCGCAGGAGCAATATCTGACCCCGCGGTATGAAATTCAAGTCTACGTTGCGCAGAAAATGGTAATTGCTGTGTATTGGTGTGTTACAGAATTATGACATCGCTCGGATGACTTGTGTCATACAGTTTGGAAACCTCTTGCGCGCGCAAGGTTTGAGCCTTGTTTTGATTGATATATCCCTTCTCGGTAATCTCTCCGGCATCCGCTTGAGGCGGGGTCGGTTGCAACACGATGCGGGCAATACGGCTGGCGGGGTTTGGCGAATGCGCATTATGACGCTCCAATCCGGCCCGGACCGCGTCGACCACGTTTGGATGGTGGATCAGCTCGGCCATCGGTAACGCGGCATCGACCAGGCGCTGGCAATACCCTTCATTGATGAAACCAAGCAAGCAGACCTCATTCTGATTCAGGCCGCAGACCACCGCGTCGGCAAGCGCGCCATTGACGGCTTCGACAGCCTGCACCCGAAGCTTGCCGGCTGAGACCCAGCTGCCATTGGCCAGTTTGAATTCTTCTGCGGTGCGACCGTCAAAGGCAAGGCCTTTCTCGGGACGGTCCAGATCGACGAACCGCACCGCATCGCCGAGTCGATAGAACCCTTCTTCGTCAAAGGCGGCCCGAGTCTTTTCTTCATTGCGATAATAGCCCGGCGTGACATTGACGCCTTTGACCCGTAGCTCCAACTTGTCGCCGGCGGGAACGAGCTTGAATGTGTTGCCCGGCAGGGGCAGTCCGATCAGGCCCATCGTGTCATTCGGCCAGTGGACATTGCTGGCCGTGGGCGAGGTCTCGGTCGCACCATAGCCGGCCGATAAGGAGATCCGTGTGCCGGTGACACGCACCGCGACGGCCTGGATTCGCTCATATATATCTTGGCCCATAGCCGCGCCGCCATAGGCCATGGAACATATGCGCTTGAAGAACGTCTCTGCCAACGCTTCATCGCGTTCAAATTCTGTTGCGAGCGCGGCCCATGCCGCCGGCACGGTTGTATGCTGCGTGGTCGACACGTCTTTCATGTTTCGGATCATTTCGGGATGCCGCGCCGGCGTCGGTGCGCCCCAGTCAAGATAAAGGTTTCCGCCCCAATCCGTCATATTGTGCAGGATCGCGTTGGCGCCATAGGTGTGGCTCCAGGGCAGAAAATTGCACATGACCTGAACCTCACCCGTCACTTGGGCTAGCATTTTCTCGTCCCAGACCGATCGGATCATCTTGGCGTTGGCCGCGACCATCCCGTGCGTATTGATCACGGCTTTCGGCTCACCGGTCGATCCGGAGGTCAGCATGAATTTCGCGATGGTTTCTGGCGTCAACCGGTCATAAGCCTCGGCGACAGAATTGCCGCCTGGCGCCGCAAATGCGTCAATTGACTGGCTCTGATATCCGGTCGGCGCATTTCGCGAATATAGGATCAGTCGATCTCCGACCGCCATGCCGTCCAGGCCGCGCTGATATTCGGCGCCGTCCTCAACATAGATGAATTTGGGCGCGACCAGATCGTCGACATAATTGAGCCGGGCAAAATCCTGACTGAGCAAGGCATAGGCCGGCGTCACAGGCACGACCGGAAGTCCAGCCAGCATCGCGCCATACATCACCACGGCATGATCAATCGTGTTGCGCGACAGGATCATGACCGGCGCATCGGCGCCGGCATTCAAAAAGCCTTGCGCCATGGCCTGAACCCGTTGCCAGGCCTCGGAATAGGAGATTTCCTGCCAGCCCTCGCGACGGGGGTCGACGGGATCGCGCTGTGCCAGCCAGGTCCGGTCCGGGGTCTGTTCGGCCCAATGCCTCAATGGCCACAACATGTGCCGCGGGAAATCTTTCAGGGGCTGCCCATTATCAAGCAGGATCGTGCCGTCCGCGCGGCGGTCCACGTTCAGTTTCTGCGGCAGATAGGGCACGTCCCGAAACGGGATATGACTTGTCTCACTCATCGTCGCGCTTGCGCCTCTTATTCCTTCTTCCTGTTTCTCCACTTGCCCGGGCAGCTTCGTCAAGCTTGCCGCCGGGACCGCCAGTACACCTGGCACCACATGGCAACCGCGCGCCTGCTTTTGTGATCTCAATTCGGTGTGAGCGACTGTGATCGCTGTTTGATCAGACGTTAAGTGCGCCGCCGGACAAGCCGGCATAGGTCGGGAGGGTCGAAAACAAATATAACGACAAGAAGGACTTTCCGATCATGTCTCGCCTCACCCTTGCGGCCCTCGCCGTTTCCTCCGCCCTGACCCTGCCTGCCTATGCCCAGGATGATGATGGCTGGTACGTGTCCGGCTTTGTCGGCGCCGGCTTCGCCAATGATGCCGACCTGCGCGGCACTCAGAACCCTGTTGCCGGCGCACCCGGCACCGTTGGCGACCCCGCCCGCGTCCAGGCAGAATTTGACAGCGACAGCACAATCGGCGTGGCCCTTGGCTACAAGACACCTTGGGAATTCTTCGGCCTGTTCAACACCCGGCTGGAGCTCGAATATTCGACCCTCAGCGTCGATGTCAGCGATGGCAGCTTCAATGGCGGCAACCAGTCCTTTGGCGGTGACGCCGATATCGATTTCTTCCTGATCAATAATTATAGCGACATCATCTGGGACGATAATCAGACGCTGATCCCATATGTTGGCGGCGGCCTGGGCATCGCAAATGTTGATGCCAACATTCTCTATGCGGGTGGCGGCGCCGTGGATCCAAACTTCGTCGTGACCGGCGAGGATAGCGGTTTGGCCAGCACGTTTGCCGGTGGCCTGACCTGGCTCACCGGAACGCCCTGGGAAGTCTATGGTGAAGGCCGATACTACCAATTCCGTGACCTTGAGTTTGAGCGGCGCTTTATCGGCAATGGCGAAAACCTGTTCAATGCCGAGGTCGATGACGATTTTGATGGCACCAGTCTGACGATTGGTGCGCGCTACAAGTTCTAAGAGATCACCTTTCCCCTCTGGATCTCTTGGATCTCGGTCCAGCGGCGACCTCCCTCCTGCCGCTGGACCTTTTTCTTTTGTAGCGGATGACAAGCGCCGCGGTGCGACCTAAATGCCGTGGCATGACGTCTCCGTTTGTATATTTGCAGCATCGCGCCGTTCTTTCCTTGCAAGGCCCGGATACGATAACCTTGCTCGAACGTCTGGTGACCAATGCCACCGATAACTGGGCGCCCGGCACGACGCGCTATGGCGCCCTGCTGACGCCGCAAGGCAAGATCCTGTCCGACTATCTGGCCATCCGGAGCGAGGATGGCGGCTTGCTGGATACCGCGGCGGAGCATGTCGACGATCTCGCCAAACGCATGAAAATGTTCCGCCTGCGCAGCCAGGTCGAGATTGAAAAACTGGAAGATGTGTTTGTCATCGCCGGCACGGAGCCGGCGTCTGAAGGCTTACGACCGATTTCCGGTGCGCAGCATGTCTATCTTGACCCGCGCTATCCGGGCGGACGGTTGCGCGGTCTCGCGACCCGGGAAAGCTGGGCCGCCTGGTTTGGCTATCATCCAGCGGAATGGTCGCGCCCGATGAGTGAGTATCATACCGATCGCATCACCCATGGCATTCCCGAACAGGGTTTCGATTTTGGCGCTGCGGACGTCTTTCCAGCCGATATCAACATGGATGTGCTGGGCGGAGTTGCGCTGAACAAAGGCTGTTTTGTCGGGCAGGAAGTTGTTAGCCGCATGCACCGGCGCGGAACCATCCGCAAGCGCACCTTGCCGATTATCGCGACGACGGACACCACGCTCACGCCCGGCGACGATCTTCTGGCCCCCGCCCCGGTCGGAACCTTGACCAGTTGCGAAGCGGAAAACGGTCTTGCCCGCATGCGTGTTGATCGCTGGCTGAAGGCAACGTCTGATGGCCATGCTGTGACGCTTAATGAAACCCCTGTCACAATTGCAAAACCCGATTGGCTTGTCGCCGAAGTCGAGGCTATGAAATAACCATGACAAATCAAGTGCCTTGCGCCTGGGCGCCGATGGATGACCCGCTTTACCGGGCCTATCACGACGAAGAATGGGGAGTCCCGGAATACGATTCGCGCGCCTTGTGGGAGAAACTGCAACTGGATGGCATGCAAGCGGGTCTCGCCTGGATCACCATCTTGCGTAAGCGCGAAACCATGCGTGAGGAATTTGACGAATTTGATCCAGAGAGGATTGCGCGTTGGGATCAGCGGCGCATCGACAAGGCGCTGACCAATCCCGGCATTATTCGCAGCCCGAAAAAAATAGAATCGTGTATCGGCAATGCCCGCGCCTTCCTCGATGGCTTTGATCAGGGCGAGGATTTTTCAGAATTCTGCTGGGACTTTGTCGACCACAAACCCATTCTCGGCCATTTGAAATACTATCGTGATGGACCGACCAAGACGGATATTTCAGAGGCCTGTTCAAAGGCCTTGAAGAAGCGGGGCCACAAATTTGTTGGCCCGACGATCGTCTATGCTTGGATGCAAGCATGCGGTCTGTACAATGATCATGAAGTCGACTGTCCGCGATTCAAACAAGTTCAGGAGCTTGCCCGATGAAACCCCTTCTCGCCCTCGCCGCCGCCCTTGGCGTTTTGACCGCCTGCGTCAGCAATACGGAATTTGACCGGGACCGCGCCTATTCGAAATGCGAATCGATCAGTGATGAATCTAGCCGCAATCGCTGTATCGCCGACGCCATCCAGGATGCGGAGCGCGAACGCCACAAAGACGCGGCACGGTTGGAACAGTTGGAAGACAATGCCGACCGCCGCGAACTGGGACGCGAAATTGCCGGCGCGGAAGATGGCTGACGCACCGCGGCGCCCTGGCCAATACGCTGCCGTTGCCGCTTGCCTGGGCCGCGAGGATATTATCGACCCGGTCTATCCGGTCGCTTTCAAATCCGGAAACGGCGCCTTTTGTTCACCTGACCTGGACAAGAAGGAATGCCGCCAGTTTCTGGAAACAGCAAACGAGCCGCGCGCGCCCGCGTCCTGATTTCCTGCAGATTCACCGCGCGTAACGGCTCGACGCCCGTCTTTCCGCGCCCTAATAGTTTTGCGGTGAAGAAGATAACCGCAAACGCGGTCCGAAGAGGCGCCCCATGAATACCCCCGTCATTTCAGCCACTGGTCTCTGGACTCCCGCCGAGTCCGTCTCGAACGAGGAATTGGTGGCGAGCTTCAACGCCTGGGCAGACAAATGGAACCGGGAACATGCCGCCGACATCGAGGCCGGCACCGTCGAGGCAAAGACCCATTCCAGCGTCGAGTTCATTGAAAAGGCCTCCGGCATTAAATCGCGTTTTGTCGTCAACAAGTCCGGCATTGTCGATCCCGACACGATGCGCCCGGACATTCCGGAACGGTCGAATGAAGAGATCTCGGTGCTCGCGGAAATTGCTGTCAATGCGGCCCGCATGGCGCTCGAGACTGCGGGACGCGATCCGAAAGATGTCGATGCCGTGCTTTGCGCCGCCTCCAATATGCAGCGCGGCTATCCGGCTATGGCCGTCGAGATTCAGGACGCGCTCGGTGTGGAGGGCTTTGGCTTTGACATGAATGTGGCTTGCTCTTCGGCGACGTTCGGGATTCAGACCGGCGCCGATTTTGTGCGCTCCGGCAGCGCCAAATCCGTCCTGATGGTCAATCCTGAAATCTGCTCCGGACATTTGAATTTCACGGATCGCGATAGCCATTTCATTTTCGGCGATGTCGCGACCGCGGTGCTGATCGAGAATGAAGACATTGCGCCAGCAGCGCATTGGAAAATTCTCGGCACCAGTCTCAAAACGCAATTCTCCAACAATATCCGCAACAATTTCGGTTTCCTCAATCGCTGCGCCCCGGACGGGATCGGCGCGGAGGACAAGCTGTTCGTCCAGGAAGGGCGCAAAGTGTTCAAGGAAGTCGTGCCTATGGTGGCCAGAATGATCCTGGCCGAACTGGACCGGCTTGATCTCGACGCCCCGCATTTGCGCCGCATGTGGCTGCATCAGGCGAATGCCAATATGAACCGCCTGATCGCATCAAAAGTCCTTGGCCGCGAAGCGACAGCGGATGAGAGCCCGACCGTGCTCGACACCTACGCCAATACGAGCTCCGCCGGATCGATCATCGCCTTTCACAAGCACAGTGCAGACATGCAAGCCGGTGACAAAGGCCTGATCTGTACGTTCGGAGCGGGCTATTCAGCTGGCACCGTCTTCGTCGAGAAAGCCGCCTAAACGATGCCCGCAAGCTCGTCTTGCATCTGCGCATGGTCCACCTGAGGCGGCTGGCGACCATAAAGTAAAAGCAGTGACACGAAGGCAATGCTCGTCGCCTGCGATGAAAACAGTTCCAGCATCAGCGCAAAAAACCAGGCGGGAAGACTCTGTGCCCGGCGCGCATCTGACCCGATGGTGACTGCCTGTCGAAGCTCCGCACGCGCGGTCGCGATATTCTGCTCCAGGACCGCGCGTCGTTCCGCCAGACCCAACTCGTTCTGAGCGTCCCGATACGGTTTCTGATGCGTCCGGCCGGCGGCTTCCACACCGGCCAGGTAAGCTTTCAACCCGTCAATCGATCGCGTGTCGGCCGGAATGCCTTCCAGCTGCCGAGTCCAGTCGGCAATCTCGGTTTCGGTCAAGGCGCGCAAATCATTAGCGCTTTGCCATTTCACCGCCTGACCCTGTTCATTATTCACCATATAGAGCGTCGTGCCGGCAATGCTGGTCCCCGCGCCTGCGAGCGCGAAGACCAGCGCCCGCAACGCCTCCCCCCGGCGGTGCCCCGACAGGTGCCACCAGAAAAAGGTGAACCCGCCAAACGAACAGATCGACGCAATCACGCCGCTCCAACCCCAGACCCGCGCCTGGCCAGGTTCGCTGACACCAAGACTGAAGGCCTGGAAATTTGCAAACCCAGACAGCGCCGCCGCCGCCAGCCCCGCGCCCAGAAAGACCAGCGCGAGCAGCGTGATGATGATCCGTTCTCCAGTAACACCGGAGGCTTCGGAACGCTTTGTTCCGGACGCGTTATCGGTTGCCCGGTCGCCATCATCAACCAGCTCGGCAATCAATGGCGTCGGGTCAGCCTGTGCCGGGATGGCTGGCTCGCGCTCCGGGACCAGCTCCAGATCGGGTCGCGGCAAGCGCGGCTGAATGGGAATAATCTCTGCCTCGGAAAACGGCTCATGATTCCATTCACCCGCTTCGACTTTTTCGCGCAGATAGGCCAGGAGCGGACCTTGCGTGCCGCAGGCCGCACAATGAACCTGCCCTCGCGCGAGTGAGAGCTTCAGCCCATTGTGCGCGCCGCATCCCGGACAGTCTTCAAATGCCTGTCCGCGATCATCGAAGGCATCTTCCAGCCCCGCCTGCCGCAACGCCTCATCAAGCACATCGGATGTGGTGGTTATCGCGCTCATGCCCGCCCTGTTCCGTCTATTTGTACATTATTTGTTCGTATTATGTTTCTTTTTTGCGCTCGTCAACCACGACGTTGACGTCAACGCAAACATTTTAACTCGACGGCAAGTTGATCGCGGCATATACGTCATACTATGACACGTCTTCGCACTCGCACCCCCGCAACCGGAA
>ERZ1740072.169-NODE-169-length-29815-cov-4.987231_pt1 | contig 29815 bp, 28 predicted proteins | sample MGYA00581733_ERZ1740072 | MGnify/ENA primary metagenome ERZ1740072 (study PRJEB43018, sample SAMN04849741) | marine metagenome | isolation source: floating plastic debris | place: Pacific Ocean | collected 2008-08-30 | study: EMG produced TPA metagenomics assembly...
GACGAAAGGCATGGTAGAGCGCTGGGGTGATGAAAGAGTCATCGACACACCGATTGCGGAAAATGGATTCGCCGGCCTTGCTTTAGGAGCAGCAATGACAGGTCTTCGTCCTATCGTTGAATTTATGAGCTTTAATTTTTCTTTTGTAGCAGCAGATCAGCTGATTTCTACTGCATGTAAGCAGTATTATATGTCGGGAGGGCGCTTTTCTGTTCCGATTGTTTTTCGAGGTCCTAACGGCTCGGCTGCACAGGTAAGTTGTCAACATTCTCACTGCGTCGAATCCATCTACGGCACACTACCTGGATGGATCGTGGTTTCTCCTTCAAATGCCTACGATGCAAAGGGATTATTAAAATCTTCGATTCGAGCCAACTGCCCTGTCATTTTTCTGGAAAATGAACTGGATTATGGCGACACTATGGAGATTCCTGAAGAGGAATACCTCCTTCCTTTAGGCAAGGCCAATATCGTCCGCCCGGGAGAAGATATCACGCTGATTTCCTACAGCAGAATGCTCAAACTCTGCCTAGTAGCTGCTAAGGAAATGGCAAAAAAAGGTGTCAATGTAGAAGTCATTGACCTTCGCACAATTAAGCCGTTAGATATAGCTCTTATCGCGCAGTCGGTGAAAAAAACGCACCGCTGCGTTGTTGTAGAAGAAGGGCATCTTTTTGCAGGGATCTCTTCAGAAATCGGATTTCAGATTATGGAACATTGTTTTGACTACCTTGATCATAGGGTAATTCGGGTGTGTCAAAAAGAAACCCCCATGCCCTATTCTAAACCTTTAGAATACGCTACTTTGCCCAACCCAGAGCGGATTATTGAGGCATTAGAAAAAGTGCAGCAGGGATTATAAAGGACTGTTTATGCCATTTGCGATCACCATGCCAAAATTATCTCCTACTATGGAAGAAGGAACCATTGCCAAATGGCATGTGCTAGAAGGAGATTTAGTTAAATCGGGTCAGGTGTTAATTGAAGTTGCTACGGATAAAGCCAATTTAGAGTACCAAGCGCTAGATGGAGGGTATATCCGCAAAATTTTGGTCGAAGAAAATCAGAGCGCCAAAGTAAACGATCCTATCGCTATTATAGCAGAAACGCTAGACGAGAGTATCGAGAATATTTTGTTAGACCAAAAGGTCTCTACACCTGTAGAGCCTGAGCCTGTTGCACAGTCTGAAGAGCTGCCTACTGAAAAACCTACTGCACCTGCTAGCGCCTCGTATCCAGCTCCTCAATTCACCCCAGAGCCCCCTTTACAGCGTTACCAATTCCCCACATGGAAAGAAGAAACATCTTATGTAAAAGCGTCTCCCTTAGCAAAAAAAATGGCTCAAGAAGAAGGGTTAGATCTTTATTCTGTACAAGGGACAGGACCGGGTGGAACAGTTGTTGCTAAAGACCTGAGCTTTGCGCAGAAAAATGCGCTGCATTCTTTTGCAAAAAAAGCTGCGCCTACAACAACACCAGGTAGCTACAAGGAAGTTGCCCCTACTTCCATGCGAAAAGTCATCGGCAAAAGATTGCAAGAGTCAAAATCTTTTATTCCCCATTTCTATATCCATCAAGATGTAAACGTCTCTTCTTTAGTAGCGATAAGAAAAGAGCTCAAAGACATGGATGTCAAACTCACCGTCAATGACTTTGTTGTAAGAGCGGCCGCTCTTTCTTTGAAGCAGCATCCAGTGGTCAATAGCGGCTACAATTCTGTAGAACAGAAAATCATCTATTTTCAGACGGTAGATATCTCGGTTGCTGTCACTTTACCCGAGGGGCTTATTACTCCTATTATCCGTCACGCCGATTACAAAACTATTGGACAGCTTTCATTGGAAATGAAGCAGCTAGCTCAAAAAGCCAAACAAGGTAAGCTACAACCTGAAGAATACCAAGGCGGCTCTTTTACCATATCGAATTTAGGGATGTTTGGTGTGTCAGATTTTGTGGCGGTGATTAACCCTCCACAAAGCGCTATTTTAGCGGTTTCAGGAATTGAAGAAAGACCCGTTGTAAAAAACGGAAAAATCTGGCCGGCTCATATGATGCGCCTGAGCTTATCTGCAGATCACCGCGTTGTCGATGGTATGGACGGGGCAAAGTTCATTAAAACGGTGCAAAAATTTTTGGAAAATCCCTCCGTTCTTCTATTGTAAGTATCTTTTTTAATCAAAAGATAGGAATAAATCCCCATTTTGCCTAGTCTTCTTTTCGTAAAAAATCGAGGTGGATTATGCGCACTTTTTTTCTATTTTTCTTTTGTTCCATGGTGGTTAGCGGTGTATTTGGAGATCGATTTTCCAAGTATGCTATCTATCAAAACCGCTATACGGAACAAGAGTTGGCGCAAAAAATTGCTAAATATCTAGAAAAAGATCCCGGTATTCGTCGTTTTTACCGGTTGACTCCTAGCGCGCTTTACCTAGGCGAATGGGAAAAAGGAGAAGTGGATTATGTACTCTATCTTAGAGACATAGCTACCGGCTCTCACTGTAAAAAACCTCGTAGAGAAAGCCTACAAGGTGTGAAAATAGCATTAGATCCAGGGCATTTTGGAGGGAAATACGCAAAAATTGAAGAGCGTTTTGTAGATATTTCTGGAGAAGAGACCCTAGATGGTCAAGCGATCTTTTTTTGCGAAGGGGATATAAGTTATCTTACAGCGGTTTTTTTAAAAGAGCTTTTAGAAAAAGCAGGTGCAGAGGTGTTCATCACTAGACAGTCTTTGGGTGAAGGAGCATTTGATGAAGACTTTTTTTCTTGGTTAGAAAAACAGCCCGATTTACAGCATCTGCCTCTTTCTACTGCATTTCGCGCTCATTATAATCCTTTAGATCTTATGCGAAGAGCAGAAGCAATCAATGCATTTTCTCCCGATATAACAGTTGCTCTTCACTATAACGTAGATATTGACCATCAAGAACAAGAATACGGTAAGTTTTTCACCCATTGGAACTATAGCCTAGCGTTTATTCCAGGGGCATTTCAAGAGCGCGATCTAGAATCTATAGAACATAGAGAAGCATTTTTACGTCTTCTTGTGACAGATGATCTAGCCAATTCTTGCAAGCTTACCCGCTCTATATTGCGCTTTTTTGAAGAGGTATTGCAGGTACCTTTAATGGATGAGAACTACAAACCTTTTTATGTGAAAAACGCCTGTTTGCTACAGGAAAAAGGGATGTATTCACGTAGCTTGTTTTTAACAAGGCTCGTCCGCTCGCCGATCTGTTACGGAGAGACTTTGATACAAAACAACCAAGAAGAAGCCTATAGACTACAAAAAACTGATACAGAAATAAAAGGCGTTTCTTGTTCAAGTCGTCTAAAGGAAGTTGCAAAGGCATATTTTCAAGGGATTCAGGCGTATTTTCTAGATTAAAGCCATTTTTTCTTCAGGAATAAGATCACAGAAATAAATGAGGTGATGATGATGGTATTGATCAAAATTATGAAGGCCAGAGGATTATTTTCTAGAGGTAAACGGACATTCATCCCATAGATTGAAGAGATAATTGTGGGTATCGTAAATACAATGGTAATAGCCGTTAAGCGCTTGATCGTTCTGTTGACATCATTTGTGAAAATGATCTGATAAGAATCCCTTAAGCTTCGGATGCTTTTGATATTTACGGCGCAAAGGTCTTCCGATTGTTTGATTGCGATCGTAAGATCTTGCAGAAGATCTAAATCTTTTTCATATAAATGGACAAACCTTCCGCTAGATACCGCTTCTAATAAGTTTTTCATGGGGACAAGGGATGTTAGATATTGGTTTAGGATTTCTTCGTTTTTTGTAAGATCGACAATCGATTCACTATCAATGTTTTCAATTTTTTTTTCCTGTTGCAATACTTTATGGCGTACCATTTTGATGCTAGTATTGAAGTTCTGGGTAATTTTTAACAGGATATGAAATAATAATTTAGAGCGCTCAGAGCTAGAAATACGGGAGGGCTGGTTGAGAGCTGCGTCGATTAAAGCGCTTTTTCTTGGGGAAATGGTCACGAAGTACTCTGGCGTTAGGATAATTGTCAGAGCTTCTGTATATAAACCTTGTTCTTCAGGACAAGGGTGCCTTGTAAACACCAAGATATTGCGATTTTCTTGTTCTACTCTAGGTACTTCATAGCGATCTAAACTATCTTTTAGATGGGTGTAGTCGATGTCGGTGATTTCCATGATCCTATCTAGATCATGGACAGAAACATCTGTTACATGGATCCAAACACCTGGTTTGATATCAGGTGTTGGTTTAAAAAGACCTTCTTTATGTGGTTTATAAAAGATATGGAACATGCAGAGAAATCCTTTTTCTCACTCATAGATGGTACTAAGAGAAAAATCAAGGAGAAAAATCAAGGAGAAAAATCAAGAGTATTTTAGGAGTTTTCTTTAATGCCAAGCGTCTCTTCTATCTTTTCAAGCCTTTTGACATACTTCGCTAAACGTTTTACATGTACTTTTTGCTTATTATACTCCTGAATGGGAAAGACAGGGGAGCCTCTATATACGCCTGTTTCCAATGAGCGGTTAACGCCTCCTCGAGTAGCGATTTGGGTGCCTTTAGAAATAGTTACATGCCCTACAATGCCGACTTGACCTCCCATCATGACATGCTCTTCTGTCAGAGAAGATCCGGCTATACCTGTTTGGGCAGCGATGAGATTGCGCTCACCTACTTGGACGTTGTGGGCAATTTGTACGAGGTTATCGATTTTTGATCCTCTACCGATTTTGGTGCTTTTAAAACGGGCCCGGTCAATGGTGGTATTGGCTCCAATTTCTACATCATCTTCTAAGATGACATTGCCAAGCTGTTCTAATTTTTCTGATGCGCCCTTTTCATTGACAATATAGCCAAAGCCGCAGGAGCCGATGACAACACCTGGTTGGAGAATAACCCGGTTTTTTAAGATACACATCTCTCTTATTGTGACGTGAGGATGGATGTAGCATTCGCATCCGATTGTTGTTTTAGCGCCTATATATACATGAGAAGAGATGGTCGATCCCTCTCCTATACTAACGCCTTTGTCGATCACTGCATAAGGTCCGATAGAAGCATTTTTTGCAACTTTTGCACTTGGGTGGATCACCGCTGTCGGATGAATCCCAGAAAACCCAGAAGGGGCTTTTTCCATGCAGAGTAATTTGATAAGTTGTTGAAAGGTAGCGGAAGGATCTTTAGCTAAAAGAAAATTTTTTCCTTCAAATCCGCTGGAGAGTGCCTCTTTTTCATCATTGATGATCGCGGAAGCTTTTGAGCGGCGCATCATGTCTTTGTATTTAGGATTGGCAAGAAAAGAGATTTCACCCTCCTTTGCTTCTTCAAGAGAGTTGACATCGGTTACGCAAATAGAGGCAATGCCGTGGAGCTTGCAGTCAAATTTTTCTGCAAGCTCCGCTAGTGTATAACGCGTTTTTTTCATAGAAAACTGTTATTCCTCAAATTCCTCATCTTCAAAGAGTTCATCTTCCTCAGCATCTTCTTGTGTAGATAGAGCTTGGCTTTCGATGGACTCTTTTGTTGGAGTAGATTTTGCTAGCTCTTTAGCTTTTTGCTGCGCTTCTTATTCTTTTTTAGAGAGCTCTTTTGCCTGTTAGACTTCGAACTCTTGGTCGGGCTCTTTCACCACATCATCTGTAATATCTAGCTTAGGATTATGATAAAAGCAAAGCTCTTTATTAAGAACGTAGGCCAGTTGCTTTTTTTCTGCGATTTTCGCTGCAATCGAAGTGACTTTTTGGTTGATTTTCTGCATAGATTGCATTTGCGTTTGCTGCAGAATTTGGTAGTAGTGTGATTGATAACGGGCTAGATCTTGATTTAGGGATTGGTATTTTGTTTCCAGCTCTCCTTTTGCTTCGTTTGATAGGCCTTCCATGTAGTCGGTATCTTCTATCTTACCAGCGAGATCTTTTAGTTCTTTGTCGGTTTTTTCAATCATCTCTACCATTTGCTGGCGGACGTTTTCGAAGTGGGTTTGCTCTTGTTTGCCATATTTGGATCCTTGCAAGCAGGTTGCAAAATTGACTACTGCGAGCGATCCTTGTTCTTTAGGTTCTATATTTTGAGGTTCCGTTGCAAAAGCTGTGCTCACTAGAGCAAAGGAGCCCAGCATGGTCATAAAAGGTTTACGCAAATTCATAGGTTTCTCCTAGGTTAAAATTGTCCTGCCATGGAAAAGAAAAAGTTACTTACATCTTCTTTTTTTTCCGGGTTAATGGGGTATCCATACCCTAAAACAATAGGCGTTCTATTCATCAGTTCTAATCGCGCACCTACGCCGACACTTGTACGCAGAGTGCTGTTGATCTTGAGTTTTTTTTCGGTCGAAGATCCTGCGTCAACAAACGCAAAGAGATCTAATAGTCGAAAGATTTCTTGATTATACTCAAAAGAGAGAAGAACGGAAGAAATTCCTCCGATAGGTTGATTATCTACAATAGGGCTGATCCGGTAAGGCTCGTATCCACGAACAGTTGTTTCACCGCCTAAAAAGAATTTTTCACTAACGGGAACCTTGTTAGCAGTATTGCCAAATGGAAGAATAAATCGGAAGTCTCCTCGCATTTTTACCGTGCCTTTAGACCAAAGAGGTAGGTAGATTGTGTTGATGGAGTTTGATTTGGCAAATTGAAAATCTCCACCGAGACCTGCAATTTCTATATCTCCTGCGGAGCGTATGCCTTTTCTTGGCTTGTAGGCTCTATCTGTTGAATTGTAGGAAATCGACTGATTGATTGCAGATAAAATACCAGAGCGGTCAATTGTGCTAGTCAGCTCTTGCTTATCTTTGTTTACATCGGTATCAGTGTAACGAAACCGGTATTTTGTTCCATAAGTCCAGTTTCTGGTTAATGGATACGATGCAAATACAGAAAAACCTGCCGTGTTTGTGTCGTATGTATCGGATGTCAGGTTGCTTGTAGTACGCACAAGTTCTATTCCAAGACGCCATAAAGAATCGTTTACGTAAGGATTCATCCAAGAAATAAGGTAGTTGGTCTGCTTTGCACCAAAGCTAATCCTAGCATGGAAGTATTCTCCGCCGCCTCGAAGGGCTTTTGGACCAGCAGAAAATAATTGGGTAATGCCGCTGATATTGAAGTTTCTTTCGGTAAGCTCTAAGCCTCCGAACACGTTATCCATAGAGCTGAAACCAGAAAAAACGCTCATATTCCCCGTTGGCATTTCTTCTACTTCGATATATACGTCGCGATAATTTTCTCCTAGATCGTTATCTGAACTTGCTACTGCATATACATTCACATTTTTAAAGTAGCCGATATTTTGCAGTTTTTCTTGTGTAGCGCGCAGTCTTCTACAGTCAAAAGTATCTCCTGGTACAAGAAGAGACTCTCGTAAAAGAACATTGGGTTTTGTCCTGGAATTTCCCAGGATCCGGATTAAACCAATGCGGAATAAAGATCCCTCGTTGATGTAAAAATGCACGTGAAATAGCGGCTCTTTTTCTTCTAAAGAGATTTCATAGTCTACTTCTGCTTCAATATAACCTTTTTTTCCGTAAGCATCCCGAATAGCTTGGGCAGTTTCTCGGAGCTTTTCAGGTGAGTAGACATCTTTTACATGCACTTTAAATTCTTTTTCTAGCGTTTCATCAGGGATGGTGGTATTGCCTGCAAAATCGATGGCTCCGAAGCGGTATAAAGGGCCTCTGTGGGCGCTTATTTGCACGTTGATTCTATCGGAGTGAGGCGCATCTTGTATGCCTATATCTACACGAGCATCTGCATAACCTTTATTGTGCAAATACTGCAAGATCATCATTTTATCTTGTTCTAATGCTTCTTCTCTAAGAGTTCCTGTGCCGGTAAACCAGCTAAGAAAAAAATTGTATCTTTGGGTATAGATTAATGAGGTGATGTCGCTGATTTCTGTGCTGGTAAAGCCGGTGAACTCCACTTCGTTGATTACGCCTGTTTTTCCCTCTTTTACATAGACTTCAATAGAAATGCGATTCGTGTTTTTTATCGGGAAAATTTTGTAGGATAGCTCAGATGCAAAATAGCCTTTTTTTATATAAAATTCTCTGAGGGAAGTGAATTTTTTGTTGAATTCTTGACGATCGAAAAAACTACCAGAAGATACGTCTAATTTTCCCTGCAAAGTTTTTGAGGAATACGCTGCATTTCCGTGCCATTCTATATGATCGATCACAGGCTTAGGCCAGATAGCAAGAACAATATATAACTTTTTTCCAATTAGGGTGATTTTCGGATCGATCCTATCATACTCATTTGCCAGTTTTTTAAGATCCTGATCAAATGCCGTTTGAGAAAACGCGCTTTTTTCCTGCGTTCTCAAGGTCTTTTTGATCGATTTTTTATCGTAGAGCACTTCAGGATCAGGCCTTTTGATATCGATACTAATCGATTCTATCACTTGGTCTTCATAGGTTTCTACCGCATAGATGCAAGAAAAAGAAAGCATCAAAAAAAGAGAGGTTAGGGAAAAGAATTTTTTAGTCATGAGATAGTCCAGGCTACAATGCGATGATGAGTAGAATAAAAGACACTCAATGAAAGGCCTATTTTACCTACTTGGATCATTTCGATTATAGGAAAAGTGAGCAAATTAATGCAAGGCGCTGCAGCGGAGTTTTCTGAGTATTCATAAAGGCTGTCTAGACGATAGCGCTCTTGCTAAGGTGCCTTCATCGGTGTACTCTAGGCTAGATCCGAGTGGAATGCCAAAAGCAAGTCTAGAAGTGGTTATCGAAAATCGTTCTACAAAGTCTTTTAAATAAAGCGCTGTTGCATCACCTTCTATCGTTGTGTCTAAAGCAAAAATCACTTCTTTTACTTCCTTTTGCCTAAGCCGTCTTTCTAAAGCCTCTAACCGTAAATAGGACGGATCAATCCCGTCGATAGGGGAAAGGAGTTTATCTACTGTATGATACAGGCCTTTGAAGGACCTACTTTCCTCAATCAAAAAAATATCTCGAGGAGAAGCTACAATGCAAAGTTGGCTGCGGTCTCTTGTTTTATCGGTACAAAAAGGGCAGGTTGTTTCAATCAAAGCAGCGCAGTCCTTGCACAGTTGCAGCGATTGGGGAAGCTTTTCAATACAACGGGCAATATTTTGCGCATCTTCTTTTGCCCATCCAATAAGATGAAAGGCGAAACGCTCTGCTGTTTTTCTACCTACTGAAGGAAATTTTCGCAGGTATCGGATCAGCTCTTCTATAGGTTGAGGATATTTGAGCATGGAGTTCTCCTGAGCATTTGTGAAACTACTTTATTTTTAACGCTTTTTGCACTAAGATGAAGTCTTTGCAAAACGCACGTTCCCTAACGATATTAGGATATCTTGTTCTTATGAAAAAAGCACATATTATTGCCACTAGCTCTTACGTGCCAGAAACTATACTGACTAACCAGCAGTTAGAACAGATGGTCGATACTTCAGATGAATGGATCCAAACAAGAACAGGTATTCAAGAAAGGCGTATCGCAGGTGCAGAAGAATTTAGCTCAACTATGGGAGCAAAAGCAGCAGATATTGCACTGAAAAAAGCGGGCAAAACGGCCCAAGATATCGACTGCATTATCGTTGGCACCCTTACTCCTGATTATCTATTTCCCAGTACCGCTTGCTTAATCCAAGATCTGATTGGCGCAGGTAATATCGCAGCTTTTGATATCCAGGCCGCTTGTAGCGGTTATGTGTATGCGCTTTCTTTAGCAAAAGCTTTTATAGAATCTGCTCAGTATTCTTGCGTGCTTGTCGTTGCCTCTGAAAAGCTTTCTTCTATTGTGAATTACCAAGACCGCTCTACATGCGTTTTATTTGGAGATGGTAGCGCCGCTTGTATCGTTTCTGCAGAAAAAACCCATTTATCGATCGATAGCGTCTGTTTAGGTTCTGATGGCTCCCAGTCAGATCTTTTAATCCTGCCAGGTGGGGGGTGTAAGAATCCTACATCAGCAAAAACGGTAGAAGAAAATTTACATTATATTCAAATGCAGGGAAAAGATGTGTTTAAGCATGCGGTTTTACGTATGGAAGCCTCTTGTCAAGAATGTATTCAAAAGGCGGGTATTCAGGAAAGTGATATCAGCTGGCTGATTCCTCATCAAGCAAATATGCGCATCATCAACGCTATGGCAAAGCGCTTTACACATCTTACGCAAGACCATATTTATAAGACGGTTCATAAGTATGGAAATACGTCCTGTTCTTCTTTAGGTATCGCTTTAGATGAGCTTCTCCAAGAAAAAGCGATCCATCCAGAAGACAAGCTACTTTTAACGGCATTTGGAGCAGGGTTTACTTGGGGATCTTCTGTACTTACTTATAAAGGAGACGTTGCATGAAACTAGCTCTACTTTTTCCTGGACAAGGTAGCCAGTATATCGGCATGGGAAGCGGTTTATCCGACAAGTCGAAGTTTCACTATGCCGATCATGTGCTAGATGAAGCGTTTTCTCAGCAGGTGTTTTCTGGAGAAGAAAACTGGCTTACAAAAACGAAGCACAGCCAGATGGCGATTTTTTTATTAAGCGCTTCTTTATATGACGCATTTAAAAAAACATGCGCTCTTCCCGTTTTTGCAGTAGCAGGTCTTAGTTTAGGGGAGTATAGCGCCCTTTACGCTGCAGGTTCTATCTCATTTGAAGATGCCTTTGCGCTTGTCCGATTACGCGCAATGCATATGGATGAAGCGTGTAGAGAAAAAGAAGGGACCATGAGCGCTGTACTTGGACTAACTAAAGAGGAAATTGAAGAGGTGATCGCTCCTTTAGATGACGCCTGGCTTGCAAATCATAATATGCCTTTGCAATCGGTTGTTTCTGGATCGAAAAAATCGCTCAGCCAGCTAACGCCTCTTTTGCTAGAAAAAGGTGCAAAAAAGGTTGTTCCCTTAGAAGTGCAAGGAGCGTTTCATTCACCTTTTATGGAGCCTGCGCAAAAAGCATTTTCTCCTCAGGTAAAAAAAGCCTCTATTTCTCCACCTAATGCTGCTTTTTATATGAACGTCTTAGGCTCTTCTGTAGCGGAAGTTGATCAGATGAAGTCTCTTCTTACCCAACAAATCACAAAGCCTGTTTTATGGTGTAAGACAATGGAAGATATCATCGAAGAAGTAGACGTATGCATCGAGCTTGGCCCAGGTAAAACCTTGAGTAAAATTGCGCGTAAAATGGGCGCAAAGCAGGTATTTTCCGTCGAAAAAGAGGAAGATTTCTTATCTATAAAAAACACGTTAGGAAACTTAGATGGATAATTTATTACTACAAGATGCGCATGCGTTGATTACGGGAGCCACTGCTGGTATTGGCTGGGAAATTGCCCGGCTTTTTGTGCAGCATGGAGCAAGCGTTACTCTCATAGGAAGAAATCAAGAAAGAGCCGAAAAATTAACGGCCTTATTAGAAAAAGAAAAACCCCTTTCCTCTCAAAAAATCGTCTATTTTTTATGTGACGTATCTTCGGTATCTTCTGTAGAAGAAGCCTTTGAAAAAATGACAGCGCCAGTAGATATTTTAGTGAATAACGCCGGCATTACCCGAGATAACCTACTTTTAAGAATGCGAGAAGAAGAGTTTGATGCTGTCATGAATACCAATCTCAAATCGGTTTTTGCCACGTGTAAATGCGCTATTCGCCCCATGTTAAAAGCGAAAAAAGGTGTGATCATCAACATCTCGTCGGTGATTGGTGTGATGGGCAATGCTGGGCAAACCAACTACGCTGCTTCGAAAGCAGGTATCATCGGTTTTACAAAATCTTTGGCAAAAGAAGTCGCAAAAAAAAGCATCCGAGTCAATGCCATTGCTCCTGGATTTATCCAAACGGATATGACGAAAGATTTGCCAGAAAATACGAGAGAAGCGATCATCAAAAATATTCCTATGAATCAGCTAGGAGATCCGTTAGATGTGGCTAAGGTAGCGCTATTTCTTGCATCAAATTTAGCTAGCTACGTTACAGGTCAGACCATCCATGTAGATGGCGGAATGGTAATGTAACAAACAACTATTCAATACAAATACAAAGGAAAAAATATGTCTATAGAAAAAGAAATTGTGGAAATCATTGTCGAGCAGTTAGGGGTAAATGCAGAAGATGTCACTCCAGAAAAATCATTTGTAGAAGACTTAAACGCCGACTCTTTAGATTCTACCGAGCTAATTATGACTTTTGAACAGAAATTCGGTTTTGATATTCCAGAAGAAGATGCAGAAAAGCTAAAAACTGTAGGCGATGTTATCGAATATATGAAAAAGAAAAAAGGCACAAATGCGTAAAAATATAGCCAGTGATTTTCACTGGCTATAGCAAATTTCAAGGGCTGCTTTCGCCGGTTTTACTGATCTATTGTTTGCAGTAACTTTCTGACAATGGGTCGATAAAACTTTTTAAAGATAGGATCAGAGAAACTATCCAACACGTAAGGCGTATCCGTTTTTTCAATGATATGATCAACAATTGCATAGCATAAATTGCACTGATTATCCAAGCTTAAATCAGCGAACTGCGCAGCAAATCCGACTGAATAATACACAACAGATGCTAAATCCCTCCAATGAAACCCGTCTTTAAAGGGCTGCAGGATTTGCTCTTCATAGCTTTGAATATCTTCTTCTGAAGGCGATCCATGAATTTTTTTTGGCGGCTGTAAATGCTGTAAATTATCAGGCGCAATTAAGGTAACAAAAGGAGTAATCATCTTTTTTAATATCGGATCGGTCAATCCGTCTGGAAGATAGGGCGTATCGGTAAAATCAATCACATATTCCATGATTTTGATCACAGATTGCACCCGCATATCGAAAGAAAGATGAGGAAACTCTTTCATAAATGAATAGCATTGAACGATCATACTACCTAAATCTTGCCACTGAAATCCATCATGAAATATCTTGACGATTTCTTTTGCATACCTTCTATGATCGATATCTAAAGGAATGATTTTCCCATTGGTCATAGGGGTTTTGCCTGCGCATTCTATCTGCTCAATGGCTATTTCATAAGATGTGTTTTCTGCGGGGTTTTCCCAATTTCTATCGATGGCATCGGTGTATTCCATAACTCCTCCTGATGTTTGTGTTAGAAATTATCGCGCGATTATAGAGTTCTGGTGGTTTTTTCTAAAACGTTTTTATAAAAATTTCTTGTCACCTGTAGAGAAGGTGCATTACAACACTTGGAACAAAATGCAGAAAAGATCTTTCGGAAAATCTCGTTTTTTTGCAAAGAATCCGATTTCTTTTTTCAGCATATTTGCAAGGACATGCAGGCCCTCATTGGAAAAGATTTTTCCTACTTTTTCTATATGTTTTTTGAGGGCGCTTTCTGATTGATAAAGCTCAATCAGCGCTTGATTGACTACAAATACTTAGTCTCCTGGATGTAACTGAATCGCCTTAGTGGTCATTTTTTCACAAGTTCGATTTGCAAAAGACCAGAAAAAAGGTGGGGGAAATCCAGAGCACTCAGAGGAGAAATGCCCTGTGTTTTGCAACGATCCTTTGAAAAATGCAAATCGATTCCGTTCCATTTTATAGTTGCGCAGTAAATTGTACATCCCTTCAAGACCTTTTTCCTCTGCTTCAACCAGCTCAATATCTAGTTGGTTTTTTTTAGGTAATAAGTCGAGAAGAAGTCCCTTGGGTTCATTAGACAAAAGCGATAGGGTTTTCATCGAGATCGCATCACTTTTGGAGCTTTCTGCGCGGATATCTAACATAAATTTTTGCAATTGGGTAGCGCAAGTAGTCTCGCTGTAGTGATCTTGTATGCAGGAAGACTCTTTTAATCTATGCATGGTATCTTGCAAACACTCACTCATCGTGTTTAAGGTAGTAGACAGATCGGAAAATTCTTTTGGTCCTTGGACAGATACCGTTTGCCCATACTCACCAGAAGCGATGAGCAAAGCTGCATTTTGCAATTGCTGGACAGGTTCTACGATGTACCTTGCTGTAAGCATAAGGGCAGTTGTCACTCCAAAAAGGCTGATTAAGGTTAGAAAGACTGTGGATAATAAGCCTTGTTGCAGCTTGGAGACTATTTTTTCTGCTTTTACTGTGTATTCGATAAAGGTTCCAGGTCCTTTGCAAACTTGTGTGGTCATAGTATCTTTATCGTAGAAGAAAAATGCATCTAAGGGTTTTGTCGCTAAAGATTGTTTTTCGATAGTGAAATGTTCACAGGTGAAGGTAGGTTTTGTTGTGTCTTCCTTTAAAGATGCTAGAAATTGCGCATGAAAATGCTCTTTTAGAGATGAGCTCCTTTTCTGGTACATAAATGCCGCAATCGATATGTTGCTAATGCAAAGCATAGGCAGAAGAAAAAAAAGCAGTTTTGTGCGGATTTTCATAAAATTATAAGCTCTCGGTGTAGTGCTGCAAAAGAGAAATAGCTACGTTGGGGCACTCAGAAATGATGCTCATAAGTTCCGATCTAGAGATCAATAAAAGAAGGGAGTCTTTAGTGCAAACTGCGGTGTGTTTTCTAGCTTTTTCATTGAAAAGAGAAGCGTCGCCAAAAAATCCTTGTTTTTCGATTTGCCTAATCTGTTTTTTTTCTTTGTAAAGAGCTACTTCCCCTTGGGCAATTAGGTACATGGTATGACCTATCTGCCCTTCGGCAAAGACCACTTCTTCTTGATCATAGATGTCTTGGTGGACTTTATCAGAGATCGCGAGTAAAAAATCGAGATCTAGTTCCTGAAAGATCGAAATATTTTTTAGAAAAAACGCTTTTTCTATTAGGCTAAGTTGTTTCATGTTCTAGTAACTCATAAGCAAAATGGTGGAAGGGCTCTTCGCAGGTTTTTAGCTGCTTTTTTACCTCTTGCGCCCAGAGAGGTGTGCGTAAATGCGCTTTTAATTTTGTTGCTACAATCCGATCAAATGTGGAAGGGGAGCTTTGCAGTTTTTGCAAAATTTCTTCCAAAGTGAGCTGATGATCTTTTGCTGTGTATTTTTTATAAGCAGCGATTTTTTCTTCAAAAGGTAGATCTTCAATTAGGGGTAAAATCCAGGAAAATGTATACGGATCGCAGCTGGTTTCTAAAGCTTCAATGGCGCTGCTATGTACTTTTGCATTTTTGCTGTGTAAAGAGATGACAAGAAGCTCAGGGTCTTCAACTTGTCCTACAGCTCCCAGTACGTGGATGATGAAGTCGACAGCAGACTGAAAACTTGTCAGTAACGTTTGGGTAAGATCTGATAGATCGTATTCTGGGTAACTTGCCTGCACTGTGTGGCCGTAGTAAAAATAGAAATAAGCCCGCTCTTTTTCTACCTCTAAAATATCTTGTAGGCTTGCTTGTAGCTGCGCTATCGACAAACGAGCTAGAACCTTACTCGCAAGGATTCTAGGTTTGTCGTGCGCTTTAGTATCTTTGAGTACTGATAAAATAATCGGAATATTTTTCAGGCCCATGGCGGCAAGGATTTTTTCTGTTTCCCGTTTTTCTAAAGGGCGAAAATGCGTTGTCGTTAAAAGAAGTTTTTTTACAGTAGAAGAATCTGCTATATGACCTAGCGCCTTTAAGTACTGTAGGCGCGCTATGCTATCGGGGGTTTCTTGTAATAAAGATAAAATGGGATGGGATAGCCCATACATCGTATCATTTGCGATAGATGCTAGCGCTTTTGCAGCAGCTCTTCTAATTTGAAGAGATGGATGGGTGGATAAAGATAGCGCTTTTTCAGCGGATTGGATTGTAGGGATTTCTTGTAAGATCAAAAGCCCCATCAGCACTTCTTTTTCATCCTCATCGTTCAGCATTAAAGCGGTTTCTCTTTCAGCAATTGTTTTGTGCAGAGCTAGCTCATCCAACGTAGAAGACGAGGGGTATTTCTGCAGGGTAATGATAGCTGATGCTCGAATCCAAAGGCTGTGGCTTTCATCTAGGTGGTGCAGCAAGTTTTTTGGAGGCAAAAGATTTCTTTTAGCTAGGTAGAAATACGCTTTTTGTTGAAATTCTAAAGATGAGTTTGGATCTGCCCATGTTTGCACTACATGAGAGATAGTAGGATCTTCAGAGAAGCCCACTTTTTCTAATAGATCAAGCGCCTCAGATTTCCCATGATTTGAAAGGGACAAAAGCGCAGAGGCAATCTTTCGGATTAAAGCGGGCTCTTCTAAGCGCAGTATGGCTTTGATCGCTAGAATTTTTTCCGATTCTTGTGTAGAGGAAAGGCGCTTGGATAGCACTTCTTTAGCAAGTTTTCGCTCTTTTTTATTCCAGGAGCAAATCCAATCTTTTACCGTTTTTTCAAAACGTAAAATTTGCTCCTTTAGATTGAGAAAAAGCGCTTTTTTATACAGGCTGCGCAGTAAAAATGTAATGCTAATCAGCCCGATAGATAAAACGAGTCCAAGCTGTTTACTTTGACTGGACTGCAAAAAAAATAGACAAGCTGCTGAAACCATCATACCAATGGGCTCAAAAAACGAGTCATTGACAATCCGCACTTTAGACTTGATCTTAGATGGAACGGCTTTGGTCAGTAGATTAAAGCTGTTGTCCTCGATAGTAAAAGCAACGCCATCTACCGCAATCAACCCTAAGATAGCAATGGTAATCGAGTCGTCAAAAACCCATCCTGTATAGATCAGGAAAAAAAAGAAAGGGGGAAAAAGAATAAGGTTAGTGAGTCCAAGCCGTTTTACAAAAGGTCGGTATAAAAAGCCTCCAATGAGTACATTCGCGATGGAAATTAAGGCTCTACATTTGCCTAAAAATTCTGATACGGTGTTAGCGTTACATGTTTTTTGTAGCTCTCCTTGTTGGAATGCAGAGGCAAATGTTTCCATGTAATTAAACTCTGTTGTAGTCAGTGTAAACTCTTGAATGAGACTTAGCGCCAAAAGAGCGATGGTGTAAGGAGATTGGATGAGGCCGAGAAAAGTCGAAGAAAAAGAATGCCGATCTCCTGAAAATACGCCTTCTACGCTATCGTCATGTACAGCGGGAATTTTATAGGCAATTGTTCTCGCTTCTCTTAAAGATAGCAAAACGCAAAGTGCAGAAAGAGCAAAAAACAGCCTTGTGCCTACAATTTCTAAAAATAGATGGATGCAAAATCCAGAAAGAACTAACCCAGAAAAATACGCTGCGCTATACAACGAGTAGACTCTTTTTGCATCTTGTAGGTCGTGATACTGATCAATGAAAGTCCAGGCTAAGGCTAAAAATACAGAAAAAAAGATCCGAGAATAAATCTTGATTCCATACCAAAAAATGGGAGGAAGGCTATGTAAAGAAATCGCAGAAAGGATCAGTAAAATCGCTGAGGATGTAACTAAAAAAAGCACCAAGCTAGAGCAAAGAACTCGATAAGGACTTTTGATCCGAAGAGAATAAAGGATCATCGAGGAAGAGCCGATTAAAGCAAGCGCGCCAATAAAATAAGCTAAAGGCAGACCTTTTGCGCCTACATAACTTAAAAATAGGCCGTCGGCTAATGTTTCAAAACATGAAGTGGAAAAAGCCCAAAAGATGGCGAAGCGGGCAAATCGCAAGGTGTTTTTCACCTCGCCTGGGTAGATACCAAAAATTTTTCTTAACACGCTTCTTGAGTCCCCTTGTTCCACGCTTTACGTGTAGCTAGTGCTGATAGGCTGTTTTTATCTGTTATCGTCCATTTTACTTAGCTATTTTATGCTGATAGTTCATTACATACAAAAGTATTTTACGTGATTTTCTTGCACCTTTCTAGTAGAATTTTTGCTCTATATCAGCTAGAATACGAAATTTTATAGATCAGGAAACATAAAGAATGGAAAAACAACAACTTATCATCATTGGATCGGGACCTGCAGGTTACACAGCAGCTATCTACGCAGCAAGAGCAAACTTAAAACCGATTCTTTACACCGGGTTTAAAGCGGGCTTAGAGGGAGGTCAGCTGATGACCACCACAGATGTGGAAAACTACCCAGGTTTTCCCGAAGGGATTTTAGGTCCAGAAATGATGATGGCGTTCAAACAGCAAGCTAAAAGATTTGGGACAGATATTCGAGCTGAAGACGTTCTTTCTGTGAACCTGAAAAAAGCGCCTTTTACTGTGACAACGGCAGATACAACCATGGAAACAAAGGCGCTGATTATTGCCACAGGCGCCAACGCCAAACGTCTAGATATTCCAGGAACAAGAGAAGGAGAAATGTGGCAAAAAGGGGATTCTTCTTGCGCTGTATGTGCCGGGGCGGCTCATATTATTCGGGGGAAGACTCTATTTGTAATTGGTGGGGGAGATAGCGCTGTGGAAGAGGCGATTTTTCTCACAAAATACGCAGCAAAAGTATATATCGTCCACCGAAGAGATCAGTTAAGAGCTTCAAAAATTATGGCAGAAAGAGCAAAAAACCATCCGCAAATCGAGATTTTATGGGATTCGGTATTAGACTCTGTTGCAGGTGATACTGTGGTTTCTTCTGTTGTTGTCCACAACTTGAAAACAAACCAACAGTCTTCTTATCCTGCTGGCGGCGTATTTTTTGCCATCGGTCATAGTCCTAATGTGGATTTTTTACAAGGCCAGATTCCCTTAACTCAATCAGGCTACATCTCCGTGGAAAAAGGCACAAGTAAAACGGCTATAGAAGGGGTGTTTGCAGCAGGAGATGTGCAAGACGATCGGTATAGACAAGCGGTAACTGCAGCAGGTAGCGGCTGCATGGCTGCACTAGACGCCGAACGATTTCTTTCAGAAAGTGGTGTATGAAACGGTTTTCTTTTCTACTTTTTTCTTTGAGTTTTCCTTTAGGGCTTTTCAGTTTGGAAAAGCAGCCTTGGTTTAGTGATGTTTATGAATTTCATCTACTGAGTTCTTATACCTATAGTGAATTTAACCAAGTAGACAAAGAAACGAAGCCTAATACCTCGTCTAGAGATCACCTAGTCGATTTTGGCATAGAAACCTCCCCTTCAGCGCAATGGAGTATAGATGGCGAGCTTTCTTTTGTAGATACGACAAGGCAAGCGTTTAGTTTTCAGTCTTCTGCTGTACAAGCGCGGTATCTTTGGTTAGATGATATTGTAGGGGATTTTTTAAGCCTTACTACAGGCGTATCGATGCGTCTTACTTCCCGCAGATCTCTTCGCGATATCAGCTGTCTTTATCACGGCACAGGGGAGTTTACCCTTCATACATCTTTTGGTAAAGAATTAGACCATGGCCGATTTTCCAGGTACCGCTTATGGGGCTTTGGTCTTGTAGGATTTTCTACAAGCGGATCTCCTTGGTTTCGAGGGGTCGGTTCTGTAGAAGGAAATCATTACGATCTGCATAAATGGGCGCTTTTTTTAGAAGGCGGGCATGGTTACGGAAAAAAAATGGTGGTCGATCCAAACCATTTTTTTGGCTATGGAAAAATTCGGTATAAATTTCTTGATTTAGGCGTCCGTTACGGTTACAAAATTGGAGTTATGGGCACTGTGCGCTTTGAATACACAAGAAGGCTTTTAGCAGGGGCCTACCCCAAAAATGTCAATTTCTTCACCGCTTCTTATTTACTCCCTTTTTCTTTTTAAAAGGCGATAGCAGTAGCAACTGCGTACGATTTTTCATGGCTTAGGCTAATCAAAATTTTCGGGCTGCCAAATGCTTTACCTGCTTTTTCTGAAAGCTTTACCTCGGGTTTACCTTGAGGATTCATGGAAATGGTGATGTCTTGCCATCCTAGCTTTTTTCCGATCCCTACTCCAAGAGCTTTTGCTACCGCTTCTTTTCCGGCAAATCGCGCTGCAAATCTCGAAGGGGCTAATTTTTCTGATTGCAAACAGTACTTGATTTCTTCCAGGGTAAAGATCCGTTTTGTAAACGCGCTACCTTTAGATGAAAGAATACCCTCTATTCTAGCGATTTCTACAATATCTACACCGATTCCCTGCATATCTACCTCTTTTCGTGAAAAATAGTATCAGCTACAAGGAGCATAAAAGCAAGGTATTGCGCGATTCTACCACTTCGCATACACTAGAGTTATGAGACAGAAAACTATTTTACTTCTTTCGGGCGCTTTTTGGCTTTTTGGAGGAATTTCTTTAATTTCTAAGGGAATACGCCTTTTAGGAGAAGATCTTGCCTTGCAAGCGGGGCTTCTAGAGGCGTCTGCATTATTTTCCAACCAAAAATCGGTCGTAGCCGCCCTCGGGTGTGCTCTTATAATCGGAATTGTGAAAGGAAGGATTGCGTTAGCGTAAACCGTTAAAAGAACAATTGATCGGGTAACGAACACGCCAAAACCCTCTTTTTTAGATACCAAGACGGTGTTCATTTTACTTTTGATGCTCATTTTGAATCGATTGATGACATACGCCTCAATCCATCCGTTTTACCGGGGCAGTATTGATGTGGCGATTGGATCTGCCCTGATTCATGGAGCGGTGAGTTTTTTCCGTTTGACTATGCTTCATCGTAAAAGCTTGACGTAATTTACTTGTGGTATTTTTTTCCTTCCTGCAAAGAATACGCCCTGTACAATTGTTCTACTAATAATAGCCTTGCAATTTGGTGGGGAAATACCATTTTTGAAAGGCTTAGTCTAAAATCTGCTTGCATCAGCGCTTCTTTAGACAGCCCTTCTGCTTCTCCGATCATAAAGTAGATCTGTTTGTAAGTAGTCCATTGAATCAGTTTTTCTGCAAATGCTTCACTTGTCAGCTCCTGTCCAGTAGGATCAAGCGCGATATATATCCCGCTTTTACCTTCTTTTTTTCTCGATATAATCTGCGAGACTACAAGCTTTTTTTCTTCAAGAAAAAGTCTTTTTTTCATTCTTGTTTTATAGATTTCAATATGCTTTTCTAATGCTTCTTTTTTACTTTTACCACCGCTTAAGATAGCGACTTTTATGGTCATATGGTATGCTCAATTCGTTTATGGATTAATATGTTCTTTTGGGACCCTAGTAAAGAAATTTTTCGTATTCCCTACCTCGATATTCCCATCGTGTGGTACGGCGTTTTTTTTGCCTGTAGTTTTTACGTAGGCTACTACCTATTTCTCTCTAGTTTAACGCGGTACTTGAGTAATTTTCCAGAAGTAGAAGCGCACGAGGTTTTACAAGAAAATCCTTGTTTAGATGGACAGGGAGAAGTCAGCAAAACCAAAAAAGCGATTTTTTATTTGATCGCTCAAGGGGAAAAGATTTCCTCTAAACAAACGGCAAAACGCGCGATTAACCGCTTTATGCAGATGGAGAAAAATTGGCAGGATGTCGCTTTGTTACAAGGTCGTAAACAATCTTCTTTTCGTTACACTAATGTGGAATTTCCGAAAAAAACTGCGCTCCGTTTGGTAGTGGAATCGCTTTTTCCTGGATGGATTTATAAGCTGATCGATCAAGCGAGGCAGTTTACCGACGCCTTTCTTGTGGTACTGATCGCATCCACTATTATAGGTTCTCGATTATTTCATCTCATATTTTATGAAAGACCTGCTTACTACCTCCAGAACCCTCTCATCATTTTCTGCACTTGGAAGGGGGGACTTGCTAGCCATGGAGCTGCTTTAGCGATCATGATCGGCACGTGGTACTTTATGAAAAGGCAAAAAATTCTTGCGCGCCTTTCTTTTTTAACAGTTCTCGATCTTATGGCAGCTCCCGCTGCTTTTATCGGTGGTTGGATTCGGATGGGCAATTTTTTTAACCAGGAAATTTTAGGTACGCCCACGAATCTTCCTTGGGCTGTGGCTTTTGGCCATCCTATGGACGGCTCTTCTCCTTTTATTCCAAGGCATCCTGTGCAGCTTTATGAATCTTTTGGTTATTTTTTTCTATTTGCTTGCCTTCTTTATTTAGTGCAAAAAACCAAACTTGTGTGGCGGCAAGGCAAGCTTGTGGGCATTTTTTTTACCGCTGTTTTTATCTTCCGATTTTTTATTGAATTTTTTAAAGAACGGCAGAGCGCAATTCTCAGTGGAGGTGCGTTGACCATGGGACAGATGCTGAGCATACCCTTCATTTTTTTAGGGCTTTTTTTCTATTTTTCTTCCAAGCGCTCTTTGAAAAAAAAGGAGCTTTGATCTTGCATCTAATCTATCTTCTTTCACATAATCAGGTACCTATACAGGAGGGACATCTATGAATTTTATTCAAGTAGCAGGGCATTTAGGCGCAGATCCCGAAGTGCGCTATACATCTTCTGGTAAAAAAGTTACCGTACTTCGCGTAGCTGCAAAATCTAGAAAAGCATCCAAAGATCACACAATTTGGTGGCGTATTACCATTTGGTGAGAGCAGTTTGATTTCATGATTCCCCATCTTAAATTAGGCAGCCCGCTCATTGTAGGGGGAAATTTTGAGCCGCCAGAAATCTATAACGACCGTGAAGGAAAGCCGCAAGCTTCTATGAACATCACTGCATCTTATTTGCAGTTTAGCCCATTTGGAAGGCCAGACCGAGAAGAAAAAGCTGCATCTCCACAGCCTGCATCTTTTGCAGCTCCTGCAGAAGCTGCTCCAAAAATGGAAAACGCTTCTTTTGATGATGAGGTGCCTTTTTAATGAGTCTTTATACTTGCCAAGAGAAAAGAGAAGAAGCAGATTTACTGCTGATTCCTTTTATAGAAGGAAAACCTTTAGAAGAGACTTTAGGTGAACTAGGCTCATGGGAAAAATCTTTAGAGCCTCTTTTATCCTCTAAGGATTTTACCGGTAAAAAACAGGAGCTATCTCTCTTTTATCCCGAAAATGCTGTAGAAAAGCGGTTTTGTTTGATTGGCTTAGGTAAACAGCCGACAGTACAAGAGTTAACAGCTGCTTATGCAAAAGCGCTCCAGTTTTGCGCTAAGTATGCTATTCATAAAGTGAATGTGCTTTTTCCGCATATTTTAGGATGTAAAGAAGAGGAGATCATCACTTCTTGTTTTGAAGGTCTTCTTTTAGGAAACTATGGCTTTACTAAGTATAAGACAGAAGACACAAAAAAAGAGGCGGCAAGTCAGATCTCTACTTTTGTGCTTTTAACAAAAAATGCTCCAAAAGGCCTTGGAAAATGGGTCGATATAGCGGAATCTGTCCATTTCACACGAGATCTTGTCAATACCAATGCCGATGAAGTCAACCCTGAAACTCTAGCTCTTGCTGCAGTAGAAATGGCAAAAAAACGGCAAAATGTCACAGCTACTGTTCTTGCAAAAGCAGATCTTCTTCGGGAACGTATGGGGCTTTTGCTGGCGGTGAGCCGAGGGTCACATATAGATCCTAAATTGATCGTGTTGTCCTACAAAGGAGATCCCACTTCCCAAGATTCCGTTGCTTTTATTGGTAAAGGCGTTACATACGATACAGGGGGGCTTAGTTTAAAGCCCACAGGATCTATGCAGGGCATGAAAGCTGATATGGGCGGAGCTGCTGCTGTTTTAGGATTAATGGAGGCAGCCTCTCGGTTGCAGATCAAAAAAAATATTATCGCGGTAGTCCCAACAACAGAAAATGCCATCGATGGTAAAAGCTACAAGGTAGGCGATATCTACACGGGATACTCAGGAAAAACGGTAGAAATCGATAATACCGATGCAGAAGGCCGCTTGATTTTAGCCGACGCTTTAGCCTATACGGCAAAACAATACCGTCCTTCGATGATGATCGATTTAGCGACACTTACCGGGGCAATTGTTGTTGCTTTAGGTGAAGAGTTTTCAGGTCTTTTTTCTGATAACGAGCCTTTACAAGAGTGTTTAAGGAAAGCCTCTTACAAGGTAGGAGAAAAGTTTTGGCCGATGCCTGTTCATCCGCCGTATTTAGAGCTTCTTCGCTCTGATTTTGCCGATATCAAAAACTCAGGGTCAAGAGAGGCAGGCTCGATTACTGCAGCTCTTTTTCTTCGAGAGTTTACAGGCGGCATCCCTTGGGCGCATATAGATATTGCAGGATGCGCTTTTCGAGAAAGAGCATCGGGCTGTCATCCAAAAAACGCTACAGGAGAGCCTGTAAGGGCGCTTCTTTCTTTTCTCGAGCATTTAGATGCAGATACGATCAAAGCTATCCGATCTTATGGAAAGAAAAGTTCCCCTGCATGAAGATCAAGTGCGGATTCCTGTTTTTCTAGAAAAGTATTTTTCAAAAGACTTTTCTAGAAAAAAATGGAAACGTCTTATGGAGGCTAACCGCGTTCGAGTCAATGGAAAAGTCGAGCGCTTTTCTTCTAGGCGCCTTTCTGCCTATGATGAGATTCAGGTGGATCTTGCCCCGGAAGGAAAAGACTTTGGGCAGGTACTATACGAAGATTCCTTTTACTATATTTGGAATAAGCCTCCTGGAATACTTTTTACAGATACATCCACTAGATATCTTCCCGCCCATAGACTAGACAAAGAGACAAGTGGGGCGCTTATCTATGCAAAAAATCCATCTGCTTTAGAAAAAATGTTTTTTTTATTCCAACAAAGAAAAGTAGATAAAGGCTACATCGCTCTTGTTTTAGGAGCTCTAAATCCAAAAAGCGGGATAAGAAAAAGCTATATCTTCAAAGAAAAAGAGCGGTATTTTCGCTCATCTACTTGCCCTCATCCTTGCAGCAAGTCTGCTGAAACCCTTTGGAGCGTAAGAAAATGCTCTTCTAGAGGCTCTTTAGTCTATCTACAGCCAAAGACAGGAAGAACCCATCAGCTGCGCCTTCATATGGGAGATCTAGGTCACCCCATATTAGGCGATTATCACTACCATAAAAGCCGATGTTTTCAAGCGCCTTTTGTGCCTAAAAGGTTGTATCTCCACGCGCAGTCTTTGCGTTTTATTCATCCATTTACAGGCGAACAAGTGGATGTGCAGTCTCCTATGCCAAAAGACTTTTCTAAAGCAGTAGATCAGATTTTTGAATAGTCTTGCCTAAAAAAGCCGCAATTTTTTACACCTAAAAACGGGCGCTAAGTTATAATTTCGGGGGTAGTTTATGAAATATCGAATGCATTACATGATCTTTTTAGCGCTATGCATCTCTTCTTGTGATGGAGAAAATTCCTCTTGCTTTGATCCTAGCCGCTGCCCTCATCGAAAACCTGCTCAAGAGCCAAAAAAAGAAGAGCCGCCTAAAAAACATGAAAGGCGGTGGTGAAATCATCAGATCTCTTCTGTGCCATTTGCAAGGACGTATGCTAAATGGCGCACTAGGCTAGTATTATGATTCTTGTCTGTTAAAAGGTTTTGTAGCTTATTAATCTGATCTTTTAACCTTTTCTGAATTTCTTTCCGTACATGTTTATTTGTTGTCATAACAGTAACGAACCGCTCACCTAAGGTAGGTTTATTGGGATTAGCTGTAAAGTTTTCTATTGCTCTTGCGACTAGATTTGCTGGTATTTGTCTCTCGCCGTGCTCATCTCTCCTTGGATCGCCGTTTAAAGCTGTGATCTGTCTATTAAACTCCTGAATGGCAGCAGATGCTGTTTTTTGATTTGCTATCCGTCTTAGATGCCCTTGAATCTCTCTATGCCAAGCTTGGATTTTTCCTACCTCACCGGCTCCTCGGTTTAAGAGATCCTTTTGTAGTGTCTTTTTATCTTTCTGAATTTCTTGGAATAATGCTCTAATTTGCTCTTGTATATCTGCATGATTTTGCTGGTTGTTTTTTGCTTGTTCAAGGTTGATTACTAGTGCTTGTAGCTGTTGTTTTTTTTCTTCGATAGTTTGAAAATCACCATGATCTGATAAAGAGACTTTGATCGGGCTGCTTGCAGAATCTTTTGCTAATTCAAGAGCTTCTATATCGGCTTTATATTTATATAGTTGATGTGCCGATGTTGCAATTTTCCTTCTCAAGGTATTTATTTCAGGTAAAACTTCTCCTAAAGTAAAGTCTTTAGTTGTGCTTAAGCTTTCTAAATCTTTTTCATAATTAGAGTAAAGCGTGTAGTATTCTGCCGAATTCCCGTCCCTAGCTTTTTCGTATAATTCGCTAAATTGCCTATGCAAATTTTGTATATATTTTATTTGGATGAGGTACTGTTTTCCCTGTACTAATGCGGTTTGCGCCCTATCTAGGATTGTTTTTTCCTCTTGCAAAGATTTTCTCACGGCTTTATTTGCTGCTTCATTTCCAAGGTCTATATGGGTAGCGGGACGAAATGCACAAATCTTCTCCAAGCGCAATCCGATTTGCCGTAATAAGCGGTCGATTTGTGGATCGTTGTTGTTTTGGCTTAGGTTTTCTATGTTGGGAATAGAATCGATATCTCGGAGGTCTTGTTTTAATTTACCAAGAGTAGTGTTGTACTTATCTTGGAATAACCTGATCTTCTGTTTATAGTAGTTTTGCCTAGCGCGGCTGAAGTTTCCCCTTTCTGTACCAGCGTTTTTTTCTGTAGGCTGTTCATTTGCGATTTCTAGGGTTGCTTTTTTGACCATTACGTTCACAAGTTGATTGATCTCGTTTGACCAATCTTGTTGCACAGTGCTAGGTATTTGTTTAGAGGGATCTGCTTCCAACCAGTCTGCAACAGCGCGGATTGTGGTGTCTAATACATTTTTTTGGTTTTCTTGGTTTTTAAAAATGCCGAATAAAGAGGTTAAGCTGGACAATAGGACAGAGCGTAATTTCTCTTCTAGCTGTGTTGCTTCGTAAGATTTTGGATCCTCGCCGATTGCTTTTATCCCTATTTTCATGTAGACAGAACTACTGCTTGATTGGGCATTTTTTAAGCTTTTTTGCGTTGCTGTGTGATCCCATTGCATTAAAGTTTCTGCTAAAGCAACGGAAAGGTCTTTGAGCCATTTTTCTTCTATTGAGGTGAGATGAACCTCTTCATCATCTAGGTCTTCTCTATTTCGGAATTTAGGCACTCTACCATTTAATCCATAGTCTTCTTTGATTTGTTGTTTTAAAGTGTGTACTTTTTTGACCAAAGGTCCTGTAACTGCTTCAAAAAATGAATTTGATGTCGTGTGCTTTGTGCCAAAATGTAGCGAAGAGTCAAGGATTTTTGGCATGAAATACACTTTCACAAGCCATCGAAGAAAAACGCCGCAAATAATATATTCTACAGGGTATATGATGTGTCCAAGAGTAGATACGATAATATTGTTGCTCTTTCTCCACCCATCCATGAAGGTGAAATTTGGTAGAAATGAAGAGATAAGATTGGAAAAATCACCGATGACTTTATCCTTAGGCTGCTCTTGAATTGTTTGTAGAGCTTGTTGTAAAAATAGGGTAAAATTATGGCTTGTATGACCTTGGTTTTTAAAGGTGTTTAGTTCACCTGCAAGACGTTTGAAATGAATAGACAGCGCAGCTAAAATTGGATCGATGGCTGTATCATCTTCTTCCTGTCCTTGGCTGTTGATATGCTTTTCTACCGCTTGTACAAGGTTGTCAAAACATTTGCCGCTAGCAGTTGTATATAACGCAAAAAAGAAAGAAAAGCTTGCCCAACAGATGAAATAGCGCCACTGTTTCATGATAAAATGGGCTGCATAGGAAAATATACTAGAAGTAGGGGGGGTGGGATAGACGTCGCTATAATGCTCGTTAAATTGGGATTGAAAGACTTTCCAAAGCGTTTCTTTTAAGGATCCTTTCATGCCTTTTGCTTGTGTCATTATGCTTCGGATTTTTGTATTATTCCAGTTCATGCCTACGCTGTGCATTAAGGTCAGGACTGTGAGGAAGGAAGCGCCAGAAGAGGAGATGATCCTCCGTAGATCGTCTATTGTCCTCATGTCGGGCTCTTCTCTTCGATTGATATGTGATAGTTCATTTGCTACTGAGTCTTGCTCTTCGACTTCCTGGTCGTCGATAGAAGCTTCTGAAATTTTTTCTAAAGCGATATCTGCCATACAAACCCCAGCTTTCAGCCCAGCTTGCACCGCAACTTGGCATCCAGCGCGCAGCACAGATGTTGCACAACGCCATAATATGCTGTTCGTTTTTCCTGCATAAGACAGGAATGCCTTCCAGTACTGGTCTACTTTGCTTGCTGTAGCAGTTTTGCTTGCTGTAGCAGTGACGGCGGGAGATACATAAGGTGCAGCGCGGTTATAGTAGTTAGACCGAAAGTTGTAAATTCTATTCATGATAGTCCTAAAATAAATGGTAGAATATTTAAATATTTCGATGATATTATAATGGTAATTTGTAAAATTGGCAATAAAAAGAGGCTATTATGAAAGAAATGGATGATTTAGTAGAAATATCTGATATTTTAATGGGTCCAGAGGGATGTCCCTGGGACGCTAAGCAAACTTTTTATTCCTTGCAAAAACATTTTTTGGAAGAAGTGCAAGAAGTGATCGAAGCCATTGATGAAAATCATTCAGAGCATATCTTAGAAGAGCTTGGAGACGTTTTTTATCTTGTCTTGTTTGCTGCAAAAATTGCGGCAAAACAAGGGGATTTCACCCTCAAACAGCTTCTCGAAAAGCAGAAGGAAAAATTGATACGCCGCCATCCCCATGTCTTTGCAAAGAAAGGAAATGAAAAAATTTCTATGGAGGATCTGGAAAAGCAGTGGACTGAAATTAAGAAAAAAGAGTCTCAAGGTAAAAAAAAGACGACTCCTTTTACTAAATTGCCCAAAAATATTTCTTTACTCCAAAAATCACAGCATATCCTTCAAGAGCTAGAAAAACAGGAAGATTTTCCTTTAGAAAGCGTCATCGATCAGCTGGAGCGCCCTTTTCAAAAAAAATTCTTCACGCTCCTTCATCAAGCGGTGCTAGAAAAAGAATCTGATGCAGAAGGGGAGATTAGAAGAGGGATTCAGGCGCTCGAACAAGCGTTTTTATCGATTGAAAAAAAACTACCGGAGAAATCTTAAAACATAGGCATTTTCTAAAAGGCTGCTATCTTCCGATCCTGACCTGGTTAAAGAAAAAGCTATTTTTTAAGCTCCCCGGTAGAAACTAACATAAGTATAGTAAAAACCGCGTTTAGGATGCAAGGAAGGTCTTTAGCGGCCTTTTCCTTGCATTCTGACGACTTCTACTGATTCTTAGGGCTTTTCACCGTTAGGTTGTATAGAGAAGTATGGGGATAAAATTTGGTGAGCATTTGCAGCGCATTTTCCCCTTTTTCTGCAAGAAGGCTTGCAGAATATAGGCATAGCCCTACGCCGTGTCCCTTACCAAAACCCTCAAATACGATCTCTTCACCCTCGATTTCGACTGTAAAGTCATTGCTTTGTAGCGCTTCTTTTCCCAAATGCTTTTGGAGTGCGAAAAAGCTGAGGTCTTTTTTCTCAGAGGCGCCTGTTAGGCGGATCGCATACGATTTATTCGATTCATGATCTAAAAATAGCTCTACGCTTTCTACCGAATGCATACCGCATTTTTTCGCAAGAGCCTCTTTGCTAATTGTAAAGCTCCAGCTACTATCTTGCCTGTCGCTTAATGCGTGAGGAGTAGGTCTACTAATACTAGGGCAGAGCGCTTCTTTACGGAAAATGGCGCCGAAAGTAGCGGTTTTTCCCGCGCTGTGCTCTGTCCAAGTAGCGGGAAATGGCTCATTTTGCCCCTCTTTTGCATACACCAAAATTAAGCCCTGTGTATCTTTAATTACTTTATCAATCAGCGATCTAGGCGTCTGTAGGTAAGAGCCTACGTAGCCTGCTTCTATTGCATCGATATGCCAAAGAGATTGATTGTTTTTGCCGTGGTAGTAAGCTGATGTACGAGCTAAAATAGCGATAGCAGACATTACTTCTGATTCTAAGGGATAGATAAAGTCTTTTGCTAACATCGAGGCAATAAACTGCTCGATGGATAATTCGTTGACTACGTGAATATCGGATCCTTTAGCATAAATTGAGATAGCCCCATCATATTGTATGCCGTTGACTAAAAGAGAGCTATTTTCCGATCTTGGTACAATAG
>ERZ1740072.170-NODE-170-length-29697-cov-5.920012_pt1 | contig 29697 bp, 27 predicted proteins | sample MGYA00581733_ERZ1740072 | MGnify/ENA primary metagenome ERZ1740072 (study PRJEB43018, sample SAMN04849741) | marine metagenome | isolation source: floating plastic debris | place: Pacific Ocean | collected 2008-08-30 | study: EMG produced TPA metagenomics assembly...
GAGTTTGGCGTGCGCTGGTGTGGTCCTGCTGTGATCGTCCATCCGGATCTGCGGCCGGAGGATGACCCGGACGCCCTTGTGTTTGCGGGTGACATCATGTCACCGGGGCAAACGCAGACGGCGGCGGAACGGATTACGGACTGGATTGGAGGGCTGTGATGGACCAGCGGATATCATTGATCACACTTGGCGCGCGGGATGTGGCAAAACTTGCGGCATTCTATGACGGGCTTGGCTGGCAACAGGTTGAGACGCAGGACGGGGTTGTAGCCTATGACCTGATTGGCCAGACGCTGGGGCTCTATCCAATGGAAAAGCTGGCAGAAGACATTGGCGTGCCTGTTGAGGCACTGGGTGCGGGCGCGTCTACGCTGGGGTGCAATGTACGCGAAAGGGCGGAGGTTGCTGCGGTACTGGACCGGGTGGAAGCGGCAGGCGGCAAGGTCCTGAAAGCCGCAGAAGAAGTGTATTGGGGTGGACATCACGGTTATTTCGCGGACCCTGAAGGGCACATCTGGGAGGTGGCGCATAACCCATTCTCACCGCTTGCCGAGGACGGGTCGTTTCGCTGGAACGGCTACGGCTGATGCGCAGCCCCCGCAGCATGTGGAGCCTTGAGACCTTTGGCCGCCAGCGGCTGTCCAAACACTTCTATATGCGCGATTTTATGTATTCGGAAATTTCCGGCTACCACGGCATCCCGAATGTGCCGGACGACCCTGATCTGGTGCTCAAGAACGGGCGGGCGTTTTGCGCGGCCCTGATGGACCCGTTGGAAGAGACCTTTGGCCGTATCGCAGTGCGGTCCGGGTATCGGTCTGCGCATCTCAACCGGTACGGCAACGAAAACCGGCTCAATTGCGCGCGCAACGATCATCCGCTGGAGTGCCACATCTGGGACCGTGGCGACGGGGCGGAGGCGATTGCCGGGGCCAGCATCGTGATACCCTGGTTTGCCGATCAATACGATCAGGGCCGGGACTGGCGCGATCTGGCGTGGTGGATCCACGATCATCTGCCCTATTCGGCGATGTGGTTTTTTCCCAAACTTTGCGCGTTCAACCTTGATTGGCGTCCCACCCCGCGACGCATGATTGGCAGCTACATCACACCAAAAGGCCTGCTGTTGAAGACTGGCGCTGAACCAAGTGAAGCGATTGCGCAGCGTCAAGCACGGTACCGCGACTTTCCGACCTTTCGGGGAATCGCATATCCCTGAAATGTGACAACATCTTGGGCTTGCCGTGCTGGCCCGGGCAAGCCATTGTGGCGGCAGGGACAATCGTTGTTAAACAGGAAATGGGGCACGTGATGAGGCTTTGGCATGGCTGAACCACTGGTTTTGCTACCGGGAATGATGTGTGACGCGCGCCTGTTTGGCCCGCAGATCGCCGAGTTGTCTGCCGAGTATTCGATCATGGTCTCTCCCATCACACGGGGTGAGCGGATCGAAGAAATCGCAAGCGGTCTGCTTGATGAACTGCCCGCGCGGTTTGCCCTTGCGGGTCTGTCGATGGGTGGCATCGTGGCGATGGAGCTCTTGCGCCGTGCGCCTGACCGGATCACGCGCATTGCGCTGATGGACACCAGCCCGCTGGCCGAAACGCCGCAGGCTTCGACCGCGCGTGAACCCCAGATCGTCAAGGTCCGCACAGGCCGCTTGCAAGAACTGATGCGGGACGAGGTGCTACCGTCCTACCTTGGCCCTGGTCCTTACCGCGCCGAGATCACAGAATTGATGCTGGATATGGCGGACGCCCTTGGCCCGGAGACCTTTGTGCGACAGTCGCGCGCGTTGCAACGACGCCGTGACCAGCAAGGGACGTTGCGCAAATGCAAAGTGCCAACACTGGTGTTGTGCGGCGCGCATGACACGCTGTGCCCGGTCAAACGCCACACATTCATGGCCGAATTGATCCACGGCGCTGAATTGCGGGTGCTGGATGAGGCAGGGCACATTCCGACGCTTGAAGCTCCGGCTGAGACCACGCAGGCCTTGCGTGACTGGATGCACCAACCGTTGATTTTGCGGTAGTATTCGGGAAACGCGCCCCGACTTAGCCCGGCGTGACGGCTGCCCGTTCTTCTTTGGTCAGCACGTAGATGTCCGCCACGGGTTCCAGCGTGTCGGGATCAAAAAACGGAGTGTTCTTCCACCCACCCGTTATCCGCGCCGGTATCGCACCGCGGGCAAAGGATCGAACGGCCCTTCCCAATCCTTCAGTGTAGGATGTGCCATCGCCCTTCTGGATATTGGCGCGTGTGCGCACAGGGCCTAGCGGGCGCCCGTCTTCCAAGCGGTCGGTAAAGACGGCAGCAAAGGCGATTTTCGGGTTGCGCAATGTGTTGAACAGCATGGTGCCACAACAGCTTGCATACCAGCGCAACACGCCCTTGGGTGACAGCGAAAAAACAGCCAGATGGTTTTCGCCCGTGTCAACACGGATACGTGCGGGCGTCGTTTGGTAAAGCTGGACAGGCCCGTCCGGGATCGCGCGAGTGGGTGACGCGAATGCCTCAGCAGCCCGGCAGTCCCCGCAAAAGCAATCAATGCGATTGCCATTCGCAGGGCTGACGCCAATCAGGCGACCGCTCAACTTCCCGCAGGTGCAGGCAAATGGCAGATCGATTCCTGCCATCGCGCGTTACGCCGCTTTATTCTTGTTGGCCGCCTTCTTGCCCGCAGGCTTGGGCGTGTTGGCGTCAATGAAGCTCAGAACAAGGGGGCGGATGTTGTTGCGCCAGCTTTTGCCGGCAAAGATGCCGTAGTGCCCTGCGCCTTCTTCGAGGTGGCTTGCCTTTTTCTCGTCTGGCAGCCCCGTGCAAAGATCAAGGGCGGCAACACATTGGCCGGGGGCCGAGATGTCATCATTCCCGCCCTCAACTGTTTTCACCGCCACAGTGGTGATCTTGCCGATGTCGACCAGCTTGCCGCCCACCATGAATTCATTCAGCGCGATTTCGCGGTTTTTAAAGATGCGATCCACGGTCGACAGATAAAACTCGGCAGTCATGTCCATCACCGCGAGATATTCGTCATAGAACTTGTTGTGTTTGTCGTGATCGGCACCCTGGCCACGGGCAACGGCGCTTATTTGATCCAAAAAGGCCTTTTGGTGTTTTTCGCCGTTCATGGAGATGAAAGAAGCCAGCTGCAAAAGGCCCGGGTAAACCATGCGTCCGACACCGGGATATTTGAAGCCGACCCGCTGAATCATCGTTTCCTCAAGCTGGCCCATGGTCACGCGACGGCCAAAGTCCGTGACGTCCGTCGCGTTTGCATCCGGATCGATGGGACCACCGATCAAGGTCAATGAACGGGGCTGCGCGCTTGGATCTTCTTCGGCGAGATATGCTGTCGCGGCCAGGGTTAACGGTGCAGGCTGGCATACGGCGATCACATGTGTTTCAGGGCCCATATGGCGCATGTAGTCCACAAGATAGAGCGTGTAATCCTCGATATCGAACTTGCCGGCGCTGACGGGAATGTCGCGCGCATTGTGCCAGTCGGTCACATACACTTCGCAATCGGGCAGCAGCGACATCACTGTGGAACGCAACAGTGTGGCGTAGTGTCCCGACATTGGCGCGACCAGCAGAACCTTGCGGTGCTTCGGTTTGCGGCCATTGACGTTAAAGTGGATCAGATCGCCGAACGCGCCGGGTACACAGGTGTCTATTGTAACAAGGTGATCCTTTCCGTCCTCAGCGGTAACTGTTGGAATAGCCCAGTCCGGTTTGACGACCATGCGCTGAAACGTCCGTTCCGTAACCTCGCCCCAGGCACGCATCCACTGCATGGCCGGATTTGGAAGCATCGAAAAGGCCGGATAGCCACCCAACGCCTGCGCAGTCGCGCCGAGCCATTGGTTGGTGTTTCGCATCGTTTCCATCAAGTCATAATTGATCATGTAGCGCATCACGCACTCCTTGAACGGTTGGGGGCGAGCACGCATATCGTCCACGCCGGACTGACTGTCGCTTTGCCCCCTGAAACATGCGACCCTATAGTGGCAACACCGGGGCAATCCCAAATGCTGCATGTGCAAAGACTACGAGGAAGAGGTTAATATGACAACCACGACGACAAAAAGCACTACTGATGGTGTTGTCTCGGGCGAAAACCTCGACAAATTGAACGCTAACCTCAGGAAAGTTGAGGAACTCACGCAGCGGTTGTCGCAGGTCATGTCGCACCGCAGCATGCACAATGCTGCCCTCGATGGTCCGAATCAGGAATTGTTTACCAAAGCGGCCACGGCATATTGGAGCGAGGCTTTGCGCGATCCGGCCAAAGTGCTTGAGCACCAGTTACAGTTCTGGTCAAAATCCGTGACGCACTTTGTCGAAGCACAGCAGGCGCTCGCCAGTGGCAAGTTGCAGGCTCCTGCTGATCCCGGCCCCAAAGACCGCCGCTTTGCCAACCCGCTGTGGGACACGCACCCCTATTTCAACTTCGTCAAACAGCAGTACCTGATCAACGCCGCCGCCGTAGAGCAGGCGATTGATGATGTCACCGACATGGACAGCAAGGAAAAGCAGCGCCTTGCCTACTTCTCCCGCCAGATCCTCGACATGATGTCGCCGACCAACTTTCTGGCCACCAACCCCGACGCACTCGAAAAGGCGGTTGAAACAGAAGGGCAGTCGCTGGTTGACGGGCTGGAGAACCTGATTTCCGATCTGGAATCCAACAACGGCGAGCTGATCGTCAAACTCGCCGACGACAAGGCGTTCGAACTGGGTGGCAACATCGCCACCACGCCGGGCAAGGTTATCTACCGCAACAAGATGATGGAGCTGATCCAGTACACGCCGACCACGGAAAAAGTGCACAAGATCCCGATTGTTCTGTTCCCGCCGTGGATCAACAAGTTTTATATCCTCGATCTCAAAGAGCAGAACAGCATGGTCAAGTGGCTTGTCGATCAGGGCCACACACTGTTTGTGGTCAGCTGGGTCAACCCCGATGGCGCCTATGCTGATGTCGGTCTCGAAGACTATGTCGAAGACGGGTACGTGCGCGCCATCACCGAAGCCAAGGCAATAACGGGCCAGAAGCAGGTCAACGCCATCGGCTACTGCATTGCGGGCACCACGTTGTCGCTCACGCTGAGCCTGCTGAAACAGCGCGGGGACAAATCGGTCAAGTCTGCGACCTTCTTTACGGCCCTCACGGATTTCGGCGATCAGGGCGAATTCGCCCCTTTCCTGACGGATGACTTTATCGACGGAATCGAGGCCGAGACGGAAGACAAAGGCATCCTGCCGTCCGTGATCATGGCGCGCACGTTTACGTTCCTACGCTCGAACGATCTGGTCTACACGCCCGCCATCAAGAGTTACATGATGGGACAAACCCCGCCCGCATTTGACCTGCTCTATTGGAATGGGGACGGGGCGAACCTGCCGGCCAAGATGGCGATGCAGTATCTGCGCGGTCTGTGCCAGCGCAATGAACTGGCCGAGGGCGGCTTTGATCTGCTTGGCCATCATCTGGTGCTGGGGGAAGTCGATGTGCCACTTTGCGCGATTGCGTGCGAAACGGATCACATCGCGCCGTGGAAGGATAGCTATCGCGGAATCCAGCAGATGGGCAGCAAGGATAAGACCTTTATCATGACCCAGTCGGGGCACATCGCCGGTATCGTGAACCCACCGACTAAGAACAAGTACGGCCACTACACCAACACTGACCTTAGCCTTGATCACAAGGCGTGGGCAGAAGGTGCAGAGTTCCACGAAGGATCGTGGTGGCCGCGTTGGGGTGAGTGGCTGAAAAAGCGGGCAGGGGCCCAGGTCGCGGCGCGAATCCCGGGAGATGAGGCGCATCCCGTTTTGTGTGACGCGCCCGGAACATACGTTACCGTCAAGGCGAAACCCTGAGAAAGCCAGAGTTTTTGCCAGTATTTCCCTTGGGTTAACTTTTTTGCTGCAGCGCAGCGAAAATGCTTGAAATGCTGCGGCGCAGCATCTATGTTCTGTTCAGGAACAAAACAGTGGGTTCTCCCGCCCACACCTGAACAAAGGACTGATACAATGGCCAAGACACAAGACATGAGCGCGATGTTCAAAGACGTTATGGGTTCTTTCCCCGTCGACACAGCATCCATGGAAGACGCATTCAAAACAGCGACATCGCTGAACGAAAAACTGAGCTCGGTTGCGATCGACGCGGCAGAGAAATCCACAGAGATCTCTTCCAAGTGGACCAAAGAAACTCTGGCAAAGCTGGGCGACATGTCCAAAGCCAAAGCAGAGCCTGCTGACTACGCCAAAGCGATGACCGACTTCGCGTCGTCTTACGCCGAAGTGACAGCCGAGCACATGGCTGCTTTCGCCGAAGTTGCGAAAAAAGTTCAGATGGACACAGTTGAGCTGATGATGGCCGCTGGCAAAGACATGAGCGAAGATGCGTCTGCTGCCGTGAAAAAAGCCACAGGCGACATGACAGCTGCTGCTAAGAAAGCCGCTGCCAAATAAGCTACGAAAGACAGAATTCGCACCCATTCTCCTCCCTGAAAACGGTGCGATGACTATGGCGGGCTCCTTCATCGGGGTCCGCCTTTTTTCGTTTTGTATGCACTGGCGGTGAAGGTTAAGGCACATCCGGAACGAACGGACGCTCCGAGCCCAAGTGACCGATGCTGTGACGTAATTGTATGGCGGCTTTGGTGGTGCGCCGAATACTTGCAATGTGAATATCGATCATTCAGGCTATCTGGATGTCGCCCGGGAGTTCGATATCAGACGTTTAACAACGATAGTCGCTGCTGACTTAGCCGAGTATTCGAGGCTGGTCGCAGAAGATGAAGAGGGTGTCATTTCCAGGCTACGCAGTGTTTGGAGCAATGTGGTGAGCCCACTGGTACGAGATGCAGGAGGGCGTGTCGTTAAGACCATGGGGGACGGATTCCTGGCAGAGTTTCCATCACCAATTGAAGCAACGCGATGCGCATTGGGTATTCAAGAAACGATGGCAGCTCATGAGGCGGAACGCGCGGAACGCAATCAGCTTCGCTTTAGAATAGGTGTGCATCTTGGAGACGTTGTGGCGGTTGGCGACGACATTTTTGGGGACGCCGTGAATGTTGCAGCCCGGCTTGAAGCCATCGCTCCTGTTGGAGGAATCTGCATGTCACGCGCGATGCGGGATCAGGTAAAGAGTCGGATTGACGCTGAACTGAACTCCGTGGGCGATATTTCAGTCAAGAATCTGCCTGACCCCATTGAAGCATGGGTGGTCGGGGAAGGGTTTGTTCAGCCAGGGCAAAAAACTGAAGCAACGCCTGCCGTCGTGGTGCTGCCTTTCGACGAGATCGGGGCTGAGGATAGCTTCTTCGCAGATGGCATAGTCGATGAAATAACATCTGCATTGTCCAGCGTAAGCGATATCACTGTTATTGCGCGCCAGTCGGCCTTTATCTTCAAGGGACGCGGCGCGGAAGTTCGCGAAGTCGGGCGAGAACTGGGGGCGCGATACGTCGTAACCGGGTCAATACGAAGAGCTGGACCGCGGGTTAGAATTTCAGTGCAGCTTTCTTCCGCTAAGTCAGGCGCAAATCTGTGGTCCCAGAGATATGATGACGACCTTGATGACCTTTTCGAGTTGCAGGACCGCGTTGCATCACAAGTGGCCGGTGCGATTTCCCCATCTATTCGTGCATCCGAAATCGCCGACGCGCGCGCGGTCGCCCCGAAGGATAGAAAAGCCTACGAACTTTATATGAGTGCTTTTCCTCATTTCTGGAAGCACCGCCGCGAAGAAAATGAACGAGCGATTGAATTGCTATCTCTCGCGATCAAGCGGGACGGCGACAACATTCGGGCGAAGGCGCTCAGGGCTTGGGCTTATGCTCAGCAGGCAACCTATATGTGGAACGAGACACCTTTGCTATCGCGCGAATATGCGCAAGCCGACGCAGAGGCGGCGATGCTTTCGGTTGATGACCATGCGCCTTCACTGGTGGCCATCGCAGCAGCCTTGGGAATGACCGGTTTGGACCATGAACGCGCGGGGCATCTTCTTGAACGAGCTCTGTCCCTTGATCCGAACTCCGCTTGGGGATGGATGAGATTGGGGTGGAACAACGTTTATCGCAGGGAGATTGCAGCTGGCCTGTCTGCGTTTGATCGCGCGGAAGCACTGAGCCCGCGTGATCCGTTCTTTTTCAATTTTCAGTTTGGGCGCGCATATGCGATGGGGTTGGCAGAAAATTACGATGAAGCTATTCGGCTGGTAAAGCTGGGACTTACAGCAGGTCCGGGAGTGACCTGGGCTTACCGCGATCTTGCAAGTTTTTGCGCAAATGCAGGACGCGAGGAAGAAGCTGACGAGGCGTTAGCTTCTCTGATGCAATCATACCCGGGTCTGACCATCAAGCGCGTGATCGATAGCATGCCACCCGCTACACACGCTCGGCACCAGATGTTTATTGATGGTCTGCAGCAGGCGGGCGTTCCAGAGGAATAAGGTACAACCTCGCTATTCAGTTGGCATGAATATCTCCGATGTAGAACAGCGGAGAGCAGGTCTGTCTGTGAAGGTGCAAACCCAGTCAAATCAATGAAACCAGACATTCGTTTAACTGAAGCGAGTGCTCACTTCGTCTTGCAAAACAAAGATAAGAACCTCGGGGGTGTTCTCCGTGTTGGCTCACTCAGTCTGTGCGCGGTTGAGTGGCTCAGCGGCATACGTTGACGTATGTGCCTTGATGGCACTCTCACTTTGCACAATTTTTCGCAGCCTTTCTTTTTCCCGCGCATGCGCCTAAGCTGCACTGCAGCACGCTTGGGGAGAACAGCATCGTGACGGATAAACCAGCACCACTTTTGATCAAGCGCTATGCCAGCCGTCGTCTCTATAACACCGAGACGAGCGACTATGTGACGCTTGAAGATATTTCAGGCTTTATCCGGGACGGGCGCGAGGTGCAGATTGTGGACCTCAAGACTGGCGACGATCTGACCCGCCAGTATCTGCTTCAAATCATTGCCGAACATGAGAGTCGGGGTGAAAATGTGTTGCCTGTGGATGTGCTCAACGATCTTGTGCGCAGCTATATGGGGGGCGGGGCGTCCGTGGTGCCACAGTTCCTCCAGGCCTCTTTTGAGATGCTGCGTGATGGGCAAAGCAAGGTCATGGAGAATGTCACGGCATTGAATCCGATGGCGAAGATGCCGGGATTTGAATTGATGCAGGCGCAGCAAGAGGCGTTCATGAAGGCTATGACCGGTGGCCTGACCCCCGGTTGGACCGGTGGCGCTGGCCAGGAAGAAGCCCCCGAAGAAGAGGCGGAAGATCTGGCCACAATCAAAAAGCAACTCGCTGAGTTGCAGGCCAAACTCTCCAAGCTGTCCTGAGCGCATGGCGGGGCGCGCCAAGAGGTGCGCCTTTTTTCTGGCGACCTGAGTGCGGTATTCATCCCGCATGATCCAGTCAAAATACCGTTTGCGCAGCCCGGAAGCGACCGGCCCTGCCGCTCCGTTTGAAAAATGGCGATCATCCACCTGCGCGACCGGGATTACACCACCCCCGGAGGACGACATGAACACTTCGTCCGCCTGCCAGAACTCTTCGAGGGGCAGGGGCCGTGTTTCGGGAGTTAGCCCGGCTTCTGCGCACATCTCCAAAACCGTGGCCCGTGTGATCCCGTGAAGGACCCCGTGATCTGAGGTCACAACCCGATCTCCGAATACCGCAAAGACATTGAACCCGGGCCCTTCGGTTACGTTGCCCGCGTGATCGAGCAACAGGGTGGTTTCAAATCCTTTGTCCTTTGCCTCGAAGAGGCCGGAGGTGAAATCGCCCCAGTGATAGTTCTTGACGCGCGGATTCACGCTGTCTTCGGGGATGCGGCGCACGGATTTGGCGATCCAGATCGAGGTGCCTTTGGTCGCTGCCTCGGGTTTGACGATGTGCACGTAGGGCACGCACCATGCATAAAAGTGGTTGGCGCAGTCGCGGGGGTCGCGGCTGCCTGGCACGGGATTGCGCCCGCGGGCGGCGACCATTGCGACATATGAATCCCGCAGGCCGCTGGCATGAACCATCTGGTGCAGTGAAGCGCAGATTCCGTCGTGATCCATCCCGATGTTGTAACGCCCTGCCGTGAGCGAGGCGACAAAACGCGTCACGTAGTCGTCCAGGCGAAAGAACGCATCCTGCCAGACAGGCACCACATCGTAGGCTATGTCGCTGTGGGTCAGTCCCCAATCGGTGACTGGGATGGCTGCTTCAGCGATTGGAATGATCTGGCCGCCCATCCACGCGGCACCGTTAGCAAGATTGGTCATCGTCGCACGCTAGCGTGTGCAGACCCCGGGGCAAAGGGGGGCATCACCTGAGTGCCGCATCACATCATTTTTAGGCCAAGAGGCGAAATGATGTCAGGCGGCTTGGGGTTTGCGTGCGGTCGTCACAGCCGACAACAGCACGTCGGCGACCGCATCCAACGTGTGTGTTGGCAAATGCACGGGAAGGCGCACATCACAGGCCCGCATGAGCATGTTTCGTGTTTGCGGCAACTCGGGGAGGTCTGGGATAAACTGCCAGTTCCAAAAGGCCCGGGCATTGTCGGCACTCGCGCCAAAGACTTGCACCTTTACGCCTCCGGCAGCGGCGGCCGCGACAAACTCAGCAACTTCCGTTTCGGTCAGGTCAACCAGATTGAACTGAATGGAATCCGGTGCGCGTACTTCGCCGTCCAGTGGGGAGGGCACGTGAATATGCGCGTTACGTTCCAGCAATGCGGCCACGTGGTCGTGGTTGCGCCGCCCGTCTTCGACTCGGCGGGCAAGGTGGGGCAGTTGCGGGCGGATCACAGCCGCGCTCAGGTTCGACAGGCGCAGATTGTAGAGAGGCAACCGGTTCTGGTGTGCGGCAAATGCGTCTTGCAACACGCTGTGTTTCTTCCAGTTATGTTCGTAAGCGCCCGACATGATGATGGCACGTGCAACCAGATCAGCATCGTCCGTGATCATGATCCCGCCTTCGCCAGCATTGATCATTTTGTAGGACTGGAAGGAAAAGCAACCGATCTTGCCGATGGTCCCGATCTTGCGTCCGTTCCATGTCGTGCCAAGAGAGTGCGCCGCGTCTTCGATCACCGGAATACCTGCGGCGTCACACAGTTCCATAATCGCATCCATGTCCGATGTATGGCCCCGCATGTGGCTTACGATTACGGCGCTGACAGAGGGCAGTTTGGCTGCAAAATCGTCTATGTCGATGCGATAGTTGTCACCGACTTCGCACAGAACAGGCAAGCAGTCTGCATGCAGAACTGATGAGGGCACAGCCGCAAAGGTAAAGCCGGGGATCAACACGCGGGCGTCGCGTGGAAGGTCCAATGCCTTGAGCGACAAGAACAAAGCGGCAGAGCATGAGGAGACGGCAAGAGCGAATTTCGAGCCCATCAGGGCGGCAAACTCATCTTCCAGCAAAGAGACAGGTGCATCACTGGGGGCTGTGTAACGGAACAGGTCACCGGAGTTGAGAAGACGGTCAATCTCGGCCCGGGCTGCTTCGGGGATGGCTTCGGCACTGTGCATATCTGGCAGGGGCATATTTCAATTTCCTTATGCGAGTTATTCAGTTTATTAAATCCGCTAGCGAGAAAAAGAAACGATTTTGTGACGCGATGGTGGCCAAACCCTGTTTTGCTTGGTGATTAGCGCAAAAATACTACAGGCCGAGCCGGTCGCGCAGGCTGTACCAGGTCATCGCCAGAACCAGCAGCGGACTGCGCAGGCGCGGCCCGCCGGGAAAGGGCGTGCTGGGAATCGCTGCCATTGTATCAAACCCGCTGGTTTGACCGCCGATCGCATCCGCCATCAGCTTACCCGCGTGGGTCGCCGTGCCAACGCCATGTCCCGAGTATCCCGACGCTGACAGAACGTTGGGCGCGACCCGGGCCAGATAAGGCAGCCGCTTCATCGTGATCCCAAGGGTGCCGCCCCATGCATAGTCGATGGATACGTCTTTGAGGTGTGGAAAGATCTGCACCATTTGCTTGCGCACGACACCGGCGATATCGGACGGAAACCGGTAGCCGTAGCTTTCGCCGCCCCCGAACAACAACCGTTTGTCATGGCTGAGCCGAAAATAGTTCACAACAAAACGGCTGTCCGCCACTGCAATGTCCTGTGCCAAAATATCAACGGCCTTGTCGCCCAACGGCGCGGTGGCCGCGACAAAGTTGTTGATGGGCATAACGCGGCGCGCCACGCTCTGATCCAGTTCGCCCAGGTATCCATTGCAGGCAAGTATCAGAGTGTCGGCTGTAACTGTGCCTTGGTCGGTTTGCACCTTGACCTGCGCCCCGTGATCAACCCGCGTGACCGCGCTGCGTTCATAAAGCACAGCCCCTTGTCCTTCTGCGGCGCGCGCAAGGCCGAGGGCATAGCGCAGCGGGTGCAAATGACCTGCGTCCCAGTTCATGATCCCACCCTTGTAGGCAGGCGATGGACACAACGCGCGCAAAGCGTCCGCGTCCAGTTCATCCATGTGATACCCATAGTGTTTGGACATGTGCGCGGCATAGGCGTGCAAGTCTGCGACTTCGCTCGCGCTCTCGCCTGCCCACGCAATCCCCGGGCGTAAATAGCAGTCGATGTCGTGGGTCGAGACCAGTGACTTCACAAGGGCGGTGGCGTCCTGACCCAGATCCCACAAGGCGCGGGCCCGCTCCATCCCCAGCATCTTTTCGAGGTAAGACTGCTCGACCCGCTGCCCCCAGCCCACCTTCCCGCCATTGCGCCCCGACGCACCCAAGCCTGCGCGAGGGGCCTCGAGGACAACGACGCTGACCCCGTCCTGCGCCAGATGGAGCGCAGCCGACAGGCCCGTGTAACCCGCCCCGACAACACATACATCCGCACGTACTTCGCCTTGCAACGGGGGACGTTCCGCCGGCAAGTCCGTTGATGCGGCGTACCAGCTCTCCGGATAGCTGCCGACCTTGTCATTGGCGTATAGCAAATTCATGACGCAGATCCCTCGCTTTATCGTGCCAGAAAAACCTTGCCCCATTGCCGGCCGGGTGGCTTTGCCACCGAAGGCATAGGGTCAGATTGCACTCAGACGTTCGTCAGCAAATGCTCGCGTTCCCAAGGCGAGATCACCTGCAGGAACTCGTCATACTCGGCCCGTTTCACGATCGAATAGACCCGCGCGAACTCCGGGCCCAAAACCTTGTGGAGCGGCGCGCAGTCATCAAACAACTCAAGAGCCGAGCCCAGAACCCGCGGAATATCCCCGTCGCCTTCATATGCGTCGCCCCTGAACTGTGCGCTGGGGCGAATTTCCTCCATCAGACCCAGATATCCGCAGGCGAGCGACGCTGCGATGCCAAGATACGGGTTGCAATCCATTCCGGCGATCCTGTTTTCAACGCGGCGTGCCTGATCTGAAGACAGCGGCACGCGGATACCGGTGGTGCGATTGTCCCGACCCCATGCGAGATTGATGGGCGCGGCGTGGTCTTTGACATAGCGGCGATAGCTGTTGACGTAGGGTGCCATCACAGCAAGGGCCGCGGGCATATATGTCTGCAAGCCGCCGATGAAGTGGAAGAAGGCATCCGTGTCCCCGCCTTGCGGCCCTACAAAGATGTTTTTGCCGGTGTTCTTGTCGAGAATTGAATGATGGATGTGCATGGCACTTCCGGGTTCATCGCCGATCGGTTTGGCCATGAAGGTGGCAAAGCAGTCATGTCGCAGTGCCGCCTCGCGGATCAGGCGTTTGAAGTAGAACACTTCGTCCGCCAGTTTGACGGGATCGCCATGCAACAGGTTGATCTCAAGCTGTCCCGCGCCGCCTTCCTGCGTGATACCGTCAATCTCAAAACCCTGCGCCTCGGCAAAATCATAGATGTCGTCAATCACCGGGCCGAACTCGTCCACGGCCGTCATCGAATAGGCCTGGCGCGCAGCAGCAGGGCGGCCCGAACGACCGGTCATCGGCTTGATTTCCTGCGCCGGGTCCAGATTGCGCGCGATCAGAAAAAACTCCATCTCCGGGGCAACGATCGGCGTCCAGCCCTGATCATGATATAGCTGCACAACCCGTTTGAGCACATTGCGCGGCGAAAAGGGCACGGCGGCGCCCTTGCGATCATAAGCGTCGTGGATCACCTGTAGCGTCCAGTCGCCGGTCCACGGGGCAGCGGTGGCGGTGCTCATATCGGGTTTGAGGATCATGTCCTTTTCGATGAACCCATCCTCATCCGCGGCCTCGCCCCAGCCCCCGGTGATGGTCTGGTAAAAGATGCTGTCAGGCAGGTGGAAATAGTCCTGCTTGGCAAACTTGCTGGCGGGCACCGCTTTGCCCCGCGCGACCCCCGGCAGGTCAGAGATGACGCATTCGACTTCATCCAGACGCTTGCCCTCAAGATAGAGACGCGCGGCATCCGGCAGGTCGGTTAGCATTGGCTCGCTCATGCGATCCTCTTTTCCTTGAAAAAGCCCGCGAACATATCGGCAAGGCGGGCGCAGACGGAGGGCAGGTTCAACTGGGCAGTGGCGATTTCGCGAAAGGAAGGTGGGATCACATCGAGGCCCAGCACTTGCAGCATACCCGTGAGGTAGGCGCGGTTGATTTCCGGGTGCGGTTGCAGGGTGAAGGCGCGGTTTCCGTAAAGGATCGCCGCGTTTTCGCAAAAATCGGTGGAAGAGATAACCTCGCCCCCTTCAGGCACCTCGACGACCTGATCCTGATGCCATGCGTTCAGCGACAGCACCTCACCGTTCAACACATAGTCTTGGCGTCCGATGCACCAGCCGCCTTTGAACTTTTCAACCTGGCCACCCAGGGCCTGTGCGATGATCTGATGGCCAAAGCATATGCCGACAAGCGGGCGGTCGCTGGCGTAGATGTCGCGGATCAATTGTTCAAGCGGCGCAATCCACGGCAAGTCTTCATAAGCGCCGAACTTTGATCCCGTGATGATCCACCCGTCTGCAACGTCCGGACCGTCCGGGAACGCGCCATCACACACGGCGTAGTTCTCAAAGGTCAGGCCCTGATCCGCCAGAAAGGCCGGGAAAATCTCGGAATAGTCCCCATGCTCCGCAACGAGGTTTTCGTTGACATGGCCGGTTTGCAAAATGCCGATTTTCATGGATCACCTTGGGGTTATGCCGCGTTGATAATGCAGCCCCTAAACCGTGTCGAGGTAGATTTCGGTCTGTTCTTCTGCGCTGAGCTCGCTCATGTCGCGCAGCTCCTGCCGCTTGGTCATGACCATGTTACGGATCAGTTCGGCATCAAAGATACGCTTGATCTGTGGATCGGTCTCAAAGGCCTCAATGGCCGCGTCCCATGTCATCGGCACACTTGGCAGGTCTTGTTCATAGGCGTTGCCAGTGATGGGTGGGGCCGGGTCTGCTGCGTCCTCGATCCCGCTCAGGGCGGCCCCCAAAACGGCTGCAATGGAGAGGTACGGATTGACATCCCCCCCTGCAAGCCGATGCTCGATGCGCCGCGCTGCAGACGGTCCTGAGGGGATGCGAATGGCTGCTGTGCGGTTCTCATAGGCCCACGCGATGCCGGTCGGCGCATGCGCCCCGGGGACGAACCGGGCGTAGGAATTGGCGTGGGGCGCAAAGACAAGGGTCGATCCCGGCATGCCCGCCAGACAGCCCTGCACCGCATGCCGTAACATCGCACTGCCCGTGGCAGAACCATCGTCAAAGACGTTCTTGCCATCTTCATCCAGCACCGAAAAGTGCATGTGCAGCCCGTTGCCTGCGTAATCCTCATACGGTTTGGCCATGAAGGATGCCGCAAAGCCGTGCCGCCGCGCCAGTCCCTTGACCAGCATCTTGAACAGCCACGCATCATCCGCCGCTTTCAGCGCATCCGCACCGTGCATGAGGTTGATCTCGAACTGTCCCAATCCGGCTTCGGAGATCGAGGTGTCCGCAGGGATATCCATTGCCTCGCAGGCATCGTAAAGCTCGGTAAAAAAGGCATCGAACTGATCCAGTGCGCGCAAGGACAGGATTTCACCTGCCACGCGGCGCTTGCCGGAGCGGGGCGACGGGGGCACGCGCAACCGTTGGCCCGCATCATCGATCAGAAAGAATTCGAGCTCTACCGCAACAACGGGCGTCAAGCCTTTGTCTGCAAACCTCTTTTGCACGGCAGCCAGCGCGTGACGGGGATCCCCCATGAAGGGGCGACCATCCTCGTGATACATCCAGATCGGTAACAGTCCGGACGGTGTGTCGAGCCACGGCATCGGCATGAACCCGCGCTCGGTGGGGCGCAGCACGCCGTCGCGATCACCGGATTCGAGCACCAGCGGACTGCCCTCGATATCCTCCCCCCAGATGTCGAGGTTCAGCACAGACATGGGAAAGCGCGTGCCCTCACTGGCCACCTTGTCGGCAAAGCGCACCGGCATCCGCTTGCCCCGCGCCACGCCGTTGAGGTCAGAGGCCGCCACGCGGATCGTGCGGATGTGGGGGTTTTCGATCAACCAGTCGTGCATGGGTCATCTTCTCTGATTAAAAAAAATCCTCCCCGAAGGGCCGGTATCGACCAGCCTAACGGATGAGGTTGGGGCGCACTCGCAGTTTCTGGCGGCTGTTGGCCGGGAGGTGGCGGTTCAGGCGCCCGTTGACCATCCCGAACCCGGCAATGATCAGCAGGGTGAGCATGATGAAATACATGGCCAGAATCGGGTAGGGCACGAACGGGTTGAACGTCTTGTCTGCGAAATAGCTTGCATAATACAGCGCATCGCCCCGTTGCTGCCATGCCGGGAACCCGGAGAAATAGACAAGCGTGGTGGCGTGGAACAGAAAGATCGCCTCGTTCGTGTAGGCAGGCCATGCAAGTCGCAGCATCGTGGGAAAGACCACGCGGCGGAACCGTGGCCATCCTGACAAGCCATAGGCGTCTGCGGCCTCAACTTCGCCCTTGGGAATGGATTGTAGTGCGCCATAAAAAATTTGCGCAGAGTAGGCGGCAGTGTTGAGAAACAGCACAATCAGTGCGCCGAGCCACGCGGCAGTGAACGGATCAAAGACCGGGTGAACCCCTTTGAGGCTGAGAAACAGGAAGTAGGCAAAGAAGAACTGAATAAACAGCGGCGAGCCTCGGAACAAAAAGATAAACCAATCGGCGGGCTGGCGCAGCCAGGGTTGTGCGCTGCCTTTGGCCAGTGCGATGCCCACAGCAAGGAAAAAGCCGATCCCAAGGGCCATGATCCCGAAATAGACGTTCCAGATCATGCCGGAGCCGATCAGGGTGAACTGCTCGCACAGGGTAAACTCGCTGCGCGGCAATAGGCGTTCGCCGATCCCGAGAGAGCGCAGGGCATAGGCCTGGATAGTTTCAATGCAGGACATCAGGCGGCCGCCTTGCGTTGTGCTTCACCGCCTGACGTGGCCTGTCCGCGGGTCAGCCGTGCCATGATCCGCCCGAGGATTTTTTCCGATCCCCACGTCATGAATAGATAGAAAATCAGCAGGGCAAGAAAATACCACATGCGCCAGTCACCATGCGGGTAATCAGTGAATTGCGGGGTCTTAGTCCCGCCCAATTCGCGCGCCCAGTAGACCACGTCTTCGATCCCCAGCAGGAACAGGAGCGGCGTCGCCTTGATCAGAACCTGCCAGAGGTTCGACAGGCCGGGCAGGGCATAGACCCACATTTGCGGCACCAGCACCCGCCAGAACGTCTGGCGCGGGTTCATGCCGTAAGCCTCGGCTGTCTCAAGCTGCGCGCGCGGCACAGCGCGCATGGCGCCAAAGATGACGTTGGCGGCAAAAGCGCCGAATACGAGCGCAAAGGTGATCACCGCCAGCCCGAATGCGTAGGTCTGGTGCCAGACCTGCGGCGCGGACCCAAGTGGCAATTTGGCCTCCGGACAGACCAGAAAATCATTGCCCTGCCGGATCGGGTCTGTCCATTCCGGGCACAGCACCTGATGGCGCAGCCATTCAAACCCCTGATCCAGTGCAATGACAAAGAACAGAAAGAACGCGATGTCGGGCACGCCGCGCACGATCGCGATGTAGCCCTTGCCGAACCACGCGAGTGGCAGGATGGAAGACCGCGCCGCCATGGCCCCGCCAAAGCCGAAGGCGAGGGCCACAGGGGCGGTGACAGCCAGAATGCCCAGCACCTTGAGAAAGCTGTAGTAAAAGGAAAAATGGACGCCGGTGGTCAGATAGCAGGTCAACCACCGCAAAATGCTCAGGGTATCTGGATCAGTGCAATACGAAAACATCTGAGTGGCTGCTCCGGCGCGGTTCGCGAGAGACTACCGAAAACTGATGTGCGCGCCAGCCCAAATGCACCGGACCCCGACACCAATACGGCATCGGGGTCCTGAAGCCACAACTTTCAGCGTTAGGCTTTGCGGCGCGCCATAAAGAGGCCGCCGATTGCTGCCAGCAGGAACCAAGCGGCTGCCGGCAGGGGGACTGGTGGTGTAGTGCTTGCGCCAAGTTCGGTTACGTTAGGCCCGGTGATCACGCTGTCGTCAAACAAAACCTCGGCAAGACCGGTGAAAGGTGTGGTGCCTTGTACCTGTTTTACCGTGAACTTCACTGTGCTGACTCCCGCTAAAATCGACGTCATTGTGAAGGCCTGCGCCAAATCTGTATCGGGTGCGATCGACTGGTCGGTAAAAGATCGTAACACCGTGTCCGAGGCGTCGCGGAACTCCAGATCAAACAAGGTTGGTTCATAGTTGGTGTTGTTTGCCACGCCGCCACCCGCAGAAGTCGTCGAGCGGTGGTTCCATATGTAGAGCCCACCCAAGCTGCCCGGGGCCGTGAATCCCCATTCAATGAATGCCCCGTCAACGCCTCCTCTCGCGGTGGTCCAATGGTTGCCGCGCAAGTAGATGCCGTGGCTGGCTGTTGGATCCCCGGTGGTGCTTAATCCTGTGCCGTTTATCGTGTTCTCCGCGATATATGACCCGCTAAACTCGCTGCTGGCTGATGCCGTGTCAGCTCCAACAGTTGCCGCATGACCGGCTACCGCTGTCATTGCGCCTGCGACAAAAGCTGCCGTTAGAAACCTAAACATTTTTTACTCCAATATTTTTTGACTTCTGGCCGAACAGAAGTGAGCGTCTTGAGTATTGTCAAAACAAAAAGCAACCGTTTTTCGAAATGGAAACGGGGTCTTACTATCTTTACTTGTGGGCATTCGCGAAGGCCCTTTTTTTATGATCTTCCGGCGCCGGAACTACTGCGCAGTTTTGCAAAATGAAAAACGCCTGCATCGCCCTATCTCTCCCCTTTTCGGGTATGATCAGGGCCATGCAGGCGCTCGTGATTCTCGGGCCTTTGCAGGCCTTAGACGTTTTTTAGTACTGCGCAGTCTCTTCGCCGAACCACTTGACCAGCAGTTCATTGAGTGACCCGTCCGCCTTCATCTCGGTGATGATGGCGTCGAACTTTTCCTTCAGTTCCGTGTCGCTTTCACGCAGGCCCATGCCAATGCCACCACCCAAGGGGACTTCGGGGCCGACAAAGACCAGTTCGCCGCCCGCCGCCTCGACCAGTGGTGCGAGGTAGTCACGGTCGGCAAATACCGCGTCCGCTTCGCCGTTGCGCACAGCGGCAACGGTTTCTTCTGGTGTTGCGAATTCAACCAAGGTCGCACCGGATTCTGCGATGAAACCGGCCTGAATGGTGGCTGTCTGGGCTGCGACAACGCCGCCTTCCAGATCAACGCCTTCGGCTGCGGCCACATAGGCAGAAGCGGTGGGCGGGAAGTAGTCCTGGGTGAAGTCGATGACTTCGTCACGTTCATCCGTGATGCTCATGCCTGCCATGATCGTGTCGTAGTTTGAAGACACGAGATTGGGGATAATGCTGTCCCAGTCGTTCTTGACCCATTCGCAGGTCAGTTCGGCGCGCGCGCACAGTTCGTCGCCCAGATCACGCTCGAACCCGTCGACTTCACCGGCGTCGTTGATGAAGTTGTAGGGGGGGTAGGCGCCTTCGGTGCCCATGCGCACGACGGAGTGGCCGTCTGCCATGGCAAAGGTTGCCGTCATGGCTGCCAGTGTGGTGCTCAGAAGAAGAGATTTCATGAGTGGTTACTCCCGTTTTTGGTTTTGTTTACGCAGCGTGGGTCGCAGAAAGAAACCCACGCAGACGTTCGGATTTGGGTGCACCAAAAAGGTCCTTTGGCGCCCCTTGTTCTTCGATGAGGCCTTGATGCAGGAACACAACGTGGTCAGACACATCAGCGGCCAATTTCATATCATGGGTGACGATCAGCATTGTGCGACCCTCACTGGCCAGGTCCTTGATCACGCGCACGACTTCCTGTTCCAACTCAGGGTCAAGCGCAGAAGTCGGTTCGTCAAACAGCAGGGCCTCGGGCTCCATGCACAGCGCGCGCGCTATGGCGGCACGTTGTTGCTGACCCCCGGAGAGCTGGGCCGGATAGACGTCGCATTTGTCACCGATCCCGACTTTGTCCAGATAGGCGCGTGCCGACTTTTCGACTTCGGCGGGGTCGCGGCGCAGCACGGTGACGGGGGCCTCCATCACATTTTGCAGGATGCTCATGTGGGCCCACAGATTGAATTGCTGGAACACCATGGACAGGTTGGTGCGGATGCGCAGGACCTGTTTAGGGTCGGCGGGACGGCGGCCATGGGCCTGACCCTTCCAATCCACCGGTTCGCCCTTGAACAGCACATCTCCCTGTTGGCAGTCCTCAAGCAGGTTGCAGCACCGCAAAAGCGTGGATTTGCCCGATCCGGATGAGCCTATCAGCGAAACGACGTCCCCGCGTTTGGCTGTGATGTCTACGCCCTTGAGTACCTCAAGCGACCCGTAGGCCTTGTGCAGATTGCGGATTTCAATAACAGGCGTGTTGGTCAAAGGGCAGGCTCAGCTTGGACGGTCATCCGGTAAAGGGACGCATATTGCGGTGTATGTCTACCCTCAAAGTGCGCGTTTTGGGCCGTTTTTGCCCAATTTGACGTCAGGTGATGGCGTTTTGATCAAGGCAGCGGTGGGATAGGTATGGCGCGATAGGTCGCCTCGGGGATTTGGACCAACCCTTTGAGCATCAGAATACTGCGATCCTTGTCCGACAAGGCGTTAATGGCGTGGCTTACGGCAGCGGCAATCGGCTTGGGATCGCTTTTGGAGCTGGTGATGAACGGAAGCGCGGGTGTGGGGTCGGTGCGTTCAAACGCCTCTAGCCCCGCAAGCATCTTGGGGTCTGCATGATCCCACATGAGATACGTCACAGCGTCAATTGCGGCATAGTCGGCATCCCCCTCCAATACGGCGCGGGCAGAGGCCAGATGAGCACCGGTTTTAAGTGTTTGAGTGGGACGCAAGCCGAGGTTGGCCAGATGCGCCACGGGCGCGGCCCAGCCCGATTGCGACAGCGGTTCGTTGAATGCGATTGTGCCGCTGCGCGCGAGATCACGCAGGTTCCATGTCTCACCCTTACGGCGCACGATGTAGCTGAAATAGTGTCCCTGCGGGCAGTCCCGCAGTCCATAATCAGGCGTGCCCACCAGTTGAACCTGATCGAAAAGGCGCGCCCGATAGGGCAGGCCGCACGTCTGCGCCAACACCAGATCCGGTGATTGCCACGCGGTCCACGGATCAATCAAACGGTCGATGTGGTCGGGCCCTGAACCTAAAGCGGCGCGGATGGCAGCCCAGAACCGGTCATAAGCGGCTGCGGCGTGCGGCATGTCGTACATGCCGAGGAATGCGATCACCGTGACACGCGTTGACGTGCGCGGGCGCTGTCCGGGTCCGATATGCCCAACAGGTTGGCGACAAGACGTAACAGGGCGTCTTCTTCCTTGGCGCGCTTGCCGTCGGCCAGAACGACCTTCCAGAGCGCCTCAATCACGCCCAGTCGGTCCTCGTAAGCGACCGCATCCTTGATCGCGCGGGTAAAGCGGACGGTGTCGGGCGCGGCGGCTTCCATCGCTTCAGCCTCGGCTCGCAGGGCGTTGGTGTCGGCAAGGGACAGCGCATAGCGATCTTGCGTGATCTGGTCAATCAGCGCTTTTTCGTCCGCGCTGTAGTGATTGTCCGAGCGCGCAACGCGCACGAGCAGTGCTGTAAGAGCCAGACGGGCATCCGCGTCCTTGATCGGGGCGGGCTCTGGCTGGATCAGTCGGTTAAGGAGATCTTGGAACATGAATTGCATATACGCACGGCCACGCGATTAGCCAAGCGCACGCGACTTGATCGCCAGACTGTCCTCGGGCGTAATGGCGATGGCGGCCTCGATCTGGTGCAGCGTGTCCTCTTCGATGGCGGCGTGTTCATCGTCGGCCAACAGCACGTCCCACATGGAACGGGCCAACATGAGACGGGCATCATATGGCACTGTGTCCCTGAGAATGTTGGCAAACTCTGGGGGGCCGGGGGCGTGGCGTTCGAGGGCTTCGCAGGTCGCGCGCAACTTGGCTGCGTCGAGTGGTTTGAGGTTGAACGTCTTTGACAGAACCCTGTCGATAGCGCCGATTTCTGCTGCGCGATAATCCCTGTCTGCCATCGCAATCCGCACCAAGAGCGCGCCCAGTGCCAGCTGGGGTGTTGGTTCAGGCAGGGCTGGCGTTTCCTTGGGCCGTTTGGGAAACAGGCGTTCGAACATGGGCGCGTCTCACTTCAGTGCGTCAAAGTGAGTTTTCAATGTTGCGGCCTCGCTCGCAAGTCCAAAGGGCGGTCGAATAACAAAGAGGCCAGAACCGATCATGCCGTGCCCGGGCCGTGCGGGTGGAAAACGCACTTCGCTGCGCAGGCCTTCTGGGTGGTGGTTTTCCAGCGTTTTCAGCATGCTGTGATGCGCTCCTGATGTCAGAATCGGGTACCACAACGCGATGATCCCGACGTTCCATGCGCGGGCGTATTTTTTGATATGGGTTGGGATCGTCTGATAGTCGTCTTTGATTTCAAAGCTTGGGTCGATCAGCATGAGGCCCCGGCGGGGCGGCGGCGGCAGCATGGAATGGGCGATGGCAAAGCCGTCCGTCTTGCGGCAGGTGGCTGTTGGGAGAGCAAGTTCGAGGTTAAGATGTTCCGTGGGGTGCAGTTCTGCCAGCGTGATCGTGTCCATATCGCGCAAGGTCTGTACGGCGATCAGGGGAGAGCCGGGATAGGCGGTTTCCCCATTTGTTTCAGTGGTTTGCGCGAGGCAGCGCATGTAGGGATGATCAGCGGCAAACCACGCCCTGGCCCGCGCGATCCCCTGGGCCGCCTCGCCGGTTTTCAGCGCTTCATCCGCGCTTAGATCGTAGAGCGCGCGGCCTGCATGAGTCTCGATATAGCTGAGCGGTTTGTCCTTGCGGGTGAGGTAGTCGAGCATCCATGCCAAGAGGCTGTGCTTGTGCACGTCTGCAAGGTTTCCGGCGTGGTATATGTGCTGATAGCTGAGCATGGGATGCGGTGTAGCGGATTGGACCGCACGCGCAACGGTTAACGGCGTATCGCGCACGCGCCTGGGCGAATCGTGGGTTAACGCCTGTGAAACATGGCCGAAAGGTCATACACGGGCCGTGCACCAAGCGTGCACAACCTGTGCACCGCTGATGCACCGCAGGCCGGGTTAACGGTGCGTGCGGTCGACAGAGTTAATGAAGCGTTAAGACCTCAGACGCGTGGAGCGAAAATGCAGACGGTTGGCGATAAAACAGCCTTTGGCGCGCTCCGCAGCGAACGGCTGGTTTGAGCCCAAAGTTGCCGATGCTGCGCAGTGCACGAAGGTCCGTTTGATGTTAAACAGTTTTGCGACAAAGGCACGGTGAGACGCTTTGAGACACTCAACATCACAGCTATGGGTATTGATATTGTGGCTTTTGCCCAGTGCTGTCCAAGCAGAGGTTTGCGACAAAGAGGTTCCAAGTTGGAACTTCACGATAGGGCCAGTTTCGCAATTGGAGTATCTTGTCGTCACGATAACAAGTCCATTCGGGGTAATTATTTTAACCATATTGGTCTTAGCCATTGCATTGAGGACGCTACGGATTCCGATTTTGGGTGGGCTAATAGCTCTAATCGTAACTTTGGGAATGACTAGCGTCTTGTCTGACCCAATATACTTTGCATCGATCCGAGAGGGTTGTCGTGCAGAGCCACATCTGGTGCTGTTTGCTCTTGCTTCAGTCTTTCTGGCTTTCGCGGCACTTGCGCTAAGAGATTGGAAAACGAACCGGTTGATCCAGAAAGCAAAAGCGCCACATTAGCACGGTCAACGAAAGCCGCCACTGGAGCAGTTGCAGCGAAAGTCCGCTCCGTCCGCAACTCGGCAGTTCGCTTGCGACATGGAGAATGGCAGCTTCTGGCCGTTCGATAGGTCCAGACCCTAACCCCACGCAAAACCGAGCGGCCACTTTGCGTCAACGCCTGCGTCTCTAGAAAAAGAAGGGTCCAGACGAACTCCGGTGGTCTCAACTCGGTGTTGGCGTCACACTCTGGCACGCCATTCCGAGGTATCCGTCCCACCAGTTCATGCGTCGGTTTTGCCGCGATGCGGAGATACCGGACCAGTGCGTGCGCGGGGCGGTGATTTAAACCATCACCAATTCGTCTTCGCCTTCGACGGCCTCAATGGCGCGCACGGCCTCTGCCTCGCGCTCTATCATCTCAAGCGAGTCCTCCGCCGACAGGAACAGGCTTTCGATCAAGCTGTCGTCCGGGATCGACGTCATTTCTGCGCTTGCGGCCACCACGGGCAAACTCAAATCGTTTTCGAAGACATCGAGTTTTACGTTTTCGTCGCCGATGTTCACAACCGTCTCATACGCCGTGTCCAGATCGCCGCCCTCGAACCGGACGTTGTAGACGCCGGCGTCCAGGGCGAGCGAGTATCCACCCGAGGCCCATGTCGATGTCGTGTAGACATCGTCGCCTTGCCAGGCGGTGATGTGCACGCCGCCCTGACCTTCGCCGATGTCGTAGAAATCATCATTGTCGGCGTCGTCGATCACGACCCCTGTCAGATAGGTTTGGTCGTCATTCGAGAACTTTTCGGTCACGACCATTGCGGTGGGGAAGGTAGGGCCCGGGTAGGACCATTCGCCCCAGTCGACCCCGATGCCTGCCACAGTGTGGCCGTCCTGAAGCATCCCGAACTGGTGACCGTCGGATTCCCACAGACCTGCGTGGCTTGCATCAATCCAGCTCTGTTCGTCCGATACCGAAGGCGCGTAGGACCATTGGGCCGCGATATTTTCCCAAACGCCGCGACCTGTCCAGCCTTCGTCCTGGGCGCGATCCGTGGGGCCATCCCCGTCTGGGTTGTAGTGGTCAAAGAAATCGCGATCCAGCATGTCTGCGGAGTGGTTGTCGGCGGCGGCTGATAGGATCGGATCGACGGCGAGCGCCTGTTTTGGTGCGGTTGTGGCGCCAGAGTCCACCGCATCGCCCGTGCGCAGTTCTTCTGCTTCCGGGTCCAGACGCGCCCGGTTCACAAGTTCGAGCATGTATTGTTCCTGCGCCGTCAGACCCGCCCAACCCAAGTCATAGGCATTGTCGGGCAGGTCAGGCGCGTCTGGCAGAACCGGTGCTTCGGCTACAGGTGCGGGCGGCGTGTTGCCTGCTGACGGAAGATCGACCTCTGGAGGGGTATCGTCACTCTCTTCCGGGGACGCAGGCAACGGGTCGACGTCCCTTGGACTTTGGACCGGTGCGGCGGAGTCGGAACTGCTGCCGCCGCCCCCCGCGGCGGCCAAGGCACCGCCGCCGAACAAGACAAGGAACAGGTTCAAAATGGGTGGCATCCGCGATTTTCTCCTGAAGCCAAAGACCAATGTGACGCTCGACGGACGTATCAAGCGTTAACCATGTAAAGGCCTGAATTCAGGCTCAATTAGGGCGATTTGTGTCGAACTTGGTTAATGGTTTTCAGCTGCGCAACACTTGTTTCGCGTTAAGCTTATTGTTTCTGTTTTGTGCGCCAATTTGCTGAAAACAAGCGAAAAAACGGGTGGAAATCCGCCGGTATCGGCAAGTTTCCGCGCGATTTGCCTGCGTTCCTATTGCCGGGTCGGCACGCGGGCGTTCGCTTTGCGCCGCTTTTGCATGCGAGGATTGATAAATGCAGAGAGAAGGTGGCCGTGTTTCGAATGCGTGGCAGGTCTTTTCGCTGCAGATGCTATCTGAGTTGCGCACACAAAATTATTATGCCTGGCTCGGCCGAACGGGGGGGCATCACGGGCCGCCGGGTCCGCGTTTTTTTCCCATGCGCCAGGTGAGGTAGGCCACCCGCGCGGTTGCTGCGAGCACAAGGAGGCTGAGCGCAATCTTGGTGATCAACTCCATCGTTCCCTCAATCAGGGCCGCATGCGCAACAGTGGTCGTGGCGATGATCACAGCCAACCCAACGTGCAGGCGCCGCCATGTCAGTGGCCGGAGGCGCACCCGGCGTCGCAAGACGGCCATAAGCCCCGCGCCGAATACGGCCCACATGGCGATCACACCCCAAAGCGAGAACGGGGTGGGTGAGGCCAACAGGAGCGCGTCAATCACGTCCGGAGGGCTGGTCAGCCACAGCCCGCCGATATGGCCAACAACGGCCAGCAGCAAGAGCGCGCCGATGGCGCGATGGACTTTGCGGCTGCGTGCGGGGCCGAGCGGGGGCAGATCGCCTGCGGCCAGCAGGGGCTGCACCAGCAAGAGGCCCATGGCAAAAATGCCGGCAAAGCCGGAGGCGATGTAGATTCCGCTGCGCCACTGCAGTTGCGGGCTGAAGCCGGCGGCCACGAGGGGGGCACCAAGGGCAAGCGCCAGCGCGGTCCAGATCAGGGCTGTGCGCATTGGCGAGCTTTCGGAATTGGCGCGGCTCAGGCCGGTTGAAGCACGAATTCGACGTGCAGCGTGGTGTCGGACGATCTGCGCAACAGCGGGCGCAGGAACACGGTCTGGAAGCCGCCGGTCCCGTATTCATTGTCATAGCCCAAGTGCCCGTGGGCCTGCCCAAAGGCGGGCACGATCTGAGGCATGTCCATCTGGAAGATGCCGTTTGCGTCCGTCAGCGTCGCACCATGGCTGCGCTGGTCGCGTTCGTGCCCTTCTGTGGTATGCGCCCACATCTGGATGCGCATGCCCGGCAGGGGGGCGCCATCACCGGCACGGCGCACGCTGCCTGTCATCAGGAATCCTCCACCGCCGATGCGGTCCACAATGGGCGCGCCGGGGCGATAGTTGTTGGCCCCGCCGCGCATCGTCGGTGTCGGCGGAACGCTGGCCGCGCGCGCAGGCAACAGCCCGGTGGATGGGGTCAACAGGGCCGCGGCCCCTGTGGCAAGCACGGTGCGGCGGGCAATCGAGGGGGTGGTCATGGACGTGTCTCCTCTGAATGGGTTCAGACAAAAGGTAAGGCCATGACGCATACGATAAACCGCCATAACGGCTTCGTGAAGGGGGTGCGGCGGATGGGCTCAGACCAACTATGACACATCCTTGGCCGCGCGCGCGAAGCCTTCGAATGACGGGTGCGGATGTGCCGGTAGCGTAGGACGCGGCGAGATGTATCAGATTGCACCGCTCGCGCACTGGTTAACGTCCGGTTTCAGTACACCGGCGCGAGTCTGGGTTTGCCGCCTTTTGGGTATGGTCAAACAAATTGTCACCCTGCGTGCACCGCGCGTGCACTGTTTGAGAGCTTACTCGGGCGTGCGATGGGGCCTGTCAACGAAGGAAGCATGTGTCTTCCATCACTCGTTCTGATCGAATTTGTGGGTGACGACGACTTCAGTCGGTTTTGCAGGCTCCGCTTTCTTTTTCTTGCGAACGCGCGCCCAAAGCCATCCCAGAACGGCGATGAGCGTCCCACCGAGTCCGACGACTGCGGCGTTCAGGGTGGTGAGATCTTCGGCATATCGCAGGACTTCTTGCATCCATGTCACCTCGACCGTGATGCGTTCGGTGAAGGTGGTGATCCGTACGGGCGGCAATTCCTTTTGATCGCGCTGGACGATGGCACTGACATTGACCGTGAACACCTGATTGCTGCCTGCGGTTTTGGGTTCAATTGTCCAGACCCACTTGGCAGACTGAAATGGCAGAACGGTTTGCCGTTGCGGGCCGGGCGGGTGAATGTCAAAGCCAAGCCCGGAAATCTCGGCCTCCATCTGCAGAGCGTATTGCACATCCTCAACCACCTGCGTCGAGCCTGTCAGGTCGTCAGACAGACCGATGCTTTCGGCGATGGCCTGAGTGGAGGCATCCGCGGCGACCGGTTTGCGTGGGGCCGTCGCCGGCGACAGAACCAATTCGACCGAGGTTGCCTGACCCAAATGCATGGTTTCGGGGCGATTGAAAGCAAGGTCAGCCGATTTCAGCTGCGCCTCCATCAGGGCAACCACGGGGTCAACCTCATCAGTTGGCGTTGTGGTGGTTGAACCAACCGGAGGTGGGGGCGGTTGTTGTGCGGCGCTGAACGTCATGAGCCCGAAAATGACGTCGGCAAGCTCTTCGGTTTTTCTCAGGCCAGTAAAGGCCATGCTGGTCCCGGGTGCATAGCGCCTGGGGTTCTCAAGATAGGCGGCCAAAGCGTCGATGTTCCAAACGCCGGGCAGGGCCAGAAGTGCTTCGGAATAGGGATATCCCGGAGCGGATGCGATATCTTTGCCTACAATTCCGTACAACGATGGCCCAACACCGTGCACGCCGGGATCAATCGCATGGCACGCGCTGCATTTACGCAATGCGCTGGTCGCGGAACTGGTGCCTTCCCGTCTCGCGATTGACAGCAGCGCTGTGAGCGACGCAGCATCCGTCCATTCGCTTTCGGCTGCTGCGGTGTCCACAGAGCCTGTGTCGATCGAATAGGACTGTTCCGCATACGTGTCGCGTTCCGCCGAGTGAAAATAGATGTGTTCTGCAATCGTAACTGTAACGACCAGGACCAACAGCATTCCAATCAGTGCCGCCGCCCATTTGATAAAGCTACGTTTCATGGTGTTTGCTCCGCGGGTAATTCCGCATGGGCAGGCTAGCCCCAAACAGCTGCGAAGTTAAGAGTTTCCTAAATAAGTGTTCTATTTGGGGTGGTGGTGCGCGATCCTGTTTCGCCCAGTAAATGCGGGCTGTTCGCGTGTTTGAAAAGTGCGCCGGGCGTTACGTGTTTCGTGCTGTGCGGGAGGGTCTCTCACCGTTTTGTAGTTACACCAGCCGTGATACATCCTTGGCCGCGCGCACGAAATCCTCGAATAACGGGTGGGGCGCGAAGGGTTTGGACTTCAGTTCGGGGTGGAACTGCACGCCAATGAACCACGGGTGATCTGGCCATTCCACGATTTCCGGCAGGCGGCCATCCGGGGACATGCCGGAAAATTTGAGCCCGGCATTTTCCAGCTGGTCGCGGTATTTGATGTCCACCTCGTAGCGGTGGCGGTGGCGTTCATCGATGTTTGTGGTGCCATAGGCGTCAGCGACCTTGCTGCCAGCCGTCAGCACAGCATCGTAAGCCCCAAGGCGCATGGTGCCGCCTTTGTCATCGCCGACTTTGCGTTCGACCTTGTGGTTGCCCTGCACCCATTCCTTGAGGTGGTAGACCACCGGTTCGAACCGTTTCTTGCCGGCCTCGTGGTCGAACTCCTCGGAGCCGGCGGTCTTGAGGCCCGCGACGTTGCGCGCGGCTTCGATCCCGGCCATCTGCATGCGCCGACAGATGCCCAGATAAGGCGCCTTGCGGGTGCGGGCGAACTCGGAGGCCTTGCTCTTGCGTTCGGTGCC
>ERZ1740072.171-NODE-171-length-29604-cov-9.642086_pt1 | contig 29604 bp, 22 predicted proteins | sample MGYA00581733_ERZ1740072 | MGnify/ENA primary metagenome ERZ1740072 (study PRJEB43018, sample SAMN04849741) | marine metagenome | isolation source: floating plastic debris | place: Pacific Ocean | collected 2008-08-30 | study: EMG produced TPA metagenomics assembly...
CCTAAAAGAGTAGTGCTTCAAAGTACTACTCTTTTTTGGTTTATGTATTGCTCTAGCAGCAGTAAATTGCTAGATATGCTCAGCAGTTTACTCTGTAGATAAAAGCCGTTACTTAGTATTTTGAGTGCTCCTGCATAGTTTGAATTATGCGTGCAAAGCTATTCTGCAACTAGGAGATTTTAGAGAGATATAATTCAATCTAATCTGATGCACTATTTTGAATATTGTCCGTCTTAGGAGACGTATCACCCTCATTTTCTCCATATATTTCAGCTAGCCTATCCTGCATATCCTGTAACCAGCTAACATGTTCACTACGAATGATTGCCTCGGTACTGATTACTAATCGTTCATAACTTTTAGGATGTTGTTTTTGAATGCTAGAAAGACTACTCCACCAAGCTCTGACATCGTATAACCCATCAGCTGCACGGTTATAACCAACTAATGTTGCTTCAACGCGCTTGAAGTCCAGATAGTTACTAAGTGCTCCGGTAAGTGAGACGGTTACAGCCACCCAGCTTTGCTGTCCAACGGCTGCTAGAAACGTACCTAACCCCCCGAAAAAATAAATACTGCTTTCTAGGAATTGTAGCTCTCGATCTAAGTGTTGAGCTTTGCTTCGGTACCAGAAGAACTGCTCTTCTAATCGATGTTTGATATATTCATCAGCACCTAGATCAGAAAATCTGTTATCTTGAAGCCCGTTCTTTGTAGATATCTTTTGAATTCTGAATAATCGGTTCCAAGAACTATCAAATAATTTACGGGCTAGCTTACAAAAAAATATGATGGCTCGAAGTATCCATCCAAGCTCATACCTAGGTGGATCTTCCTCTTCATATGGATTGAGAGCTGCTTGGTGAACGGCACTTCCCTTTAAGCGTTCACTTATGATCTTAATTTTATGAGCTAAGATTGCATCTCGATTTTTTCTATATTCTCGTGTACGAGTTCGATATCCATAAATCTCGCTTTTTAAAATCTCAGCACTGCCTCGTAGAAGAAGCCAGTTGTTACCTCGATCAAACTTAACTGCGAAAGCTAGTAAAGCAGAAATGGTGATAGGTAAGGTGATAAGAGAGTATTTTAGAACGCTCAGGATGAGTTCATATGTTTGGCCTGTTACAGGACTATTTTCCTCTGCTAATTCCAACTTGGTAAAGGATGCATCAGCAACTGATAACGCAACGATCACAACACTTAGAACGAGAAGAAGATTGCGGATAAAAGAAAAACGAGATCGGCATCGGACTGCGTTCTGACTATACATTTCCTGACGATGCCATGCAAAATCTAGGAGTCTACGATCAGGGGACAGCTGTGTGGGAATATCCTGAGTCATGTATGGGATAAGTTATGTAGTATTATCTATCGCATAATTTTAGGACGAAACTGGTATTTTCATCGATTGCTAAGAATTTCAAGTGAGTTATTGATGTGAAAGATTGATGGGTGGTCAGAATAGTATTTTTCGTTCAAAGTTTGCTCTTCCGAACTTCTTAATATTTTCTGGTTAAGAGAGACAAACTATAACTGATGGTTTGCTGCGGCTGTAACCGTTGTTGAATCTGCGTTTTTGCGATTTGGATTTTTAGCTATGGGCTAAACCTGATTGGCGTGATGTTGATCGAGTTCCAACTGGCTTTTGTAGAAAGATCAGGCCCGAGTGCATATTTCAAAAAGCCTTGATGTATCTTTAAGAAGGTGTTTCTAGGTTGATAACTGCCGCACATGAGTCCGAAGAATAACCTGGCTCAGTATACGTATAGGTTGCGCTTAGCCTATCAATTGCCTAGAACAGATCGTCTGAGACGTATTGCGGTAGCGAGACCTAGAGTCAATGACATATTTATTAGCTACGTTAACCACGATATTGGTTTTGTGAGATGCCTGGATAGGGCTATTCGTCACTATGGATTTGATCCATGGATTGATTTTGATGATATTCCGCAGTTTGATAGCTTTTTACCTCTTAATAACTACTACGAAGATCAAATCAGAGCTGCTATTCGAAAGTCTGACGTTTTTGTTCTGGTATTTTCGAAGACATCTCATAAGTGTGAAAAAACTATGGGATATCTTCAACTGGCTTATCGCTTAAATAAGCTGATTGTCTTACTGTGTCAGGGTGAGCTAGATGAATCACCTGATTTTCCTTCCTATTTAGAAAACCTAACAGTATTTGAGCTAGAGTCTCCTATTGTAGATAGTGTATTCGAGAGAGTCGCATGTAACATTATTCATTTACAGACATATATTCGATTGATTGCTCATTCAGTCGAATGGGATAAATTAGGTCAGCCTCGGCAGGGGTTGCTCACTGCTAAAGATCTACGGGAAGTTAAAAGACAAAAGCATTGGATTGAGACTCACAAGCTTGGTGAGTATTTTAGTTTTGGAGAATTACAACAAACTTTTTTAGATGCTGTTGATAAAGCACACAAGGCGTCTGAGCATATTCACACAAGCCTGCCAGATATTTTTGTATCTTATGCAAGGAATAATAAGACTTTTGTTCAAAAGCTGAGTGAACAGCTTAAAGCAAACAATTGGATCATATGGCTAGATCAAGACAGTATTCCGGTGGCAGCTGATTGGAGAGCTGAAGCAGAGGAGGCAATCCGTTCGGCACATACTTTGATCTTTGTTGTTTGTCCTATTTCTGTAATGTCAGAGCCTTGTCAATGGGAACTCCGAAAGGCGAGAGAATATAAGAAGCGTATTATTCCTGTTATTAGTCAGCGCCGCTACAACCAAGAAGCATTTCGATCAATTGGGTTATCGGAAGTTCAATATATTTCGTTTGTTAGAGATTCAGCTTCCTTTAAGGATAGCCTAGACAAGCTTCTGAAAGCTTTGAAGGCTGATCTGAAAGATTTGAAAGATTATCGAAAATGGCTGATTAAAGCGCATGAATGGCTAGACAAGGGGCGATTAGATCGATTGCTACTCAATCGGCACGAGTTTCGTGATATTCAGCACTGGCGTCAAAGGCGAAAAGTATTAGCAGAACAAAATAAGAAAGCTCTTGAGCCACTGTTGCCTGAGCAGATTGAGTATATTAAAGCTAGTCAACGTTTTCTGGCGGTCCAGCGGAAACGTCAAGGGATTTATCTATCGATTGTCTTAGCAACGTCTTTGGGGCTAGCAGGTTTGTTGGTTGGTAAGACTTTGGGAGAAATTAGAGCGTTGGTGCGCTCACTAGATGACTTGCAAGGATTAGACGCTTTAGTCACCGGACTTAAAGCTGGAAAGCGTGTCAAATCTAGCGACATGTTTGTCAAAACATTGCGTCCTAGCTTGCGATCGCAAGCAACAACTGCCTTACATAGAACGACCTTAAACCTTAGGGAAATTAATCGCTTGCAAGGGCATGATGGCAAAATATTTTCTGTTGTTTTTAGTCCAGATTCCCAGAAAATAGTCTCAGTAGGAGCTGATAAACACGTTCGGTTTTGGAAACTAGAGCCGCCGTTGCCTCAAATAGCTTTGAGGGAAACTAGCGGCATTGACGGGCAATGTAAGCAGAGTCAGGAGACTATTTCTGAGGCTGAGCATACTAGCCCAGTTGTCACAGTTTCTTACAGTTCCGATGGAAAGAAGATCGCTACTGGCGATCGCAGTGGAGTCATTAACTTGTGGGACTGTAATGGCCGGTTGGATAAAACCCTGTCTCAAAGACATCAAGGATCGATCAATAGAGTTTTGTTTAGCCCAGGGAGCCAGTACTTGGCATCAGCGAGCCTAGACGGGCAGATTTTTTTATGGTCCCGTGAAGATGATTTTACTAACTTGATTGAACTTGAGCATGAGAGCAAACAGCCGATATTGGCCCTAGCTTTTAGTCCTAACGGTCAATACTTGGCAGCAGCGGACATTGATGGTCAAGTATTTCTTTGGTCCCTAACAGGCAAACTCCTGAAGACGTTTCGATATCAGGGAGACGTGCCTGCTAGCTTTTCTTCCGTGTTTGAAAGCAACAGTATTTTTACAATGCAGTTTAGTCCTGATAGCTCTTTACTAGCGTTTGCTGGCGCTACAGGCGTTGTTCAGGTACAAAATATCGTAAAAGATACTGTACGTTGGCTGAGCGACCATGATGGCGGCACTTTTCAAATTAGCTTTAGCTCCGACGGTGCAACGCTAGCCTCTGCTAGTGAGGATGGTACGGTCAAGCTGTGGGGACTACGACGTCAGCCTGGCAAAGAACTAATCTACACCTTGCGGGGGCATCAAGGGCCGGTTTACCGGGTTCGTTTTAGTCCTAATGACGATGTCTTGGCTACTGGTGGTGCAGACGGAATTGTCCGGCTGTGGCTAAGAGATAAGGGTGTCCAGATAGATGCCTTTGAAGGGCACGACGATGAAATCGCTAGCCTCGATTTTGCGTCTAAACCAACCCTGGGTTATCAATCAGTACTCGTGTCGGCGAGTGATGATGGTGAGATTCGTATTTGGAATATAGATAGCCCCATTCATCCGTTGCCCCATAACAGCCACGTTTTTGATGTGGCATTTCGACCAGACGGTCGGGTGATTGCGGCGGCAGGTGTACACAATATACGGCTGTGGCGGCCTAATGGGACATTGCGATCGCACATTGCCTTTGACAAAGCTATCGATATTCAGTCAATAAAATATAAAGCTAATGATGTACAAACCGTAGACTACAGCCATGAGGGACGACTACTGGCCGCTGGTGGGTCGGAAGGGGAAATTAAAGTGTGGCTGCCTGAGGTCAATACAGCTGAGCCTATCCAAGTTTTAACCGCCCACACCACATCAAGACAGGCCGGAGCGGTCACTCGGGGGGTACTCGATCTGAGCTTTAGTCCCAACGGTCAGTGGCTGGCCTCTGGAGGAGCTGACAGAACACTTAAACTTTGGAAAGTTGAGGGTGACACCATCTACCGCTATGCCACCTTAAAACACGCCAATGACGTTACAGCCGTTGCGTTTAGTCAAGATAGTCGGTTGCTAATTACCGCGACTAAAGCTGAAAGTGACGTCAATGAGAGAGGGATTTTGATTTGGGAAATTCCCGAGAGCAACCAGCTTGACCAGCAGCCTCTCCTCAGGTCAGAAACAGACATTGGCCATGAAGGCAGTGTGCTCACAGTAGCAACCCAACACCGTAGCCCTTATTTAATTGCTTCTGGTGGCGTGGATGGCAGAATCAATCTTTGGGACACGTCAGGAACCTTAATCAAGACGCTTGATAAGCATAGCGATCCGGTTACTCAAGTGACATTTAGCGAAGATGGATTGTTCTTGGCATCCTCCAGTATGGATGGGACTGTTAGACTCTGGACGGCCCAAGGTGAGCTGATCTCTATACTAGAGCGTCATAACAGAGCGGTATCTAGTGCTGAATTTCGCCCCGGACAAGGCGATTTGCTGGCGTCATCTAGCTTGGATGAAGATGTTTTGCTCTGGGAATTGTGGAATCTATCTGATGTGGAGCTAACTGAGCGCAATCAAAATCGGGTGATTTTACAAATGCTGATTAAAAGCGGCTGTCAGGCAGCGTTACCCTTTCTCAAAGCTCATCAGGTTCCCCAGGCTGCTTTGAAAGACGTGAGTACTGCCGAACGAGAGACTACCCGCGAAATTAATGAAGTCAATCAGTTTTGCAAACGCTATCTTTAGCCCATAGGCTCGGGCACTGTTCAGGTATCAGAGAGGACCGTAGGTAAACTCATCGGCACTGCCTTGCTCTTCAGGATGGCTCCAAGCATAGGAGCCTGCCAAATAGTAGTGATGACAGCTCGGCCCCTCAGTCAGCAATCATGGCGAATCCTATCAAGACGATCTGCAGCTCGATGGATCGTTGACTGGGTCACAGTATCCGTAATAGCTGGCTGCAAACTCTAGCGAATTTTGGGTGTTTGCCTGGACGACTTTGAGAACAGTGGGGGATACCAAAGCTACAGAGATTAAAGCGATGTAAATCCAAGTAGATGTTTTCATAGTGACATATCCGGAATAACGGCCTACTGCACAAAGGCTTGAGATGTGCAGCCTGATTACTTTTATTGAAACACCGATATCAAAGAACAATCCGTACTTTTGTGGACTCTTTGTGGAGTGTCATAGAAACTTTAATCAGCTATTAATCCAGACGCGGGGCTGAATTGTCCGTTTTATATACAGCGGGTGTCGAGGCTGACCCGTACGATTGCGTTCAAGACAGTAGAGCTTACGACTGTGGGGACTTAAGAGACTTGTCACGAACTGTGCCCGATTTAGCAAGGTACCCCAGTTTCCCCAGGCAAGGATGACCCTATCGGCTATTTCAACTGCCTTGCTCACATAGCGGTCATTTTCTGGGCCAATCGGGTCTGGAATCTGGGTGAGTTCTGACGGCTGTGTAGTGCGATAGGCAAAAAGATTAACGACTTCTAATTGGGTATATCCCCAGTGCTTAGCAAACTGAGAACAGGCCCGTAGGGTGGGATCGTCACGATCAGCGTCGGCCTGACTGGGGTTGAGCATGATAAAGGTGACCGAGCGATCGCAAGTCGTTGTCCAACGGCGGGTGAGACTGTATCGATAGCGGTGAGAGTTATCAAAGGTAGCCGATCCGTTAGAAGAATTCGTTACAATCGTTAACATTGACCCGTTAGGAGATTCAGTTCTACTGTAGTCCGTTGATTGAGCCGCCCGTTAATTTAGCGTCTGTCCCTAACATTTAGAGGCTGTAATGGGGACATAGTTTGTTGGGCAGGACTTGTTTGCAGATCTTGTTGGCTGAGTGGGATATCTCTGATGGGCGCATCTTCCTTTAAGGAGCAACTGTTTTGAACGTATTTGTGACCCTAGAGCCCTCCCTCCGGCGGAACCTGATCGCAATGTTTGTGGCCGGTCTATGTTTTTGGGCAGGACTGGCTGGTCTTTTGCCGGCTTTACCGCTTTATATTGAACAGTTTGGTGCTAACGGTCAGCAAATTGGCTTAGTTATGGCGAGTTTTGCCATTGGGCTGTTAACGATGCGGCCTGTTATGGCTCGTATGACGGATGAACGAGGCCGTAAGCCTGTCCTGTTGATTGGACTAATGGCGATCGCTGTTGCGCCACTGCTGTATTGGCTGGTGCCGTTTTTGCCCGAAGTGATCTGGCCGATCACCATCGGTAGCCATCTCTGGCAGGTGAATTCAGCAATTGTCCTGATGATGGTGTTTAGGGCCTTTCACGGTCTGAGTATTGCGTCTTTTGTCACGGCCTACAGCGCGTTGGTCGCTGACTTTGCGCCAGCTAATCAGCGGGGAGAGCTGATTGGCTATATGAGTTTGGTCAATCCTATTGGGATGGCAATGGGGCCTGCGTTGGGAGGCTATTTGCAGTCTGTGGCTGGATTTCCTCAGGTGTTTACGTTGATGGCCATCCTGGGAGCGATTGGCTTAATCTGTGCGGCGACCATTCGTGAACCTGTGCGTGATGTAGTAGCATCGCGGCGTCAGGCGGCATTTTGGTCTTTGCTGTGGATGCCAGCGGTGCGAATCCCTGCTTTGATGTTACTGCTGGTGGGGCTAGCCTTTGGCGGACTAGCTACGTTTGTGCCGCTATATGCTCGGGAGTCAAATTTTGCCCTTAATATTGGCTTGATCTACACGGCATCGGCGATGTCTAGTTTTGGGATTCGGCTGCTGGCCGGTAGAGCGTCCGATCGCTATGGTCGTGGCCCTTTTATTACCCTAGGATTAGTGTTTTACACGGTGTCTATGCTAGCGCTGTGGCAGGCCCAAAGTGAGGCTGCCGTACTGCTTGCAGCCTCGTTGCAAGGTATGGGGGGCGGCATGCTGATTCCGATGGTAGCAGCGCTTATGGCCGATCGCTCTACACCCACGGAACGAGGCCTGATGTTTGGGCTTTGTCTGACGGGGTTTGATGTCGGAATTGCTCTAGCAGGACCGATTATGGGTCAGATTGCCGACCTGACTAGCTACCGAGATATCTTTGGGGTAGCTGGCCTCATGACCTTATTGGGTCTAGCTATCTTTATTACGACATCCAGTAAAGACATGAACCACTCTGTGCAGTTTGCACTAAGAGGCGGTAAAGACGTCTATGCTGTGCCGAATTCGACACTTTAACGAGCCTGGAGGGATTTGAACCCCCGACACCCTGGTTCGTAGCCAGGTGCTCTGTCCACTGAGCTACAGGCTCTAACAGAATTAAACTCTAGCATACTGTTGAGACGCTATCCAAAATTTGTATGGCAATTTTTGAGACTAATAGAGTGGCTCGATATCAAGCCAAACATCCCTCTCTTAATCATTTGGACGGTGGCGGAGCGGCCCATATGGTCGATGTTTCTGACAAGCCTGTCTCTGAGCGTGTAGCTGTGGCTGAGGGCTATCTGCGTATGAGCCAGGAAACCTTAAAGGCGGTGCAAGCTGGGGATTTGCCGAAGGGTGATGTGTTAGGAACCGCTCGAATTGCAGGCATTATGGCTGCAAAACAGACATCAAATCTGATTCCTTTATGTCATCCTCTGCCGATTAAAAAAGTAGATATTGTGATTGAGCCAGTGCCTGCCCGGCCTGGATATCGCATCGTAGCTACGGTAAAAACGGCAGGTCAAACAGGTGTGGAAATGGAAGCTTTGACAGCTGTATCGGTTACAGCATTGACGCTGTACGACATGGCAAAAGCGTTACAAAAGTCGATGCAGATTGAAGATATTCGCCTGCTGAGTAAAACTGGTGGTAAGTCAGGCGACTATACTATTGAGTGATCGACGACATTCAATTTTTGTGTTCTATGCCTCCTAAATGGCCACGTAAACCTGATCGTGCTGATCCTGCCTATCGCAAGTTAGAAGATCGGCTGAACTTTGCAGTGCATGTGGCAGCGTTTACGGCATTTAATTCGGTTTTGTGGTTTTTTCATGGATTTATGCCTGGCACGCTGCTGTGGTTACCAAAGCTAACGCTGCCCTGGGTAGCACTGCTGGCGGCTCACGGTGTTTGGGTAATTGCGATCGCAAGCTACCCATCAGCTGAAGCCACACCTGACAAGCCATCTTCATAAATCTATAACTTTATTAATGCATTTTACGAACTACCCCTTTCCAGAGCTGAGCGTTTTACCTTAAGGCAGAACGATTTCCCTTAGAGAAATAAACAACCATGGCTTATCCTGGTGCAGCTGCAGTGATCGAAGCGTTAGCGGCAGATATTGGCGATACCGTATACATTGACGTTGCAAAATGGCATTTGTATCTAAGGGATACGTCATTGCATACCACGTTGGCAGAAAAGTTCTATCCGATGGTGACAGATAGCGATCTCTCGGAGACCGGTGTAGTAGAAATCTTGCAGGCAATTCCTGTGAAATTAGGTGGGGGCCGTCGTTCACTGCCCCTGAGTGATTTAGTGCCCATTCAATGCCAAGTTGATTTACTGGATTTGTTAGAGCGCCATCGTAGCGAACTGTAGCAGCGCTCTTTTATTGCGATTGCTGATTTGGGAGATAGAGCCCAACGGTAGCTATTATCATGCCCTATTATTTACTGTCAAATATAAATCCCTAGCCTAAACTGTAGTGGACAGCAGTAACGACGTGCGATCGATGTTTTGTCAGTAAGCAGAGCAGCGATAGCTGATTGAAGAGATAGACCGATCTGTCGCTGAGACTGTTCAGTGTTTTTTTGCGACTAGATCCATCTCGAAGATCGGCATCAGCGTTTTTATTTAAGTTGTTTAGCGGCATAGGGAAGCATCCGTGAACATTTTATCGCCTTTAAATACGACTGTTATTCGTGGTTTTGATAGTGTGTTACCCGTATCGCTACTGCCAGATATTGACTTTGATGGCCTGATTACAGAGACCGTTCATGTTGTTGATAACACAATGGATACCATTGATACAACGGTCGATTCGACTACCGAACTAGTTGCTACAGCCTCGGCAGAGCCAGACGCCGAGAGTACTTCTGTAGATGTCAGCGAGGTTGTCCAGGAAATAGTTGACTTTGTTAGCAATTTGCCAGACAACACGACTATTGCTGATGCGCTGAGTGAAGTCTCTGACGCGCTTCTGACAACGCAATCATTTCTCTCAGAAGAGCAGCTAGACGCTCTTTTGGTGGAGGTGAGTGAATTGCTCAGCACGATTGCTCCTGATTTGAGTCAGCTCTCGATTACGCCGATTTTGGATCAAGGTGTGGATATACTATCGGAGCTAATCGATAGTGTTGGCAATCTTTCTATCGACGGTACGAGCCTGTCAGGAGAGCTGACCGTGGATGATTTACCGCAGTCATTCACCTTAGATTTGTCTGATGAAATTGACGATTTTGTAGGGGACGCTAGCGATTTTTTGGCAGGTATTACCGGCAGTGCCAATCTTAGTGATGGTCAGTTTGTCGGAGAGGTTGTCGTTGATGATGCTCCGTATGAGCTGAGCTTAAATATTATGGATGCGCTGACGAGCAGTCTGACCAATCTGTTGTCTACAGCAGATGTGATGCTGCCGTTTGCCAATGGTGCTTTTGCCGTTGATATTGATACCTTCTTAGGCGACATTGAAGGAACGATTGATTTTGCTGGCGGTGATCTAGATCTGGATCTAGCAACCCCTTTTGGGGCTGTGGATACCAGTGTCCTCTTTCCTGACGATGCTCAATTTGAGGCACCGGTCGATATCTTTGGGGCTTCTACGGTAGAGCTAGATTTTGCTGCAGGTGTGCTGCAGACATCAGTTTTTAATAACCCGATCACCATCCCCTTAGAGACATTTTCAGGAGAGTTAGGTCTGACAGCTGGGATGGCGACGTTGACCCTGGATGAATTTTTTCCTGGGGCTGCACCAATAGAGACAACATTTGAGGTCGGGCCTTTAGCAAGTGAGGTTGCGATCGCGCTAACTGAAGATCTCAGTGGAGAGATAGCGATTGATGCAGGTGAGGTTACAGGAACCATTATGAGCGGCCTGGGCGAGTTCGACATAGCGGCCTCGTTTGATGATTTGTTACTTCAGGCTAGCAGCGTCATAGACCAGACAACGGGCTCGCTATCGCTTAATAATGGGCTGGCTTCAATTGATCTGACGACGCCCTTTGGTGATCTTGCTGGGACGTTGGTACTTGCAACCGTTGATGATGCTCTAGCGAGTATGGTCAGTCTGTAATAAAACGTCCGCCGTGCTCGTCAGCTAACGTGCTACTGGGCCTGCGAAAGATATTTCCAGCCGTTAGCTTAAAACGGCTGGAAAGCTTGTATATCAGGTGGTTTCAATGAGATACAAAAATCAGAAAACTTAAAAAGTTTACGAAACTTAAAAAAATAACGTTTCTGAGAACGGCTAGTAAAAGTTAATATAAGAGTACTTAATAGCTACCATTCGTTACATAAGAAAACTATGGCTGGATTATTCGGACTCTTTGGCGGCAAAAAGAATCAAAGCCCCCAATCAAAAGAAGCTTTTTTCTTGAGCGAAGATGAGGCTAAAACTTTTGGTGATATTGACTACATGCGTAAGGAAGTTGTAATTCGCCGTACCTTTGCTAAGAAGAAAGGTCAGGCGGAAGAAATGGAGAGCGTCAAGAGTATTTCTGCTAGTGCGGCCAAGCCCGTAGGCGAAGCTTCTAAGCCTTCTACTAGCTTTGCATCGTTTGGCACATCTTCGTTTAGTGCACCTGCGCCTGCTGCAGAGAAGCCGTCGACAGCGCCTGCGCCTGCTGCAGAAACTCCTGCTGCGCCCGAGCCTAAGGCAGCGCCTGCTCGCAAATCTCCTGACACCAGTATGGACATGTTCCGTAATATGGCTAAGAAGATCGGCAAGTAGGATGCGAACTGTATCAGGAGCTGTTGCATTGTGGCCTGAGCTCCGATAGGGGTTTTCTCCAAATATGCAATTGTTTTGTTGAAGAGCGCTGAGGATTAAAGTCCTTAGCGCTTTTTTTGACGTGTGTTGTGGGCCGATATGGTTGGACTATCTCAAGCTGATGCTCCATTAGTCGCTGCTTTGTGTACCTGCGCTACCCGTCAGCATGCAGCCTTTTATACGCCTGGACATAAGCGGGGACAGGGCATATCGTCTCTGCATCGGACCGTTTTTGGTGAAGACGTTTTTCGAGTTGACCTCCCTGAGCTGCCGGAACTAGATGATTTGTTTGCGCCGGAGTCAGTGATTTTGGCGGCTCAGCAGCTGGCGGCTCAAGCATTTGGCGCAGAGCAAACTTGGTTTTTGGTCAACGGATCGACTGGGGGAGTCGAGGCTGCCTTGCTGGCTACCTGCCACCCTGGGGAGCGGGTACTAGTACCGCGTAATGCCCATCAGTCAGTGCTGTCGGGCTTAATTTTGTCTGGGGCAGTCCCTGTGTGGATGACTCCAGTTTATGAGTCTGATTGGCAGCTTTCATTAGGGATAAGGGCCGCCGATATTGCTGCTGCCCTTGAGCAATATCGCGACATTAAGGCGGTGGTGGTGGTCTCGCCCACCTATGAGGGGGTATGTAGCAATATTTCCGAGATCGCAGCGGTGGTTCATAGCCACGATATACCGCTGATTGTAGATGCGGCCCACGGTCCCCATTTTGCCTTTCATCCTGATCTGCCGCCGTCGGCCCTCAGCGGTGGTGCGGATATTGTTATTCACTCGGCTCACAAGGTGCTGGCAGCATTTACCCAAGCTGCGCTGTTACATGTCCAGGGAACTCGATGCGATCGCACTCGGCTAAGTCAGTCGTTACGCATTACCCAATCAAGCAGTCCTAGCTATCTGCTATTGGGGTCTCTAGATGCGGCCCGTCACCAAATGGCTAACCGAGGCCAGGCGCTGATGGCAAAAACCCTGATACTGGCACAGATGGCGCGACAGCAGCTCGGCTGCCCGGTGCTGAATGTTTCCCAGGGAGGTATTTTCCAGCAGGATCTGACTCGGCTAACGGTGGATGTTACTGCAATGAATACAACTGGCTTTGACGCTGATGTTTGGCTGCATGAGCGCGGAGTGACCGCTGAGCTACCGACGCTGCGTCAGCTGACATTTATTATTAGTTTGGGCAATACGGTGAGTGATATTGAGCAATTAGTTCAAGCCCTAAAGCAGCTTCCAAAGACTGGATTTGTGGACAGGCCCTTACCGGTTTTGATGGACTCTGTGTCCCAGCCTGGGGTGTCGCCACGGGATGCTTTTTTTGCTCCGACTGAGACCTGTACGGTCGAGTCTGCCATTGGTCGCTTTAGTGCTGATACGGTCAGCATTTATCCTCCCGGTATTCCTAACCTGATGCCAGGAGAACCGATTACGGCACAAACGCTGGAGGGATTAAAAATCGCTCGGCACTCCGGTGCCCATTTAAGCGGTCTGAGCGATCCGTCTTTGCAGACAATGAGGGTACTGCGGGGATAGCGCAGTGGGAGGCAACTCTAGCCATGCCTAGAAAACAGAGTTATCCTCAAGGCTATCCCCGCGTGTGAAGGTTAGATTTCCATGGAGCCTCTCTGGCCCTATGCAACTCCCGGTATTCCCGATCGTTTGTTTGAGCAGCTGCCTGGTATTCCCATGAGTCAGCGCGAGGTGCGTTTAGTTTTACTGAGTGCTCTGAGGCTAGGCCCCCAGGCAGTGCTCTGGGACATTGGTGCCGGTACAGGGACGATTCCTATAGAAGCTGCACTGCTGTGTCCTAAAGGGTTGATTGTTGCGGTGGAGCGAGATGAAGATGTGGCAGCGCTGATCAAGCGGAACTGTCAGCGGTTTGGGGTGGATAATGTGGATGTCGTTGTCGATCAAGCCCCTGAATGTTTTGATAGCTTACCCCATGTGCCAGATGCCATTTTGATTGAAGGGGGGCGCGATCTAAAGCCGTTGCTGACTAGCGCCTGGAAAAAGCTTGCCCCCCACGGTCGTTTGGTTGCGATCGCAGGTAATTTTCAATCGCTCTACTCTGTGTCAGAAAGCTTTGCCGATCTTCAGGTGCGTAATATTGAAGTGGTACAGACTGGGGGCAGTCGACTAGAAACTCGCGGTTCAAATCAGGTACTGAAGCCGATCGCGCCGACATTTATCTTGAGTGGTGAAAAGTTTTGAGACATGCATAGCCGATGAAATCAGCAGTAGATAATATTGGGTACGCTAGAACCAGCTAATGAATTTTCCATAGGCCCCCATTGCATTGGGTGGCTGAGTCTGGGACTGGCACTCCGAATGGCCAACTTTTCCGGGTTAGGTCATATGATGTAAGGAGCTAGGGGAGATAGCTTACGTCGTTAACGTCCTGATTAGAAAACTTCGGTTTCTAGACATGATGACCGTTGATTATTCATCCAATAAAGCAGCCAACCCTCCGATTGCTTTGCCGCCAACGAGATTGGATATTACCGTTGTAATCCCTACTTATAATGGAGCCGATCGGATTCCTCAAGTTTTAGATCGACTGCTGCAACAGATTTCTGGGCGTGCCTGGGAAGTGATTGTTTGTGATAACAATAGTACCGATGATACGGCTGAAGTGGTCTTATCCTATCAACAGCGGTGGCCCAGGGCGTCGCTATTACGATACTGTTTTGTTGCCGAGCAAGGAGCCGCCTTTGCCAGACAGCGTGGTGTGGCCGAAGCTGATGGTCAGATTGTTGCTTTTTTAGATGATGACAATGTTCCAGCTGTTGACTGGTTAGAAAATGTTTGGCAATTTGCTATAGCGCACCCTCAAGCGGGAGCCTTTGGTAGCCAAATTCATGGTGATTTCCACGGTGATTTACCCGCAGAGTTTGAGCAGATTGCCTGTTATTTAGCGATTGTCGAGCGGGGAAGTGTGCCCCATCTTTACAGTCCTAAGTCCAAGATTTTGCCACCGGCTGCTGGACTAGCCGTACGCAGAGTTGCCTGGCTAGATGCTGTGCCAAAGCGATTGTTTTTAAATCACAAGGGTAAATCTGCCGGTCTCGCTAGCGAAGATTTAGAGGCTATGCTGTATATCCAAAAAGCGGGTTGGGAGATTTGGTACAACGCTGATATGGTCATTACCCACCAGATTCCTAGTGAGCGGCTGCAGCAAGAGTATTTGGTCTCGTTGTTACGCTGTATCGGTCTGAGCCGGTTTTATATTCGCTGGTTAGGGATCAAAGATTGGCAGCGTCCGTTTAAGGTGCCGGCCTATATTGCTAACGACCTGCGTAAGCTGGCTATCCACTATCTTAAAAATGGCCTCCGTCAGACGGATCTCACCACTGTTGCTGCCTGTGAGCGCTCGTTGTTGACGAGTATTGTGGTGAGTCCTGGTTTTCTGCTGCGCAAACTGTCTCAAGATCTGTGGCAAACCTGGCAGGATAATTCTCTCTTACCCAATCGTCAGAAATGGTTACAACGGTTGACAGATGCTTTTGAGAGCCAGCAGCTTGAACTATATCAGCAGGCAGTTGTCTGCATGGGTGCTGAGTTGACCACGGATAAACTGGCAGCGGCAAAATTTGAAATCTTATTACGTCTGCGTCAGGATTCGGCTGAGCAGCCACCAGTGACTCCAGCTCAATTTTTTCCCACCGCAGAACGCTACGGTCTGATGCGAACCCTTGATCGTCGTGTGGTGCAGCAGGTATGTGGCAAGTTGGGAGCTACGGTTTCTTCTTCGATATATTCTCTCAATCTTTCGGCTGCTACCGTGGGCGATCCTGGCTTTTCTCACTTTCTAGAGAAACAGCTCTACGAGCATCGCGTCAATCCGGCCTGTCTGTACTTTGAAATTTCTGAAGCCGTGCTGCTGAATTTAGAGCATGATGCCTATCGATTGATGGGGCAGCTTAAGCGCCTGGGCGTAGGCGTTATTGTTGATGAGATTACTCGGATGGTTGAGGTGAGCGACTATGGGCCTGGTCTGTCTGTAGATTGCCTGAAACTGAGCAAACAGCTAGTAGATCGGCTGAGTAAAGGACAGGATATGATTTTTCTAGATTGGGTTAAACTCGTTCAACGTAGAGGCATACAGGTAGTCGCTAAAGGAGTCGACACTCCCGCTGTATTGGAGCAGCTACGGACTCTTGGCATTGAGTGTATTCAAGGATATCAGCTATCCAAACCGGTTCCCTTTGACCCTACTGTTTAGCAAACTGTCTGGCTATGGTCGATTTTACTGTTGCTATTCCTACGTACAATGGTGCCGAGCGGCTGCCAAAGGTGTTAGAGGCGCTGCGATCGCAAATCAATACCGAGTCCCTATCATGGGCCGTTCTAGTAGTCGACAACAACAGCATTGACAATACTGCCGAGGTTTTTAAACAGGTTCAAATCGACTGGCCCACCAATATTTCTCTGCAATACTGTGTGGAACCCCGCCAAGGGGCTGCCTATGCACGACAGCAGGCGGTGCGCTCAGCCCAGAGTCTCTGGGTGGGTTTGCTAGATGACGATAGTATTCCTGCCAACAACTGGGTAGCCCAGGCATATCAGTTTGGTAAAGCCAATCCCCAGGCCGGAGCCTTTGGTGGACAAATCCATGGTGAATTTGAGTCGCCACCATCGCCAGACTTTCGTCGCATTCAATCCTTTTTTGCGATTCGAGAGCGAGGAGAGAATCCCCATCGCTATCAGCCAGAAACCCTAAACCTGCCCCCAACGGCGGCTGTTGTCGTCAGGCGAGATGCCTGGCTAGAAAGCGTGCCGAACACTCAGCAGCTAGTTGGCCGTGTTGGCCGCTCGATGATGGGTGGGGAAGACTTTGAAGTGATGCTCCATATGCATCACCACGGCTGGGAGATTTGGTATACCCCAGCGATGCACGCCTACCATCAAATTCCTAGCTGGCGACTAGAGCGTGACTACATGCAGTCGCTGATTAAGGCGGCTAGCTTATGTATCTGTCCGCTGCGGCTGATGCATGTTGCGCCGCTGAGACAGCCAATTGTGGTCGCTAGAGTCTTTTTAGGAGCGCTGCGACGGGCGGTGCTGCACTGGTTTAAACACCGAGGGCACTTGGCGACTGATGATGTGGCGGCTTGTGAAATGACTTTTTTTGTCTGGACGATGCTAAGTCCTTTGTACATGCTCAAACAGCGAGCGTATGACTAATCCGACCATTTCTGCTGTTATCTGTACCTACAATCGTGCCGATCGGCTCTGTCTAGCAATCGATGGGCTTAAGTCTCAAACATTGGCTCAAGATAGGTTTGAACTTGTTGTTGTTGACAACGCTTCGACTGACAACACTAAAGCCGTATGTGACGACTACCAGCGACAGCTGCCGAATCTTGTATACCGCTATGAACCCATTCAAGGACTATCGACGGCGCGTAATACAGGGCTGCGGGTGGCGAAAGGAGACTATATTGCCTATTTAGATGATGACGCTATTCCCTGTGCTAGCTGGCTAGAGGATATTGTGACAGCGTTTACAACAGTTGAGCCTCAGCCAGCGGTAATGGGCGGACCTATCTATCCTATTTGGGAGCAGGACCCTCCGGGCTGGATGCACCACTATGTCCAGGGCTACTTTACAATTCTCGACCACGGGGCTCAGCCGCGTTGGTTTCCTAAAGATGAATATCCCTATGGGGCCAACATGATCTATCGTCGCGATGTCCTCCTTAAGCACGGCTTTTCAGAAGAGCTGGGTCGCGATGGTCAGAGTCTGCTATCCGATGAGGAAAGATTGCTGAACCTCACCATTGAGGCTGAGGGAGGAAAGTTTTACTACCTGCCTTCAGCTTCGGTACAGCACTGGGTTCCTAAAGAGCGAATTAGCCGTAGCTGGTTGTTAAAGCGCTGCTACTGGCAGGGACGCTCCGGAGCCGTAGTAGACCAAACGCTGGGAGTGCCGTTGATGCAGCAGCGAATTAAGGGGCTGCGGGGTATCTGTAATATCAAGCGGTGGGTCTCTCAGATACTGCCCGATGCACAGCGACGAATTCGTACAGGAACCTGGCTAGCCTGGTATTGGGGCTATCTGCAGCAGACATTTTATTAGGCTCTGTAGTATCCAAGAAACGATCTTTGCTTCAACAGAGTAACCGTTGCTGCTCAAGGAAGCTTCATGATCTTTTTAAGGAACTCAGAGAACTTCTTATATTTGTCCTCTGGAGCCTTTCGGTACTATTGACTAGTGTTCCGGTAGCTCTTCTTAAATTTAGCTGTGGGAGTTCATCTGCTATGACTGCTCTGATTGCCATCGGCCTCGATGCGGCCGATCCAAGCGTTTTAGAATCATGGATGACAGCTGGCCATTTGCCGACGCTGGCTCGCCTCAAACAGCGTGGCTGCTACGGTCATCTGTCCAATACTGAGCACTATCGGGCGGAAACCCCCTGGACTACCTTTGTTAGCGGTCAGGCTCCAGAAAAAACCGGGTATTGGGGACCGATCAAATACGATCCTCACACTTACTCTGTAACGGAAGTGGGAGCCTATGACTACAAGGAAAACCCTCCTTTTTATGCCCTGGGCGATCAGCGGCGGGTAATTGCGTTTGATATTCCTCAGTCGGCTTTATCCGATCAAGTAAACGGTATTCATGTGCTGGGCTGGGGGGCCCATTCCCCGATGACGGCCAGTCATTCTACCCCCGCAGACGCGCTGGCTAAGATTATTGCTGACCATGGTGAGCATCCGGCCTTTTTGAAGGATTTTGCCGAATGCCGTAATTTACATGCGCTAACGCGGTTGCAAAAGGCGATGTCCGTTGGGATCAGGCGTAAGGCGGACATTTGCGCCAGTTTGATCAATGAGCAATCGTGGGACTTTTTGCTGACAATTTTTGGTGAGACCCACACGGCGGGACACTATATGTGGCATCTGAGCCAGCCTGACCATCCGCTGTATTGTATGGCTGAGGCTGGGGCTGAAGACCTGATGCTAAAGACATTCATAGAAGTCGATCGAGCCATTGGCCAGATCTTAGAGGCATCGCCCCAGCCCGCTAACGTGGTGATTTTTGCTGCCCATGGGATGGGGGCCAATGTGATGGATGTGCCCAGTATGGTCTTTTTGCCGGAGCTGATGCATCGCTATAGCTTTTCTGGGAAAGCTGCGATCGCACCTGCTAACACCAATGACCCGCTGCCACCGGTAGAAATAGCCTTTGACCAAAAACGCGGCTGGCTCGGTGAGATTTGGAATCAGCGAGCACCGCTTAACCCAGTCTCCCGATGGCTGAGATCAAAGATGCCGGTGCGGGTTCAAAAACCCATAGATATTTTTCTCAATAATCGGTTCCAGCCCAGTTTACGCTGTCCCAATGCCCTAGAACAGCAGGGAGACTCACTCTTTTGGCAGCCCGCCAAATGGTACGAACCGCTGTGGCCCCAGATGAAAGCCTTTGCGATTCCCAGCTATTCTGAAGGCTATATTCGAATTAATGTCAAAGGTCGCGAAGCTCAAGGACTGGTTGAGGCGGCTGACTATGAGACCGTCTGTGCTGAGCTGATCGATCTCCTACAAAAGACTACCGATGGCCGAACCGGTGTGCCGCTCGTGGATCGTGTGGTACGCATGAGACAAGACCCGTTTGATAACAATCCTAAGCTGCCGGATGCTGACCTGGTGGTGCTGTGGAATGAGGCTATTCCCAGCGATGTGATGGATACTCCAGACTATGGCCGAATTGGTCCTGTGCCCCATCATCGCACCGGTAGCCACCGCGCTGATGGTTTTCTGCTAGCCGACGGTCCTGATATTGATCTGGCTGCATTTAACAAAAATGGTCATGCGGTAGATCTAGCACCCACGCTGCTGGGTCTGCTGGGCGTAGAAGATACCCGGCTCAGCGGCAAAAATCTGTTTGAACAAGGAACGTTGACAGCTGTGAGTTGAATATGTCTTCTGTAGAAGGTTGGAGTCGGCGCAAGCATGGAAGAGTCGTGTGGGCTGGAGAGCATCTGTGGCCATCTGTGGCTGTGGGGCTATTTGCCGTGATTACTCCGGTGGCGATCTGGTGGATTCTTCAGCATCCCTTTGGTACCAACTGGGATGAGGCCAACTACATAAACCAGGCAATTCGAGACCGCAGCGCGCTCTATCAGGGCCCCTGGGAGCTACTTAAGGCGATACTACGACGGGATGCCTCCCGGCCGCCTGCCTATCGAATATTGGTGTTACCCGTCACGGCACTATTGGGAGCAAGTCCTATGGTTCTGAGGCTATTTTCCTGGGGGACATTTGGTGGCACTCTATGGCTGATGTACCTAACAGGAGAGCGTCTTAGGGACTCGGCTACTGGCGGTTTTGTGGTCTGTTTTTTGCTGGGCTGTCCAATTTTGATTGGACCCAACATGCGATTCTATGTGGACTACAGTCTTTATTTATCCATTGCCGGTACGCTGTACTGTCTGTTCTGTCAGTGGGATCATCCCAAATCGCGCAGCTGGATTGGATTGGGGCTATGTCTAGGTCTGGGGGCGATGGCTAAGCCGACCATTGCTTTTATTGTAGGGCCAATGCTGGTGCTGGTGATGCTGCTGCGTCTGCTTAAGTGGATTGCAGCCCCTAGTCTGGCTACACTTTTCAAGTCCTATGGTCTAGCCGGTTTGATTATGGCTCCTTGGTGGGTGCTCAATGGGAAGGCTGCTTTGACCAAAGCGGTTAGCTCAGGGGGTAATATTCGTGATGCCCTGGGGCATCAAGGGGAACTGGGAACATTACTCAAGTGGTGCCATGTATTTGTGCAGTCGATCACAGGGCCGATGCTGGGGGTATTGGCGGGTGCGATCGCAATCAGCTATTGCCTAAATACGTTTCTGCGATATCGGGCTCAGCTCAGTCGCTCCCAATCTTTAGCTCTCATAGTCTGCTTGACGGGGGTGCTCCCCCTGGCCTGGATTGCAGCGTTTGGAGTCAATCACAACCCTCGACTGATTGCTCCCTTGCTGCTGCCCTTGGGGTTAGCACTAGGGCTAATGGCATCGGCTCAAGGATGGTTAACCTACAAGCCGATAGCGGCAGTGGCCCTGGTCCTAATGGTGGCTCAGGTGAGCGTTATGGTGACTCCCCATGGCAGCGGCGATCGCTACCAAGAGGGTGATACATTTGCCCAGAGCCACAACTGGGGCAACTCCACGTCGGTGATGCGTCTTGAAGAACAGTGGGATTGGACCCCGCTTTATCAACTCGCGCAGCAGCGCCAGCTAGAGAATCCTAAGATTGGCTATCTCGGTAGTGCTAAAACCCTAAATCCACCACAGCTGTTGCTGCCGTGGGTCATGGCTGGCAAGACAGCGAATGTAGCACAGCTCTGGAATTTTAAGGCTGGACCTGTTGATTGGGATGCCCTGCTTAAAAGAGCATCTACCAAAGACATTGTGGTGACGTTCTCCCCTGAAGACGCTGCCCCATCTGATTTGGCGGCTGTGATTGAAAACCAGCACAATATAGAATTTTCTGAGCGAATCTCTCAAACTGATGATTTTATGCCGTTGACGAGTATCCCTATGGGCAAATTTTCACCTACTGATGTTCATATTTTTATTCACAAGATCAGAGAGACCAAAGCACAGTATTCCTAGCCATGAAAAAGAGTCTTTACGGGAGCTAGCCAGTGGGACTGATCAAAGACTTTCAAGATTTAGGGAGTGTTACCAAATCAGCGCTTTTACAGCGAGCTGTACCACAGACAAAGTTTTACATCTTTGGCACAGGGCGCTGTGGAAGCACGTTATTAGTGGGGCTGCTCAACTGTCATCGTGAAATCAGCTGCGATCCCGAAATTTTGAGTGCCTATTCTCGTGTGCCAAAAGCAGCGTTGTACAAGCGTGTTTTGCACTGCCCCACCGCTGTCTATGGGTTTAAGCTGCTGCTGTATCACATGAGCGATGTTCACCGGATGCGATCGCCCATTCGCTTTCTCCATTGGCTAGATCGACAGGGATTTCGTATTATTTATCTAAGACGTCAAAATCGATTGCAACATGCAATTTCTCTAGTTGTGAGCGCAAAGAGAAAGATTTTACACCAGCGTCAGTCTGATCGAACGCAGGAGCTACAGCCCGTTCACATTGATGCCAAGACTGTGATCGAGACGATCGCCAAATTTGAAGCCAACTACAGAGCAGAGACTACGCTATTACGGCAGCTACCCCACCTAGCTTTAGAGTATGAAAACCATTTGGTCGATAGTCAAAAGCACCAGTCCACCGCAAATCTGGTCTTTGATTATCTCGATCTCAAGTCTGAGCCCGTGGAGGCTAAGCTGAGAAAAATTATGCCACTAGATCTGAGCCAAAGCATTGTCAACTATCAGGAAGTGATCGCAGCAGTTGACCGTTCAGAGTATGCGTATCTGTTAGCGCGATAGCCAATACATAGGATGGGAACGTGATGCCGAAAATTACGGTGGTAATACCAGTCTACAATGGCGAAAAGACTATTCATTCAACGCTTGAGAGTGTTCTAAAACAGTCTTTTGAAGACTTCGAAATAGTTGTCATCAACGACGGGTCTACTGATGCAACCGCAGAGACTATCCGAAGCTTTGAAGACAGCAGACTGCGTCTGGTGAATTACCCCAACCGGGGGCTGGCCGCCAGCCGTAACCGAGGTATTCAGCAAAGTCAGTGTGAGTTGATTAGTTTTATCGATGCGGACGACCTGTGGACTCCTGATAAACTAGCCGACCAGCTGGCGGCTTTGCAGGCTGACCCAGTGGCGGCTGTAGCCTACAGCTGGACTGACTGTATTGACCAGCGCGATCGCTATTGTCGTCGCGGTAGTCACATTGCCGCCCAGGGAGACGTTTACGACAGGCTGCTGCTGGGCAATTTTTTAGATAGCGGCTCAAATGCGCTATTTCGTAAATCAGTTTTTCAAACTGTAGGTCAGTTTGATGAATCCCTTGAGGCTGCTGAAGACTGGGATATGTTTCTGCGAGCTGCTTTGAAATACACGTTTGTTGTGGTGCCCAAAGCGCAAGTTTTATACCGGCTATCGCCTCAGTCCATGTCAGCGAACCTAGTGCGTCAGGAACGAGAATCCATAAAGGTATTGACCCAGGCATTTGCTCGTAAACCTCGGCTGTCTTGGTGGCAGAAGCGGCGCAGTGTGGCTCAGATGTATCGATACCTGACATTTAAGGCCCTTGAGAGCTGCAATACATCCCAGCAAGCCTGGGTCGCTGGAACGTATCTAGGCCGTGCGGTCTATCAAGATCCCACCCAAATGAAACCCATTCGTTTGTTTATCAGCCAGGTGCAGACGATTGTGACCACGTTAGCCAAACCGCTCAACTTTAAGGATGCACTATAGTGTTTTTTCTAAATCGAACTAAACATCGAGTGACCAACGATGTCACGGTACTGATAAAGACATTTAATCGCCCCAAAACGGTCGCTGGAGCAATGCAAAAAATTCGTAGATTTTATCCGAATATTCGTATCCTGCTAGCAGACGATAGCCGGACAACAGTTGCAGTTAAAGATAACAAAACAGAAATCTTTCCGATGCCCTTTGACTCGGGTGTTTCTAGGGGGCGGAATTTTTTGCTAGAAAAGGTTGAGACACCTTACTTTCTGATGATGGATGACGATCACTACTTTAACCGTCAGACTCATTTGGAAAAGATGTTGCGTCTAATAGAAGAAAAGAATTTTGATATTCTAAGCGCTTTAGTCTTTCAACGTGCTTTTTTAAGACGAGAGTTTTATCGAAAGGAGCTGGTGGACTTTTATCTCAATATGGAGATGGCAGACGGCGTGCTTAAATTTGTAGACGGATGCTACGAGAAAACGAAAGACTATGTTACCTGCGATCTGGTCCATCAGTTTTTTATTGCTAAAACTGAGCCGGTGCAGCAAATGGGGGGCTGGGACGATCGGCTTAAAACGGCGGACCATGCTGACTTTTTTATTCGAGCCAAGCAGGCTCAGCTTAAGGTTGGCTACACGCCGCTGGCCCGTGTGGACCATGTGCATCGCCGGGATGAGCGTTTTTCTGAAGAGTACAAAACCTTTCGTACGCGGATGTCAGAATTTCGCCAGATTTGGATTGAGCAACATGACATTCAACAGATTGTGAATCGTGATGGTACGGTCTTAAGTGCGCAAGAATTTATCGCTCAAAAGGGCTGGTAGTATTCCATTCCCATAAACTTAGGAATGCATCGTTGGTGATACCAACTGCTCTAAAAATTATTACATCGGACAGGCTATTTCCCCTGACAGCCTGTCTGGTAAGTACTCGTACAAAACCCATAAATCGGGTCTAGAGCTTTGCTGGATAGGCATAAGCCAATCCGGGCTAGTTTCAGGATTGGAAAGAGCCGAAAACTGAGGACGGCGGAGTCGCTCTTTTGTCCCAAAATAAAGAAATATACTCTCTAGCTCAGACTGATTTTTCATACTGCATCCTACTGCTTGTCCCAGTTCCTCTAACGTTTCAACATTTGGGAAAGATAGGCGCTGAGTATCTGTATAGAAGGGAAGATGAGGTTTCCTGGCTATCATACCTGATTGGCCGAGTGGTAAAGGTTGCACTTTCGGTATGACGTCTTTTAATTCTCCTACACTTGAATCCACAGCCCGCCATGCACTAGACGAGGATAGTATTAACGCTAAGCAGCCACAAAGCCCGCAGAATCCGATCAATCGTCTTCTGGATTTACGGCTCTGCACTAAATTTATTAGATATCTGAATGCCTCCCCAAGAATGGCACCTAATATAGCGATTAGAAAGAGAAAGTATCTAGCTTCGTAGGCCTTGAAGTTGAGTAAAAGAGCTTGGATTAGGGTTAGGAAAATATAAAATATAAAAACTTTTCGATTTTTGATTTCAGTATAAAAGAGCGCCAAAACTCCAATAGGAACGAATATATTAAGCGGATCCTGAAGCATTCGAGGTATGCGCCCAATAAGAGTCATTATGTCTTGGTAGTATATTTTTATGATGTGAACCGGATCATGGCGGATAACATCAATCAAGCTGTTAAATTGTGCCTCCAGTTGAATCCGTTCATCGCCAGATATCCTGTTGCTTGATGGTGAGGAAAAATAGGTTAAAGCTAAATTGGCATAGGTGCTACTCGGCTTTAAGGGTGAGCCACTTAACCATGCAAAAATACTCCAACTCCCAAGGGGAATTAATAGCCCAGATACAAAATAAATGGATCCATTTAATTTCTGTCTAAAACTCTCCCTTGAACACCAAGGCAGTAAGACAATGGCTAAGCAGGTAATCCCATTGGTTCGAGTGAGTATCAGACAGCCTACAGCTAGACCACACAGTATCCAGAGGTATCTTTTATAACGTTTAATTGCCAGTAACGATATTAGTAGGGCAATACTGTAAAGAGCAAAGAAAAATATATCTGATGTAGCATAAGCTGAATATTCAATAAACTGAGTCGATGTGATCAAACCAGCAATAGTTCCCCAAGCAGCGTAGATACCTAACAGATTATAGAAGAAGAAAAAATTCGCTATCAGGACTATGGCGCTACTGATCAGAGAAACCAAAAGTCCGGCTCTAAACCATTCTTGTACAATGGTTTGAACTAACGCTACGACCATTGAATACAAGGGAGGATGGAACTCAAGAAGTAAAGAGTCACCCCTCAGAAACCGGCGTGCTTCAGGAACAAATCCACCTAGATAGTCGGTTTCGGTACCAAATCCTATGTAACTTCTGTTGAATGAAAATAGGCTGATAAACGCAATGCACAGAAGCATTACGACTAAAAGAATTCGCTTTTGTGTACGGCTCATATTAAGTGCAAGATGTCTTAACAACTGTCAAATAATTTGAGAAGCCCCACAGGTATTCTAATCGCTTAAGTTCCCTGGTCGCTAAACAGGTTCAAAGCGGTCTAGCAACCCTAGATTGTTCGACAAATTGCAAAGTCTTCTAGCGCATCTCATTAGAGTGCTCCAATCTAAGACTACACAGCTAAAACCCTGCCACGTAAATTATCCGGAGTATCTATCCCATAACGGTCCAACATTGTTGGCAAAATGTCATACAGCTGAGCATTTTTCAAGATTTGTCCGCCTGCAGGTTTCTGCGGATCGTGAAAAATCATCAACCCATACTGAGCATGGTTGGCATCATCCGGCCCAGTGTCGTTGCCTTTAGCATATAGCCCTCCAGTACCGACGCTACCCACTGAACGCCACGCTAGCCAGTCAAAATACACCAGTAAATCTGGAGCCATTCCCCGCACTTTTTGATAGGTCTCTTGGGGGATATAGGCTTTGACCTCCATGGGTGAACCATCCGGGAACGTAATCGACTCCAGCTCGCTAATTAACTGCTGACGAAAAGCCTTAAACTCCTTTAGTGGAATGGTTCCCTGGGGTTCTCTTCCCTGGATATTTAAAAAGATTCTGGCATAGTAGCCCCCTGCACCCCAGACCTTCGTTTTCTCCCAATCTACCTCGACTTTATCCAGGGCAGTGGGTTCACTAGGTGTCTCCTTGAGCGTCAGATATCCCTTATCCATCAACCATTCATTGATGCAGATTCCTCCCATCAGCGGCTGCGCTCCATGGTCTGACACCACCAGTACGGCAGTATTCTCATCACACTGGGCTAACAGCTGTCCCACCCGCTGATCCACATGACAGTAATAGTCATGGATTGCCCTAGAAAAGGCCATATCCGGCGTGTAGTCGGGATGACGCGGGTCCATGGGTTTCCAAAAGGCATGGTGGATACGATCCACCCCCATATCCACCAGCATTAGAAAGTCCGGCTGGTCTTGAGCAATAAGCTTCTCTGCCAAGGTAAACCGCTGGTCGCACAGCTTATGAATGTTGGAGAGAATTTCCGCCTTATCTTCTGAGCGAAACTCAGGCACATCCATCATAAAGTCAGGCATCCAGCTGCGGATCTGCTCCCCTAGCTCTGGCGGATGGGTAAAGGTGACCTGCGGACTCGGTGTTAGAAAGCAAGACACCATGGAGCCATTGACTTCATAGGGGGGTGACGTCCCTGGCACGCTTAAGGCTGCCACCTTCCAGCCTGCCTTGCCCAAGTAGTCCCACAGTCTTGGAAACCGCACGGCGCGACCGTCGGCAATGGTCATATTCTGATAGGCCCGCGTTGCTCGATTACGAAACCCGTAGATACCGAGTTCCCCCGGATCTCGTCCGGTCATCATGCAGCTCCAGGCAGGGACCGTAATCGCTGGAATCGAACTTTCCAATCGCCCATAGCTTCCCTGGGCCATCAGCCGAGAGAGATTAGGCAAATCGTCTCGCCATTGCTCAAAGACAAGAGACGGCTCCATGCAATCAAGACCGATGATGATGAGGCGAGGAGAAGGAGCCATCTAATTGACCGCCGTGCTAAACCGTCGTCGTAATACCAGCGTGGCCACTGCCCCTATCACCGCCACTAGAGACAGAATATGCACCACATTAAATGGTGTCCCTGGAAAGAACCAGGAATCTGTTCTTAGAAACTCAATAAAGAAGCGACCAAAGGGATACCACACCAGATATAACAGCGACAAATCACCCGGTCTTAGCTGTCTGCCAAAGCGCTTTGAGACCCAGTACAGCACTAGAAACCCCAACAGATTCCACACCGATTCGTATAAAAACAAAGCATGGAATCGGGTGGATTCGGGATAGGCCGTCAAATCGTTATAAGGAGCTAATCGATGCTGTGGATCAATGCGTAAACCAAAGGGCCAGTTTGTCGGCGGACCGTAAAGTTCTTGATTGATAAAGTTTCCCCAGCGGCCAATGGCTTGGGCAATAGGTAGCCCGACTGCTGCCGCATCTAAGTAGATCAGCGTTGGCAGATTGCGAATCTTGGTAAATAGCCAGAGGGCAATGCTACCAAAGATAAACGCGCCAAAAATATGAATGCCCCCACCCCAAATCTGGAGAATCTGTCCTGGGTTTTGGAGGTAGTAGGCTGTATCGCCGGACTGGACAAACACATAGTAAAGACGCGCACCGATAAATGCGGGAATCAATACCCAGATCAGCATGTCCCAAAAGTCTTCGGGATTCTTACCACGGCGTTCGATTTCTTTGGTGGCAAACCAGGAGCCGGTAATGACAGCAGTGGCCATCAGCAGGCCGTACCAGCGCAGGGCAAAAGGACCAAATTCTACAATCGTCGGACTTACGGGGGGATACATAGGGGGTATTCGCGATTATTCTTCTAGATATCCAAGGTCTTTGAGGCGGCGACGGACTTCTGGGTCATCAAACCCGGTGGCGCGAGCCTGGGAGTAAAGGGCCTGGTGCTCTTCGGCATCCTGGCTAAAAGCAGAGAGAGAATCGTGCAAAGATTCCACCATTTCAGGAAAAATCTCGCTGAGGTCTAGACTCTCGCTAGGATCGTCTTGCACATCGTAAAGCTCTGGTGGATTTTGATCGGTTTCGATCAGCTTATGGTTGCCGACCCATACGGCACGTCTAGTCTGATCGCAGGCATGCTGAGAAACTAGTTCTGGCTGGCGTTTTTGAATCAGGTTGAGAACATTCTGTGGAGGGACGGCCTCGGCATAGACGCAGCGCTCTGGATCAAAGGCTTCGAGAGTCTCGCTGGCATCCTGGTGTTCCAAGCTGAGTTCGGCTTCTTCTGGCGTAGCCAACCCTGCTGCTGACAGCACCGTGTGGAATAAACAGCGGGTGGAGACCACATCGTCGCGTACGGTCTCGCGTTGAATCGTGTTACTAGGGTCGTGAATAATCAGCGGTACCTGCACTAGCTCGTTATAGATAGATAGGCTATGACCGATTAACTGCTTTTCGCCTAAATGTTCGCCATGGTCGGCGCACACAACAACGTAGGTATTCTCCAAACGGCCTGAGCGTTTGAGCTGGTCTAAAAACTGACCTACCTGGACATCTTGGGCCGCCACCTCGGCATCGTACATACCATCTAGAGTGTCTTTTTGCCGATCGCCCAGGGCTCCCATGAGGGGGGCGAGCCAGCCGTACACATCGCTATTAAAGCGACGCAGATAGGTTTGGGCATCGCGGTCTTTCAGCACATTGGGAGCGAATTTTTCGATAAATTCGCGAGGGGGATGATAGGGCATGTGGGTGCCCATCAGATTGATAAAGGTAAATACGGGCTGGTCTTCCTTGACGCCTTTGCGCTCAATTAACAGCTTGGCAGCATCGTCTAAGGACTTTCGGGTGTTTCCTTTGAAGCTGAGGGCGGTTTGCCACAGGGGCACCATCAGTGGTGTGAATGATAGGGACAACAGCCAGTCGGAACGGGCAAAGGCGTCCTGAACCTTATTGAGGGCGTTGGCCAGAATGCGCTTAAAAACCTGACGATACTTGTCTAGAAAGCTGGAAGGAATACCGGCCTGGTTAGGCTTGGAGCTGAGCAGACCGCTGTAGTTGAGAAAGCTATAGAAGCCGCGCCTGAGGCCATTGTTGATCACACCCACCAGCGGGTTATTGCAAAATGCGGCGGTGTAGTAGCCACCATCCTGCAGACGTTCTGCCAGGGTCTTAAGGTGGGGTGGCATGACGGAATAGGACTGCTGCATCTGATGCTGGGAGGGATACAGCCCTGTGAACATGGAGGCGTGGGAGGGAATAGTCCACTGGCCAGGTGCGATCGCAACCTTAAACCGTGTCGCCCCCGCTGCAAACGCATCGATATTTGGCGATGTTGGCTTTTCGTAGCCGTAACACGACAGGCGATCTACACGCTGGGTGTCGAGCACCAAAAAAATGACATCCGGTTGATTTGAGGGCATTGAAGCGC
>ERZ1740072.172-NODE-172-length-29463-cov-4.671246_pt1 | contig 29463 bp, 53 predicted proteins | sample MGYA00581733_ERZ1740072 | MGnify/ENA primary metagenome ERZ1740072 (study PRJEB43018, sample SAMN04849741) | marine metagenome | isolation source: floating plastic debris | place: Pacific Ocean | collected 2008-08-30 | study: EMG produced TPA metagenomics assembly...
GGCATACGAGATTACAAGGTGACTGGAGTTCAGACGTGTGCTCTTCTGCTTGCCTTAACTGCTCAGCACTTGGTTGGCGACTACTTTTCATGCTGCGCTCTAATGCATAGCGTAGAGCATCTATACAATTATGTGTAACTATACCTCCTTCAATGGTATAATTATGATCGTTTTTAACTTCTAGATTATAAACATCTTGATACCCCTTTGGTTTTATTTCGGTTACGGTAAGACAAGGTTGATCTACAATAGAAGCTACATGTCTTGATTTTAGAGTATTTATTTGATGTAAATTCTTTTCTACATATAACACATTGTTTTTGAACGTCATCCACACCCGCTTTTCTTCTGAAAGCAGACTTACAAGCGTTGCTACAAAACTTTCCCTTTTTAATACAGATCTTGGCAACTTCATAGTTTTTGCCACATTGCCTACATTGTTGCAAAACTTTCTCTTCAATAATAGGCTTTGTATATTTTTTCCAATGTTCTTTATGCCAACTGCGACCTTGTTCAGATTTATGCCATTCAGTTGCAAGGGGTCTAATTTTGTAAAGGTTGGCTTGAAGTTTTGACCTTGTTTCTTTGCTAATATTTTTACTGTGGTATTTCCTATGACTACTTGATGACATACAAACAAGGTTTGAAATGTCGTTATTAAGTTTGTTATGGTCTTTGTGATGAATTTCATAATTCTTTGGTATATCACCTTTAAAAAACTCCCACACATACCTATGTAATCTCTTACGTCTCGTAGAATTGAGGTAATAGAGAGTTTTATCATCTCTGGTAAATTTAATACCATTAAAAAATACATATTTTGACATAACTTCTTATTTTTTTCTTTTATTTTTAAAATGTTATTTAGAACAACTAACTGGTCACCTTCTTTTATATTAAACAATGGTTGCCATCCCGATTTAGATGTTAAAAAGAAATGTTCTCTGGTGCATGAAATAGATTTCCCATTAGATAATTTTATTTCGAACAAAGGGGCATTTTTTTGTGTCAGTCTTACATTAAAATATTTATTGCAAACTATTTGTCCACTATCCGTAATACTATATACTTCTCCTGTTTTATTAACTAAATCACGAATCTTAAATTGACCTTTTGTTGTATCTATTAAAGTATCTCCAGCTAAACAATGGTTGTGCTCATCTACTATTTTATTCGTAATATCCCCGCTTCGCTCATCTACTTTAAACGAGTATAGAGTAAGCTCTTCCATTGTATGACGGCAACGCTCATGCACTATTATACGATCAAAGGTTTTTATATAATCAATGCCGTCTTCAATTGAGCCTTTTCCTTTTTCCACGCCTTTTATAGATAGACCGCGACGCTTCATAAAGGATATGTTATCAGGTCTTGCGCTATCTGCATATATGGTATATTTACGAAGGTCTGGTAGATGCTTTTCTAAAAATTCTGTAGTATCATCAAGGTCTAACTCTTTCTTTACTGCCTCATGGCTAATATACAGCTTATTATCATGAACATAACAACGAATGCCAGCTGTTGGACTTTGGGAAAAACCATAATCTAAACCATAATATGGATGAACATCATCAGGCTCAATATAATCTTTCTCTTTTATCATCTCCCACCTATTTTTAAATATTTGAGCATCAGAATGTTCTAAGCACTCACCTTCCCAGACATGACGGTAATATCCATAATCTCGCTGTTTATCACGCTCCATCTCATCTTTTAGTACGCTTGGAAAGTGTGGGTTATCTTGCCAGTTTACTTTTACTCTGTAGGTGTTTGCTGGCACTTGTTCAGGTTCTATAAACTCTCTGTATAAAATATCAGTCTTATTCTTTGGATTCATAGTAATCCAAATCTCTGAATTCTCTTCACGTATAGTAGGTTTGATAACCTTCCAGCTTTCTGCAGAGAGCGTATCAGCTTCCTCAATCCACATATGAGTAATGCCAGCCATGGATTTAATACTATCTATATTGTTACTCAGACCCTTGAAGATAAAGCGACAGCACATAAAATCACTTTTTATCTCTTCTCTAGTTACTTCAAAAAAGTCTGATAATCCTAGAGCTTCTATTCTCTGCTTTAAAAGAGAATGTACACTGTCCTTTATAGAGTTCTGAAACTCCCGACCACATATAATAATTCATTTTCTCTGCAGCGAGGTAATAAGTAATATATCAGCTATAGCATATGACTTACCTGAACCACGACCTCCATAAACCACTTTATAGCGATGTGGTTCAAACAAAGGTAATTGCCAATTTAAAGGCTTATGTCTAACTTCTAACTCCATCTAGTAACTTCTCTTTATTTTCCAGTGGTATCTAAAATTATCTTAGCGCTATTACTGATATCGGATAAATTATTATTAATGATGTTATCCTTCTGACCTAGTATATTTTTTCCTAACCAAATCTGCATAGGAACACTCCCATTAGTCGCAGATTTAAATTGTAGCCTACGTAAACTAATTTTTCCCATCCCTGAATGCTTTTTAAAGAACTCGGAAAAATTATCATATCCCACCTCTTTTAAACGTGCAGATAAAGTTTTATCGTCCATTTCAAAAAAACAACATGCCTCTTCTTGAGTACAATGCATCTCACATAATTTCTTAAGTTGATGAAGATCAATATTTTTCTTAGGTCTACCAACTTTATTCTTTTTTTCTTTTGCCATAATTATATTTTTAATTTGTTGCTAATATTGCTTTATTACCAGTTTCTTTTTCCCATCTAGCTATTATGATATCTATGTAAACTGGGGATAATTCCATCATATAACAATTGCGTGCTTACTTTTCGCAAGCAATTAGAGTTGTACCACTTCCACCAAAGTGGTCATATACTGATTGACCTTTTTTACTGTTATTTAAGATAGGGCGCAGCATACATTCTAAAGGCTTCTGGGTACCATGACCTGTTTGCTCTTCTTTTGCCTTTGCTCCATAGTTGTTATTATCTATATCCCAAACTGTTGATTGATCACGACGACCTTGCCAGTTATGCTTTACTTTCTGGCCTTTTCGCACTGCATACCAACAAGGCTCGTGTTTATGGTGATAATCACCTCTACTAAGTACAAAATGCTGTTTGTTCCAAATGATAAGATTAACTAACTGAAAGCCTGTATTTTCTATGCTTTCTGCAAATTTATGCGTATATGAAGCTGAATGCCAAATATATACAACATCTCCTGTAAATAATGAATAGGTATCGCTCCAGTCATATCTATCATCATTTAATACTTTGCCTGTGTTTTTACTATCATTACCTTCTCGCGCATGATTACGCCACTCTGGCTCATAGTTAACCCCATAAGGTGGGTCTGTTACCATCAATATTGGATTTGCACTATTTAAGAGCTTATCTACATGCTGCGGATTGGTACTATCTCCGCACATTAAGCGATGATTGCCTAATATATAAACATCACCTAGCTTTGCTTTAGGCTCTGCCGCTAACTCTTCTGTCTCTGTACTATCTTCTGCAGCAGCAAGTAGCTCATCATCACCAAAACCAATTAACATATCTTCCGGCATGCCAAAATCAATGAGCGTATCTATATCAAATCTACTACCTAATACGTCAAAGTCATACTCTCCAAATGATAGATTGTCTCTGATATTTATTCTGTCTAATTCTTCTTGAGTTAGATTGCGACTTGCTGCTAATACTTCTATTTCTGTACCTTCAGAAAGACCAGACTCAAGTAATGCTTTTTTACGCTGGTGGCCGCCGATGATAGTATTATCTGGAGTAACTAGTATGCGTTGATGGTAGCCATCTTCTTTAAGTGATGTAACTAGCTTACTAAACTCATCCTTACTTATTTTGCGGGGATTATAGTCATACTCCTTAAGTTCAGAAATTTTAATATTTTTAGAATGCCACTGAATTGATAGTGTTTTAGAATGGACGCCTGAACCTTGCTTCATATAATTTGCTCGCAGTTTTATCTGCTTTCATTATATGATTTTTAGACGTTTTTGGCAAGATTACAGAAGATATACTTTTGATTGTATAAATAAAAAAACCCCGAAACAAATAACGAGGTTTTAATTATTGAGATGCAAATATAAAATTTAATTAAGATCTTCTAAATTAACAAACTCTTCATTTCCAGATAACTCTCTTTCTTGACTCTCTTTTGTACTATTATTTCCAAAAATAAATAAAAAAGTCTTTTCATTTAAATCGTCCTTATAATCTAAAAAATCTACACTATCTTCATCATTAGTATGTTCATAGCATATATTCTCTATAAGAGATTCAATTTCAGAAGTAATGTTGTATTCTTTTTTACATTTCCTTAAAACACTTTGTAATTCATTATACTTAATTGATTGAGCAGTATTATTATCTTTTGGATCAGTGTTAATTTGGTTTGTATCATACATGTAATTTAACAATATACTTACTAGTGATGGATTATCATGTGAAATTGCTGTTTTAAATAACGTTCCATTATCATGTAATATATCCAAAATATTAGACTCCTCTTTATATTCATCTAATATTTCTAAAATAGATTCTTTATTATTATTTTTGCTAAAAAATTGCAATCCAGAATATATACGATCTTTCATTTTTTTACTCCATATAATATTATTGATGAAAATAATAATCAGCGAATTCTTCACCTAACTCGTTAAGAGATTTGCCTAAAGACTGTATTTGTTCCTGTTCAGTTACATTTCCAAATAAGGAAGAAGCTTTACCAATGAATAAATATGCATCATCTATTTTTTTTAAAAAACTTTCTGTTTTTTCTTGTTCCTGTAAAGAACTGGTTAAAAGATTTTGCATTTCTTCTACTGCAATAAACTTATTCTTTGCTGGAATGGTTAACTTATTCACCTTGTTGTTAATTTTATGAAATGCTAATATTTGTTTGTTATATAATTCCATACCCTTTTCATTACTTGTTAATTGTTTTCCTCTGAATGGATAATCTAAAAAGTTTTCAGTACACATTTCAGATTTTATTTCACTATCAAATATTTTATTGTTTGTAATATTCTTAACAATATCATTTGCTTGCAAGTTATCAAAAATCTCTAATGACTTATCCTTATTATTGAAAAATATATTTTCTTTAGGAGTTTTATTTAAAGATTTAGCCAATTTAAAAGCTATATCAATACAATCTCTAAACTTATTAAAAGCAAGTCCAGTTCCTATTTTACTATTTTGCTCGTAAATTTTGTAAGATTTATTACTTACTTCAAGCTTTATATCTCCATTTAATAATGAATCTATAATTTTATTCACACCAGGCAGTCCTAAATGCTGGCTAAACTTTGAATTACTTGGATCTATGACTAAAAAACCAAAATTATCACTATTATTTACATCTTCTTTTCTGCATAAAACAACAGTATGAGTTTTTGGTTTATCTGTTTCATTATCTATTGATATAACACCTTGTTCATTTCTTTCAAATATATCTACAAGAACTGCCTTTTGTTTAGTTTTTATAGAATTTTTTATACTATCACCTAATAACATTACTTCTAATGGATGTAATATTTTACAGCTATCATAGTCAAAAGCTAATTTTTTACTATTTTTGCTTTTTTTAGAACTTCCACTTCTATGAGACTTTATCTCATTGTTATTTAAATCACCTACTTCTTTATTGTATATATCAAAAATAGTATTTATTTCTGAATTAAATTGATCTACTACACTAAATGTATTATGAATATTAATTCCATATCTAACTACACCATATTCTTCATATTTACTTTCAAAACCGTATAGTTGGTTGGATACATCTAATTTATTTGCAATATTTTCAAAATCTTTTGTATAAGTATTTTCTTGGCTTTTTTCTAATATAGGGTATGCAAAATCTTCCTTTTTAATCATCTCACTTAATACTTGAGTCTGTGATTTTTTATTTCCCTTAGTATGAGTTATATTATTTATTGCTTTTTCAAAAAGTTTGTTGAAAGATAGCTTTTGAGTATTAGACTGATATTCTAATTTATTATATAACTTTAAAACTCTTTTCTCTGAATCTCTTGGAGTAAGAGAATAACTATTTATTTCTTCATCCATTGATGTATAGAGCTCATTTCCTTCATTTAACTTATTAATTTCTTCATTTGTATCTATAAAAAATTTTCTTTCTTTTATACTTTTCATACTAAACCTCATTAAATTTGACTATTATTAATCTGCAAATAACTTTGCAAAGCTTTACGTAATATAAAGCTCTTTGTTCTTTCCTGACTTTCTGCTAGTTGTTCTAGCATTTCATCAGTATTTTTTGTAATTCTTGTAAATATCAATGTATCTAATAATTCTTTATTTTTCTTCATGACTATCTATTCTTTATGTTTTGTTATTTTATAATTGTATTACACAATATAACTATGTCAAACATTTCATCAATAATTGTGGGATAAAATCTTATAAGGTAATACACACTCGAAATAAGCCTATTTAGCTCGTGTATTATATCCCAAAATTAGAATTAATAGACATTTATTAAGTAACTTTGTCTATTATACGATTAAATACACTCTTAATTTGGGTTCACACTATCCCTCCTATAAAACTCGTGTCTTTTTTAATGTCTCATTGAATTATTCTCAAATAGTCTTAGCAATAAAGATACTTAATCGTTATACACTTCGTCTCGTTTTCCTATTTTAACGACTAATATTGTTAAAACTTCATCTTGGATGTTGCAGATAATACGATACTTACCTACTCGGTAACGCCAAAACCCTTTCCACTGACCACGCAATGGTTTACCTTTAATTTTAGGATTTTCATTAACTGCTATTTTTTTTCTAAGATAATTTCTTATCTGTAATCTAGCCTGAGGATCAGCTTTTTCAAAAAACTTTTCCACTCCTGGTTCATAACTAATCTTCCAAGCCATATTTTTTCTCTATTTCTTCAAAAGGTATAGGTTTTGACTCTCCAGATTCTATCCTTGCCATAGCTGCTTCTGCATCTCTAACATCTTCTATATCTTCAAGAATATCTAAAATATAATTTTGCATAGCCTGCTTTATAATACGGCTCTTTGGTCTATCTTGATATTTTGCTACAATATTTAAATCATGTTCTAAAGAGTCTGGTATACGTACTGTAATAGAACTCATATGCACCTCATTAACGTTATTTGCTTTTATTGTAAGACAAACCAGTACAAAAATCAAGGTGATTCTATTTCGATAATAGTTTACGCTTATATTTCCTTTCTAAAGCTATCCTTTCTTTTTTTGTTTTAGCTCTAAATCTAGCTAAGAACCTTGCTGTTTCCTCTACATTATCTTTACGCTTAGGAACCCGAAAATCTTTAAACAGTTTAAAATAGCTTTTACGAACTATTGGTAATTCATCTAAATTACTTTTGTTTAAATTTTGCCGTGCTTGCCTTCTATGTCTACGATTATTACTAATTTGACCTTTCTTGCTATAATCGCAACATTCACAACGACGAAAATAGTTTTTTATTATACTACGTGACATTGCTATTTCCTATATTTTACAAAATGTACTATCCATATAACTACCATACCTATAAAAAATGTTCCCCAAAAAGGAGCTATTACCGAAAACCATGACCAGCCCTTTATTATTGGTACTTTACACAGTTTTAATAGGGGAAGTATAATACTTAAAAGGTATATTCTAAATATTGTTGTTAGGATTTTTTCTGTATTTTCCTGCTTTTTTGCATAAAACCTAAATTAAATCTATATCCTTTAACTCTCTCAAAGATTGCTTGTATTTATTAGCTTCATATTCTTCTTTGAATTTTTTTAATGCAGTCTTTGGGTCAATCTCATTTGGTACCTTAATTTGCATCTTCTTCACATTATAACTTTTTCTAGATGCATCTGAGAGTTTCTTACTATACCTACTCTTATAACTCTCACCTCTAGCCAATATTCCTCGGTCTACAGCTTCCTTAACTTGTCTATGATTCTTACGCAGCTTTAAAAATTGGTTCTCACTCAAACCAAGCTTCACTCCTGTATCCTTAAAATTATATTTACTAGCTAGGTTTTCTATATTCTCAAGCTCTTCTTTGGTATAAATCTTTTCTTTATCCATTTTTAACTCTTACTTTATTATTATACAGATACACTCAAAAAGGAATCTTATCATCTTCAATATCACTATCAGGTTCTTGCTTCTTTTTACTTTCACCTATCTTATAGCGTCCATTGTCCTTAGACTTATCAGTAGCTTTTTCTTTCGGTGAAGTCAAAATATTTAATTCTGTTACTTGTACCTCAATACTTGCCTGTGGATTACCTGAGCTATCTACAAACGCCTTTGCCTTTGGTATGCCTTTTACAAGCAAACCCATTTTATCTTTAACATACTGTTTGCATATTTTAGCCATACCTTCAGAATTAGTTTTACATTCATACCAGCTAGTATCAGTTTTTACTTCACCATTCTTATCTTTGTATTTCTTATTAACGCATAGCTTGAATACCACCCAGTTAGGATACGCTGATTCATTTGGACATCTAGCATCCTTATAAGCCCAGCCTATTAGCTCTATTATTGCACTGCTTTTCATGCTTTTTTCTCCATTTCATTTTTTTTAATATTAGTAAGAGGGTCTTCAAGCGCTCTTCTTAATGCCATGAATCCTTTTTCAATATCTGATCGAGCAATATCTAACCACCTGTGGTCTACAGAATTTTTGTGTTTTAATCCCTCTATATCTCTAATTATAATTTCTTCTATTTCTCTAATTTTTATATACATTTTATTTATCCTTATATCTTAAATAACCTATATCCACTCCTAACAATATTAAGTGTAATCCTAACAAAATTATAGATATGGGACTTTGATTTTCTCCTATACAAAATGGTATTAGTATCAATATAGATAGAATTGAGTATTTCATCTTATTCCTCATTTTAAAAAATATCCCGCATCTCTTCTGCTGATAAAAAATTTTGTTCTTTAAATTCCTCAAGCCTTTCTGTGTCTAAGACTTTCTGTAGTTCTTCAATGTCATCAGCTAACGACTGGAATAGAAACTTTGATAAAAATCTACCTTTTGTTTTTGGATTTTTTATCATCCTTGATGAGTAAACACTACTACGCACTGAGGCGTCTCCCTCATATTGAGTATCCGTCCAAAGCCTTAAGTTTTTTATACTTTGCATAATTCTTTCTACTAATTCAGCGTTTTGCTTTCTAACTTCAATTGTATCCATACTATACCTCTTTTAAATTTTTCACTTTCTTTGAAAAATAACTATAAACCATGGCAACAAATGCCTTCTTATTATCTATAAAGAAACATTGCAACGCACTACCATTTAAGGTTTTTTCAATATCTTCTATATTTTTTAAAGTCTCTATAATTAAACATATCGCTTTAGCAAATATTTTAGGTTCTTCTCTTAACTCTTTTAGAATTTCTCTAATACGTATAGACTCAATTTCTGATGTTTCTATAGATAAACCAAAACCTGCCTTCTCTTTAAATGCCTGCATGTTGGATAATTCTTTCAGTAACTCTTTTTGTCTGATGGTTAATTCCATATTCACTCCGTTTCTTCAGGAAAATATTCAGCTAAGTTAACTGGTTCTACATTGAATTTTTTACCAGTACGCTCTTCGCATTCTTTTCGCCATTCTTTCAAGACAAAAAAAGCTGCTTGCTTAAAAGTCCAAGTATCATCGGGTCCTTTTTCAATCTTTCTTTTTAATGCTTCATTCATATTTTATACTCTTAATTATATTGACTTAAATTTAGTTATATTCCCTTGAAACTCCATAGGTATAATGCCGGTTCTTCCTTCTCGATGTTTTGCTACGATTATTTCCATAAATCTTTCATCTCTACCTATGTAATCTGCTGGCTGCTCTGGTTGATGTATAAACATAACAATATTTGAATCCTGCTCTATTGAACCTGAATCACGTAAATCTGATAAACGAGGAGTTTTATCCTCTCGCTTTTCATGTTCTCTTGATAACTGAGAAAGCATGATGATTGTGATACCCAATTCACTTGCCATATTTTTTAGATTATTCGTGATATATTCTAATTCAGCAGTTCTGTTTAAACCTGAGTGACTAGATAAACGTATCAATTGTAAATAATCGATTATCACTACTTTCATATTTTGCTTACGACTTAACCTACGGCAAGTTAGGTAAAAATTACTTAAACTTTTTATTTTATCGATAAAAACCTGAATATTATCATTTGTATTATCTATAAAATATCTTGCAGCACTATGACGCTCTTCTTTAGTAGATTCATCTCTAACGGAATAACCAGTTTTTATATCTAGCATTCTGTTATTAACCTCATCTTCACCCATTTCAAAGGACCATACAGCTACCGTATAACCTTGAGCAGCAACGTTTAGTGCTATATTAACAGCAAAAGCACTTTTACCTTTACCAGTTCCAGCTGCAATCGTTATTAGTTTACCAGCTTTAAATCCATCAATGATATTGTCCAATCTTTGATAGCCAGTGCTAATACTAGCCTCTGGTTTTTTATTCAAAGTTTCTAACAGACTCTGTTTGAAGTCTTTTGTTTCAGCTTTGTCCGTTTCATCAAGAGTATTTGACACTTCTTGAATTCCCTTATCAGCTAAAACCTCTAAATCAGCAAAATTTGCTGTATTCAGTATTTCCTTTTCCAACTCTTGATAACAACTAAATAATTTTCTTCTGATATACTGAGTTCTGATTTTTTCAAACAAACCTTGAAACGCGACAGTAGATCCAAGGAATATTGATGATTGATTCATACAATCTGAAATATATTTATCTTTATCAGGTTTTTCTTCAGAAGTAATATCATCCCAATCCTCTTGTAAGATTGATCTTACTTGGAAAAAGATATCAGTTGATGATTTTCCATTATCTACACAAGATTTAATTATTTTGAAGATATAAGCTGCATGGACCGTAAAGAAATACTTGTCTTGCAACACCCTACCTGCTTCAATAGCAGCTTGCTCGTCTTGTATCATATAACCAATAGCAGTCTGTTCATTCTGTACATCGGTTTTTAATATTTCATCTAGTTTTGTTAAATTTTCATTATCCATAGTATCTCTCCGCTCCTGATAGTGATTGTACTTCCCCTCGAAGTAACATTTGATATCTCTCGTCTATTGCTTTTTGCTTCTCAGCTTGAATTTCAGCCATAGACTGTGCTTTTTCCTCCTGAGTTTGAGGGTTTTGTGCTTTATACTCGTAATCATTTTCCCCATTAATTGCTTTGATAAGGTAGTTGATAGCTCCTTTCCTACCTCCAAATATCAGAGTATCTGGTCGTTTCTCAAGAATATTACGGATGATAACTACCACACGGCTAGTAGCATAATTCGGTTTGTTGCTTCGGCTTATTGCTTCTTGCAACATTTCCTCTTCTAGCCTCAAATGGTCTAAACGCAATGAGTTATAGCTTTTACCATCCTTGCCTACAGTCTCTACCGTTCTTTGTTTTCGGTGATAACTGGTTATATCTTGCGTACCCTTAAGGCTTTCTGGTGATTCAACAAACTTTACTTTTGCTGGTTTTGATTCTGGTTTAGCTTCATACTCTTCGTCATCCTCATAAGTAGGTGGTTCTAACACTTCCATTGGTATATCGGTAAAGTCGTTTGCTTCTATATAATCGTCTTCATCTGTATACTCCTCTGTTTCCATAGTACTCCTGAGGACGTAGTCCGAAGCAATAGATGTTTCTACCTGCTCTACTGTTTCGGTATTATACTCCTTCCTTACCTTACATTCTTCTCTTGCTACAGGTAATTCTGAATTTTCAACAGTCTCAGCATTTACAATTTTAGCTCCTTCTGTTTCTACATTCTCGGTACTAAAATTTTTATAGGTAGAAAACTGATTATACTGATTATCATGATTATCAATTCTTTTTTTATCTTTTTTATTATATATATAGAGTGAGGCGGTTTTGCACCGAATTTCTTCGGCGATGTCACCGAATTTTTTTGGCGCAGGAGCCGAATTTTCACCTAGTAAATTAGCAAAATATTCTTCAGGATTTTCTAATATTTTATCGGTATTTTCGTTCTTAGTAAAAATATAACAATCTCTATATTTTTTATCATTAATTACTATTGAACGTTCAAATGTTATATCTAAAACAAATCCTAATTGTTTTACTAAATTACAATTCTGATCATGTTTAGTTCCTGTAATTTTACTTAGCTCATAATGAGTTAATACCGCATGCCCATATTTATTTATCTGATACAGTACGGAAGATAATATATGTCTAGATGATTTTGATAAAACTCTAGTTATATCATTAGCTCTTCTTATCTTATCCCAATCATCTATGATATTTTTTGATTGTTTTTTTCTGTTATAATATTTTGTCATATTCATTACCTCCCGTTATATTCTTTCATTACATCAATCCACTTTTTTAAGTCTACGTAGTGAATATCAATGTATCCTTTTCTAATTTTTTCTATTTTGAGATAGCCAAGTTCTTCTAAAATTTTGAGATATTTTTTAAGAGTTTCTTTGCTACAAAATGAGTTATAAAAAGCGTATTCATCTTCGCTTTTTTGCAATGATTTAAAAGAGTAAGGAATAGAACCTTTTAGATACCTAGAATTTTTATTAACACTTGGAGACTCTTCTGGATATTCCCATATTAAATTTTCTAAGTTTTGATTTAATACTTCGCTAAATATCCATTTTGATATACAGTTAAAACGTCTAGGTATGCGAAAATAATTTTTTATAATGTCATAGTATTTTTTATCAAAACGGCAACTTCTAACAAATATTGCGGATTTTTCAGGATTTAATTTGAAATATTTGCTATCAATCCATGTCATACCTTCCTTTTCTAATAAAAAGTCTTGATTTTCACTATAATATGTCATATTAATACTCCTTCATTCTTTCATTGGTTTGAAAATCATCTAGGCGGTTCAGCCTCTCATCAAATTCTGAGTCGCCTTTCGCTTTTAAATTTTCAATTTTCTTTTTAGTTTCTTCTGCAGCATCAATTAACTGCACAAAAGGTTTAGAACCTATCTCGTAGTTTTCGTAAGCCATTTTTACTATTCCTCTAATATTGCCTGCTAAAGCATTAATTTGTTCATTTACTGTATAACTCTGTATATTCATGCTACAGTCCCCTTATCTTCAGAATTGTTATTATTATCTTCCTGATTGTCTCTATCATGAGACCAATCAAATTCTAGTATTGCAGCAATCCAGCGATTTTTTGCTTCTTCTTTACTCATATTCCAAAAGCTCCTTCTAAATTTGCTGTATTTAAATACTCATAATCAAATTGAGCGCCCTGCAAATTAGCTCTGTAGAAATCCACATTGTGTAACTTTGCGCTTCTCAAATTGGCATACTTTAAATTTGCCCCATTTAGTTTAACGTTACGTAATTTTGTATATTTCAAGTCAGCACCTAATAAATTAGCTCCTCTAAGGTCAACCTGTTCAATTCTATGACCTCGTAAAAAACAATCGCTTAAATCTGCTTTCACACCTTTGCTACTATCCATCAACCACATCTCATGACGACTGATAATTCCTGTTAATTCTTCTCTACCAACCTGTCTTTTAAAATCCTTATTCTTGAATTCATCTGAATATTTTTCTTTACTCATGCCTGTTCTCCAATTTGTTCTAACATTATTGATATTGAGCTATTCCACTCACCATTGTGTTTTACGTCTCTAATAAGGCTTGTATATTCCTTCACTGTTTTTATGTATTCGGGATAAGCTTTAGAGTCTTTAAGCTTCATCCTATGTTTTAGTTTGGCTAGCTTTTGAGCTAGGCTGATTAGTTTTTCTGTATTCATCTACCCCTCCAAATCTTTATGACTTTTACCTTTTAAAACTTCTAAATCATCAATATCGTCTATTGAATTTTCTATGTCTTTTAGTTCTTCGATAAAAGGTATAAACCAACGCTTTAAATCTTTTTTGGCAATGATATTTTCTCCCACAAATTCACAGGCAATATCATGCATTTCATTAACTCTTTTGCTTAGTTGGGCAAAAGCTTCTTCTTTACTTAACATTCCTACTCCTCCAAATGTTCTTCTAGTAGAGTTAACAAAGTCTCCACAGTATTGATAAAATTTTCATTACTAGTCTGCTTCTCTATAAGCATCTTGCGTAAACGTTTTGATAGAAGCAGTAGCTCTTGTTCTCGGGTCATGCGGTATAACTCAAATATTTTATGGTTTCTAATTCAATTTTTTCGTTTTTGATTTTTGCTAAAAATTTTATATCGGATACAGGCTTGACTGCGTTATCTAACGCTCTATTTAAATAGTAATTTTTACAAAACAACTCTGTATTACTTATACAAACAATATCAGTAATTTGGTGATGTGTTCTTTTATCTATGAGGTGTTTACGAATATTGCACTTCCCATAAAAAAGATAGTAAGAGAGAATTTCCTTTGGATGTATTAAAGTTAGATATAAGCTATTACCTACTTCTCTATCATTAATATTATGAGTAGTATAATCTCTAAAAACTAAACCAATCTCTTCTAAATGCAGTAAATATCTTTCTATTTGTCTAAATTGAACTTCTAGTAATTCTGATAATTTCGTTTTTGTTATATGAAATTTACCAAAATGCTGAACTTCATTAATCAAGTCCCAAAAAGCTAACCTAACAACTATACTTATTATTTTTTTCTTTTGTAATTTTTTTAAAATTAAATCAATCTTTATCAACTCTGATTTATTTAATGACATAATAAAAATAACCGATAAGTTTATTAGTTTTTTTTGAATGAATAATTGTATCAGAAAATATAATTGAATAAGAGACGTCAGAAATGACGCACCTTTTTTGTTGACAATATAAGTGTGGCTATGGTATATCATTATATATGGCATAGTATTTTTCTAAAAATTAGTACTTTGTTTATAAAAAAGTAGCAAAAACATAACGTCGTTGATTCTCGCAGTTTTAATAACAATGTTTTTGTATTAGTTAAAAAACCGAAAGGGGTTGCATTAACGTTTTTAAATAAAATATTGGAAAAATTGGTTTTATCTTTCTGGGTGGGACCTTTTTTTTTGCTCATAATCTAAAATTCTATATATTTTTTAATTTTTACTAAAAAGAGCTAATTCGCAGTTACATGATTATTCATGCTAAGCTCGTACATATTATTTATAAAATGCTTCTTTAATTAATAAAAACAAACAGGCAACACCTATTGCTTTCATCCAGTTTAAACTTAACTCAAGTTTTTCTAACTTATTATCTAATTTCTGAATCTTGTTATCTATTTCATGAATATCACTTTTAGTTACTAATTGATCTTGACAACTCATAGCAATCTCAATCATTCCATCAGTAAATGTTTCCGCTTGTTTTTCCGTAAGATTGCAAGTTTCAACTAGTTTTTTTATTAAACTGTGTTCTCTAAATTTCATCATTTGCTTTACTAATTTTTTTATTTAAACCAAAGAGAAATAGTTACTCCTAATATTCCTAAATTAAGTGAGATTATTCCAATTACTACTGCGATTATCCAAATAATTAGATTATTTTTTATATTATCTAACTTTAGATGAAGTTTACTATTTATCAATATTATGTCAGATTTAATGTCATTTCTTAAATTAGATATATCCTGCTTCAGTTCGCTTTTAATTTGTTTTAATTCAATTCTAAGTAAATTAATATCATCTTTAGTAGCTAAATCACCTTGTTTTTCTTCCATGATTTCAGTTATAGCTTCGGCAAGCTCATCACTCATTCCTTTTAAAACTAACTTTTTATATATTGCATGTGTACTTATCATATCCACTTTTAATTATTTTTTCTTTATTTGATGCTTAACAGCAAATTTTATTAATTTTTCAATTTCTTCTTTTTGATTAGGCACAATGCTTTGTTTCTTAAAGTTATCTTCTATGTCTTGTTCGTACTCATCTAATTTTGAAGTAATCATTTTTTATATTTAAACCTTAAACCAAAGTGCAATTATTGTTCCTAGTATAGCAATATTAAGAGATACAACACCTATTACTGTAGGGATTGCCCAACTGAATATATCACTTTTAAAGTCAGACATATCTTGCTTGAAGTCAGATCTTAAATTAGATACATCCTGTTTCAATTCTGACCTTAATTCAGATAATCCTAGTTTTAAATCACTTTTAGTAACTAGATTATCTTGTCTTTCTTCTATAATTTCGGTTACAGCTTCAGCAAGCTCATCACTCATACCCTTTGAAATTAATTTTTTATATGCTACGTGTGTGCTTATCATTTTTTTATCCTATCTTCATAATAGTCTTTATAAAATTCTATTTCCATTCTAGTAAAAAAATACTTAAACATCCAATAAAAGTAATAGGGGAGAAGAATTCCAAATGTTACAACGGAAAGTACTAGTAATCCTAGAGAGAAAATAAAATATTCCCAAAAATTTCCAGTAAATATAACTTTTCCTTTTTGCATTGATACCTCGTTAATATACAAATATACAAACTATTTTAAATGTGTTATAAGCTTTTATAATATAAAATATATAAAGCTGTCAACAGAAAAACTTGAAATATTTTTGAATATCACTATATAGAAAATAATAAATTTAATTTAATAAAATTATAATAATGAAAATACAATCAGAAAAAGACTTAATATTTAAAGCAATTGATAGTTATGATTTTTATACCAATAGCCAAAAAAAGACACTCCAAGTTTTGCTTAATTTGTCAGAAGATTATATAGCAAGAACTACCGTAAATACGCTTTGTGAACTTGTAAAAATTACAAAATCTATGATGTATGTAAACTTATCTTATTTAGAGAAAGAAGGGGTTTTAACAAAGATAGACACCAAAAAAAGAGGCTTGGAGTATAAAATTAATCAAGAAGAGATAGATAAAGTTAAGAATCTGTATACAAAAAAAATAACTATGATGAGTAATTAGTATGAAATTAATAATTTTTTGTATTTTTATAAGTTTTAACTTATCTGTGTATGCATATGGATGGTATTATATAGAACACGTTTATAATGATGAATTATTTATAATCAATGGAGAAAAGTTTGAAGCCAAAACTTATTGCTTAGGGTGGGATGAAGGTAATGAAGTTAAGTTTGTAGAAGGCTCACCTTATGGAGTATGTACATCAGCATTAATATATAATAAAACTCGTAATGACACATGTAGTGTATGGTGTGAATAAAAAAAATATATAAAGTTGTAACGCCTTTTGTTTTATTGACTCTTTCTGTATATTTTGTTTTAACGCATTTCCAGCCTTTTTATTTAGTATGCTTCACACCTCCACATAATCAATGTGGCTCATTCATAGTAAATCATATAAAACAAGCAAAAAAGAGTATACACGTTCAAGCATACGGCTTCACTAATAGAAGCTAAAAAACGTAATGTTAATGTTGAGATAATCCTTGATAGTAGTAACTTTTCAAAAAAGAAACTTCCACTAATACAAGAACTAGAAGAAGCAGGAATTAAAATATACAAAGCAAAAATTTCTGGTATTGCTCATAATAAAATAATCATAATTGATGAGAAAAAAGTACTCACTGGCTCTTTTAACTTCACTAAGTCTGCAGATACCCGAAATGCTCAGAATATCTTGGTTATACGAGATAGAAAATTAGCTAAAGTATATAAAAATAATATAGATAAATAGTTAGCTTGAAAAATAATTGAAATTTACTATATAAATTACTTGACAAAAGTCCCTCCCCCCATTATACTCCAATCATAGCTTAAGGAAGCGAAAAAAAAGGCACCTACAGCGAAAGCCATAAGTGCCAAGTTTCTTTAAGTTATCTTTGGAGCTAACAATTATCCAAGCGTTAGCTCCATCGTAAACAGATTCATCTACTCACAGTTTAGATTGACTACGAATCAATCTATAGATGAATAAAATAATTAATTAATTCAAAATAATCTAACCAAACAAAGGAGGTTAAGACTATGAATAATAATACAAAAATTTTACCAACAAATCAAGGAATAACTAGGACAATCTGCAAATTTTGTGATAGAATACTTGTAAAGAGTAACTGCGAGAGTTCTATGTTAAAGGATGTAACAAACACATTCAATAATACCCCTAAAATACTAGAAGATCTAAGTCCAAATGATGATCAGATCATACTTAAAGGTTACCTATCTCGCAAATCACAAGAATTACGCAAAATCTTAGATCCAGTAATAGTAGAACTACTGGATAAGGCATACAAATATAATATTTCATACATAAACGAATATAGCTTCTCTTCTCTAGAAAACAAAATAGATGAATGGGAAAGCTTACTTTCTCAAGCTGAAGAGTTGGGTGTTGCTTGGGATGAGTCTGAATATGATGTTGTAGGTTTGCAGCAAGAAATTGAGTATAGTGAACGTTCTGAATACGAAGCTAGAGGCGACTTATATAATTCATACTATGCAAATGTTGGAGTTTAATTATGTCTAGTAGTATTACATTCGCAGGTCAATTTGATAAGTACACACCAATTAATAGTCAACCACATTATAGATTTGTTACTTTTTCTGATGCTTATTTGATTAATTGCAAGGATTATCCAGCTTTGATAAGTGAATTATCTCCAAATGATTTAGTTAAGATAAGTGGTGATGTTGATAGTAGAGTACGTGAAGGTCTTAAATTAGTTAATGTTCAATTTGGAGTTATCAATGAGTGATACACAAGAATTTATCTACAAAGGAGATAGCCAGACTTTATCTCACGAAAGGTCTTGTTACCTGTTGGGCAAGAAAGGCGATAAGACTCCATATTATTTATTGAAGTTAGATACTGAGTTAGAAATTGGCGAAATAGTACAAGTTAGTTACAACCATACGATGCCATATAGGAATGGTCAATTATTGGTAGGAGGTGAGGTATGAATAGACAAGAATGGCTCAAAGAGCGTAAGAATTATCTAGGCGGGTCTGATTTAGGTAGTATTTGTGGCGTAAACAAATACAAAACTGGCCTTGATGTATATTTAGATAAAACTTCTGATGAGATAGCTGAAGAAAATAACAGTTATACGCACTGGGGAACTATTTTAGAAGAAGTTGTAGCTAATGAATATGCAAGAGTTACTGGTAATAAAGTTGTAGAGCCTATAGGAACTATATATCATCCTAAATATTCATTCTTAGGAGCTAACATAGACCGCTTCGTTAATGGCGGTGAGCATATCTTAGAATGTAAAACTGCTGGCTTTCATATGGCTTCTGAGTGGGGTGAAGAAGGAACTGACCAGATACCAGATAGCTATAAATGCCAGATAGCGTATTATGCAGCTATTGCAGATGTACCTAAAGTTGATATAGCAGTATTAATTGGCGGTAATGACTTTCGTATATACAGATATATGAGAGATAAAGCTTTAGAAGATAAATTACTGCAAATAGCGATCAATTTCTGGAATAAGCATATATTAGCTAAAGTTCCTCCAGAGCCAAGTAACTTAAAGGACATAGAGTCGTTATATCCAAGTTCTAACGGCACTCAAGTAGAAGTATCGCAAGAGATATTAGATGATATTCAAAAGCTTAAAGAGCTAAAGGCTCAAGTAAAAGACATTGAAGAAGAGTCTACTCATCTACAAGAGAGTATCAAAAAATACATGAAGGATAATGAGCTATTGGTTGATTCCAGTGGTCAAATATATGCTACATGGAAAACGGGAAAGGCAAGGAAGTCTTTAGATGCGAAGAAACTACAAGCTGAGCATCAAGGTATATATCAACAATACCTTAAGGAGTCTAAGGCTCCAAGAGTTTTAAGATTAAAATAAAGAGGTTATTATGAAAGAATTAGCAAATATATCTACAAATGATGTAAGTCAACATCTTATGAATACTTTAAAAAACTCGCTTTATCCTAAGGCAAAAGATAACAGCATTGCAATGGTATTAGATTATTGTAAGTCTGCAAACTTGTATCCTATGCATAAACCGGTACATATTGTACCTAGGTGGGATAAGGATAGTAGATCTTTGAAAGATTCAATAATGCCAGGTATTGTTGTATATCGTATCCAAGCTGCCCGTAGTAATAAATATGCAGGAGTTAGCGAACCAGAATACGGTGATACAGTAAATACTAAACTAGGAGGAGTAAATATTTCATATCCTGAATGGTGTAAGGTTACAGTTAAAAAACTTGTTGGAGATAATATAGTAGAATTTACAGCAAAAGAATATTGGTTAGAGAATTATGCTACTGTAAAAAGAGATTCTGCTGCTCCAAATACAATGTGGACTAAAAGGCCGTTTGGTCAATTAGCCAAATGTGCAGAAGCACAAGCTCTGCGTAAAGCTTTTCCTGAAATTATTACTCAGCAACCAACTGCTGAAGAAATGGAAGGGAAATTTATTGAAGAAAAAGACGTAACTCCACAAGCTGAAGTTCAGAAGCAAGATTTAAGTGCTAAATTGGATAATGTACTTTTAGAGCAGGCCGAATCTAGCGAAGAGGTAGAACAAGAAAAACCTAATACTGCAAATATGGAACTTGCAGAGTTAATAGTAACTCATAATGTACCAACAGAAATTGTAAGCAAATGGTGCGAAAAAGCTAACGTTGAAAAGGTTGAGGATTTTCCAGAAGATATAAAACTTAACTGTATCAATCATATTTTAGACAAGTATCAGCAAGTAGTTGATATTAAAGAGGTTGTGTAATGGAGTATATATTTAAACTAATTAATAGATATGTAATAAGTGATGCCAATTATGGTGTTTTAGAGTTTAATATATCAATTCATCAAATATCTCATCCACATAATTTAAGTATAAAACTCAAATATTCATTTAATAATGAATCATTAAAAATTAATAATTTAAGTTTGAAAGTGGGGTGTGCGTGGCAAGATATAGAAGAAAAAGCTTATTTAAAAGGCAGATTTAATTTTATAGAAGATAGAGAAATAATATTAGCAACAAATGATTTAAAAGATATATTAAATCAAAAATCTAGTGAGCTTAATTTTTCTAGCAAATGGATAGATCTTAGATATGAGTTTGCTACTTGGTATGATTATAATATCAAACCCTTGTTAGAAGATGAGATAAAAATGTTTCATAAGTATGCTAAGAAAATCAATTAAAGAAACTAGCTAAACTGTTAAATGCATTTTTATAAAATGTTAAATGTTAACAAAAAATAGAAACCCTATAAAGTATATGTTATAAGGCTTATAGGATATTAAGTGTTAAATATTTAAAATAGTTATGTTAAATATTGAATAAAATAAGAATAATAAATCCAGAGTTTAATAAATAGGCAAATAACCAATGGCAAAGCCCAGATTTAAAATAGTTAACATAGAGCAGCATGCTAATCGCTCAGGTAATTATAATATTTCGTTATTAATTAAGACAAAAGTACATAATATAGACTGTGAAATATGTTTAGAACTTGTTGTGGTAGAAAAATTAATATCAGTAACTTCAATAGGTGTAACAAAAGGCAGTTATAATTTATTAGCTAGAGCATTTCTATTAAAAGATGCAAATGAGCTACATAATGGATTTCAGCGTTTAACATTTAGGATTAACAATCCGACTATTTTGGTTAAAGAAAGTATGTTATCGGTTACTTGGGAGCAGTTTGCAGATAGGTTTGCTGAATGGATGCGCCAATATATGCTGAATAAATTAGGCAATATAATAAATCCAGTAAAGGAGTTATTAAAATAATGCAAAAAGCACCAACGATAAAAAAAGAAACTCTGCTGAATTATTTAGTCTATTCTGATGATAACGTAGATATTAAAAAGCTAGTAGCGTATATAGCTATGTATAGTAATGGAGCATTAAAATTAACGTATTCAGCTAGGAATAAGGCTGAGTGGAATATAGAAGAATAAATGGAGGTGTATAACATGATTAAGATAAAAAACGAGTTTGAGGAATATAAACCACAGATTAGACATAAAGAAATTGATTTAATTCAATCAGTTATAAATCGCTTAGCAGAAAATCAACTCAAAATAAAAACTTTGTGTATAACAGGGCTAGGATTTTTAGCTTGGATATATAAAAATAGTAGTGACGATTTTTCATTTTATCAGTTATTTATCTGTAGTATTCTAGTCATACTAGGATCGTACAGATTAGATAGTTCTTTTTTAGAAAAAGAAAGACTTTACAGAATGTGGTTTGAGTTTGTACAAGATAGAAGAAGCGAAACTAAAGCATGGCTGTATGAATTAAATCCAGCTAATATAGTAAAAATATTAAAAGATCAGGTGTATATACCTGATCAATTTAATCCAGATAAAATTAAGAGAACATTGCTTAATAGTTGGTCTTTACACTTTTATTTATTTTTAGCCTTAATGATATTAATACTTTATCTTCCAGCTTTTGTTGCAGCCATTTCTATCCAGTGTTGAATATCCCTTTCAATTACTTTAAATGCTGGAAGGTAACTATTTATAGGATTATGAGAATCGATTGATGGATAAGGAGATAGAGGGTTTATACCTTGGAATGTAAAATTACCATCTTTATCTTTGATATTATGTATATATATTCCAAACACACCTTTTCTTTCTTCTAGGCTTTTTCGGATTTCATAATCTACCCATCTACTTTTGTAAGTGTTTTTTCCTATTAAAACACATGTAACGGATGCGCCTTCTAATTGTTGGTTTATCCATGTTTTTATAGCTACATCACTTTGTCTTTTTATTTGCTCAAAATCAGCATGATCAACAAATTTGTTTGTTGCTTCAAACATTCCTATATTTCTGATTTGATTGACTCTCCATATATCATCATATTTAAAACTAAAAAAAATTTTTCTAGTCATCGCTACTCCATTGATTATACTAACCACCTAGACATGAACTGCAAAATATAGTAGACTAAGCCTATCTTGTCATGATGATTAGATGTTAAAATAGAGGTCAGCTTGAGTGTCTACTCAAGCTCCTCAGTTCTTCCTTATACCACATATTCATAAAATTAAAATCATGATTCTAGCGGTTTTAATTGACATTATAGTTGTATACTAATATATTTATATAGAGATATAGCTTTATAAAAGTATAAGATGTATATGAAAGTTGAAGAGCAAGATATTATATCAGGTACAGTAGATAGAGTTACATACTATAATTCTGAAAATGGCTATGCAGTTTTAAGAATTAGCGAAGATGATGCTTTAGGTCTACCTCATACTGTTACTGGAACTGTTTTAAATGTAAAACAAGGCGAGTCTGTAAAATGCCAAGGTCAGTGGCAAACTCATCATAAATACGGAATGCAATTTAAAGCTAGTTTAATACAAAGCAAAATTCCCAATGATACAGATTCTATCAAGAAATATTTAAGCTCAGGTATATTTAAGGGTTTAGGTCCTAAGCATGCGGAAAGTTTAGTTAATGCTTTTGGTGAAAATGTATTTGATGTGATAGAGAATAGTCCCAAGTTATTACGTAGTGAAATCAAGCTAAGTAAAGCCTTATGTAAAACTATATGCGAAGAGTGGAACAATCAGCGAGCTACTAAAGATATTATATTATTTTTAAACTCTCATGGTATAAGTGCAAATCGTGCTAATAAAATATATGAAACTTATGGTGATAATACAGTTAAGATAATATCAGAGAATCCATATTGTCTAGCAAGAGATATTAAGGGTATAGGTTTTACTTTTTGTGATGAATTAGCAATGAGTTTAGGAATTGAAAAAGACTCTATATTCCGAGTTTTAGCGGGTATTTCTCATGTATTGTTAGAAGCAACATTTAGAGGTCATTGTGGACTACCTAAGGAGATATTAATATCTAAAGCTACAGAGTTATTGAAAGTAGATGTAGAACTGGTAAAGAGTAGTTTATCTAAGAAAATAGAAAAAGGAGATTTAATACATTACCGTTTTAATAGTAACAAAGATTTGATTTTGCTAAGGCGTTTTTATGAGTATGAGAATAAGATTGCTGACTTAATGAAATCTATGCAGGAAGAATGCTTACCATGGAATGCTATAGATACTGGGGATGCTATGACAAAGGTTCAGAAGAAGTTGGATATTGAGTTAGATGGAACTCAAAGGATGGCACTTGCTAATGCTCTTACAACTAAAGTTATGGTAATTACTGGTGGACCAGGTACAGGTAAAACTACATTGATTAACTCAATAATTAATGCGCTTTCAGAAAATACAGAAAAGTTATCTATAAAATTATGTGCACCAACTGGTAGAGCAGCAAAAAGAATGACTGAAACAATAGGAATGGAAGCTCAGACAATTCATAGAATGCTAGGAGTTAATAAAATGGGTTATTTTGTACATGATGAGCAGAATAAACTTAAATGTGATTATCTGGTAGTTGATGAGAGTTCTATGATAGATGTTCCATTATTTTGCTCATTACTCAAAGCAATCCCAGAAACTTCAGGTTTATTATTAGTAGGCGATGTAGATCAGCTACCATCTGATGGTGCTGGTTCTGTACTCAGTGATATTATAAATTCGCAAACAGTTATTACTTATAGGCTTGATAAACCACATAGACAGGGGGAAGGTAGTGATATTGTATTAAGTGCTCACTCTGTTAATAAAGGAGAGATGCCAAAAATAAATCATGACAAAGAGGAAGTAAGTGATTTTCATTTTATAGAATCTACTCCTGATGAGTTATCAGATAAACTTATTATGTTAATTGAAGATAGGATAAGACCTTGTTATGACATTCAAAAAGATGTTCAGGTGTTATCTCCGATGCGTAAAGGTAATAATGGTACTATAGAGTTAAATAAGAATTTGCAAAAAGCTTTGAATCCAGATGAAGAGAATAATAAACCATTTATTGAAAAAAATGATGAGAAATATTTTGAAGGTGATAAGGTAATGCAAATAGAAAATAATTATGAAAATAATGTATTTAATGGTGACGTAGGAACTATTTACTCTATAGAAAAGGAGAAAAAAATAGTAGAAATTAAGTTTGATAATAAAATTGTTGTATATAATTATTTAGACTTGAGTCAAATCACTCTTGCTTATGCAATAACAATACATAAATCTCAAGGCTCAGAATATCCAGTAGTAATAATACCTATGACAATGCAAAGCTATATAATGCTTCAAAGAAACTTAATATATACAGGTATTACTAGAGGAAAGAAGCTAGTAATTATTATAGGTCAAAAGAATGCATTAGCTCGCGGGGTTGAGAATAATCAGATAGCTAAGAGGTATACTAGGCTAAAAGAATGTTTATTAGCTAATATGTAAGTTTATTTATATAAATATAGGTGTATACAATTATATGAAAATAATAGGAATATTAAATCAGAAAGGCGGAGTGGGGAAAACTACGCTATCTACTTGTTTATCCGTGGCATATGAACAAGATAAAAAGAAGGTAGCTTTGATAGATTTAGATCCACAAGCTACGGCATGTTTTTGGTCAGACACCAGAGGAAAAGCAACCCCTGCTGTTATTTCTATACAACCAGTTAGGCTAAAATCTATAATAGATGGTGCAAAGGCAAATAAAACCGACATTGTTATTATTGATGGTGCTGCAGTGCAAAAAGAAATTGCTTATGATGTAGGACAAATTGCAGATTACGTTTTGATACCAACAAAGCCTGCTGTATTTGATGTTAGTTCTATGCAAGAAACTATAAAGATATTATCGCAGCATGATACACCATATAGTGTGATTCTAAATATGGTATCACCAGTTGGTCAAGAATTAGAAGACTTTGCTAAACTTGCGGTAGATTTAAATATTCCATTATGCCCTATAAGTATAGGAAATAGAAAAGACTTTTTTAGAGCACAGAATATAGGTTTAGCAGTACAAGAGCATGAGCCAGAAAGCAAGGCTACAAAAGAAGTTATACAAGTATACAACTATATAAACCAACAAATATACAAATAATATGACAAATTCATTACAAGCAGCATTAACAAAAATCAAGAATGAAGATATAAAGACAACTGCAACTTCATCACGAAGTCGTGCAAATACAGTATTAGTTGGTGCTCATGTATCACAAGCAATACACAAACAGCTTAGAATAATAGCAGCAGAAGAAAGTAAGCAGCAACAAGATTTGCTATTAGAAGCATTTGATTTATTATTTGCAAAATATGGTAAAAAGAAAATATAAACTTATAAAAATATAATTGTATACAAATATATGACAGATAAAAAACCTACATTAAAGCTTAAGTTATCAGGGGAAGCTCTACTTAAATTACAGGCAAAGATACCTAAACCAAAACCACCAGAGCCAAAACGTTCTGATATATTTGTAGGTAAAGGTGGTAAGGTATCAGCTAATAATGCACTTAATCGTGCCCAAGCTAAAAAGGAAGCTGCAGCAAAGGCAAAAGAAGAAGCTAGATTAAAAGCATTAGAGCCTAAGACAGAAAAAGAAAAGTTTTTGGAATCGCCTCTTGATGTAAATCAGTATTTTATACTGTTAAAGCAATTGCAAAAATCTAACTATAGAGCATTTCCACGTAAAGATAAGCCAGCAAAGCCATTAGCCATTGGCATACATAAAGACATAGCTAAGGTATTTGGAATACCAAATAAAAAAGCCTTCTATTTTTGCCGTATGTATTGTGGTACTAAGCGTTACAAAGATGCTTGCGTAAAAGGAGCTATCAGACGTAATTTAAAGGGTAAGAATTCTGGTTTGGTGGATTAATTAAATAAAATTTTTATTTCTTCTAAAAACTTTGTATCATAATATAATATTTAAAATATAGGTTTTATTCATCATGAACAATGTGGATCAATCAAAACAAAACTTGTATTGCATAAGGGTTGTTGTGCCTAAAATTATTGATATTACCTCCGTTGTTTTTTCTAATTAGTTGAATGATTTTTTAGAGCTAATAAATGAGTTTAATCACTCTATAGTTAATGGGATTGATGATACTTACACAGTAGCTTCTTATATAGAAGATTTTGCTTCGGGTAGTATTAAATGGTGGCTTGTTGATAAATTGAATAAAGTAAGTGATAGTGCTATAGATAAGTTTGTAGATAGTCCTGTTAAGACTACAATAGCTAGTATATTAAAAATATCCAAAAAGAAAACTATTGAATATTTAAGTAGCAATCAATATCAAAATGTTACCCCACACGAAAGGAAGCAACATATAATAGAACCTATTCTCAAAGAAATAGAGAGTAAAAAAGAAGAGCTCAATAAAGATGTTCTAGTACCTAGAGTAATTGATATAGATGAAACAAGATTGCTTAAATCCTTATCTAAAATGTCAGAAATATCAAAAGATTTACAAGAAAACATTAGTTTTATTAGTGATTATGAAGGTAGTGAGCAGTTTGTTATTTCTCCCAATATACAGTACGATGATTTTGTAGACTACTTACATAATGAAGGAGAGGATGTAGTGTCAGTATCTGAGCATGAACAACTTTTTTCTATTGTGTCGGTTGTATTTAAACAAGGTAATAAGTGGCGTTTATTTGATGGTAATAAGGAAATAAATGCTTCTATAAAAGATAGTCATTTTTTAGATGATGTAGAGAATGGTAATATCACTTTTGCCGAAGGGGATAGGTTACAATGCGTTGTAAAACTGACTCAGCTAGAGACTCCTCGTGGTTTAAAAAATAACTATGAGATTACAGAAGTTAAAAAACACATAAAACGTCCAGATCAGCTTAGTTTGTTAAATACAAAAACTATAAAACAATCACCCAAATAGCTTGGTAAAGCCTAGCAAATATGCTATAATTCTTGTATAAAGATTTTTTTTAGACTGCGAGAAAAATGGCAAAGCTCTTTTTTATTGTCCGATGGATAAAACATTATATTTTTCATAAATCTTTTTTTCTGGGTTTATGTCTATCTATTGGATTATTTTCTCCATATATATTTGGTCCAGATAATTTAGCTGAAGAAATTGCTGAATTATTTATCTATAAAGAAACAGGTGTGTTTGTAGATTTTACACCACAATCTACAGAAGAAGTAGCTAAAAATTTTCATGACATATTAAATAACTCTAATAATGAGGGAGGAGGCAAGTAATGCAAATCTCTCAAAAAGGAATTAATTTAATCAAAGAGTTTGAAGGGTTTCGTCCTACTCCTTATAAATGCCCTGCTGGTAAGAATACAATCGGCTATGGTCATGTTATAGAGGCAAAGCCATTTTTAACAAGCATAACTAAGCAAGAGGCTGAAATCATCCTAAAAAAAGAATTAGACAGAGTCTCTGCCTATCTGAGCAGTGTAATCAAGCAAGATGTTAAATTAACTCAAGGAATGTTTGATGCTATGGCAAGCTTAGTGTTTAACTGGGGCTATGGTAATTTTGGACATTCTAAAGGTCTAATTAGGCTTAATAATAAACGTTATGTATTAGCAGCTATAGAGTTTTTCAGTAAAGAAAAAGGCATAGTAAATATTGCAGGTGTTTTTTCAAAAGGGTTATATCGAAGACGTCAAGCAGAATTGGAGCTTTGGAATGATTAGACACAAATTCAATGCCAAGCGTTGCGAGTATTCAGGAATTAAGTTTGCATCTAAGAAAGAACTTAAACGCCATCAAGAGTTAGAATTGCTACAAAAATATGGTGAAGTAATATTTTTCTTAAGACAAGTACCATTTCATTTGAGTGGTGGTGTTAAATATGTCTGTGACTATCTAGTCTTTTGGGCAAGTGGTGATGTTACTATAGAAGATGTAAAAGGCATGCGTACACCAATGTATAAGCTTAAGAAAAAGCAAGTTCAAGCACTATATCCAATAACAATTACGGAGATTTAAAAATGAACAAACTACTTATAACAACTATTTTAATGTTTGCAAGCATTGCGTCTATGCCGTCAGCCAGAGCTGAGGAAGGCATATACATAAAGCTTGCAGCTGGATTAAACCACATCAATAAAAGCTACCATAAGGATAGTCTTTATAGTGGAGAACTAAAGCTAAAAAGATTCTTCCCAGTCGTAGGTCTTGGTGTTGGCTATGAGTTTAATAATAATATCCGCATAGAAACTATGATTGACTATTATTTTTTGTTCTCACAGCGTGAGACTTCAAAATTACAAAATAGTGATACTAAGTTCCATTTAAACCTTGATACCAAAATCAGCGACCTAGTAGTCAATGTTTACAAAGATTATAGAATTAATGATCAACTATCCCATTTTATAGGAATTGGTGCAGGTGTTGCATCTATACAGGACGAAGGTACAGGATTTATGTATGATAATGGATTATATACAGTCCTTGCCCCAGCTTATGGGCAGCATGTATATCGTCCTACATATAGATTCATGGTAGGAACTAGCTATGAGCTAGATAAAAGTATTAAATGCGAGCTTAGTTATAATTATCTAATGCTAGGTCATAATAAACCAAAGAAGATAGAGGGAGTTGATAATATACTAAAAAGAGAATTCAAAGTACATAATTTAACATTAGGATTGAGGTTTATGTTATGAA
>ERZ1740072.173-NODE-173-length-29443-cov-15.658092_pt1 | contig 29443 bp, 25 predicted proteins | sample MGYA00581733_ERZ1740072 | MGnify/ENA primary metagenome ERZ1740072 (study PRJEB43018, sample SAMN04849741) | marine metagenome | isolation source: floating plastic debris | place: Pacific Ocean | collected 2008-08-30 | study: EMG produced TPA metagenomics...
AGCGAAGTAGTGTGTTTGACCATTACTCAGGTCAACAGTCAGGAGATTATGCAAAATAGATTATTACTTGCACGACAGTTTTCTGAGGAAGATCAAAGCCTCTAACATATTTTTTCCGATTATTGAACCAGATAGACTTTGCATAATCCTGCATGTGAACAAGCAAAATGCTAATCTCTGCCATCCTCCTTAATTGGACGACGAGTCAGCAAACCAGCTAAAGCAGCAGCAGATGTAGCCCAAACGACAAGAGCACCTTGAAAAAAGCGATCTTGCTGCTCGTTCAAAGTATCTTGCATAGCAAGTTGAGCTGCCGTACAACCAGTAGTCAAGTTTAAAGACAGAACCAAAAGAAAAATAAAGCTAGAAAGAGTTCTCATCAAATTTAGACCTTGTTTGAACTGCCGTACTTGAGATTGTGTGATTGCTTATATGCTTGCTCCTTTTTTTTAACTCGACCTTGACTGAGTTAGACTGACTTATCACAAAGCCTCCTATCTTCAGAGAACACAGCCATAACTCACCATAAACTAATCAAGTTGAAGAAAATATACGATATGATTGAGTGCATAACTGACCGATTTAGACCGTATATGACTGATTTTAGCTGTGATCGTATCCAAAGATTATTGGGAAGTCAAGCCTAAAGTCTATTTTTTGCATACGATCATGAAGTTCTGAATTAAGAGCTAAACTGACTGACTTTATTTTCATTTATCTGTCAAAACTCACTGTTCATCCTTGTCAGCTATGCCAGCACGTTCGCTATCCATTTCTCAGCAGTTTACAGAGCAGGTCAGAGATGCTGTTGCTAAACGTGGTCTCACACAAGGGCAGCTGGCTTCGGAGTTAGGAGTTGCACGTTCATCTGTGGTTAAATTTCTATCTGGCCAAAACGTAGATCGTAGAATTTTCCTACGTTGTTGTGCTGCGCTAGACATCAGTTGGAAAGAAGTCAGTAGAAAAAGTGATTCTCAGCCCACAAATACTCCTAACAAACAGACAACAACTAGTCACATTGAAGAGCTCGTTAAGGAAGTTCGTAACAAAGTCAAAGCTGATATCCATGCACGTTGTGGAACTATGCGTGTATTAGATATGGAGCAGCCAATTGGCATTGGCTCTATTTATACAAATGTCAATATTTTAGAAAAACTCCTAGGGCACCGTCGGTTGAGTCTAAATGACTTACTCAAAGAAAATGATTTGGCAAACTTTGAACGATTTATGTTGAGCCAGGTACGTCAACAGAGAGTTTCTGGTCTAGAGGCTGTAGAAAAGTACAACAAATTGATGATTTTGGGAAAGCCCGGTGCAGGCAAGACTACGTTTATGAAACGTATAGCAATCTTATGTAATCAAGGTAAATTAGAGGGTAAAAGAGTACCAGTTTTTTTGGCTTTGAAAGAATTTACAGATGCCAAAAATCAACCTGATTTAGAGACTTATATTGAACAACATTGGAAGCATTATGGAATTGAAGAGGAAAATGCTCATCAGATATTGCTATCGCAGGGGCGAGCACTAATACTATTAGATGGATTAGATGAAGTACAGGAAAGTGCTCATCGGCGTGTATTGAATGATATCCAGAACTTCAGCCAGAAATTTCGTGATTGTCAGTTTGTCATAACTTGTCGTATTGCTGCGCAGGAATATACTTTTGAGCAGTTTACCGAGGTAGAGGTAGCCGACTTTGATGATAATCAAATTGCAGAGTTCGCGACTAAATGGTTCAAGGCAAAAAAGGATTCTAAAAAAGCAACCACATTTATACAGCATTTAGAAGTCAATGAACCGATTAAAGAACTAGCAACAAATCCACTACTTTTAACACTATTATGTTTGGTATTTGGTGAAGCAGCTAATTTTCCGGCTAATCGAGCAGAGCTATATAAAGAAGGCTTGGATATATTACTAAAAAAATGGGATGCGAAGCGGAACATTGAGCGTAATCAAGTTTATAGAAAACTATCGCTGAAGCGGAAAGAAGATCTTTTAAGCCAACTGGCTTTTCATACATTCAATCAAGGAGAAATTTTCTTTAAGCAGTCTGTTGTCGAACGGAAAATTGTTGATTATATTCGTAACTTACCAAGCATCAACAATGATACAGAAGCTCTAGAATTAGATAGCGAAAAAGTTTTAGCCTCCATCGAAGCTCAGCACGGTCTTCTAGTAGAGAGGGCTAGAGGTATTTACTCCTTTTCTCATCTCACGTTTCAAGAATATTTCACTGCCCGACAAATCACTCGTCCAACATCGCAGCATCAGAAAGACATCAAAAGATTGACGACCCACATAACTGAAAAGCGATATCGCGAAGTTTTCTTTTTAACGGTTGGCATGCTTCCTGAAGCTGATGAATTATTGATGTTGATGAAACAAGAGATTGATTATTTATTGTTAAATGATGTACAACTTCAGGAATTTCTGAGTTGGGTAGAACAAAAATCAAGGTCTGTAGATGTTTCTTATAGCCAAGCAGCTGTTCGCGCTTTCTACTTTGATTTTGTCCTCGCTCGCATGCTTGATTTATCAGATAGTCGTAAACCTGCTGATTATGATCTTGCGGTCACTATTAACCCTAGTCTTGATAGAACTCGCGTCATCGGACTGGAATATGCTCTTAAATTAGATTTTGTTCTTGCTCGTGAGTTCGTTCAAGCTTGTGGGCTTACTATTATCGATTTTGACCTCACTCTTAGTCTTACAAATGATATAACCAGCGACTTAGATCTTAATCTCAATCTTGCTATCTCCCTTGCTCATGCAATTTCTTCTGAATTAGAACTAAAGCTTGCAGCTCTTAATGAGCAACTACCAAATATTCAAAATCGTGATAATTGGAAAGAATGGTGGCAAAATAATGGAAAAAGTTGGTTAGAAAGACTACGTTCTATAATGATTGAATATCGAAATATCGGCCATGATTGGCACTTAACAGATGCTCAGCAAGACAAACTACAAAAATATTATGATGCCAATAAATTACTAATAGATTGTCTCAATACCGACTGCTATGTCACAAAATTCACTCGTCAAGAAATTGAAGATACTTTACTATTACCCATAAGCACAATTGAGAAACACAAAGAGAAATAGCTTTATTCCTCAGAATGAGCAAAAGGCATCAAGTCTTTGATTCAAAACTTAAAGCCCTTGTAGAAAACCTGTTTTTTCTCTCAGAGGTAGTCAACAGAATGAGTTTAGCCAAGACTACTATCGAGCAATTCTCATTTAAGAGAAAGAATTTGTAGGATTTTGGTAATTGTTGTTTTAGCGGCCAAAGCTCACTCTATTAGATGAGAAGCACAATTTTTTAACAGGATAATCCTTCCCAATAGGAGGGTTATCCTGCTCCGAGAAGAAAATTTTTTCTAGTAAGCATTTGTCGCCATAGTTCATATTTTCACTAACAGCCTAGGCCAATTTTCCTCTCCACCTCTCAGGGTTGTTTCATGTTCACCAGAGGAAACTTGAAAGGCTTATTGCTTCTTTCATGCTGGAACGAAGCTGGAAGATACTCAAACGAGCTTTCAATGCTTTCGGATTTCTTTTTTGGACAATGAAACAGCCCTACTCCACCTCCTTGAAAAGCACTTGAATCTTCCATAAAACTCATCCCAAAATCTCCCGAGCCTGCATCAGTCAATTCTTCCAACTCTTTCACCCACTTCTCAGCACCTCCTCAAACTACCGCTGAACAGACTCGCTATTGTTCTGCCAAGGCACAAACGTGCTGTTCCTAACCTTTAACTCGAAAGGAAATTAACCCGTGAAAAAATTCCTAATTAATGGATTAGCTGCCCTGGCCATGACGTCAACGGCTGCCATGGCAATAGCCCCCGCGGTCCATGCAGCCTTCACAGCTGCTACCGTATCCGATGCTGGTGTATTACGACGGGGCCAAGACCACTACTTTGAGATCTCAGTCGAAGCCAATCCGTTGCAACGGGTTCGCGTTAAATGCTTTACATTCCATGAGCTCGATGGGGTTGAAGTCTTTGTCGGGGGTAAATCTGTTGAACCCGCCGTCAATTATGGCTTCGAAGAGTTTACCCTAACCTTTGCAGAGCCCGTAGCCACTGACGAAACCATTCGTATCGTCATGAAAAACTCCACCGTCCGCGGCACCGTTAATGCCGGCATCGACGTGCCTTACCGAGTGTTCGGCACCTACCCTAACCTAGGAGCCGAAGTCCCCCTCGGTACAGCCGTCGTCCGTATCCCTGGTGGCGGTAGCCGATAATAAAAAACCATCTGCCCAGGTGTCTAATCGCCTGGGCGGGTAGGCACATTGTTTTACACAACCCTGGCAAATGGTCTATGTCCCCTCATAGGCCATTTGCCAGAAATCTTTCTCTAGGGTGGCAACGGTAAGAAATGTGTCTTCAGCCTCAGTCTGAATTGAGGTGTCTGCGTTCTGGAGAGCGCTGTCAGCCTGTTGTGCCAGCAGCTCTACATAGGTGGTAAACGCAGCGTTACCCCAGCGGTCAGCAAATTCTGCGTAGGCTTCGGGCATGGGGCTATGGCGTTGCCAGCCCTGGTTATAGGCCAGCTCAATGGCCCAAAAGCCGGTAGCTTTAACCGGGTAGGGCTGTCGAGCCAGGTTGGCCATAAATGTGCAGTAGGTTTGGCAGGTGGGCTGCAATGGCTGCTCTAGACTCAGCTGCCGTTCGGTGGCCTTGGCCTGGAACCAGGTCAGCTCATCCTTAAGAAAACCGGTGCCGCCGAGCAGAAGATCGAGATGGGCCGTGGGCGCTGTTTGAATCAGACTAGCGGCCAGGCGAGTGAATTCGACCACAAAGTGATAGTCCTGAATCAGCCAGGTATTAAACTGTTGCGGTTGAATAGTGCCCTGCTGGCACTGGGTTAGGAAGGGATGAACGGTGGCAGATTGCCACTGGGCTGGGTATTTGTCGAGGAGCTGTTGGCAGGTGAGGGACATGGGGTATGAGGGAATATGGGGGCTGTGGCGTTCTCAGCTGGACGTTTCTTGACCTGCCCGTGTCTGGGGCAAGAGATTTTTTAGACGCACCTAGCGCGATAGATGCTCATCCAGCCATTGGACGAGATCGTTCATGACCTGATTACGGTCTAGATCATTGTGGGGTTCGTGGTAGCCGCCGGGGTAGATTTTTAGGGTTTTGTCGGTGGTGATGCGGGCAAAGATTTCTTCGCTGCCTCTGACGTCGTTAACTTTATCGGCACTGCCGTGGACTAGCAGGATAGGCACCTGAAGCTGGGAAACGTTGCGGCGAACGGCGTCTATGGCGACCAAACATTCCGTTCCCCAGCGCACCGTCGCCATCGAATGGGTGAGCGGATCATCCTGGGTCTGATTGACCACCGCCGGGTCACGGGATAGGGTTTCTGCCCCTGCCCCCACATCCATGGAAAACCGGGGCCACACCCCGGACAAAACTCGAGCAATTGCCACCAGATAAGGTTTGGCGATACCAACAGGACGAATGGGGGGACCGCTGATGATGATGCCGGCCAAATCTTGAGGAAAGTTGAGGGCAAAGTCCAACACAATCAGCCCGCCTAGACTGTGGCCTAGAACAAACAGCGGCAAACTGGGCTCATGGAGTCTAATCTGAGCAAGAAAAGCGTGAACATTATGACGATAGTCTTGCCACTGGTTAATGTGGCCGCGCTGTCCTTCGGAGCGACCATGGCCCTGGTTGTCAAACCCAAACACGGCATAGCCTGCCTGGGTAAGGGCGGTGGTGACGGTGCAGTAGCGATCGCAATGCTCTCCAAACCCATGGACTAACGCAACAACGGCTCTGACGGCACCTGGGGGATACCATGCCTGATAAAACAGCGATAGCCCTTGGGCACCGCGAAACCTATTTTCTAGCCGAGGAACTTGAACCACAGTCATAACAGGGAAATAAACGGGAGAACCACTGCCCAAGAGCAGTATTTTAGGCGGTCATAGATGCTAACTATAGGATTTCAACCGTGCCCTGCTGACCATCAATGCGCACTCGCTGGCCCGTGTGCAATCGTCGGGTCACATCGGCCACATCCATGACGGCTGGAATCCCATATTCCCGAGCCACAATGGCCCCGTGGGAAAGTTGTCCCCCCACTTCAGCGATCAGGCCACCTAAGTTTGCCAGTAGTGGCGCCCAGCCCGCATCGGTGTACGGCACAACCAAAATAGTATTTTGATCAGTGGGCACAGCGGTATCCAATGTGGTAAGCACCTGGACGTTGCCTTCTAGAGTGCCTGGACTTGCACCGATACCCGTTAATAGTCGTCCAGTTTGTTTAGGTGTCCTAGGGGCTATGGACAAAGCGATGGGGTCTTTGCCGTAAACCAGATAGGGCGTTGCCCAACCATGGTTTGCCTGGTGCTGCTGACGACGGGTAGCAATTTTATCGATGGGTTGATGTTGGGCATCGGGCACTGCAAGGGCCGAGGACGTTCCCCACAGTTTGACCTCGGGCCAGGTCAGAAAAAAGATATCCCCCGGCTGACTGAGACTATGGTTGTCGATGTAGTGGCGTTCTAGAGCTAAAAAACAATCTCTCAGCTCAGCCAGCAACCGGTTATAAACCTCTGCTATAGACCCTTTTAGATCTAAGCGAGTTTGCACCTGGCGCTGCTTCCAGCTTAGTTTAACTGGGCGGGCACTTTGGGTGGGTGTAGGTGGCTGTTTTAGAAATGTAGCCAAGAGATTTTTGACCGGGGCCGGCTGCTCTCGCCATGTAGGCACTGAGATATCGGTGGCCACTTCACTTAAATAACCATAGGTGGCAAGAACAGTCTCTAATTGTTCAAACAGTTCAGCACTATCGGGTAGCTGAGCCAGGGCATCCAGCAGGTCGCCATTATCTTCAGGCACGGTTTCTAACTGAGCCACCAAAGACGACTGCTGTTGAGCAACGGCTTTAATCGCCTCAATTGCTGCGATTTCTGGGTTAGAGCGATAGTTGAGCTGTAGGCTATCCACCTTGAGCACAGCCTTGCGCAGCGCAAAACTCAAGGGGCCAAGAATATTGTAAAACGTCGCCTTTTCGAGCAAGGCAAAGATAGTTTCTATCTGTTGTTTAATTTTATCAGGAGGGAGTGTATGGGGAGATTTTAGAGAAGCTAACCCCGGTTGAAAATGCTCTCGATGATCTCGCTCAAAGGTTTTAACTAACTGCCATTCGCGGGCTGCTAGCTTCGTTAGCCCTGGCAGGTTACGCAGGGTGGTTGTCACAGGCGGACGGCTAAATTTGGCACCCCGGGTGAGAAACTCTAAACTCTCGGAAGGTAACCCCATGCGGAGAAAAATGTCCCCTAGCAGGGTGGCGTTGAAGTAGGCATGGGAGCGATGTAGCATGGCCGTCTGGGAAAAATCTAAACCGGCGGCCCGTTTGCCCAGCACAATGGTAAATAAGTCTCCCCAAACGCCACAGGTAAGGGGCTGGTTGATGGACCAGGTGAGGGGGTGAATCACACCGGGAATGACTTCGGCTGCAATTTTGCGGGTCCAAAGGGGAATCAGGGTGGTAATGGGACGGCTTTGCAATACCCAAATTTGTTCTCCGTCATAGGTCCATTCCACATCTTGGGGAATGTCGCCAAAGCGCCCTTCGAGATGGCGGGCAAGGTAGGCAATTTGTTGGATCAGACGATCGGGAATGGGATCATGGATTTGTAGAGGCGTTCCATGGAACGCCTCTACATCGCCGCCATTGGATTCCATGGGTAGGTCAACCGCCTCGGACAACTGCCAATCGTCACCGGGTTGCCTATCCTCGGGGGTGATGGTGACGTGGTAGCGCCGGGGGGTCATTTGCCCCGAAACCACCTGGCTAGCGGGACCGGGTAGGGCTTCAATCACCACATCATGGCCACAGCGGGCAATGGGGTCTCGGCTAAAGGCAACACCGGAGACAACACCGTGAATTTGCTGCTGCACCAAAACATTCATGGGAGCATCGGGGAGCCCCAGGTCCTGACGGTAGCGAACGGCACTGGGGCGATTGTAGGCTTGAAAACAGGTTGCGATCGCACCCTTCAATCCCTCCTGACTGACCACATCCGTCACCGACACATACTGCCCAGCGGCAGACGCCCCCAGTCCGTCTTCACCCACCGCCGAAGAGCGGGCCACCAAGGGCTGCTGGACCGAGGGCTGACACAGCGCTAACAGCGCCGCTGGATCGTCCCCTGGCCGCAGAATATAGCCCATGGGCACCGGATAGCCCCATGCTTTCAGCTGGGATAGGGTAGCAGCTTTATTCCCCACCACAGCCGGGTCTAGTATCTGGTCTAATGCTTGCAAAGCCGACTCTCCTCGAAAAAAGCGAAACAGTCGTCGTGACTCGGTGCGGGTGCCCTGGGAAGGCAGCTCTAAATCGTCCGGCAGCTTCTGATAAATCCAACCAATCAGCGTCATCAAACAGGCAACGGCCATCAGGCGCATGCCATCATTGTGAACCAGCCCTGTCAAAACCGGCAGCAGCACGAGGGCAAACACCCGCCCCTGCTTACGCTCCCGCAGCACCGTAAACGCAACTAAGCTCAGCAGCCAACCCAGCACCGCCACCAGCGGGTCATAGACCAAAAAGCCCCAGCTGACATTCGTCACCCCCGCCCCTCTGGCCAGCCAGTAGCGACCCATCACCAGGGCCATGAGCGCCACCACCGGCCAAATCGGGTCTACCGGAAAAAACTGCCGGGCTAAGAGTACCGCCCCAATGCCTTTAAATGCTTCCAAGCATACGGCCCCGATGCCCACCACCGTGCCACCGTGGTAGAAGGCCGCTGACACCCCAACATTGCCAGTGCCAATCTGCGATAGCTGTTGGCCAGTGGCTAGCTGCACCCACCACCCCGTCAGCGGCAGCCCGCCTAGCAAGGGACAAAGTATAAAAATTAGCAGTGCGCCCCACACTTGCTCCATGGCTATGGCGAAACTTTAGAGGATATGTCTATCTGACCATCAGTCAGGAGAATTGTGGGTAATCCTTAAGCTCAGCCTTAGCAATGGGGCTGGGAAGCAACCGCACTACTGCCAATAATCTTCACACACCAGGCGCTCTGTCTCAGTGAGATCTCCATAGGCCAAGTAGTCTGACAGCCATTGGCACCCCTGGCGCATCAAATCTTCCAGGCATAAATTCCAGAGGCGGACTTGGCCATCGGCACCGGCTGACGCTAAATGCTCGCTGGTGTGGTCAAAGGAGGCTTGCCAAATAATGCCTCGGTGGCCGGTCAGCGTATGCAATAACTGACCATCGGGGAGTTGCCAAAATCGTAGGGTGCCGTCGTCACTGGCCGAGACAACAACATGGCCCCCCAGGCCAAATGAAACGCTACGGACCCAGTCGTGATGACCGCGCAGGGTGTGCATTAATTCACCGTTGTGCCAGAGACGGACAGTATTGTCACTGCCGGCTGAAGCAATGGTTTCACCATCGGGGGACACCGCAACGGCCCAGACGCTGCCAGTGTGACCCAGAAAAATATCTCCGGTTTGGTTGGTAAAGCTGCCGTCACCGGTAATGAGCCCATTTAGGGACCATCGCCGCAGGGTACCGTCTTCGCTACCCGACACTAAATAGCGACCGTCAGGGCTAAAGTCGACGGTCCAGACGGTGCCCTCATGACCACACAGCTGACCCAGGGGGCTGCCATCGGCATACCAGAGGCGGATGTTGCGATCGCTACCCGCCGAGGCTAAATAGGTGCCATCGGGGCTAAATTTGACTGACCAGACGGCGTTGTGATGCCCCTGAAACGTACACAACGGCTGACCATCTGGGGTCCAGAGCTTGACGGTATGGTCGGCACTAGCAGATGCGATCGCACCGCCATCGGGGCTCCAGTCAACGCTATACACACTGCTGGTGTGGCCATGGATAGTGTGGGCATTTTCTCGGTTATTAGCGTCCCAAACCCGGAGGGTCTGATCGGCCCCGGCAGAAACTAGCCTTGTCCCATCAGGCTGCCAGCAGACATCCCACACAATGCCGTGGTGCCCCGTTAGCCTGGGCACATCCTGACAGGCTAGCTGCCACAGACGAATTGTATTATCGTCACTGGCTGAAATCAGCTGAGAGCCCTGGGGATTAATATCTAGACTTAAAACACTGCTGCGATGCCCCCGTACGGTATCCAACAGCTTGCCATTGAGATCCCACACCTGAATCGTCTGATCATCGCCAGCGGACATCAAGCGCGTGCCATCGGGACTAAAACACAGAGCTCTCACCCAGTTTTGGTGCCCCTCAAAATATTGCAGCAGCTCACCATTCAAGTTCCAAAGCTTAATTAAATGATCGTCCCCCCCCGAGGCAATGTGCTGACCGTCAGGGCTAAACACCGCCGTAAGCACCCAGCCCGCATGGCTGCTCATGACCCGCAAACGCTCCCCTTCCGTATCCCAAAGGCAAAGGGTGCCATCTTCGCTCCCCGACACTAGATACTGACCATCGGCACTAAAAGCCACCGATCTAACCCAGTCAAGGTGGCCTTCGAGGGTTTTTAACCACTGGCCATCTTGGGTCCAGAGCCTCACCGTATGATCGTTACTGGCGGTGGCCAGCAGTCTATGGGTAGGGCTAAAGGCCAGACTATTCACCGAGCCCGTGTGGCCAGTGAGAATATGCAAACAGTGACCGCTCACATCCCAGAGCCGCACCGTAAAGTCATCTCCGGCAGAGCCAAGCATCTGGCTATCGTGGCTAAAGGCCACATCCAGCACACTGCCCTGGTGCCCACTAAAAACCTGCAAAGACTTACCCCGAGAATTCCACAGTCGCAGGGTGCCATCGTCACTGCTAGAGGCCAGGTATTGACCATCGGGGCTAAAACAGGCCGAGAGGACCCAGTCCTGGTGGGCATGGATGCGGTTTTTCTCGCGAACCGTATGGAATGCCTGCCACAAACGAAACAAAATCTGGTTTTGCAAATAGGCGGATACGGGGGTGAGCTGGCTTTGTTGCGCCCCTTTTAGGGCTTCCAGCAAGGCCCCCAAACCATCGTGGGACAGCAGCAGGGCTTGGGAAACAGAGGCAAGAGCCTGCATCTCGGCGGTCTCAGCTCGGTAGCGTTCTTCGGTGGCTTGGGCCAGGGCCAGGGCCTGCTCTTGAAGCGCCGTACGCAGCTGGGTTTCGGTTTGTTTTCGCCGCCGTCGCTCGGCCTGTAGCACGGTCATTAGCCCCGGCATATCCTGCTGTTTCACCAGGTCGGCCAGGTAGTCGTGGGTGAGCTGGTAGCGCACACTACCCCCCACCTCTGGGCTTTCAAAGAGCAGCCCGGACTCCGCCAAAATTTCTAGCACCAGGCTCAGCTGGGTCGGATCCACCAATAAGCCTAGTGACTCTAATGATTCTTCTAACTCCGCCCGAGTTTTGAGGGGACGGGTGGTGCTCTCATCGCTGAGTAAATAGAGAATTGTTCGGGCTAAGGTACTGTTTTCAGGCCCGCAGTCTCGCACCACTCGATTGAGGAAACGACGCACCAGGACCTTCACCGGGTCAGCCCCCAGCTGTTGGTAGCGCCTCAGGGTGGTAATATTCTCTCGCTGTAGTTCGGCACCCACCACCTGCAATTCAATCGGGCGCACTTCGTCATCATCGGCAGTCAGGTCGGCCACCAGGGCCGTAATCAGGGATTCTTCTAGATAAAACTGAGCGTTATCGGTTAGCTGTCGAATAACGGCCTCACACTCTTGGGGGGTAAAGTTACCCAGGTAGTACCGTACATCCTGGCTCAGGATATCAATATCCAGCGCGGCCCGACGCTCCCACTCCAGCAGGTAGTGCAGATAATCATCCCGTAGGGCTAAAACAACCTTAATGTAGGGATTATTCAAACAGTCCCGCAGAAAGTAATACAGTGAGCGACGCTGCTCAATATTGGGGCGTTCAAAGAAAAACTCTTCAAACTGATCGAAAACAACCACAATCTGTTGGTAGTTGTCCTGGGCATGCTGACGCAGGTGAGTTAGTAAACTCTCATGGGTAATCGGAAATGAAACTTGAAAATTGGGAGGAGCGGCGGGCTGGGATGAGGTGACCTGCTGTAGCGCTTGAAGGATGGAAACCTCCCAGCTGAGGTAGTTGCGCACCAGTAGGGGGAGCGTGGTGCGACCTTCGGAGGTGGCCTGTTTGAGCGCCGGGACTAGACCACTGCTGAGGAGAGAACTTTTGCCCACCCCCGACTGACCATGGATAATCACCAGGGTATGCTGGGGCTGCATGAGTCGCCCCACCAAATGTTCAATAGCCTGCTGCCGTCCAGAGGCCCGCATTTCTACCGGTGAAATACTCTGGCTACCAGAGGGGGAACGGTAGGGCTGAATTGCACTGGCCCCAATAAATGCCCGCAGCCCCATGAAGTTCTCAATCTGGCGCTGTTCTTGTTTAACAGCAAACGCCTCCAGGTAACGCTGTTTGAGAAAATATAAGTCCTGGAGATTTCGCAGAATATCTCGATAGAGGGGAAAGTCGTGGCGGGGCTCTGTTCTCTGACGGGCATTTTCTAAATCGTGCAGGGCCGCATCAAAGAGGGGGAACTCTCCCTGGCGCAGTTTTGCCTGCCCCCGCAAAAAATAATAGCGACCCTGGTGATAGCGCAGTGCCAGCACAACAGCCTGGGGTGAGACCGGGACCGAGGGCGTATCAGGTTCCGAGATATCAAAACCATTCGAGCCAGAGATTTGGGTACTTTTGACCGCCTGGGCTAAGAAATTGAGTGCTTCTGTGGCCAGGTGCTGAGCATCGACCCAGTCCTCGTTGGCTAGGGCCGCTTCCGCCAAATAGCCATAGTCTCGAGCTAGACGGACAACATCAGTTTGGTGCAGCTCCAACCCCTCATTGGCCAGAGTTGTCAGGGCATCCCAATCCTCTAGCTTTTGCAATACCTCGGCAAGAATGTGGATAAATGTGGCGGCCCGATCGCTATTATTTTGTTGCCGCAGCACATCGATAAACTGTTCATAAAAGCGACGAGCCTGACGGCAAGAGGCAAAGTAGGTGGAGCGCTGCAGTTCGGCATGGGTCTGCCACCACAGCCCCAGGTGCAGCAGGAGAACTGCCTGCTGATCGCTAGTATCTTCAACGGTTTTGTCGGTCTGTAGCCAGTAGGCCAAACTTTCTTCGTAATATTCCCTAGCGACTTTCAAACGGCCAGGGGTGTGGGCTTCACGTCCTTGGAGAAAGGTCAGGCTGGCCTGCAACGCGCCATCTAGCTGAACGGCGTGTTGGGTTAAATCTGCGATCGCAAACGGTAGCTCATGCTCAGTCAAAACCTTGAGATGATGACTCAAACTGGGCAGGGTCGGTGCCCCATACTCCAAAAAATGAGAATCCTGGCTATCTAAAATATGGGTAAATAGCTCCCCTGCCCCCCGGTGCAACGCCTCAATCAGCGGCTGTATCGGATAGTCAATCTGAATCGGCACCGCCGCAAAGCTCTTTAGATCGGCAGCATAGAGCGTCAGATCTTGCAGCACTGCGTCATTCATCCACAGCATCACCGGATAGGGAAATTTAGCCAGCAGTGCATTGCGCCCCACATTAGCCGCCTTAAATAAGACATCCAACGCCTCCACCTGGTCAAACCCCGTTACCATCACCGCAGGGGGGGCCTGCTCCAGGGCAGTCTGACAGCTGGCAATCGCCCCAGTAAGAGAACGGCTATGGGCAGACAGCTCAACAACTTTAAAGTGTTGCGTTTGAGCCAGATCCCTCAGCAATAGCTGCGTCAGACGTTGATAGTTACATCGCACCAGGATTAATGAAAACTGCCCACGACCAAGGGTGAGAGCCCGTTTTAAGTTGTTCAGGGCTGTCTGGTTATGGGTAACAATTTCAAGGAGATCAGCCTGGTACATTTGACAATTTTGAGTGGGATATGGGCCACCGGGGGTTATTTAAGGGCGTTTGGTTATTTTTGGTTATTTATTTAGTTATTCACTGGTTATTTAATAGCCGACCTGCCAAGTTCGACCTGCCAAGCTTGAAAGCGGTTAGTCTCTTTTAGCACCGGGTTGAGGTCAAACCAGCGACCGCCATGGTCACGATATTCATAGAGAAACAGACTGCGTAGGAGCAGGCTATAGGCCTCATTACCCTGGTTATCGGGCGTACTGATCGCCTTAAACATCAGCTGCCACTCCCCCTCATCAATCAGGGCCATCAAAGAGTCTCTTTCATCTCGAATAACGGCTTCTAGAATGCTCGATTGGATCGGCGGATCGCCTTTTTGTAAGCAGCCATAGAGAAGACGCATGAGATTACGCATGTGGCCGCCGCTGAGCTGACACAGGCGATTGAGCACATCAATCGTTTCAAAGGCATCGTTAATGTAATCAATCCGCTCATTATAGTTTTGGTTTGGAAAAGCGCGGGCGAGTACCATCTGCCTTAGTAAGGCTAACCCCGGTTGGGAGGTGGTGCCATCGCGCTGGGTGACGGGCACCATGGGCAACACTTTGGGCGACACGCCAAAGCGGTTGGACAGTCGGGGTAAATCGTCGGAGAACACCAAGGCGAGGGGAATAGTATAAACCACGTGACAGTTCAAGCGTTTGAGCTGTTCACCCCGGTCAATAAACAAATATTCGGACTGGGTACGACCGTTGGCCCGCTCCACTGGGTCAATGCGGTCAAGGTTATCGACAATGACGACCAGGCCCTTCTTGCCTTGGGAACGGAGTGTTGCGATCGCAACCTCCAACAGCTCCTCATTAATCGCATCAATAATCGTCTTTGTACGCGGTTCCAGATATTGGCGCATACGACTGCGCATCTCCGGACTCTCCTTAGCTCGAGCCGTCAGTGCCGCAATCCCAACCGAAAAACTAACATCAGCAATTTCCATCGGCGTCTGCAACGTCTCCGCCAGATTACGAAACAGATTTACCAGGGCTGACGGTCTGAGCTTAACGCCATCATTCTCTAGACTCTCCACCACCTGATGGGCAATCATCAACAAAATGTCGCTGATGTCTACATCAGCCATTTCCAAATCTCGATCCGACTCAAAATACACCACATGGAACCCCTGCTGTTCCAGCTGAGCCTTCAGACGCAGCAGTTCCGTAGATTTGCCACAGCCAATGTTGCCAGTAAACAGCTGCGTGGTCGCTTCATCCGGTGACAGCAGAGTAATCGTGCGCTCCAGCTCTCGCACAATGTCGCCGCCCCGCACCGACGAAAAGTCAATGTAATATTGCCGGTCCTCAGCCTGCACCAGTCGCAATGGACGGCTAGGATTTGCAGCACGATAAAAGCGAGGCAAGTCTAAAACCATTGACACAAGGCAGCACAACATCCGTCATCCTAGACGAATTTCCTACCCATGGGTTGCGTGGTGCAGGTACTGTCAGACACCAACGCTTTCAACTGAGAGAAATCTATAGTTTTTTAACCGATACGGCGGGATCATCAACTTTTGATAACCAGGGTAACGTTTTTGGGGATGGGCCATTTTTCCAAAAAATGCCTGCCTAAACTGAGTGGCTAAATCCACCCTCACGTCATGGGCAACCCGCCCAAGCATAGAACCGATGACTTTAATGCCAGACAACGAGCGTAGTCGACGGATAAGTAGCTATACAGCCAATTCAAACTATGTAATCTATGAATTGATTTGGGCCTTAGGTCTGGTCACGTTTTGCCTATTTACAGCGGTGGTTTTCATTAGTCAGTCCTAACCAGCACTGACTACGCCCTAGGAGCTGACACCTTCTTTCCCCAAAGTTCCAACTCATGGGAAAAGAAGCTTGTGCACCAAGCTGTAGCGTTCCACCTAAAGCTGAGTTGGATCTATCCCCTTAGCCTGTAGCAAGCTTTTGAGGTTTGCTAACTCTGATTCCGCTGTCTCAGCTCGCTCAGCCGGAGTCGGTAGCCAGCTACCTGTTTCGTTGTACCAGCGCAACCAAAGCCTTTCTACTTGTTTGTAGTTTCCCTGCCATACTCCCAATCCCACCTGAAGTTCGGGCAGCCACAGACGTCCATCCGGTAGAGACAGGGGTTCATAGCTACCGGCGTTAAGCTTAAACGCTCGGAAATCATCGGTGTAGCGGTCAAATACAATGTAGTAGGGCACCCGCAGAATCTTTTCATACACGGTCCACTTGTCAGGTGGAGCACCCGGCTCAGCCTGCACTTCTCCCAAATCTTCCTTACGCGTACCTGGGGAAAGCAGCTCCACAACAACAAAGGGATTAACCCCTTCTTGCCAGACGACGTAGCTCAGACGCATGTCTTTATCGTCATATAGGCGTGGCACCCCCACTGATAAAAACCAGTCTGGTCGCTTGTACCAGTTAGGGTGACGAACATTGTAGTAAAGGTTGAGGTCTTTACCTGTAAAAAAGTTGTCAGCGCTGTAGTCCGCGAGCTTCAGGGTAATGCTCAAGAGTTCAGGCTGGTGATCGTGAAATTCGTCAGGCAAACCGGAGTCCTCAGGATTTTCGCTCGGCAGGTCATACATCGTGGGAAGGATTTCCCTTGGTGGCCGTGGCGGGTCGGATTGAGGAATATGCAACGGTGTTGTAGTCATGGGTGAATCTGTCTCACCGACTTGAATTCGATAACCCTATTCTATGGGATTTACTCTATTGGTGAGTGATTGCTAGTGAGTAAACCCATGATTTTAGAAGTCGCCATTCTCGACATTAAACCCGGAGAAACAGATGCCTTTGAAGCCGCCTTTCAACAGGCCCAAACCATCATTAGCTCCATGGCTGGCTATGGGGGGCATCAGCTACAAAAGTGCATGGAAAAAGACAATCGCTATGTGTTGTTAGTCACCTGGCAAACCCTAGAAGACCATACCCAAGGATTTCGCAAGTCAGACGAGTATCAACAGTGGAAAGCATTGCTCCACCACTTTTACGATCCATTTCCCATCGTCGAACATTATCAGCTGGTTACCGGCAACAAATTATTAGAAAGCTGAGCCTCTATGACAGAAACTCAGCTCGTCGGTATACCCATTATCAATTCAGTAACACCAACCGATAATGGATAACCCTTTGGGGGCAATCCCTTGTGGTTGCCCGGCGAGAATTCTAAATCTCTGCCATCACTTTTTCCCAGGCGGTGAGCAAACGATCCACATTCTCTGGCTGGCTGTTGTAGCCCATCAGACCAATGCGCCAAACCTTGCCGCCTAGCTCACCCAGGCCATTGCCAATTTCCATGTTGTGGTCTTTGAGCAGCTTGCTAGTGACTGCTTTGGCATCGACGCCATCGGGCACCTTAACCGTGGTTAACGTGGGTAGGCGATACTGCTTATCCACATGGCAGCTAAAGCCCATGTCGGCCAGTCCATCCCATAGCTTTTCAGCCGTTTTTTGATGGCGGTCCCAAGAGTTTTCCAGACCTTCTTCCATCACCAGGCGCAGGGCTTCACGAATGGCATAGGTCATGTTGACCGGTGCCGTATGGTGATAGGTGCGGCCTTTGCCCCAGTAGTTACGTAACAGGGAAATATCCAGGTACCAGTTAGCCACTTTAGTTTGGCGCTTATCTAACTTTTGTAGGGCACGTTCGCTCATGGTAAACGGCGAACTTCCAGGGGGGCAGCTCAGCCCTTTCTGGCTACAGCTGTAGGCCATGTCCACTTTCCATTCATCTAGGAAAATCGGCACCCCGCCCATGCTAGTCACGGTATCGATCAGCAGCAGACAGTCGAACTCACGGCACAGGTCCCCAACGCCCTCTAAGGGCTGGCGCGCGCCGGTGGAGGTTTCGGCATGGACCAGGGCCAGGATAGCGGGACGATGCGCTTCTAGGGCGGCACGTAGTTCGGCTAGGTTAAACACCTCACCCCAGGGCTTGCTGATGCTACGCACATCGGCCCGGTAGCGTCCGGCCATGTCCACCAGGCGGTTGCCAAAGTATCCGTTAATGCCGACTAAGACCACATCCCCAGGCTCAACAGCATTGGCCAGGGTGGCTTCCATGGCAGCCGACCCGGTGCCGCTAATCGGCAGCGTCATGGGGTTCTCGGTTTGCCAGACATAGCGCATCATAGATTGCACTTCATCCATCAAGTTGAGGTAAGCCGGGTCCAGGTGGCCAATGGGCTGACGATTCATGGCGGCGACAACGTCAGGATTGGAGTTGGACGGGCCAGGACCCAGTAATAGACGCTCGGGAATATCTAACGCTTGGAGGGAGACGCGAAAGGCGTCATTAATCTTGGGTCGGGATACGGTCAGACTCATAACGATGGTTAACGGATGGGGACAGCTAGCAAATGGTAGCGAATGCAACAGAATATATTTTTATTGTCTGACGTAATGGCTCATTCGTTAAATTGGCAGGCTTAAGTAGCGCCGTAAAATATGCAGATTCTAGATGTAGGGGCGTTCCATGGAACGCCCCTACATCTAATGAAACGCCCCTACAACATCTAGAATTAGAACCTGATTAATGTTGATGCGAAAGGAAAAGGGAGTAAACGCGTGGTGCAATTGGACGAGTTGAAACGCCGCTGGCAGGAAACCCCTCAGGCCGAGTATCGGTGCGATCGCAACCTCAATCTCTACAAAACTCTCGGGCAGCCCGGTCTCGTCACCCAGGCAGCCAAGGACCTACAGCTCAAAATCACAGCCGTTTCCCCCGCTGGCGTACAGGTGAGGCTATGTGCCGATGACTATCCCGGCTGGCTGCCGCTAAATGACCTTGCTGCCCTCATCCCGACGGCAGCCCCCTACCAGTCACCCACCATCACTCGACAGGCCATAGAGCAGGCCATCCCTGGGGCCATAGCCTTTGCCCAAGCAGCCATGGCTGTCCCCAATGAATATTTGTGGGGGGGCACTGTCGCCCCTAACTATGATTGCTCTGGCCTAGTGCAGGCGGCTTTTGCCTCGGTGGGGGTGCCCTTGCCCCGAGATTCATACCAGCAAGAAGCCTTTACTGACACCATGACTCAAGACGATCTAAAGCCGGGGGATCTGATCTTTTTTGGTTCACCGGAACGCACCACCCACGTGGCCCTACACCTGGAGAACGGGCGATATATCCACAGCTCAGGCAAGGACCAGGGGCGCAACGGCATTGGCATTGACTCGATTGTGGACCTTAGCGATCCCGTCAGCCAGACTTACCATGGGCAATATCGATGCTGTGGACGGATTATGAAAGGTTATGAGCCCCAGAAAACGCCCCAATAACGGCTACCGTGGGTCATGGTCTGCGCCCCATACCCATTGAAATTAAAAGTCTGGGTTACAAACCCTACAGTTTTTAACGTGAACGCGGTTTAATACTCGTTACCACTGATCAATCGTTTCACACCACCGTTTTATGCGCTGGTTTTCCCCATCCATGGTTAAACGCATCCTTCGCTGGTTTTTATTTGGCGGCATTCTATTCTTTCTGGCCAAAACCCTAAAGGACCACTGGCAAGAGGTCAGAAGCCTGGAAATCACCAGTGCCACCCTCCCCTTGCTAACCATCGCCTTGGGCATAACGCTAATCGCTCACATTTGGTCAGGATGGGTGTGGCACCTGATATTGAAAACCATCGGACAGCCCCGCGATGGTCGCTGGTCTACGGTGGTCTACCTGCAAACCAATATTGCTAAGTACCTACCCGGAAACGTCTGGCATTTCTATGGTCGGGTGCGGGCGCTTCAGTCAACGGGCTCATCCACCGGCGCCGCCATCGTTGGCGTATTGCTAGAACCCTTGCTGATGGCGGCCGCCGCCCTGGGGCTAGCAGCCATTTGCTTTAGCTTTACGGTGGCCAGCGACTGGCGGCTGCTGGTTGTGTCGCTGGGAGCGCTGATGGCCATGTTGGTGGCCATTCAACCACGGTTTCTAAACCCGCTACTACAAAAATTGGGCAAAGCCAAGGCCAAGGCCCAAGGGCTAACGGTCATTACCAGCACCCTACGATTACAGACCTATCCCTGGCGCTCACTCTTAGGTGAGTTGGGGTTCGTGGCCCTGCGCGGTCTGGGGTTCTTGATCACCATTTTCGCGCTGCACACCTTACAACCGGGTCAGATTTTTCCAGTGATGGGAGCCTTTAGTATTGCCTGGCTGATGGGGCTGGTGGTACCTGGAGCCCCAGGGGGGATTGGCGTATTTGAGGCAGTTGCGATCGCACTCCTGGGCAATCAGCTTCCCAGCGGGTTACTCATCAGCAGTGTTGCCCTCTACCGCCTCATTAGCACCCTAGCCGAGGCCCTCGGCGCTGGGCTCATCTGGCTAGAAGATCGGATCGCCGACTTAATGCAACCGGTGGCAAACGCCAAAAAACGGCTTTTGTTACTTCCCCCGGCTCAAGTCCCCCCCAGCCAAGCAGACAACCTCCAGACAGAAGCACCAGCAGCTGATGCTCCAGCCCCCTTGGGTGCAGCTAGTGACAGTTTTTCAGAGAGCCAATACTCCAACAAAGAGAGCACAGAAACTGCGGTAGGTGCAACCACACCCGCCGAGGACGTGAGCCCAGAGAAAATGAGCACCGCCGGGGCAGACGACCCTTCTGTCACCGAAACATCCTCGGCGTCCCTACAGCTTGAAGTAGAACCACAGCCATCGTCTTCCACCACCACTTTGTCCACCCTCACACCCCAGTCAAGTCAAGAAGAAGGCGAGCCAACAGCGTCCCAGACTTTTTCACCTGGACATAATTGAGACACAACTGATCAGTCAGACACATTCTCCTCAGCTCACCGTCAATAATCTCTCGATGCAATCCACCACGTATTGAGTGGTTTGGTTCAAAAAGTCTAACTCTAAGCTCTCCAGCGTATCGCTGCTGCGATGGTAGTTAGGGTTACGAAAGTTGGCGGTATCAGTGACCATTACGGCTCCCACCCCTTTTAACCAAAAAGGCACATGGTCACTGCGAAATAAGTCGGGCATAAACGGCAATGCCCCAACGGGGACGGGTAGTGTCACCGCCCGCAGCGGTCTGTCTGGAGCTGGTTCACCCTCAGCAGTTTCAAAGACAGCTAACAAATCTGGATGTTCTGCATCGCCAATCACCCCAATAAAGTCTCCCTGGCTAGGAAAGTTCTGCTGTTCCAGACCGGCTGGATAGCTCTGACAGCCAGGCTCATAGCAGGCATAGCCCAGCATTTCTAAAATCACTGCGCTTTCTAAGCCATCTAGGTTGTCAGCCTCACCAACAAATGCGTTACTTCCCAGCAGCCCAGCGCCTTCTGGCTGAAGTTCTTCTTGGTCAAAGAACACCACCTCTAGGGTTTTATCGGTGGGGTAATGGGCAAAAAGGCGGGCAATTTCGAGGGCAGCGGCAACGGCACTGGCATTATCATCGGCCCCTGGAGAACCCACCACCGAGTCGTAATGGGCACCTACCAAAATTGTGTGACCAGGGTCTCGGGTACCCATACGCACCACACTCAAGTTGGTGCCCGCACTGTCGCCCGTGCCAAAGGCTTGGGCAGAGGGTTCATAGCCGTAGTCTTGCAGCTGCTGGGTGAGATAGGCACGGGTGCGGGCCAGGGAGAGGTCAGCATAGCGTTCGGTGGCGAGTTGGGTTAGGTGCGATCGCAACCGAACGCCATCCACCGTCAGTTGCTCGAGCTGGGCCTCGGAGGAGACTCCATAAAGTACTAATACTCCGACCACCAGGGCAATTGCCCCTAGCCATAGCCGCTGCTTAAACTGATTGCCCATGGCTCATACCAAATTCAGTTGGTGTATCCGATATGGAGACACTATCCACTGTAGATCGCCATAATCAAAACCGGATATGGTCACCTAGTTTTCTATGAAAACGTCATCTAAACTTAACCAATCTCGACGCAGTATTACCGCTCTGGCCATCGGTTATGGCGCTTTATTTTTACTTATCTTGTGGGGAGCCTATACCAACAACTTACCCCTAAACTTACTGGCAAAAATTCCCTATTACGACAAAATTGGCCATGTGGTGCTCTATGCCACCGCTAGCTATTTAGGTCATCGAGTCTCAAACAGACGCCACTTTAAGGGCATTCGCTCCTTGCCCATTTTCCCAGTTCTATTTGGTCTGGCCATGACGGCCGAGGAAATTGTTCAGGGTCTATCCCCCTATCGCACCCTAGATTCGCTAGATTTGGTATGTAGCTTAAGCGGCGTGCTATTGGGGTATAGGCTTGCTCAGTCTGGGCATCCAGAACGCTAACCTGCCAGATGTAGGCCGTTGCTGATTTAGAGGATGAACCGATCGGTTAGATAGGCTACTTGACAGTATCTTGCAGATAAAATCATCCCGAGGATCAGCAATGCCAAGGTAGTATGCGGCTATAGTCGCCAATGGGCAAAGACACGTTTGATAGCATTCAAATCAGCATAAAAATTTGATCGATGGTTGCTGGCAGAGATCTCTTTGGTATGTGCGGGCGCAACCGGCACCAACTCAAGATTGCACGCTTGGGCAATCGTGGAATAGAGCGGACTCCATGTGGACCTATCCGCTTGATTAAACAGCTCTAAAACTTTAGTCCCTGGCTCACAAAATGCGATATTGGCCAAGGCCGCACCATGGGGACTGACAATATATTCAGATTCGTTAAACAGCCTGGCCTGAGCTGCCACAGTTAAATTATCAGCAACAATGGTTTGAAATCCATAGGATACTAAAAGATCTCTTAACTCAAACTCATTGATCAACTTTCGCCCCGTTTTCACATGATCTCTCGTAAGATAAATCTTACGGTAGGGTCGTTGCACGGGCTGTTGTACAAAGGCTGATTTAATGGTCTGACAAAGTTGAAAACTCGGCTTCAAACGAGACTCGTTTAGCCTAACAACAACTATCTCCTTCGCTTTTAAAGACTCTATTTTTTTAGCATCTAAGATTTGCCATCGATTAAACCCTAATCTCCGCAAAGCCTCCCTTTGATAGGGATGTCCAATCCGCCCAAAGTGGAAATACAGCTTATCAACACCCAGTTCTTTTTTGTTCTTGCTTAAATAAATGAGCTTCGGGAGTGTTTCATAGGTCCAGTGGTAGTACGAGTAATTTCTTCTCTCCTGAACAACACAACCAACCCGTTTTTGCTTAAATTGCCTCTTAACCGAAGCAGGGTCTATGTTCGCTCTTTGTTTACTGCCCAGCTCCCTGGGAAAGTTAATAAACACACCGTTCTTATCGTAGACTTCGCCTTTATTGTTGGTATATCCAGCCTCAACCCGAAGCAAGGTGACTGGAACATCCCCCGTCTGTATTAGTGGGCCATTAGTGTCATTCATGCTCCCCCAGAGCTCCTTTACTCAACACTAAAAATCAATCGGTAATTAATCGATAGGGTGCCTACACCAACTTTTCAGATTTTTAGATCTAATCAGATCTAAAGAAAAGATCTAATCAGGTCTAAAAAGCCAGCCTGAATATGGCGATGGGCGGCTGCCCTAATCAACATAGTGAAATCAACACACTGCGACCGTCCGATCCCTGAAGGGTGGCCATTATTGGGCTCCAGTTATATCAGAAGCCATCAGAGCCACGCCCACCGGATCAGCTCACAAGCGATAACCTATATGTAGTAAGTGGTGGAACTATCGGAGAGTAACCGTGTACGGAATTGCAGGTGTAGATGAAATTGCAGCGCCAGACTTTGCCCAGCGGCTGGCTGAAGACGATTTACAGCTGGTGGATGTCAGGGAACCAGAGGAAGTTGCGATCGCAAACCTACCCAACTTTATCCACTTGCCCCTGGGGCAATACGCTGACTGGGCCGATCATATCTTTGACCACCTAGATCCCAGCCTCGAAACCATCGTCATGTGCCACCACGGTATGCGCTCTGCCCAGATGTGCCAATGGCTGCAGCGCCAGGGGTTTGACCGTACCAAAAATCTATCCGGCGGTATCGATGCCTACGCCCGACTTGTAGACAACACCATTCCCCGCTATTAATAGCCTAATCTCCCTGTTTCGCAAATGTACAGACGTTGCACACAGCGTCTTCCCACTAACTTCCATCCCCATGCTCAGTCAGCTGCAAACCCTCGTCCGCGAAGTCGATGGCCGCTATGCTACCGATACAGAACTGCTATTTTTGCAAAACTACCTGCAAACAGCACGTCTCAGGTTTAGCGCCTATCAAAAAATCCAGAAAGCAGAAAAGGATATTATCCGCCAGGTTAAACAAAAGTTAAAAGCCACCAACCCCAAGCTGCTGCGTCGGGGCAAAGTCGACTTTAGTGCCAAGTGGCAGCGAGACGCCGTCAGTGGGCTCAGATTTTGCGCCCACGCCCTATTAGTGGCAGATGAGGAGGGTTTAGAGGAGAACTTCCTACTCTGGTTTCAGTCAGTAATGCGCTCCTTTAAAGCCCAGAAAAGCTGCGACATTACCTATAAGGCCATGCAGGATATCGTCCGCCAATATCTCACCCCCCAAGAGGCTGAGCTATTTTGCCCAATTTTGGCTCAGGCCAGACTTTTACTAGGTCAATAGGGTTACCCTGAAGGTAAGCTCAGGTACATCAGGTCTTATGGACACCCCGTCGGTTCGCGCCCATACGTTGCGCCAGAAATATCCCCAAAAGCACAACCATTACAACTTTGCCGATTTTTTCCAGTTCAATGAATCTGAGGGCACCATTGCCGACTGGAATGGCAGTCGCAACATTCTGACCAGCGAAGACTTTATCATCGGCCTGTTAGAAGGCTTGGAAGAAGAGGTAGGCGCAGCCTCAGCAGCGGTAATGTATTCCATTGGTGTGGAATGGGGTAAACAAGACTCACTATTTTTTGATCAGTGGTTTGAGCGTGAGTACAAAGTCAGCCCACAGCAGGCCAATCTGATGTTTCTCCTAGAAACCTGGTGGTGGCCTTTTACCGCCCAAGGCTGGGGACGCTGGGAAATTGATATGGCCGATCGTCAACAGGGATTTATGTTTATCAATCTCTTTGACTCAGCTGTAGCACGTACCCTAGGAGATGTGGGTAAACCAGTCTGTTATCTTTATGCGGGGCTATACGCTGGTTTTTTCACCGAAATGGTCCGCAAACAACTTAGCTGCATTGAAATTCAATGCTATTCCATGGGTGAAACCTACTGTAAGTTTTTACTCGGTGCCAAGGAACGAATCGATGCCGCGGCATTTTGGTTAAATGAAGGGGCCACCGCCATCGACATTGAAAAACGACTACGCTCTGGGGAGCCGTTGTCATGAGTGAGCCAGCCAGGCTGCACGCCCTAAACCACCAGAAACAAGACCCCCTATCGGTCAGTGATTTTTTTGGACAATTCAACTGGTATGGCAGCCCTCTACTAAGCCCCGAGAGTCTAGATATCGCCGGTACTCCCTATGAAACCGTTGGGCAATTTTTTAGTACCTTTCCCTGGCAGCAGTCAACAACGGTGCTATCCTCAGACGACTGGGAAGCATTTAGTAACGATGAGGTTACAAACCCCATAGAAGACGATACTCTCACCCTAGAAGACCTCTCAGCATTATTTTAGGGCCGACCTCTAGCCCATAAATAAAAAGCATCCTAGAATCGTCATGACCACACCGCCCCTCAGCCAACACATTCTGCGACAAATTGAGCTTAAACCCGATCGGGGCTATCTCACCGCCAAAGAAATTGGCGGACTCAGCCGATATGTTAGCAGCCTGGCCGATCGCGTCAGAGCCTACCGTCAGCTACGGGAGTGGGAAGTTAACCTGATTCAAGAATTGGTGGATCGACTGCCTGCCAACGTCCAGGACAATACCGCGGCCCTAGAGCAAAGCATCAAGCAAACCATTCTGATTTTGCGCTACGCGGCCCTGGGCATGCTGGTGGACGATGTAAACCTCGGGCGACGGCGATTGGAGGGATGGCTACCCACCATGGTAGATGTCTATAGGACCGAAGCCATTGATACCTTGCTGCATCGCTCCCTCAATCAGCAGCTGCCTCGACTGTTAACCGACTCCCAGTTTGCGCTGCTCAAACCTTCTTTAGAATCGGCACAGCAGCTATTGCAGATATCAGAAACTGAGGAGTAGTGTAATCATGGGCCAGGCCAAATTGTGAAGCCTAGACATAGACTCTCTTCTAGAACATTTGAGTAAACTCTCTGATGATAGAATTTCTTCCACATAGAGAAGCGTGTTTTTTAATCGGAGCACCTAAGGACTGATTGCCATGGTACTGGTAGCCGACTTACTGGCAGAAACTAACCTGACGGCTAACTACTTTGCCACCGATGTCTACGTGCACGGCACGCTAGAGCTAGGGTTGTTAGAAAACCGTCGGGGTGAGCGGTTGCTGGCCCTTCCCGATACGCTGATTCAAGCAATTTATGCCGGTCTGGATAACGAGACCGGGCGGGCATCGATGCTGGTGCTATACAACTGCGGGCGCTGGTGGGGAAAAAACTTTTACACCCGTTTCTGTGAGGAAATGACCGATTATTACAATCGGCCTGTGACCAGTCTATCTATGCCGGAGTTTTTACAAGCCTTACGGCAGTGTTGGCTGACCCATGGATGGGGCCAGATCAGCTTAGATTCTAACTACCGTGAGCAAGGCTTTTTGGTGATTAAAGTTAGGGCATCGGCCTTTATTGACCATGCCCCCAGGCTAGAACGCCCCGTGGGTTTTTTAGAAACGGGGGCCTTGCAGGCATTTTTTAGTGAGTTGAGTGGCCAGCCGCTGCACTGTGTCCAAACCGATTGCGAGTCCCTAGGCGCTGAAGAAAACTGTTTTGTTCTCGGGATAAAAGAGCGTTTAACCATGGCAGAGGCAGGTGTGGAGCAACGTCTTTCCCATGCTGAGATTATGACTCTGCTGGTGGAACAGGGAGCATAAAGGAATGCCAATGGATACAGCGATGTGAATATGAGCCGTCAGCGATCTAGCTATCGCCTGTTGGGGCTGGTAGGCAACGGTCAGTTTGGGCGAGTTTACTGTGGAATTCATCGAAAGACAGGCCAACTGGTAGCGATTAAGTATCTTCATCGCCATAGCCTGCCCACCCATGCTTTTTTACGAGAGTTGCACTGTTTGATGAGTTTGGCTCATTCAAACATCGTCGCCTGCCATGCCGTAGAGCATGCTGACGATGGTCGACGGTTGATATTGGAGTATTGTGCAGGGGGAACATTGCGATCGCACATGCTCAGTCCCCTGAGCCTGGCCGATATTCTAGATTTAATATCCGATGTACTGTGCGGTCTGGCCCACGCCCACCAGCAAGGAATCGTCCACTGTGATATCAAGCCAGAGAACATTCTACTGAGCTACAGCGACGGTCGCTGGCGGGCCAAGATTTCAGACTTTGGTATTGCCAAACTGGTGCAAGATCAGCCTAACCCCAAAGGACTAGGCCAGACAGGCTCACCCGCCTACATGGCTCCAGAACGCTTTTACTGTCAATATTCCCCAGCCGCAGATGTCTATGCGGTCGGCATCATGCTGTTTGAGCTACTGCTGGGTAAGCGTCCATTTACAGGCACCCCTACGGCCCTACAGTTAGCTCACCTCAACCAGCTACCCAACACAGAAGGCCTGCTAGAACCACTCAAACCCATTATTGCCAAGGCCCTAGAAAAGTTACCGGCCCGGCGATATGCCAACGCCACCGACATGCTAGCGGAGTTGCGCGCATTAGATCCCCTCAGCCTTGATCGCTCACGTATTCTCCATCAGCCACCGATAACCTATTGCCCTTACACACCAGACCCTTTTCAACCGTTAGCCAAACCCGTCACACATTTCAAAGAACTCACCAGCCCCGCTGAAACCGCATCCATCCCCCAGACATTGCTCGCCTGTGGCGATCAGCTAGCCCGCTTACAACAACAATCCCTCAGCTGCTCCCAACAAGTTTTAGATAGCCCCGTTCAAGGACTATATCCATCCAAGACCGGCCTGATCGTCAGTACTAAGAACGCCCTCTGGCACGGAGCTACAGCTGAATTACTAACGCCGCTCACCACCTGGCAACCATCCTCCATGGTGGCGATTGAGCCCCGCCAGCGCTGGGCAGTTACCGTCACACCCCAGGCTAAGCAAATGACCATCGTGCCGCTATCTGCCCAGACGCGCGCTCCTATCAAACGGCCCCTATGTCCAGATGTGCATATCCAACAGGTTTTAGCCGTTAACGGGGGTCATCTGGTCATTGTGGGTCATTCTGGCAAAACCGGAACTCAGCTACAGCTGTGGAACCGGCGCGGTATGTACCTAACGTCATTAGATTTGGGTATTAGCCTGGGGCAGTTAACACCCATGCGTCAGCCCCATCAATGGATGGCCATCGATATCCATGCCCCCCAAACAGTCATTTTTCTAACCCTTAAGCCCCTGCGCATAACCCGCATGAGATTAGATATCTGCCCTACCCTCATGCTCGATCTTCCCTGGGGCTATCTCTTTGGTAATGCCGAAGGTCGTATTTTATTGCTAGATCGCGATCTCTACCCCATTGGCGGCATTGAAGGCCCCGCAGGAACGACCGCCATTACGCCCCTAAGTTCCCATGAGCTACTGGTGGCCACCTGGCAAAATGAGTCCAGCTCTGGCGCCCTCCACTGCCTTGATCTTCATGGGTTTGACCTGGATATGATCTTCTAAAACTGACATTTTTTTAGACAAGGGGGAGTGAGAGGCTCTAACAGCACCCCCACTCCCTATCTTGTACTGCCTAGTACCTTAACCATCACTCTCTCAGATCAACTCTGCCGTCAATCCCATTCTCTCGCAACCAACCCAACCGTTCCTGGGCATCCACTTCATCCACATAGGCTCCGGCTTGCATAAACATATCACTCCCCACACGGGTGCGAAATGCGTCGGGCACAAGTGTCTGTAACTCATCAGAATCAGCCATATTTACCAGCACACGATAGCGAAACGACCTGGCCAGGGAGAGGGTTCCAGGGGGAGACAAATTTGCCGAGCCGCCGCTACTGGGAATTGTGGCCGATGGAACCGGTAACCGCTGCCCAGACGCAACTACAGCATTATCGACGGCGGGTCTGTTATCAAGCGGCTGAGGCGAGGCGATGGGTGCAGCAGAACTTTGATTTAACCGCGCTAATAGCTTTGAGATACCTCCTTTATCTTCGTCAGCTGGAGTATCTGGCACAACCGTTGGCCCAGTCGCTGGAATAACTGCGATCGCAACAGCATCCTCCGCTGTCAGCGCCTCTGCCGCCAGGGGCTCAGATACCGGTTCTTCTATTGCCAGCTCCTCTAGCTCCCCTGTTGCCAGCTCCTCTGATAAAGGCATGCCAGCTTCAGCGGGCAGAGACTGGCGTCGTTGCAAAATTGCTGGCCGTTCTTCTGCCGTTACGGGGGCAGGGGCTGACGGAGCAGAAATCGACGAAGTGGCTAAATGCTGTCTAAACGATGCGATCTCCCGGTCCGGCACATCTGCACCAGAGACAACATCCCCAGTATCCATGGAGGTAACGTCAGCCTGGGCAGCGTCAGCCTCAGGCTCCTCGTCGGGCACAGGCGCAGGCTCTAGGACAGCCCTGCGCTCAACAGCCACCGCCG
>ERZ1740072.174-NODE-174-length-29166-cov-9.376456_pt1 | contig 29166 bp, 30 predicted proteins | sample MGYA00581733_ERZ1740072 | MGnify/ENA primary metagenome ERZ1740072 (study PRJEB43018, sample SAMN04849741) | marine metagenome | isolation source: floating plastic debris | place: Pacific Ocean | collected 2008-08-30 | study: EMG produced TPA metagenomics assembly...
CGGTGCCAGGGTCCCTTTCCTAAAAGAGTAGTGCTTCAAAGTACTACTCTTTTTTAATGGCTATCTCATTCTTTTGCTTGATTCCATATACCTTTGCTGTGTGTCGAATAGATAGGAGATTTATTCTTTTCTTGTTGTAGCAAATATCTTGAGTTTTTGGTGCCGTTTTATCCGCAAATCCCTTATAATAAAGGGCCGGAATATTCCTAAATTAGGAAGCTATAGGAGACTAAACGTATATGGCGCGATATAGAGGTCCTCGCCTTCGAATCACTCGTCGATTGGGTGAATTACCTGGTTTGACCCGAAAAGTTGCTCGTAAGGCCTATCCCCCTGGTCAGCACGGTCAGGCACGAAAGAAGAAATCTGAATACTGTATCCGTTTGGAAGAGAAGCAAAAGCTTCGTTACAACTACGGTGTTTCTGAGAAACAATTGCTGCGCTATGTTAAGAAAGCGCGTCGGGCCGGTGGTTCTACTGGTCAGGTGATTCTACAGCAGTTGGAAATGCGCTTAGACAATACTATCTTCCGCCTGGGCATGGGACCTACAATCCCTGCTGCACGTCAGGTAGTTAATCACGGCCATATCACTGTCAATGGTCGTGTCGTTAGCATTCCTAGCTATCAGTGTCGTCCTGGTGACGTTATTGGAGTTCGTCCGAAAGACGTTTCAAAGAAGCTGGTTGAGGCTAACTTAGAGTTTCCCGGTTTGGCAAATATTCCTACCCATCTTGAGTTTGATAAGGCTAAGCTTGAAGCCAAGGTGAACGGCATTATTGAGCGTGAGTGGATAGCTCTCAACATCAACGAGCTTCTAGTGGTTGAGTATTACTCTCGCAAGGCGTAGATCTTTTACGGCTTTGCTTAAAAGGTTTATTTTTTCTATTTTGACTGGGCATTGCTGAGTAACAATATATTCCTCAACATCAGCAAGGCTCTTACCGCGTTAGTTTAGTTCTTTCCAGCAGCCCTCAAGGTCCGTCAGCCTTGGGGGTTTTATTTATCTGACTGGGTTTTTATCTGCTACAAGGGCATCCATGACAGCACAATTAGCTCCCCTTTGACAACACCAATACGAAGCTCATAGATAAATTCGTATCTGTCTTCGTTTTTATCCCAGGCCGTGATCCAGAGCTCATAGGCACGGGTTTCTCTCTCACGACTGGGCAGCGTGCGCATGACATCGATTTGATAACCGCGATAACTCTGTAAAAGATCTGCAACAGCTGCGGTTACTGCTGACGTATAGTGTTGCTCTGAGTAAGTTCTCGGAAATATCATAGTGAAGCTTTTGAAGCGCTAAGGACGTCATACGCACTAAGTTACGTGACGTTACCTAGACGCTTTATGGTTTCAGCTGAAGTGTAAAGTTTTTAGCAAGGGACGTAGGTTGATAAGCGTGGATACAGAAAGACTGCAAATGTTACTTGCTCGTGCTCAACAGCTCACAGAAGCAGAGGTGCTTGCCGATTTACCATCAGTAGTGGTGAATCGATTGAAAACGGAATCTGCCACACCTTTAGTAGCTGCCTTGGGCCTGAGCGATGCTTTCTGGATTGATAATCCGTATAAAGGAGAAGATGGGGCTTCACGAGCTATCAGGGTGATCAAACGCGATGAAGCCTTGGTCCGAGCATTGGCGTTTTATCGGCTTAAGGGTGGAAAGGATCTAGAGAAAATAGCAGCCTTTTTTGAGGACACGTTTGCTGCATCCACTAAGCATGATGGCCAGGTTAGATATGGCGAATGAACGCCTTTCTATTTATTTATGATGGTTGATGGTGTGGGGAATCAGCGAGTGGGGTTTTTCGAGATCGTAGGTACTCATTAGGGTATCATCGCCCATAATGTCTCGGGGATGGCCGTCCGCAACGATTTTGCCCTGATACATGACTAAAGCGCGATCGCAAACTTCTAACAAAAATTCTAGGTCATGGGAAGCGATCACCATAGTCTGTTGCAGTCCCTGCATAAAGGTGATCAACCGGCGTCGGCTACGAATATCAAGACTGGCGGTTGGTTCGTCGTAGAGAACGATCTGAGGCGTCATCGCCAGCAGCCCAGCTATAGCTACCATCTGTTTTTCACCACCCGAGAGGTGATGGGGCGGCCGCTCTGCCAAAGGCTGTAAGCCTGTTAACGTGATAGCTGATTCCACCCGCTCGTCAACTTGATGAGGGTCTAGCTCCTCCATGTTGGCAGGACCAAAGCGAATGTCTTCTCGCACTGATGCAGAAAACAGCTGATTATTAGGATTTTGAAATAAAAGTCCAATTTGGGGGTTAAACCCACCAGTAACTACCGGCCTATCCATTAGTCGGACTGTGCCAGATGTTGGAACTAACGCCCCGCATAGCGTCATAAACAGCGTCGTTTTCCCACAGCCGTTGTGTCCGATGATGCCTACCCGCTCACCGGGAGCGATTTGCAAACAAATATTATCAAGTACCTGCAATCGATCGGGATAGGAAAAACATAGATGGTCAATAGCAATGGCCGCTACCGTTACCTGGGGAGCAGCCGCCATTGTTTTCTTGGGCAGAAGAGATGTCATAAATACTACTCAGGAGATGAGAGAACCATAGTTAGAAGAGAGAAAATTAAAGTTGAGCTTTTAGTTTTGAGAGAAGCCTAAGCAGATGGGCATTGTGGAGTTTGTTAAAAAATCAAGAAATAAGCCTGAGGCAAGCGGTTTTGTTGTTTCCTCTGAAAAGCTAATAGAGCTATTGGAGTACTCGATACAACACCTTTAAAGATAGGGAAAGGGTAGCCCCATCTGTAAGCCGATCAAAATTAGACAAATAGTCATGCATAGCCCAATAGCGGCAATATCAGTTGGCTGCCCCCACCCCGTTATCTGGGACGTTGTTGAGCTGCGCTGACTGTAGCCTCGTAGCTGCATCGCTTTATAAACTCGCTCTGACTGTTCATAGCTGCGTACAAGCAAAGTCCCGGTGACCGCTGCTAGCTGCTGCCAGCTTTGGCGATTGCCCCTGGGACGAAATCCTCGTAGTCGCATGGCCTGACGCAAATTTGCTAGCTGCTCGGCCATATCAAACAGGTAACGATAGGCCAGCAGGGTCATTTCTGCTAGCAGGGATGGCAAACCCAGGGACACGAGGCTGTCAATCAAGACTAACAGCGGTGTAGTCCCGAGTAACAGCATGCCAAGGGTAACGATGGAGAGAAAACGACCGGCAATGAGCCCCATAGCCAGCAAACCCTCCTGACGAATGGCGAGTGGTCCCCACTGCCACAGAATCGTACTTCCTGACAGCAGCGGTAGTGCAATAACTAGCCCTAGAAGAAACAGACCCGGATAGCGTAGTCGCGATCGCAAGAATGACCAGGGCAGTCCTGATAGTCCATAGAGTACTGCCGTCACCAGCAGACAAATGGGCACCAGCTGAATCTGCTGAACGCTTGCAAATCCAAGCATTAGAACCCCCAAGCCCACCAGCTTTGAGCGAGGCCACCAGCGATGAAGCGGAGACTGCAGCCCGGCATAGGTATCTAGAGTTAGTCGCATAGCTGCTCTCCGGAAGGGTGGGCCGTGCGTTCTGACTGGCTTTGCCTATGGGGAATTTCGTTGGCTAAGCCTGTTAACAGTTCAGGTTTAGTTCGTTGTAAAAATGTCACCAGCAGTGCCGTAAAGATCCCTTCAACAATGATCAAAGGGCCATGGGCAAGTCCTAACGTTAGCAAGGCTGCCCGTTCGGTGGCAGCATCAAAGCCAACCGGGATAGCAAAAACCAGCAGACTAATAAAAATTGCCACGGCTAACATCATACCGGTGGCACCGGCTAGAAACCCGCTAATGCCGCAGCGTGCTGCTGGTGTCAGCGAGCGAGGTAACCAGCGGCCCAGGTTAAAAACGCCGTACCCTACTAAGGCTGGGATGCCAATTATCAACGCATTGACCCCTAGCGTAGATAGCCCCCCATGACCTAAAAATAAGGCTTGAAAAAAGAGCCCAATTAAAATGGATAGAAAGGCGTAGTAGCCTAAAACAGCTCCTAACAGTCCGCTAAGAACAAGGTGCAGACTCATCGGCGGTAGAGGGATCTGAATCGAGGTGGCCACGAAGAAAGCCGCTGCTAGCAGCGATGCTTTTGGCATTTGAGCAGCCGGGTCTGGATGTCGCTGCACTTGCCGTAGACAGTGCCAGGTAACTAACCCACTGAGACCATACCCCACAATACAAAGCTGAGGTGGTACAAAACCATCTGGAATATGCACTAGGATTGTTTACCTCGCGAAAAAAATAGAACCGTGCCCACTAATCCCCACAGGGCGGCTCCGGCACTGGCCCAACGTTGCAGCGGACTACTGGCCAGCGGTTCCGAAGACGATATCAGGGTAGCTGCCGGGGACTGCTGGTCTCCTTGTGCAACAGCGGTCGTGGCCACTGGCACACTGACGGTGGCGCCATGACCGGCCTGCCGGATAACGACATCCCAATTGCCCGCAGCATCCGGGCTAAATTCAAACTCACCGGCTTCATTGGTTTGGCCGGTTGTCCAGGGCTGATCTGGATTTTCAGGGCTATAGACGACTACCTGGGCTAAGGCCATGGGTTCGCCGGATGAATAGCTGGCTTCAACGGCAAAGGTTCGAGTCACGGTTGCGATCGCACCATGGCTCCACCCAGGCTGGCCAAATAACAGCACCAGTCCCATACCCTGGAATACAGCACCCATATAGCGGTAGCGTTTTGATTTCAAATGTTTCAATCCAGCTAAAGACTTTTCAGCAGGAGCAACCATAGCTGAACGTTAGAATTTTTCCCCAATAAGTAAATCGTTTATGCTCCGATTGATTCAATGCCCCAGGGGGGGAAATAGGACCTGTATGTGCCTAAAACTAAGAAGTCGCTGGTGCCCATCCAAGGGTACCAGCGACTTCACGTAAAATTGGAAAACTCCATTAACCCTGGGAAAGGAATAAAGAAGTTAACAACTAGGGACTAGCGAACACTGTCAGTTGTCAAACGGCTAGCCAATAGTTCAGGAGCTGTTAGCACCTGAGCATAGAAGGGACCGTGGTCTGCATCTTGGGCCAGACGAATATTCTGAACACGGTTGGCAAGCTCAGTGCTCTTAACGTCATAGGTCTGGGTAGCCAGCTTAGGATAGAGACCAATCCCAATGATGGGAACCAGTAGAGAGATAGCTACAAACGCTTCGCGGGGCTTGATATCCCAGGATGTATTGTTAGGGACTTCTAGCTCACCAGGAGTACCAAAGAAGATACGACGCAGCATCGATAGCAGGTAAATCGGAGACAGAATAACGCCGATGGCTGCCAAGATGACGATACCTGCTTTGAAGAAAGTGCTGTAGGCATCACTGGTAGAAAAGCCAAGGAATACAGCCAGTTCGGCGACAAAACCACTCATGCCAGGGAGAGCTAGGGATGCCATGGAGCCAGCGGTAAATAGACCGAAGGCAACGGGCATCGCCTTACCCATACCCCCCATTTTGTCCATAGCCAGGGTGTGTGTGCGCTCGTAAGCAACACCCGATAGGAAGAACAAGACGGCTGCAATCAGACCGTGGGAAATCATCTGTAGCAACGCACCGCTTAGACCCAGAGTGGTAAAGGCGGCAAGACCTAGCAGGACGAATCCCATATGGGCCACTGAAGAGTAGGCCATACGACGCTTGAGATTATCTTGGCCAAAGGCAGCTAGAGAGGCGTAGACGATATTGATAACACCCAAGATTGCAAGAACAGGTGCGAAGTAGACGTGGGCATCGGGCAGCATCTCGATGTTCATCCGGATGAGACCGTAACCAGCCATCTTCAGCAGTACGCCTGCCAGGATCATTGAAACTGGTGCAGGGGCCTCACTGTGAGCATCGGGCAACCATGTATGAAATGGGAAAATCGGTAGCTTGACGCCAAAGGCAATTAAGAATCCTGAGTAGGCTAGTAGCTGTAGTGCAACGGGATAGTCTTTGGCGGCCAGCTCGCTAAAGTTGAAGGTGAGAGTATCGCCGTAAAAGGCCATAGCTAGGGCTGCCAGCAAAATAAAGATGGAGCCAATAGCTGTGTAGAGGATAAATTTAGTTGCTGCATAAAGGCGCTTTTGTCCGCCCCAGATGGAAATCAGCAAATAGACCGGTACTAGCTCCAGCTCCCACATGATGAAGAACATCAGCATGTCTTGAGCTAGAAAGACACCGACTTGAGCGCTGTACATCAGTAGCAGCAGCGAAAAGTACAGTCGGGGCTTCATGGTGATATTCCAAGAAGCAACCACCGCTAATGTAGTTACCAACCCGCTCAAAATCACCAACGGCATTGACAGACCATCAGCTGCCAAGGACCAGTTCAGTCCAATTTGAGGGACCCAAGCGAAGTTATCAACTAGCTGTAAGCCGGTTTGATTGAGGTCGTAATAGGTAGCAAATGTATAAAGAATCAGGCCAAGTTCGGCTAAGCAAGCGCCGAGGGTATACCAGCGAAGTGTTTTGCCCTCACTATCTGGCAGTAAAGGAATAGGAATAGCGGCTAGCAGGGGAAATAATACTAGGACTGTTAGCCATGGGAAGTGTTCAACAATCATGCCAACTCATGCGTACAACTCGTAATTAGAGGCGCGGTTTGCCGAGAGGCAGTTGGTCTAGGTGAAGCGAAAAAGCTTGTTCTCTGCAACATCCCATGTAAGGGATTACCAAAAAACACCAGGCTAACTGACCGGACGGCAATGAGGAAATATACCTATTGCTCTACGCCCAGTCACAGTATATGTAATTTAGTTAACTTTTGATAAGGTCAAAAGGCATAGATATCATTTGTTTTTCTTAATTACCCTTATATATAAAGCTATTGGCAAGTAAAAAAATAATTACACATAGTTGATGCTTATGAATGTAGTTGATTGCAATAATGTAAATCTATGTTTATAAGAATCTGGACAAATAAAAATATTTGCTGTCCAGTCGTTATTTTTTTATGGATGTCATTTTCCCTAGAGAGTTAAGAAATTATCTGGGTTTGAGTGCCGTCAGGGTCAACGGCTAGCCTATGGATGGTGCAGGGGATGTCAGCCTGTTGCCAAGGCTTGGAAATGGCTTGGCACACTCTATCAGCTGTCGTCTGGCTGGAAAGCGCTAGTAATGTGGGTCCGGCTCCGCTAATGACAAGACCCCAGGCTCCGGCATTGAGGGCGGCAGCATGAATTTCGTCGTATTGGGCAATGAGTGTCTTGCGGTATGGCTGATGGATGCGATCGCACAGAGTCTTGGTTAACCAGTCACCGTCACCCTTAGCCAGCGCCTGAGTTAGCAATGCCAGGTGAGCAGCGTTAAAGATGGCATCCTGTCGACTGTAGCTATTAGGCAAAACACGACGAGCTTCGGATGTGGCTAGCTCAAAGTCAGGAATAATCACCGTAGGAACAATGGATTTGTGCCAAGGAATTTGGCAGAGAGTCAGCCGATTGTTTTCACCATGGACGGCCAGACGACAGCCGCCTAAAAGAGCTGGAACCACATTGTCAGGATGGCCTTCTAACTGGGTTGCAAGGGCGGCGAGCTGATCCAAATTGAGCGGACGCCCTGCCAGCAGATTGGCTCCAACCAGACCGCCGACGATAGCAGTGGATGAGCTACCTAGACCACGGGATAGGGGGACATGGAGGTCGATATCAATGTGGACAGGGGGACATGGTTTCTGGAGATGGCTATAGAAAGCCTCGAAGGAGCGGTAGACGAGGTTGTCAGGGCCGGTACTAAGGCGGTCGGCTTCTTTACCGGTAACGTTGATTGATAGGCGCTCAGCAGGGGCAAATGTGAAGTGGTTGTGGAGGGTGAGGGCGGCGCCAAGGCAGTCGAAGCCGGGACCGATGTTAGCGGTGGTTGCGGGGACTGTTACTTTGGCGGTTTGAGACATGATTCTCTGTAGATAGTCTTTATTTGGAGTCGGATCGGTGCAAAACCGGTTGCTTGGGGTCCCTCCGAGTTCCCCAAACCCCCTGGACAGGGCCGGAACGCCGCCCTATAACCCAGCGTACGGTGCTATCCCTAATTACATAGAAGGGAGTTACGGCGGAGTCTAGGTTTAAAATTTTGAGCACTTGCCTCAAAAGATATGGCACCTTGATCGTTGGAGTTTTCCTTTAGAGAAGCCTCCTAGCTCATCAGAAAAATGGATTCTAACTGTTTAGTATTTCAGGTTAGAAGTACCCGTGGCTATCTAGGGCTGCTTTTAGACGGGTGATGACATCGGCGACTGAAATGGCACCCAAATCTCCCTCCTGCCTTGTCCGAATACTCAGGCTGTTGTTCTCGACTTCTTTAGCACCAATGACCGCCATAACGGGAATTTTTGCCTTTTCGGAATTGCGGACCATTTTGCCAAGGCGTTCGCCGCTGTGGTCGACGGCAACGCGCATACCGAGGGTTTGCATTTGCTCTGCCACTTGTTTAGCAAAGGGGAGCTGCTCAGCGGTGACGGGCATCAGGCGTACCTGTTCGGGAGCCAGCCATAGGGGAAAGAGTCCGGCGTATTCTTCAATTAAAATGCCGATCAGTCGCTCTAGTGAGCCAAAGGGGGCGCGGTGAATCATCACCGGACGCTGGCGGGTCCCGTCGTCGGCCACGTACTCCAGCTTAAAGCGCTCGGGTAGGTTGTAATCTACCTGAGTGGTGCCAAGCTGCCATTCGCGACCCAAGACATCGGTAAAGATAAAGTCCAGTTTGGGGCCGTAGAAGGCAGCCTCACCAATGCCTTCGAAGTGCTCCATTCCCAATGTTTCAACCGCACGACGGATAGCGTTTTGGGATTTTTCCCAAACGTCGTCGGAGCCGATGTATTTGTCTGAATCAGGATCGCGGAAACTGAGGCGAGCCTTAAAGTTTGTTAGCTGCAGACTGTTGAAGACAGCCAGAATTAGATCGACGACCTTGAGAAATTCGTCGTCAAGCTGGTCGGGGGTAACAAATAAATGGGCATCGTCAACGGTAAAGCCGCGTACGCGCGTTAGCCCCCCGAGTTCACCTGACTGTTCATAGCGATAGACGGTACCAAACTCGGCCAGACGCATGGGTAGCTCTTTGTAAGAGCGCAGCTCATCTTTATAGATTTGAATATGAAACGGGCAGTTCATGGGTTTCATGACAAAGCCCATTTCGTTGGTTTTGTCCTCTTCAGTTTCCGCCATCATCGGAAACATGTCTTCGCTGTATTTTTGCCAGTGACCCGAGGTTTTGAACAGATCCACCTTGGCAATGTGGGGGGTAACGACGGGCAGATAGCCGCGTTTGACCTGTTCTTGTTTGAGAAAATCCTCTAGGGTGGAGCGCAGCAGTGTTCCTTTAGGGGTCCATAGCGGCAATCCGGGACCCACATCTTCAGAAAATAGAAATAGACCCAGCTCTTTGCCGAGCTTGCGGTGGTCGCGCTTTTTGGCTTCTTCGCGACGGCGCTTGTATTCCTGTAGCTGTTCTGGAGTCTCCCAGGCGGTACCGTAGATGCGCTGCAGCTGGGCTTTAGTTTCGTCGCCGCGCCAGTAGGCTCCAGCCACGCTTTCTAGGTCAAATGCTTTGGGATGTAGCTTACGAGTGCTTTCTACGTGAGGTCCTGCACACAGATCCCACCATTGGTCAGCAATGTGATACAGCGTTATGGGAGGCTCTAGACCCTCTAAAATTTCTAGCTTGTAGGGTTCGCCCAATGCCTCGATACGCGTTTTGGCCTCTTCTAGTGAGACCTCTTCGCGTTCAATGGGATAGTCCTTTTTGATGATTTTAATCATCTCCTTTTTGATCGTTTTAAGATCTTTATCGGAGAAGGGCTCAGGGTTGTCAAAGTCGTAGTAAAACCCGTATTCGGTCCAGGGGCCAATGGTGACTTGAGCCTTAGGAAACAATCGCTGTACGGCCATTGCCATGACATGGGAAAAGGTATGACGAATACGCTTTAGCTCGTCAGACTCATCCGTTTTGGGAAGGTGTATGCTTGCAGACTCAGTCATGGGAACGGTTCGGGTTTATAACATCCGTCAGGTTAGTTAAGACAATAGTTATCCCTAAGAGCCTTAAATGACAACGTTAACCTGACTCACAATCAGTGGATCACTCCATCGTTTGCCATACGTGCCGCATATTAGCTTAGACAGGCGCTATGGCTTTGGCAAGATTAAAACAAGCTCAGGAAAACTGGCTAGCTGACCTGTAGGTTTATCAGGCTCTTGGATTGGAGCAGTCCGATCTAATTCTAAAGAGTTGTATTAAGCAGGATTCTGTATGATATCTTTTATCATTGTGAAATTCAGCGCTGGTCCCGTCTGATCTGAGGGCCCTGAATTTTTAGATTGACATTGCTGATCCATATGATAGTTTCATCTGTGAGGAACCGTTGAATAGCGGCTGCTACGGCCTATCTTCCAAATCAGCAATCGCTTTAGATGTTCGGCGAAGTTTTTTCAAGAAACTAAATTATTTCGTATATGGCTAAAACCACAACAGCTGCTCCATTGGTGTTACATCCAATGGCCAAGTTTCAGCGCCAAGTGAAGTCCCTTGTAGAGTCTGATGTCATTAAATCCAGCGATAAGCTCTGGAAAATAGCGTTTCTGTTTAGAGACAGCTGGGAGCATTGGAAGCACGAACTAGAAGAGTTTGAGTTTTCAATGCAAGATCCCATTAGCGATCTGCTAGCTGTAGAGAATTGGGAAGAGGAGCTGTAGTCTTCGCTTTGAGCTGTTTCTGTTTTAGGCAATGGCTAGCAAAGACAGCCACAGAGCCAGAAATGGCAATAGGAAAAATACTCCAATCACATAGGCAACGGCGAAGATGCGATCGCGTCGGGTGATAGCGGCTAGTTTTTTTGCAACCGTCAAAGGCACTAGCCGCAGAGGGCGGACGCTGTAAATGATGAAAACCGCTAAAGAGTTATAGCTTAAGTGAACCAGCGCTAGCTGTAGAGCAACCGGGCTATTGACTGCCAGGGTGGCCAGCAGCGCTGTGATGCAGGTACCAATATTGGTACCCAAGACAAAAGGATAAATGTCTTCCAGCGTGACTAACCCCGCTCCTGCTAGAGGCACGGCCAGACTAGTGGTCATAGACGAGGACTGTAACAGTGCTGTAAGGCCAGCCCCCGCTGCTAGACCACCGATCCCGGAGCTGTGACCGGTTATGCTACGAATGGCTGTCTGGGCCGGAGTGTCAAACCATTGCTTCATTAACCAGCCAAGGGTGGTGACGGCTATCATAAGTCCTCCGACGCTGGTGCTAAACAGCAGTAAAGAGTCCCAAGGACCGGGCAGTTTATTGACGCTGTAGACGGTGAGCCAGCGGCTTGGTTGCAGCAGCCAGTCGATGGGAAATGTCACGTTTGCTGGCAAGAATTGGATACTTGGGTTTTGAGCAACTATCCAGTGGGTTAATTTTTCTAGCGGATGTAGCAACAGCTCTAAGGGAAAGAAAATGATTAAGGCCAAGAGGTTAAAGCAATCGTGGACTGTTGCCGCTGCAAAGCCCCGCTCAAAGCCGGCATCGTCGCCGATGTAGCCCAGGCTAACTAGGGTGTTAGTCACTGTGGTACCTAGATTTGCTCCCATGACCATGGGAATGGCTGTCGCAATGGGAAGCCCGCCTGCTACTAGGGCAACTAGCAGTGCGGTGACAACACTGGACGACTGGACTAAGGCTGTGGCTAGAATACCCAGCAATAGCCCCAGCCAGGGATTGACCGCCAGCGGTAGCAGCGCTTCTGCTTGCTCTCCAAGAATTAGCTGAAACCCAATGGTGAGTAGATCAATTGAAGCAAACAGCCCATACACTGCAAACAGCGCACAGACCGCATAGAGCCAAGACCGGCTGCCCGACTCCACTATTGAACTATCTGCCGATGATGGGGGAGTCTCGACTGCGGTAGAGTCTGTCGTGTCAGAGGCTGTTGGAGCTGCTTCAACAACAGAATTTGAATCACTTTGAGGAGAAGGAGTCACCATGAACGTTGATGCCTTGATTAGCTGGATGGAAGCCTGGGCTCCGCCGGGATGGCAGGAATCTTGGGACAACTGCGGCTGGCAGATCGAGCCGGGTATTTTGTCCCAGCCAGCGGGGATATTGGTCTGTCTGACGCCCACACTGGCGGTGATGGCCGAGGCGATTCGACTTAGAGAGGAGGGTGCCCCGGTCAACCTGATCTTTGCGCACCATCCGTTAATTTTTAGTCCGCTGACGTCGGTGGCGGCCGGTGACCCCGTTGGTGATATGGTGCGTCTGGCGATTACCCACGGCATTGGCGTGTACAGCGCTCACACAAACTTTGACCAGGTGGCTGATGGCACGGCGGATGTGCTAGCCCAGCTGCTGCAGCTCCAAAATTCGATACCGGTAGCTCCTACTCAGGAGGGGCTGGGCTACGGTCGAGTGGGAGATTTGCCTGCCCCCCAGTCGTTGGACGAGCTACTGGCGACCATTCAAGCTGAGCTCAACCCACCCAATTTGATTCACTCGCCGACGACGGACCTGCAACAAACGATCAAACGAGTGGCGGTTCTAGGGGGCTCTGGTGCTAGTTTTATAGGCGCAGTGGCAAAAACGGGGGCTCAGGTATACCTGACCTCAGACTGTAAGTTTCATCAGTTTCAAGAAGGGCGCGATCGCAACCTAATTCTGATAGATGCTGGGCACTATGCCACCGAACGGCCCGCCTGCGCCAGACTGGTCGAGAAATTTTGGCAACAGGGGGTGGTCTGGACCCGACTCAGCACCAGTGATGAAGACTTTCGTCAGTTTTGGTAGCCTGATTCAGTATTGCTAAAAAACAGCGAGCTATCGCGACTGTGATTTCTTTTGTTTTGCCCTTAGGCTTTCTGCTCCGCCCACACGGGTAAGATCAAGCTCTAGCATCGTGGCTGTTTTGTTCTTGATCTCTGCCTGCATGGCTCTATCCAAATAGTCGATGTAGTAAGACATGTTGTGGTCTGAGATCAAATCAAGACCGGATTTGAATATACCCTTGGTTAGGCTAAAGAAACTATCTAGGGCTCGATTGACAGCCTTGTAGTTAGCCATTAGCAGCCCTTTGGAGTCAAAATACTTGACGGCTCCTAAATGACCATACAGGCGAAACGGATTTTGTAACGAGAACGGCGGAGGCACGTGAGGCACAATATCGTTGTTGTTGACAAACCGAAAGACCTTGCCCGACAGATTGGCATTGAGCTGACGGCTAAAGGTAAGGTCGCCGACGCGAGGTTGGCCAAAGGTATAGAGTCCGGCAACGTCTACACCATTCTCATGGAGGGCCGCTGCTGCCATGGTAGCTAGTGCTCCCCCTAGGCTGTGACCCGTAATTAACAGGGGCGGCAGCGGCCGAGAGATGCCGTTCTTAAGGTCTGTCGTACGCCAGCGCTCCAGCTGATCGAGCACATCGCGTTCAATCTCTGCCCAGCCCAAAAAGAACCCTGTATGGACTTTCCCTTTGTAGGATGACAGGGTTGTTTTACCGGCTCTGCGGATAGTAAAGTTACGCAGTCTCATGTTGAGGTTTGTGGTCCAGTCGCGTACCTCTTGGGTGCCGCGAAACGCTAGAACCATGCACTCATCCGTGCGAAAAATCAGCGCCTGAGTATCCCGATTGTGAGCGTTAAAAAATCGAAAGTTGTTACGAATATCGATTTTCCAAAGCCTTGAGATCTTGACAATATATCGAATGTCTTGATAGACCAGCCGAGATGCTTTAGCCAGACTTAGCGCTAGCTTGGTTTTATAAGCGCGGAGTTCCCCTAGTTTTACAAAGTCGTATTCTTTGTAGGGCGATCGCAAAATACGATAGCCAAACTTTTCAAACAGCAGTCTAACCCCGTCAAAACCATGGTCATAGATATAGTTGTAAAGCTGTTCATAGACCCGTGAATCACAGTTGCGGCGGTAGGTTTCATCGGCGATCAGTCTCACCCAGTAGTTGAGCCAGGGCTGCACCTCTTTGACCGTAAATACCTGAGAATCGACCAAATAACCAAAATGTTCTAGACCGTTCAACATCTGATTAAACCAGTCTCGGAGAGAGGTTTCAGCGTAGTAGTCTTCTGTATTTACAGTGGCAGCATCCGTCGGCTCGTCGAGCAGCTGTTGTTTGCGATACTTGCGAGCTTTGGAGCTGCTAAGCGCTCGGGTGAGGAGATCGCTGGTTGCCTTAAAGGTTGTTTTTTTAAGGTTGAGATCTGGCGGTGTGTGGAGAGGATAGTCTCGATATTCTTCAAAGTCTAGAATGCTGAGAGCGTGGGAAATACCCGGATCGTTTTCAAACTCTCGGGTAGCCCGTCGCAGAAATTCAATCCGCTGCCACTGCTGCTGTTTGCGGTAGCTTTGGACACCATAGGCCAGCGCCACTGCACTGACGCCAACCGCAGCTGCAAATGCTGCTTGAATCAGTAGAAATTGCCGTCTTTGCCGGACGGTCGGGCTCTGGTCTAACGTTCTCTCGGACTCCTCCAACCCATCAGTCAACGTTTGCAACTCTTCTTCAAACTGGGGTAGGACATCGGTCTGGTTGATAGCAATGCCCGGCTGGCCGGGGGAAGCGGCCCCTAACAGCAGGGCGCCACCGACGAGCGATAGTTTTATGCTGGTAGAACGAATGCGGGCTAAAAGACGCGCCATATAGCTGATGAATTGACCAAATTTCCTCGATGCTACCGGAGCATACCCATGTTTGACATAGAGAATCATGAAAATTGATATCCCTGAAAGCTGGCCGACGGATGCGGCGGCTGCGATCGCAATTCAAAACCATTTGCGCGATCGCGTCGTCACCACCGATCAGTTTTCGTCGATTGTCACCGTAGCTGGCGTAGATGCTGGATTTGAGCAAGAGGGTACCGTCATCCGGGCTGCCGTTGTTGTTCTACAGCTGCCAGAGCTAACACTGCTGGAGCAGGCCATTGCCTATCGCCCCACTACGTTTCCCTATGTGCCCAGCTTGCTATCGTTTCGCGAAATGCCAACGGTGCTGGATGCCCTGAGTCAGCTAACGCTAGAGCCCGACCTGATTCTTTGTGATGGAGCCGGTGTTGCCCATCCCCGACGATTGGGTATCGCCAGCCATCTTGGGGTACTAATCGATAAACCTACCATTGGTGTTGCCAAGTCTCGCTTGCTCGGCACCCATGGCGACCTCCCTCCCGAGAAAGGAGCCTGGGTGCCGCTGATGGACCGAGGCGAACGCATTGGTGCGGTGCTGCGGAGTCGAGCGGGGACTAAGCCGCTTTATGTGTCAGCCGGGCATCGCATTGGTCTAGAAACAGCAGTGGACTACGTGCTGCAATGTACGCCTAAATACCGTCTGCCAGAGACGACGCGTCTAGCAGATCGTCTGGCGTCTAATCGAGGCCCGATGCCGTCATTGGGAACCGCGATAAAAGCAGAGTCAGATCAGCTGGAATTGTTCTAAACGGGCCATGATGCTGTGTGGATATGCTGGCATCATGACCCAACTGTGCTGGCAACCTGCAGTTTTCCTTTGGTCTCGGGCTCTAGATATGCTGAACTTTATCTTCTAAGGGAAACCGTACCTTGGCCCGCTGGGCCTGTTTATCTTCTTCTGAACGATACCCAATGGCACAGACCACCACGGCGTGATATCCCTTCTCAGGTAGTCCTAGAATCTCGTCATATTTCTCGGGCATAAATCCTTCCATAGGACAGGTGTCGATACCCAGCAGAGCCGCGCTGGTCATTAGCTGACTCAGGGCAATATAGACCTGACGTGTGGACCATTGATCCACGTCCGGTATGCTTTTCATAAAGCCTTTGATGGTATTGCTAAAGCCTTCTAAGGACTCTAGCGGCACATTGCGGACTTCAGCAGTGCGGGCCATGGAGCGATCCACATCGGCTTCGTTCAAACCTGTTTTGATGGTCAAAACAACCAGGTGGGAGGCGTCTACTACCTGGGACTGATTCCATGACGCTTCTAGCAGCGTTTGCCGTACGGCTGGGTCATCCACTACAAAAAACTTCCAAGGTTCCAAACCAAATGAAGACGGTGCCAGCACTAGACTTTGCTCTAAGGCTGACCAGGTATCAGCAGGAATTTTTTTACTCGCATCAAACAGTTTGGTGGCATAGCGCCAGTTCAGTGTCTGAAGGACCGATTCACTAGAGAAATTGGGAGCTGTCATAAAAAGTACGGGTTCAACATGGCTGTTATAGCAGGTGCAGGTTAGCGCAGCACGCAGCTAGACCACCTGGATAAAAGTTAAGCAGACCTTAAGATTGCATCAAGTCTCCTCAAATCTTTACCCTGACGCTATTCCACGGCGGATATCTTTCAAAAGATTGATGTTTCAATTATGGAAAGTTGATCTATCTTAGTAAGAAGAAGCATAAGTATTGGAGTTTAGTCCTATCACTAAGAAACAAAAACCTCTTGTTAACCGCCATATCAAGGACCCCCAGGTCTTATTTATCGACCACACGGGTGAAAACCACGGCGTCATCGATACACAAGAAGCTATCAAGATGGCCAAGGCCAATAATCTTGACCTGGTGGTAGTTTCACAACGTGGCGAGTCGGCCCCCGTAGCGAAAGCTATGGACCACGGGAAACTGCAGTATCAGCAGAGCAAGCGTCAAAAACAGACGTCTCGCCCGTCGGTAAAAGAGGTAAAGTTTCGCCCTAATATCGGTGAGTCGGATTACGAACTGCGCGTTAAGCGAGCAACTGAGTGGCTCAGCAAGGGCGACTCTGTTAAGTTTCTTGTTCGTTTACGGGGTCGTGAGCACCAGCATCGCGATCGCGCCACGGATCTTCTGAAGCGGGTTATTGACGATCTTGAAAGTGCAGGTAAGGTGCAGTCTTTTGACAGACGCTCGCTGACATTGTTCTTGTCTCCTGCCTAAGCGCATAACAACTGAATAGTACTGGGAGCAGCTTTGAGATTGCCGTTGGCGGTGTCAAAGCTGCTTCTTCTATGGGTCAAAGAATTTTAAGAACTGTACCAACGATTACAGCAGAACTCGGAGATCTATTCGAACCTAACTTATTGCTCGGCTTAAGCACGCCCTCCAGCTGAGTGATGAGCTAATCAACCTCAAAAGAGTTATGGAATACACAATCACTGACAGCCAACGCCAAAAGATTATCGACGCTCTAAGATTTGCAGCCGACAGCGGCAATCCTAGAGCGGCTAAGGACTGGGCAAAATTAGCTGACTATCTAGAAGTTTTGGAGCCCCAGAAACGTCTGGCTAATTCAGATAAGAGCGGTCGTTAGGAACGGTTTATACATATTGGGTGGCTAATGTCTCGACCAAATAATTGATCCATACCCTGGTTTTTTGGGGAATAAATGCCTGCGATGGATACAGCAGCCATATGGCGCTGTTAAAGTCAGTGGCGGTGACGGTGTAGTCGCTAAAGATGCGGACAAGGTTGCCGGTAGCCATCTCTTTTTTGACTAACCAGTCAGGAAGAAGCGTAAGCCCCATATTTGCGATCGCACATCCTAGAACAACCGCTGAATTTGTTATGGAGTACTGTCCTTGAATGGGGACTTCGACTATTTGACCCGCCCTATCCTTAAATAGCCAACTCAGGCTATGATCCCGGCGAGGAAATAACAAACAGCGATGGTTAACAATCTCTTCAGGCGTTTTAGGTGTTCCCTGTTGCCGTAAGTATGCTGGCCCCGCACAGATAAAAAACTCCATGGACCGCAGCCGCTGCAATCGGTAGGTGCTATCTTGCAGCGTGCCCAGCCGGATGGCAACATCAATCCGCTCGGCAATCAGATCCAAATAGGCATCGGCTATGATTAGCTCTACGCGCAGTTCGGGATAGCGGTGAGCAAACTCTGGCAGCAGCGACGTTAGCTGCTTTTCTGCAAAGACTGCTGGGGCTGTGATGCGCAATGTGCCCCGAGGCGTTTGGCTGGTCTCGATGGCCTGCTGCTGGGCGGCGGCTAGCTCAGCTACGGCTGGAGAGATGCGATCAAAGTAAATCTGTCCTACTTCTGTGGGCTGGAGTGTACGGGTGCTGCGCTGGAATAGCCGAATATCGAGATCTTTTTCCAGCTTTGCGATCGCCCGTGACACCGTTGACGGTGCGATGTTACGACGGCGGGCAGCGGCGGCAAAGCTACGCTGCTGCATGACATCAATAAATAGCTCCAGCGCTGAGAGATCCATTCGTGCAAAAACCGCATCAGTCTAGTGATAGTTTATGGGTTTATTGCAAATCTGAGCACAGATACGATGCCTGTAAATTCTTAGAGGTATGCGATGGACATTGCAGTTTTAGGGATGGGTGCTATGGGGGCGCGTATCACCGGGCGTCTTGTGGCTGCCGGACATTCTTTGCACATATGGAACCGGACACCGGAGCGCTGTCAGCCCCTAGTGGGTGAGGGGGTGGCGGTCTACAGGTCCCCCAGGGACGCGGCCCAAATGGCTGATGTGGTTATTGCTATGGTGGCTGACGACGAGGCATCTCGCCAGGTATGGCTGGACCCGCTGACTGGAGCGATGGATGGGTTACAAAAGGGTGCGATCGCACTTGAATACAGCACCCTTACCCCAGGCTGGGGTCGTGAACTTGCCCAGAAAATGACGTCTTTCAACCACCGGTTTTTAGCGGCTCCCGTCGTGGGGTCTCGACCCCAGGCGGATTCCGGTCAGCTGATCCAGCTCGTGGGTGGCGATGTGGCTACCCTGGACGCTGTTCAGCCAATACTTGAATGTCATTCGGCAGTGATTTATTCGGTGGGTGATGTTACGACCAGTCTGACCCTCAAGCTGGCTGTAAATACCCTATTGGGTATTCAGGTTGCGGCCCTAGGGGAGGTGCTTGGCATCCTGCACAAAGTCGGGATGCCTCCATCCGCCGCCGTTGATCTCCTAAACCAGATGCCAACAGCGAGTCCGGCCCTCAAAGGTATTGGTACTCTGATGGTGGCTCAGAACTACGCGCCGCTGTTTCCCATTGACCTAATAGAAAAAGACTTGCGCTATGCTCAGGCGGTGGCTCAAGCGCTGGGGAGTAAGGTGCCTGTTATCGACTCAGCGTGGGCCGTTTACCGACAGGCCCAGGAGTCGGGCTATGGTGCAGACAATATTGCGGGTGTGGCTCAGCTTCACTCGTAGTGCCTATTTGGCTGCCCGTTGTTAGCGATCGCTGTCTAGCCTGTCATAATCAAAGAGGCATCCGCACACTGCTATTCAAACCGTACTGTGATGAAACTGGTGCTTAGAATACTTATTCGCGGCTATCAGATCCTGATTTCACCGTTGCTGCCAGCCACATGCCGCTATATGCCCACCTGCTCTAGCTACGCTTTAGTAGCTATCGAGCGCTTTGGGCCGCTGCGCGGTAGCTGGCTGGCGGCCAAACGAATTTTTCGCTGCAATCCCTGGCATGAGGGCGGCTACGACCCAGTGCCGTCCATCGGTAAAACCGATTTGAGAGACTTGCTCATCTCTAACGAGCTGGCAGCCACGGCCGCTGACGACGGTTCAGAGACTGGCGAATGAAGCGAGTACAGCTCGATGGCATGGCGCCCCAGGGAGTTTCCCACAACCCAGCTATTCAAAAAAAGATTATGCTGCAGCCGGGAGATGTGCCCCATCTGACCAATTTCTCCCAGGCTACCTTTGCGCCTGGACAGGTCGCTGCTGCCCACGCCCACGGCGACATGTATGAGATTTTCTTTGTCTCATCCGGTCATGGCATCATGACGGTCAACGGTGCAGAGCAGACGCTTTTGCCGGGTGTTTGTATTTTGGTTGAACCCGGTGATATTCATGAGGTTAAAAATACGGGAGAATCGGCGCTGGTGCTGACCTATTTTGGGGTGGTTTAACCGATGTTTGGGTCGCACTGATTTCTCTTATTTAGACAAATGCCGTTTGACGTTCCACCACCGCCGATTGACAATCCTATTTATTTAAACCATCGGCGCTGGATGCTGCGGGCGCTGGAGCTAGCAGAGGAGGCCGGCAGCGCGGGGGAGGTCCCGGTGGGCGCCGTGATTGTTGGACCTGACGACCAGGTGATTGCAGAAGCTGCTAACTATCGTGAGCGCGGTCATGACCCAACGGCCCATGCAGAAATTTTAGCGCTACGTCAGGCCGGTCAGCGGTTGCAAACCTGGCATCTAAATGGCTGTCGGCTGTATGTCACATTAGAGCCTTGCCCCATGTGTGCAGGTGCAATTGTCAATGCGCGGCTAGATTTACTTGTGTATGGCACCGATGACCTAAAAACTGGCGCAATTCGCTCTGTTTTGAATGTGCCAGATGGACCAGCGTCTAATCATCGTCTGGCGGTGCAGGGGGGAATTCTGGCAGTTTCTTGTCAGCAGCAGTTACAAAACTGGTTTCGACAGAGACGGCGATGAAACTGTCCTGCGCGTTGCTGTAGCAGACCTTAACATGAGGGTATGGTATGTGTATACAAATGCAAACCTGCGTATCGTTGAATACATGATTCGCGAATTCTAGGGTTTGTGTTGGGTGTGTTCTTCCATTTTCCTGAGCATCGCTAATGGCTTTTAGTCCACAACTCTCGCTTCATAGGCAGTCGACTCCAGCCGTGACCCCTTGTCAGTCAAAATTATCACCCTGGCTTGCGCCCCTGGTCTACAAGTTTGGTGAAAAGGTCTTGTTGCCCAACTTTTTTAAGACTATCCGCATCACCGGGCAGGAAAATATTCCCATGGGCGGTCCGGTGGTGTTTGCACCCACCCATCGTTCTCGGTGGGATGCGCTGCTAGTTGGTCTGGTGGGGCATCAGACCACAGGGCGCTATCTACGCTTTATGGTCACGGCTGATGAATGTACCGGCATGCAGGGCTGGGCGATTAAGCATTTGGGCGGATTTCCGGTGGATGTGAGACATCCTGCGATCGCAACGCTACGCCATGGGGTCAAGCTTCTACAAAATCGACAAACCTTGGTGATTTTCCCTGAAGGAGACATCTTTCGCCAAAAGCAGGTGCAGTCTCTCAAGCCCGGCCTGGCTCGACTGGCGCTAAAGGCAGAGCAGTCTATTCCTAATTTAGGAGTCCAGGTTTTGCCCATATATCTTGACTACGATAGCCCTCATCCCAGCTTTGGCAGTCGAGTCGAGGTGCGTATTGGGCGTCCCCTCAAGGTGAGCCAGTATTTGGGTGCTAATTCTGCCAAGCGTCAGGCCACAGAGCTGACAACAGATTTAAGACATTCTTTAGAGTCTTTGGCTAATAACAATATTGAACACCCCCTGGCACTGGCTGCCTAGGCGGTAGGCCCGCTGTGCTGCTGCGGTTTTCTCCTATTAGCAACTGCAAAGTCTCTGAAATGAGTCTGTTTGTCTTTGTAGGTTTCTAAATCGTTACTATTTATTTTCTATGGCCGCTTTTTTGCCCAACGCGTTTCGAGTTGCAGGGGTGCTAGTTTTGGTGAGTAGCGGCATGTCGGCCCTATCGACAGAAGCCCAGCTGTCGATGCTAGAGCTACAGTCGCTGGAGTACCGCATCGACGTGCCTGAGCGCGGTCAAATAGTCACGACCCCGATGACATTCACTGAGTTTCTAGATTCCGAAGGGTTTGACTATGGTGCGGTTGTTTATTTGCCGACCGATGACATGGAGAACTCGCTGACGCTGATTCATCGCGATCTAAACGGTGACGGCCTTGACGATGCCTTAGTGCCTTTGATGGTGCTGCCTGAGAATGAGCAGCAGGCCCAAAACGACGAGGGCGGTTACTTTGCCCTGGCGACGGTGCTGAACGGGCAGCCGCCGGTCCATGTGTATACCACGTTCTTTGGCATGATCTACGACATAGAGCAGGTAGACGATCAGATTTTGGTCTCGGGTGCTGTAGACACGTGGGGAGATGAAGAACTTTTTACCTACCGTTGGACAGAAACAGGGCTAAAAGAGACCGACCGCGAGCCGATCAATCTCGATACGATTCCGTTTCCTGACGACCGGGAGCAGTATTTTGCCTACGAGAACGCTCGCTTTAGTGGTGCCGTGGAGGACCCGCTGGCGCTGACGCGCTCACTGCTGGTGGATGGAGACGCCGACAGCCCGTCTGATGTCACCCTAGAGGTGTTAGCGACCAGCGCACAAAAGATTGTCATTGGCTATAGTCAACAACGACTTAGAGACGACTCAGTCTATGGCAAACGTCTGCGCCTAGAGTTTGTTCCTGAGGGAGATCTCTGGCGGATCGACTGGATGGGCCAGCAGTTTTCTTGTCAGCCAGGCCGAGGGCCTCAGGTCTGGCACGGCACCCTTTGCTCTTGATGGGGTAGCGATCGCAGCTTTACAGGACAGTTGACATACATTTTGTCAGCAGCGTATTGCAGTATCGGATCATCTGAAACACTGATGAAAAGCGATAGCTCAGTACGTGGCGGTGGTCTGTCCAGATCACGATCGCAACTAGCGCTAGACATACCCGATGAACGAGCCAGCGAAGCCGGTTAGCCGGGGGTGCCAGTGCGGTCATATGCTCGCTGTGAAACTGTATGTGGGTCGTTTCATCTTGCAGGATGCGCTCAAACAGACGCTTGGCCTGAGGGTCTTGACTGGCGCGGGCTAGCGATGAATAGTATGCGATCGCAATAATTTCTGCCGTCAGCAACAGCGACAGCATCACCTCTGGCCCCACCAGCTTTCGCAAGTGACGAAATATGCTATCGGTCCACTGTTTGGTTAGGGGGCTGACCCCGTTGGCACGAAGTACCCGGCTTAGATAGTCAGCATGACGCTGTTCTTCACCAATAAACTGTCGAATGACATGGACATAGTCTGGTCTATGATGGCGACTGGCATACTGTTTAGCAACGGTCATTAGCCGTCTGCCTTCGGACTGCTCTGTCAGCTGAAAGGTTTGAATAGACCTAATAAAGTCAGTCTCTAGCTGTACTGTACGAGCATCGAAAGTTGTCGAAAACTGTTGCCACTGTTGAGTATTATCAGCAAACTTTCTAGCCCAGTCTGATACTGCAGTCGCAGTGGATAATGCTGTAGTCACGGAAATATCCCATAGCGTGAGCTTTGAGCTTCAACGCAGCGATCTGGGTTTTCCTGATGGGAGTATTGTCTTTACCGAGACTTTAGACAAACAGATTTATATGTGCCGTAAGGGTAAGTTCTGTAGCCTTGCTGTTGCTTTGGCTAGATAAACTCTCGCAGCTCTTGTAAGAGCGTTTCATAGAGACGGATCTGGGCTTTATCTAACGATTCTCTAGCATCCTGTCGCTTTTTGAGACCATAAAAGATAGCCAGTTTACGCAGTTTTTCAGCATCGGGTATGATGCGCTCAAATGTGGGGTGCCGATCGGTCTGACTATCTGCTGTGCCTAAAACAGCGGCTAGTCTTTGATTGTTAAGGGCGCTCTCCTCGCGGCTGCCAACCCGGATAGGCGTAGGGACAATTTTGACAACAAGATAATCATAGGGAAACGGCTGATGGCTGGCTGAGTCCAGCAGTCTGACTTCCAGGTTCTGGAGCCGGTAGCTAGAGCCATCTATCGGTGCTTTAAAGAATACGTAGGCCCCATAGCGCAGTCGGGCTTCACCTTCGCCTCCGTCGCCATAGAGGTCCAGACTGCTGAGAAAAATACGCCGCCGCTCGCTGCGAACGGTGTTGACTTTTTGCATGACGTCAAAAGCGACACCGCCAAAGGGTAAAAAGGAGCTAAGAACAATTCCAAAGGTGTTTTTAATAATGTTGAGACCTTTGGAGATATTTTTGTCTAAGCTGATATCTCCTGGCAGCTCCATCACTTCAATCTCTAAATGGACCCGATCTAGCTTGGAATAAGCGTCCTGGGAGTAAATATACTCGCACAGCAGATTGTTTCTAACCGCTCCAGCGGGCACATCATTCTCGAAAAAGTTGATCGCTTCAACAGCGGAGTCGTTGCCGTATTTAAGCCGCGATCGCACCAGCAAATCATTATCACTTTTGCGATCGTACTTTTTGACAATCAGCAGCGTTTCAAGGGTGACTACAAACGAATCGCCATCCTTGGCGATGGGGTCATGTGCAGCAGGTAATAGACTGGCCGGTCTAAGCTGGGCTCCTTGCTCAGCGTCGAGTTCGTCAAGAGGAACATACCAGTGGGAAGTGGGATAAAAAGTCTGATTATCGTGTCCCATGCTGGTTTTTTGAGTAACGGCTGCTGCTGCTGCTTTAGATTACCCAAGGTATCAATTGCTATCGGGATAGTTTAGGTATCTTTACTGACGGCGTCTGTGTAGCTGTCTTGCTTACGTCAGCGGGCGCGGTTGGCCGGTCGATATTCAAACTGGGCGCAGACGACGCCATGGTCTGAGGTGCCGTCTGTTTTGTGGTTGTCCCAGTTTAGATGGTCGTTGGTGACATCCATACCCTTAAAGGCCCACACCCGCCGCCGGGAGTTGTCGTAAAACTCTTGGGACACCAGAATATGGTCTAGAGACTCTCGGAAATTTTGATAAATGTGGGTGTAGTAGACGTTGCGATCGCTACGATACTGCTGCAGCCGACTCACCGCATAGAGGTCGACATCGCTGCCCCCCTGCTGTAGCCCGCTTAGAATATAGTTGGGCTGGCCGGTGAGAATGTTTAGAGTATTGCTGTTTTCACCATCGTTGAGGTCTCCGAGTACGATTACCGGCTCATCCGTATTTTTCATCCGCTCGGTCAGAATCATGCGTAGAGCGGTCGCTTCTGCCGTGCGGCGAATCGTGGAGATGGCATAGCCCAGGGCTTCACTATGCTGTCTGTAGTATTCGTCTTCATCTCGGTACCAGCCTTCGCGATAGACCTTGGTGGGAGCCTTAGATTTAAAGTGTGCTACATAGACAGAAATGGGAGAGGATTGAGATCGTGCCTGTACCTGAAAGTGCAGCACCGGTCTAGAAAAGCTTTTGACCGCGACTGAAATATCTGATGTTTGAGCATCGTCGCCGTTGCTTTGCAAAATAAACTTTTCTGGAAATGCCTTAATCCATTGGGGTTCGCCGACAAGAATATCTTTTTTGACCGCGCCGCTGCAGATAATCCGCTGACCGCTGTGGTCCGGCGGCGATAGCAGCTCATAGTCTGCCAGGTCGCCGTGGTCAAAAATGTCTTCTAGCGCTCCCGTGTGCCACAGTTCCTGAAAGCCCCAAACATCCGCCTGATGGTTACGAATGATATGACGACTCCAGGCTAGCTTGCGATGGTAGGCCCGTTTGTCCCAGCCGTCTATATCTGAATAGATCCTCAGTCCTGGCTGGTTGATGTTGTATAGATTGAAGGTGGCAACCTTAAACTGGGTCCGTCTGGCCATAGCAGTGATGAGTTAGACGACTGAGCGCGTCTGGTCGTATTACTAGCGTCCTTCAGTACCACAGCAACAGCGGCTCTATTTTCGTAAAGCAGCTACCTACTTTTCTTTTTTGCCCTGCTTGCGAGACGTTTGGGGATTAACAATTTCGTAGGGTGTCACCCACTCGCTTAGAGATAGCTGTAAACCCGTTAGCGGCAGACGAATATCGCTCAGAGTAAGCTGCCCGATGCGCTCTTGCTGCTGGCGCTGCTGCTGCCGTTGGCGCTGTCGGCGCTGATAGTTGTGGTGGGTACGATGGCAGGAGCCACATAAAACAACGGTGGTACCCTTGGGTGCTAAAAAAGAATCTTTGGCCCTAACAGCACTGCCAGAAAGCCGGGTGACGTGGAGCAGCCAGCGACGAGGATGCGCGGTGATCTCTTCAAGGTCTAGACCTACCCGTGCTGAAAAATCATCGACAGGCTCATCCGAGCGACGGCATCGTCTTCCACAGGTCCGACATTGCCAGTTGGCGGCCTGTTTGAGCGCCAGAGCATCTGTTGGGGTTACCTTGTGTTTGGACGACGGCATTTATTGGAAACACGCTGGTCTGGGTAATAGTAGCGCTAAATGGCAGTTTTGCAAGGATGAATTGCAATTGAACCGCACTGCTAACTACGGTTTAGGCTTGCATTTGACTTCAATCTGAAATGTACCTTCGGCGGAACCTTGAGTCAAAATCGGCATACCCGTAGACCCTGCAATTTTGATACCAAACTTAAGGGTGACTTCTTCCACATCAGCAAAGGCTACTTTTCTAAAGGCTCCCATGGCGTAGTACGTGTATGCCTGTAGCGTACTGTGAATGTCTTTAAGCTTGGCTTTGATATCTTCGGTAATCCCCATGGACTCGTACTCGTCATCAGGATCGGCAGGCGGAGCTTCAGGGACTTCTATAGACTCAGGTGCTTCGAAATATATCGTATAAGCGTTGCCGCTGTCATCTTCGAAAGTGAGCCGTTCTACATCTGACATAACCTGGGCTGTTGATACGACATCGGTTATGTTAGGGGAAACCTGGCGCTATTAGTGCATTTTTCCTGGAAAAGTCTGAACTCTATGGCTCGCTACGCACTGGTTATTGGCATTTCTGAGTATAAAAACAGACATCTAGAAAACCTAAGTAAACCGGCTGAGGATGCCGACGCCGTTGCCGACATATTGAAGAAGTACGGGCAGTGCGACAAAGAGCCCATAGTCTTAAAAGGGAATGTCACCACACAGCAGCTAGGAAAAGCGTTACGAAACTTTCTGACCCAGCAGGCTGCTAATAGCGAAGCCATCATTTATTTCACTGGTCACGGTATCAGTGTGATGGATCCGTTGGGGAATGCCGAAGGATATCTGACTACTTCTGATTGCGACGTTACCGTAGATAGTGATGGACAGGTAACAGGGCAGAAAAGTGCGATTTCGTTTGATAGCCTCAACAAATTGATCCAAGAGGCTAACGCGAGTAATTTGGTTATGCTCATTGATGCCTGCCATAGCGGAGACTTTGTTAAGCGTAGTCTAGTAGAGCAAAAATTCTCCGCTTTTCGACCCGAGAAAAGCTATTGCTTGCTTGCAGCCTGCCGAGATTTTGAAGCGGCTCTTGCTAAAAGAAGTGACGAGCACAGTCTTTTTACCGGCGCAGTTCTTAAAGCGCTAGTGCCAGAAAATGCAGACGCCAAAGGCAAAATCAGCGGCGACCGTTTATGTGACGAAGTCAGGCAAACGCTACACGGCGGTCCTCAAGAACCTGTTCGATTAGGAATTGGAAAGTCGCTATACATCGTACAGTTTCCGTCAGATATGCTGAGCGATAGGGTGCAGCCAGCAGAACCGAAACCGGCTGCACGGCGATCTAGCCTGCCTAGGGTGCCGCTACAGATGCCCCCACTGCCGGATCACTTTGTAGAACGCCCGGAGCACCAAACGAAAGTTAAGCAGCATTTGCTGAGCGACAAAACTAAGAGCGGTACTTTGGTGGTTAGCGCCATCTACGGATTAGGGGGCATCGGCAAATCTGTATTAGCTTCAAAGCTAGCCCATGATGACGAGATTCAGACCCGATTCACTGACGGCATCTTGTGGGCTACGCTGGGCCAAAATCCAGATATTTTGCCGCTGCTGAGCGGCTGGATTCAGTCTTTAGGCGATCACGACTATAAGCCTACCGCTATTGAATCCGCGTCGAACCATTTACGTACGCTACTGTACGACAAACATATTCTGCTTGTGGTAGACGATGTTTGGAATCCGGCGCATCTAGATCCGTTTCGAGTCGGTGGCAGCGGTTGCTGCGTTTTGGTGACTACGCGAGAAGCCAGAATCTCCGATGCTCAGCGGTATGACCTGGACGTCATGAGCGCGAACCAGGCGCTGGAGCTAATGACTCAAAAGCTATCAGGGACATTGAGCGATGCGAACCGACAGCAGGCATTTGCATTTGCAGATCGGGTAGGCTACTTGCCCCTAGCGTTAGAACTCGCCGCGTCTCAGATAGAAGAAGGGGTGAGCTGGTCAGAGCTTTTAGAAGACTTACAGGATGAAGTCGCTCGGCTAGAAACCTTTGACATCTATGGGCAAGAAGAAATTCCCGACGATGCCAAACGGCGTAAATACAGTCTGCTGGCCTGCTTTAACCTGAGCCTAAAACAACTTTCAACAGAACAGCTGCAACAGTTTGCCTGGTTGGGTGTGGTGCCAGAAGACGTGAGTCTGACACAGGAAATGGCAGAAACGCTTTGGCAAGTAACATCGCGACAGGCGAGAGCAATTTTGCGAACATTTCGGGCAAAGGCGTTGGTGCTGCAAGGAGCACAGCGAGCGGATGATACCCCTAGCTATCGAATGCATGACCTGATGCATGATTTAGCGCAGAGATTGCTAGTAAGTTCGAAGCAGCCTGAGCGTGCAGGAGAGCTACCAGGACTAGGACTGACTAAGCCTGAGGCGCATGGGCTGTTGTTAGAGCGGTACCGAGATAAAACAGAAAATGGTAAGTGGTACACACTCAAAGATGACGGCTATATCTATGCTCATCTCACCTGGCATATGGAGCAGGCGCAGCAGCTAGAAGAAATTCACCAGCTGCTGCAAATGAGCAATGACGAGGGGCGCAATGGTTGGTATGAAGCAAATAATACAATTGGTAAACCAGCCGGATTTGTAAATGATTTGGGACGGGTATGGCAGCTGACAGTTAAAGGATACAAAAAGTCTCCTGCCAAGTCTGTTGTGCTGCTGTATCGCTATGCGCTGATTCGTGGATCTCTGAATAGCTTGGCCAGCAATGTCCCTGCAGAGATGGTAGAAGGCCTGGTAGAGCACGGCTTTTGGCAAGCGGCACAAGGATTAGCCTATGCACAGCAGGCTCAGAATCCATGGCATAGAGCGGCATGTATTTCAGCGATAGCACCGCACATGCCTGAATCGCTACTGCCGGAGGTACTAAAAACTGTTGGACAAATCAACGATGCAGCCTATCGTTCCTACGTGCTGAGTAAGCTAGCAGAGAAATTTCCAAGCATTTGGCCTGATGTGTTTGAAGCTATTCAACAAATTCAAGATCGCTATGGATATCATCGCTGGCGGACACAAGGATTCTCTTACAGAGCGTTGGCTCTCAGTCGAATAGTCAGCAAGTTACCATCAATCTACGTTACCGAGGTCAAAATTATTACTGCTCGGATTACGGATCCTGCTGATCAGGTAATGGTACTAACTGAACTATCCAGAGACAATATCAGCCTTTGGCCAGAAGCCTTAGAGCTGACCCGCCAAATTGAGGATGAATCATCGCGCGCGGAGGCACTGCGTGAAATAGCCCAGCATCTGCCAGAACTGTGGCCAGAAGCCTTAGAG
>ERZ1740072.175-NODE-175-length-28815-cov-5.946871_pt1 | contig 28815 bp, 29 predicted proteins | sample MGYA00581733_ERZ1740072 | MGnify/ENA primary metagenome ERZ1740072 (study PRJEB43018, sample SAMN04849741) | marine metagenome | isolation source: floating plastic debris | place: Pacific Ocean | collected 2008-08-30 | study: EMG produced TPA metagenomics assembly...
GGCGCTCAGGCACCACTGTGACTCTCACGATTGACGGGAACCGGATTTCCTGACGCCGCTGCAAAAACTTGCCGCGCGGGCGGACTTATCCCTTGGATATGTCCGGCGCATCCACAGCCTTCATGCCGACCACGTGATATCCTGCATCCACGTGCAGGTTTTCACCAGTCGTGCCGCTAGACAAATCCGACAGCAGGTAAAGCGCGGATTTGCCCACATCTTCGATGGTCACGTTGCGGCGCATGGGTGAATTGTATTCGTTCCACTTCATGATGTAGCGGAAATCGCCGATGCCGGAGGCGGCCAGCGTCTTGATCGGGCCTGCGGAAATCGCGTTCACGCGGATGCCGTCCTTGCCAAGATCCTCGGCCAAATATTTGACCGAGGCTTCTAGCGCGGCCTTGGCCACGCCCATCACATTGTAATGCGGCATCACCTGTTCGGCCCCGTAATAGGTGAGGGTCACGGCACTGCCGCCCGGATTCATCATCTTTTCCGCGCGCGCCATGACCGCGGTGAAAGAATAGACAGAGATGTCCATCGTCATGGTGAAATTGTCACGGCTGGTGTCCACATAGCGGCCGCGCAGCTCGTTCTTGTCCGAAAAGCCTATGGCGTGGACCAGAAAATCAAGGCTGCCCCAGCGTTCTTTCAGGTCTGCAAAGAGGGCATCCATCGACGCTTCGTCGCCCACATCGCAGGGCAGGACGATATCGCTGTCGAGTTGAGCCGCCAACGGGTCCACACGCTTTTTCAACGCATCGCCCTGATATGAAAAAGCCAGCTCCGCACCCGCGCCGTGCAACGCCTTTGCGATGCCCCACGCAATGGATTTGTCATTGGCCAGGCCCATGATAAGGCCTCGTTTTCCTGCCATCAGGTCTGTCGCCATATCCCTGCCCACCTGTCCCATACTTCTGGCGATCAGCTTTAGGCCATTGCCCTGACAGCATCAAGGGAGCGTGATATGGTTGATCATGCATCCCGGCAACGCTAGCTGGGGCGCATGTGAACCAAGGAGAGCGGGATGGCAAAGGGAAGCGACATATTTGCAGGGGATGACCCGTTCGACATCATACGCCGCTGGATGGGCGAGGCCGAAGCTGCCGAAGTGAATGATCCCAATGCCATCGCCCTGAGTACGGTGGATGCCAGTGGTATGCCTAACGCGCGGATGGTCCTGCTGAAAGAAATCGAGGACGACGCCTTTGTGTTTTACACCAACTATCAAAGTCACAAGGCGGGCGAACTGGATCATGCTGAAAAAGCGGCGTTTGTGATGCACTGGAAATCCCTGCACCGCCAAGTGCGCGTGCGTGGACATGTGAGCAAGGAAAACGGACCACAAGCGGATGCCTACTATGCCTCGCGCTCGCTCAAATCGCGTCTTGGGGCTTGGGCGTCTGACCAGAGCCAGCCGCTGGACGGGCGTGCAACGCTGATGGCAGAGGTGGCGAAAGTCACGGCGCAACACGGAACGAACCCATCCCGGCCACCATTCTGGGGCGGGTACCGAATTACACCCATAGAGATTGAATTTTGGGCCGATGGCGCCTTCCGGTTGCATGATCGGTTCCGCTGGAGTCGCCAAAAATCGGGCATGCCATGGAGCAAATCTCGGCTTTGCCCGTGAATTTCACGCGACGTGAATTGCAAACAACTGAAAATAAATAACTTTAACTTCTTGAAACTGGTGGGTGAAATAGAGCAAGTCTTGGGTGACGACACAAAAAACGCAGAAAGATGAGGCGTGTCAGAGTTTTTGGAACACACTGAATCCGTGTCAGGCACGGTAAAATGGTTTGATCCTGTCAAAGGGTTCGGCTTCATCGTGTCCGGTGAAGAGGGGCCTGACATCCTTCTGCACGTTAATGTTCTGCGCAATTTCGGCCAGTCGTCGGTTGCTGATGGCGCGGACGTTACAGTGCGCATTCAAAAGACGGATCGCGGTGTACAGGCGGTCGAAGTCTTGAACATCCAGCCACCCGTTCAGCTTGAAAGCGAACCTCTGGCTGATATCGCCGAGCTGGATCAGGATGCTGTTGCCAATGCACCGCTGGAACCCGGTCGGGTCAAATGGTTCGACAAAGGCAAGGGATTTGGCTTTGCCAACGTGTTCGGCGCACCTGAAGATGTCTTTTTGCATGTCGAAGTGCTGCGCCGGTCGGGTTTGTCCGATCTTGCGCCCGGTGAGGCACTGGCCTTGCGGGTGATTGACGGAAAACGCGGTCGTATGGCTGCCGAAGTGCAGGCATGGGAATCAGCGCTTACCAAAAGTTCGGATGACTGAGAGCGTTACCTGCGCACGTGCGTGGGTTTGGCGGTTGTTCACGGCCACTCTATTCATCATTTGCGCCGCCCCGAGCCTATGGGCGGCCTGTAGCGAAGAAACCGTATGGATTCGTGGAGAGTTCGGGCAGGCGCGCTTTACCGTTGAAATCGCAGATGATGCCGAAGAGCGCGCTACGGGTTTGATGAATCGCCCATCTATGCCCACCTCAGCCGGTATGCTGTTCATCTACGAGCGTCCCGGCACCTTGTCGTTCTGGATGCGCAACACGCTGATTGAGCTTGATATGCTGTTCGTCGACGCCACCGGTACCATCCAAAACATCCACCACCGTGCGATCCCGCTGGACGAAACGCCGATTTTCGGCGGGGATGAGTTGACCCATGTGCTGGAAATCAACGGCGGGCTGGCGCGGACTCTTGGGATCACGCCGGGTGATCAGCTGCGCCACCCCAGCTTTTCGCAAACTGATGCCGCTTGGCCGTGCTAAGGGGCTTTTCAATTCCGAAAAGCATGTCTAATAGGGGCGCACGGTCGGAGCGTGGCGCAGCCTGGTAGCGCACCTGTTTTGGGTACAGGGGGTCGGAGGTTCGAATCCTCTCGCTCCGACCAGTTTTCAAACATCGAAGGTAACAACCACCTCGGGCGAGTGCGCACTGTTTAGACGCACGCGCATCGGCTTGGATCTTTTAGAGGGTGTTGGCGGCAACACCGCCAGTTGCCACCAAAAGCTGATCCATCAGCTGATCAAGGCCACGTTGCTTGAAATAGATGCGACGCGGGTTGCCCGATTTTTGTATGACCTCGGCAAAATATGACAGCTCCACCACAAACGCATCGGCATCGGAGTCTGTTTCTTTCTGTACAACCAGCATAGGGGCTTCGAGTGCGCCGTCATATTGAACAAGCAAAAAGGCGGCCAAATCGGGTGGGGGTAAAATCCGGCACTGCACAACACTACCAGAAATCTCGCGCAACTCGTCCCCTGGTGAGTCGCAGGATGACCGGAACGCTACATCAAGTGGGGCCGGAGTTTGTTCGAAAATCGCACGGCGCACGGGCAGGTCTTGGTCTGAAGACGCAATCGTCTCTACATATTGTGGTGCACATCCGCACAGGGCGACCAACAAAACTGCTAAAATGGGTCGCATACCGTGCCTCGTCTTGGGAATATCTGACACAAACACATTTTCCGCAGCGCGGCAAAAGCTTTCTACTTTGACGGGTGTTAACTGTGGATAACTTAACGTGAAGCATCCACATTTGGGGCTAAGTCAGCCCGTTTCTTAATAAAATCTGCGATCCCCGCGTGGATGAAATTATGCGGTTTTCCTCGGACGTTAACCATTTGAATCAGGCGTCGTGCAGCCACGCGGCGCGAGGGCCAATCGTCAAGAAAAAAGATGTCAAAAAAGATTTAAAATTCCGTTGACCTTGAGGGGCGATATACGCCAGTTTGTGCGGGCCGGGTCTATCACCACAACATGTAGTGGCTAACACTACGAGAGGGCGACCAGGCACGAGGGACAGAATACAGCCAGTGAATTCGGGTGCTCGCAAGGGCCTTGATCAGTGGGCGGTCGTTGGGCTCGCGCAGTGCGCAGTAGCTTTGTCTTTCGTGTCGGCACACACACCGGGGCCCCCGCAACGTTGGGACAGCCTGACACTGACACAAGCTGAAGTAAGAGGCAGCGCGATGAAAATTGAAAGACAGTTCACCACCGCCGGACAGGACGCCTATGCAGACCTGAATTTCGTGACCACCGTGTCCGAGATCCGCAATCCTGATGGCACCATCGTTTTCCGCCTCGACGAAGTCGAAGTCCCGGCAAAATGGAGCCAGGTGGCCAGTGACGTCATCGCGCAGAAATACTTCCGCAAAGCCGGCGTGCCCAGCAAGCTGCAGAAAGTCAAAGAAGACGACGTTCCTGAATTCCTGTGGCGCTCCGAAGCGGCTCCCGGCGCAGAGATGGGCGGCGAGACATCCTCTAAGCAAGTGTTCGACCGTCTGGCCGGTGCGTGGGCCTATTGGGGTTGGAAGGGCGGTTACTTCACCACCGAAGAGGACGCCAAAGCCTATTTCGACGAAATGCGCCATATGCTGGCGACACAGCGCGCCGCGCCAAACAGCCCACAGTGGTTCAACACGGGCCTGCACTGGGCCTATGGCATCGATGGTCCGGCCCAAGGGCACCACTATGTCGACTACAAGACCGGCAAACTGACCAAATCCAAATCCTCTTACGAACACCCCCAGCCGCATGCCTGCTTCATCCAGTCCGTCAGCGACGATCTGGTCAACGACGGCGGCATCATGGACCTGTGGGTGCGCGAAGCACGCCTGTTCAAGTACGGCTCCGGCACCGGCACCAACTTCTCGTCCTTGCGCGGCGAGGGCGAAAAGCTGTCCGGTGGTGGCAAATCCTCGGGCCTCATGGGCTTTTTGAAAATCGGTGACCGCGCGGCAGGCGCGATCAAATCTGGCGGTACAACGCGCCGCGCCGCCAAAATGGTGATCGTCGACGCCGACCACCCCGATATCGAAGACTTCATCAACTGGAAGGTCATCGAAGAGCAAAAAGTGGCGTCCATCGTTGCTGGTTCCAAGATGCACGAGGAAAAGCTGAACGGTCTCTTTGCGGCGATCAAGGCCTGGGACGGCGCCGAAGAAGATGCTTATGATCCCAAGAAAAACAACGCGTTGAAAGACGCGGTGAAAGCGGCCAAGAAGGTTGCGATCCCCGAAACCTACGTCAAACGCGTGCTTGACTATGCGCGCCAAGGCCATACCAGTATCGAATTCCCGACATATGACACCGACTGGGACTCCGAGGCATACAACTCGGTGTCCGGCCAGAACTCCAACAACTCTATCCGCGTCACCAACGCGTTCCTGACAGCTGTCGAAAAAGACGCCGATTGGGAACTGATTAGCCGCGTGACAGGCAAAGTAGAGAAGACCATCAAAGCGCGCGACCTGTGGGCGCAAGTGGGCCACGCCGCGTGGGCCTGTGCCGATCCCGGCATCCAGTACCACGACACGGTCAACGACTGGCACACATGCCCCGAAGACGGTGCGATCCGTGGATCAAACCCATGTTCCGAGTACATGTTCCTCGACGACACGGCCTGTAACCTTGCCTCGATGAACCTGCTGACCTTCCTCAAGGACGGCGTGTTTCAGGTCGAAGACTACATTCATGCTTCACGCCTCTGGACCGTTACACTCGAAATCTCGGTGATGATGGCGCAGTTCCCCTCAAAGGAAATCGCGCAGCGCTCGTACGACTTCCGTACACTGGGTCTTGGCTATGCAAACATTGGCGGTCTGCTGATGAACATGGGCTATGGTTATGACAGTGACGAGGGCCGCGCGCTGTGCGGTGCCCTGACCGCGATCATGACAGGCGTTGCCTATGCAACATCCGCCGAGATGGCAGGCGAGTTGGGGCCATTCCCCGGCTACAAGAAAAACGCCGACCACATGCTGCGGGTGATGAAGAATCACCGCACCGCGGCCTATGGATCAACCGAAGGCTACGAAAAGCTGGCTGTGAAACCCGTCGCTCTGGACCATGCCAACTGCCCGGATGCGCGCCTGATCGATCTGGCGATGTCCACATGGGACGAGGCGCTGAAACTGGGCGAGCAACATGGTTACCGCAACGCGCAATCCACTGTGATCGCGCCTACGGGCACCATCGGTCTGGTCATGGACTGCGATACCACCGGGATCGAGCCTGACTTTGCGCTGGTGAAATTCAAGAAACTGGCCGGAGGCGGATACTTCAAGATTATCAACCGCTCGGTGCCAGCCGCCCTCGAAAACCTCGGCTACGGCTCGGCCCAGATCGAAGAGATCGTCAGCTATGCCGTCGGTCACGGTTCCATCGGCAACAGCCCGGCCATCAACCACACGTCCCTTGCGGGCCACGGGTTTGGCCCCAACGAACTCGCCAAGGTGGACGCCGCTCTGGAATCCGCGTTCGACATCCGCTTTGTCTTTAACCAGTGGACGTTGGGCGAAGAGTTCTGCACAGGTGTCCTCGGCATCCCGGCGGACAAGTTGAACGACCCGTCCTTTGACCTGCTGAAATCACTGGGTTTTGCGCGCAAAGACATCGAGGCCGCAAACAACCACGTGTGCGGGACGATGACGCTGGAAGGGGCGCCGCACCTCAAAGAAGAACACTACCATATCTTTGACTGCGCCAACCCCTGCGGCAAGATTGGCAAGCGTTTCCTGAGCGTTGACAGCCACATCACCATGATGGCTGCCGCACAGTCCTTCATCTCGGGTGCGATCTCCAAGACGATCAACATGCCCAACGATGCAACGATCGAAGACTGCCAGAAGGCCTATGAACTCAGCTGGTCGCTCGGGGTGAAAGCCAACGCGCTCTACCGTGATGGCTCCAAACTCAGCCAACCTCTCGCCGCTTCGCTGGTCGAGGATGACGACGAGGCAGCAGAGGTGCTGGAAAGCGGCACGCCGGTCGAAAAGGCCGCTGTGCTCGCCGAAAAGATCGTCGAAAAGGTTGTGGTCAAGGAGATCATCAAATCGCACCGCGAAAAGATGCCTCAGCGCCGCAAGGGGTACACCCAAAAGGCCATCGTTGGCGGCCACAAAGTGTACCTGCGCACCGGTGAGTACGAAGATGGCAACCTGGGCGAAATCTTCATCGACATGCATAAGGAAGGGGCGGGCTTCCGCGCCATGATGAACAACTTCGCCATCGCGGTGTCTGTTGGTCTGCAATACGGTGTGCCGCTCGAAGAGTTTGTCGATGCCTTTACCTTCACCAAGTTCGAGCCTGCGGGCATGGTGCAGGGCAATGACAGCATCAAGAACGCCACCTCGATCCTCGATTATGTGTTCCGGGAACTGGCGGTCAGCTACCTTGATCGCACCGATCTGGCGCATGTGAAACCCGAAGGTGCGACCTTTGATGACATCGGCGCAGGCGTGGAAGAAGGCGTGTCTAACGTCTCCGAACTTTCGGAAACTGCGGCCTCCAAGTCATTGGAAGTGCTGAAACAAATCAGCTCGTCGGGGTACCTGCGCAAGCGGATGCCACAGGATCTGGTGGTGCTTCAGGGTGGCATGGCCGGGACCGAGACACTGGACGCCGACGCGGCGCTGCAATCGCTGGTGCCCGAAGTGGCCGTGAGCGGAGGGGCTGCAATGGTGACAACCACGACGGCTGTGTCCTCGGGATCGGTCAGCATGGACGCACGCACCAAAGCCAAGATGCAGGGCTATGAAGGCGAAGCCTGCGGCGAATGCGGCAACTACACACTGGTGCGCAACGGCACCTGCATGAAGTGCAACACCTGCGGCGGAACGTCCGGGTGTAGCTAAGAAATTGAGAGTTGGAGGGAGGTGTTGGCGCACCTCCCTCCGGCTTCCCTGCCACGGTATGCACGCAGCGGGGTAAACCAATTCGACCCGTGATGGGTCGATAGAGAAAGGAGAGACACGGTCACAGTTGGGGATCAATAGCGTGCTCAAAGATACAGAGTTGTCCCAAGACTTACTCAGAGTTTTCTTAGGCAATCTGTGCATAAGGAGCCCTTAGCATGGCAACAAGACCAAAGATCAAAGTGACCAAGGAAGGTCCAACCGGACTCAACCAGAAGTTCAAAGTAAATGGAACGACCGGCGAGGTAAGCCGGCCTAAGCTGATAAAGGAAGTGAAGGCGGGGAAACACCCCAACTACCACATCCGGAACAATGGAAGAGTTGAATATGTCGCTTCGAACCCGAACGGGAAAAAGAACGACAATTTAGGTTGAAGAACACGCTCCCCGGAAATGGGGGGCGAGGGGGCCGGGCTGGCTTTGGGCAGGCCGGTCCCCGACGAGACGGGTGGGGCGGTACGTTACGTCCCCCCACCTTTTCCGGGGCGGATGCGTTCGCTCCAGACGACGTTCAGGCCGCAGGCAAAAAAGTACCGGGCGGTTAACATATTGAGCCTGGACGGCGAAACTAAAGGGGAGCGCTCGCGCTCCCCTCTTTTATTGGTGAACTCTGACGGCTGACAGCGGGTTTGGATTTGGCGCACTCGTCGTTAGGGGCGCAGACGGCGCGGGTACAGCGCAAATGTCGGGCTGCATATGTTGACCAATCGGGACCAGGTTTCCACTCACGGATGCATAACGGATCCGCCAAAATCACAGCGATTTTTCTGGCGTTTTGTTCATGTGCATGTGTGCGCGCGTCACCGTATCAGATCGCTGTGTCCAAGGTCGGGCACAGATTTCAAAGGAGAGACTCCCGACATGCTAAACAGACTTTTGGCGATCCTTACACTGAGTTTCGGTCTGGTGCTCGGTGCGCAGTCCGCGTCCGCTGGCAATCAGCTTTCGGTCGCGCTCAGCGGCTATGACACCGTATCCTATCACGACGGCACGCCGATGGCGGGTGAGGCGCGGATCAACCACTTCTGGAACGGGGCGATCTGGTATTTCACCAGCACTGAAAACCGCGACATGTTCGCCGCTGATCCGGCCAAATATGCGCCTGCCTATGACGGGTATTGCTCGTGGGCGGCAAGCCAGGGCTACAAGGCGCCCGGCGATCCCATGGTCTGGCAGGTGGTCGATGGCCAGCTTTATGTTCAGGTGCACCAGCGCGCGCAGGAACTGTGGTCTGAAGACGTTCCAACCCACATCACACAGGCGGATGAAAACTGGCCGCGTATTCACCCGTTCTGATAGCTTCAACGGGCGGATTGAAAGGGGCAGTCGTTACTGCCCCTTTCGTTATCGCTCAGGCATCCAAGGTCAGGCGCAACCGCGCCCGTGCGCGGGCCAGCCGTGACATGACCGTGCCCAAAGGCAATCCTGTCTGTTGTGCCAACGCCCGAGGCGAGGTTTCACCCGCCACAACCAGTTCTAGCAACTGCCGCTGCGGTTTGGGCAGGCCTGCGATCGCTGCGAGCGTGTCGGCACAGTCCAGTCGGATCAGGGCGTCGGGTTCCGTGATCCCATGGTCGTCCTCTAATTCGTCTGTCGCCTGTGCCCGCCATCCGCGACGCGCCCGATTGGACAGCGTGCGCATGGCATAGTTTGGCAAATCATCGATCCTGTGGCCTTCGCGCAGGCGCTGGCACAGGCTGAGCAATGTGTCCTGCACGAGATCCTCGGCCTCTGACGGGCTGCGCGCAAGGCGGCGGGCACGCCGGTTCAGGATCGGGATCAGGGGCACAAGACGGCGGGGGTTTGGGTGTTTTGGTTCCATCATGACCCAAAGGTGGGGGTCTAACCTGGAGTTGAACAGCCCGGGGATTCTGGCCGATCTGCACCTGACCCCCTTTTTGGGCAAGGCCTCGCCCATCGCCGCTATCCCAATCGGCAGGGCCTCGCGCGGGGCGCATTCCTACCGCGCTGTGCGGGATGCTGGGGCCGCATGACGGCTCTTACTTCATGAGGGCGCCACTCACGGACCCCTCATGAAGCAAACTGAACGGGAGTTAATCACGATGAAATATGCAGTCCTTACCGCCCTTGCGGCTCTGGCGTTTCCAGCACTGGCCATGGGCCAGAGTGCGGCTGATCTGGACGTGAACGGCGACGGTGTTCTGACCATCGACGAGGTGCAGGCCAGCATGCCCGAGGTCACATCGGACATGTTCACAACCATGGACCTCAATGCGGATGGCGCGCTGGATGCAGAAGAGATCACAGCCGCACAAGAAGCCGGGTTGATGCCGGCAACCGACGGCTAGGTCGCCTACAGCTCTGTGCGTCTCCGGTGGCAATAACGCGCGGACGATCAGAGCAGTGGGGGCGTGAGGCCCGGTCTCCCCCCAGGGGCCGGGCCTCACTGCGTTTTGAGAAGGGTGTTCAGTCGGCCCAAGCCGGGAAGTGGATGTTGAAGCGCTCGCGCACGGCGGCTTCGACGTCCGGGGGCAGGGCGGCGGCGGTTTTCATCGCCAGAATCTCTTCCTTGCGCGCTGTGGCCTGCGCAATGAGGTCCGGTTTGCCCAGTTCCAGCCACTCCTTGGGCGAGGTGCGACTGCCAAAGGTGGGATAGACGCAGTTGGTCTGCATGCCCGACAGAGTCTGATCCGTGCCCAGATAATGGCCGGGCCCGTTCATGCACACATCTGCAATCTGCTCCAGCGCCAGCGTTTCATCATTCACTTCGATCCCTCGCACACAGCGCAGGGTTTGTCCGATGATGTCTTCGCCCAAAATCAGCGACTCAAGGCAAAACCCAAGCAGGGACGCATGCATGCCCGCCGCCTCATAGACCATGTTCACGCCGGACAGGCCTGCAGACAGGTTTGAACACATCTGTTCCCAACCGGCCTGCATGTCCGGCAGCTTGCTATCGGACGCGCCCCCGGCGGAGCCTCCGGGAATGTCGTAAAACCGATGCATCTGGCCACAGCCCGCGCTCAGCAACGCCTGTTCACCTGATCCGATCGACATCGCCCCTGTGCGCAGGTCAAGGCCAAAGGGCCATGTGCCAAAGATCGCTGGTGCCCCCGGTTTGACCGCGTTCACATACACAAGACCTGCAAGGCATTCCGCCGTGGCCTGCATGATGGCACCGGCGATGGTGGATGGGGCAGTCGCGCCTGACATGCCAGCTGACAACAGAAGGACAGGCATGCCCGCTTCGATACAGGCCTCCATCACTTCGCAGCTTTCGGGCGCGAATTTCATCGGCGGGACGACAAAACAGTTGGAATTGGACACGAAGGGGCGCGCCCGCCAGGCGTCTTCGCCGCCTGCAATCATGTGCAGCATTTCGATCGCGGGGCCGACGCAGGTGGTGTCGGTAAAGCTGGTGCCGACATGTTTGGTGGTGCCCGACACACAGGCAAAGACCGAATTATACTCCATTTCGATCGTGTCGGGGATATCGCGACAGATCATGGGGCGCTGAAGGAAGTGGATATTGTCGAGCTGGTTGGCAATGCGGGCCGCATCGTGCAGGTCCTGCACCGTGCTTTCGCGGTAATTGCGCCCATCCACTTCGACAAGGTTTACGGCCGCGCCTGCGGTGCCGTAGTGCACACGTGATCCCGACAGGTCGAGGTCGTATTGCGGGTCGCGTGCATGCAGCGTCATGGTGCGGTTGGCCCGGGCAATCGTGTCTTCGACCAGCGCGCGGGGGAAACGGATGCGCCCGTCCTCGCCCTGGATCGCGCCCGCATCAGTGAGGTATTTCACGCCACTCGGGGGGGCATCGGCGAGCCCGATTTGCTCCAACGCGTCGAGCGCGCCTTGGTGTATGCGTTCGACCTGTTCGGGGGTCAGGGGGTTGTATGTGCCGCCTTCAAGGCCTGGGCGGATGGGGCGCAGATGGTCTGCCAGCGGGGCTGCGCGCGCGGCGCGACGCGCGGCGCGTCCACCTGATCTGGATTTTGTCGAGAGGTCATTCATGAGGGTATTGTCCGGGTCTGATTGCTTGAACGGAGTGGGGTACTGCGTCTAAGCGTTCGGTCGGCCCCGTGCCGCGCGTCCACGTTCCGCTCCAATGGTGCGGGTGATCAGCGCGATCTTGCTTCGGCTTGCCTGCACACTCAGCCTCCCTGACTTGGTGCGGGTTGCGGAAAACTTCCGATGTCACCAGAGTGCTGCGCCGTTTTCTGCCTGTCTGTCCTGTTTGCGACCTCGTCTGGGCGAGGGATTGCGCATGGTTTTTGTGTTTGAGGGCAAGCCTTTGCTCAGATTGTGCGGTGCACGGTTTCGTGTCTGGATTTGGTTCAGGGGCTTGCCCACGTGATGGAACAGCGGCGCGCGTGCGTGCCGCGATCACTCACAATTGGAGCAGACAATGAAACATCAGATTTTAGCCGCGTCGCTGACCGCCAGCCTTGCCAGCCTCACATCCCTTCCTGCCTTTGCGGGTGCCTTGGACGCTCCGGCGCCTGATCCGGCACCGCCAGCGGCACCTGCGCCGGTCGCTGTCGCGCCACAGGGCGGGGATTGGACCCGTGGTTATGCAGGTGTGCAACTGGGCTACGGCGATGTTGACGGCACCGGGGACGCGGATGGGGATGACTACCTTTACGGTGTGCACATCGGCTATGACTACGACTTTGGCACTTTTGTGCTGGGCGGTGAGCTGGATTACGATGGGGCGGACATCGACCTGAACGGTGCCGCAACCGTGGACAGTGTCGCACGGCTCAAACTGCGCGCGGGCTATGACTTTGGTCGGACGCTTGGCTATGTGACCGCAGGTGTGGCCGAGGTCGACACGTCACTCGGCTCCGAAAGCGGCGAGTTTTATGGCATTGGCGTGGCCTACCAGATCAACGAGCGCTACACCGTCGGAGCCGAACTGCTCGAACACAACTTCGACGACATTTCCGGGACGGGTGTGGATGCGGATGCAACCACGTTCACGGTCCGTGGCTCAATCCGGTTCTAGAGTGCAAATGGGTAGGGCGGAGGACACCTCCGCCTTACTACCACCGGCCTGAGGCCCCTCCACCGCCGGAACGTCCACCGCCAAAGCCGCCCGATGAGCTCGAAGAGCGGCGAATTCGGGATATCCTGTAGGTCGTGACGTTCCTGTAGTCGCAGGCCACGCACCAGACCGTGCGCTCGCCCTGTCCCGGTATGTTTGTCGTCGCCATCATCACAGTGACGCGCCGTGACCGCAGCGTCCCTTTCCGCCCGCAACTCGGGCAGGTGCAAAAACGCGTAAATATGCCGCCAATCACATTGCGCAGTGCGACGAGCAGAATGACCCCACCAAAGATCGGCACCGAATACCACGGCAAACTGGTGTCTTCGGGCACTTCCAGAGCCGGGGCGCCTGTGTTGAATGGCAACGCGATGCGTTCGATGACCGCCGCAACGCCTGCCTCGATCCCGCCCTGATAGTCCTCATTGCGGAAATGGGGCAGGAATTCACGATCTACGATGATCTGCGCCGCATAATCCCAGTCCCGCGCATATCCCGCGCCCAATTCGATCCGCATGGCGCGGTCTTGTGGCAGCACCAGCACCATGATTCCGTCGTTACGTGCCGCATTCCCGATGCCCCATCTGTTGAACAGGCGCGTTGCAAAGTCCTCGAGGGTCAGGAGCGGGGCGTAGTCATCTTGAGTGGGCAGCGTGACCACCGTCATCTCGATGCCCGTGTTCTGGCGCAGAGTGACAAGGCGGTCGCGCAGCCTGTCCCGCACCTCCTCATCCACCAGCAGATTGGCAAAGTCGTTGATGTCTGTGCTGACATAGTCGGGATAGGTCTCTGCTGTGGCCAGCAATGGCCACAGGCACAGGCTCAAAAGGCAAAGGGCGCGCCGCAACATCGGATCCGCTTTCGTTAGGCGTGACCACCCTAGCGCAAGGACGTGCGCCTGTCAGGCTGCGTGTGCCTCGGCAAAGCGACACAAAGTGGTCAGGGCAGCCTCAAACGCGCTGTCCTCGACCGTCATTGCGACGCGGAGATGGCCCGCGGCGGCAGTGCCAAAGCTTTCGCCCGGCATCACGGCGATATGCTCGGCCTCAAGCAGGGCATCGGCGAAATCATCTCCCGACATCCCAGTCGCGCGGATATCGAGCATCAGATACATCGCTCCTTGCGCCGGGATCAGACCCACCGTGTTTTGGTCCGCCAACACCCTTTGCGCGATGGCGCGGCGGCGCTGGAACGGCGCGCCGACTTCGGCTTCAAACGCATCACCCTGGGACAGCGCAAACACGCTGGCATCCTGAATGTAGCCCGGCACGCCATAGGTCGTATGGGTGGAAAAGTTGATCAGCCCGGCAATCGCGTCCTCTGGCCCGATCAGCCAGCCACAGCGGGACCCCGTCATCGCATGGCTCTTGGACATGGAGCCCACCACGAGCGTGCGCTCGGCCATGCCGGACAGGGCGCGTGGGCTGAGATGCGCGCCTTCCCAAACTTGCCCGTCATAAACCTCGTCCGAAATCAGCCACAGATCGTGGCGTTGACACACATCGGCAATGCCCTCCAGCGTGGCGCGGGAATAGACGGTGCCCGTCGGGTTGTTGGGTGTGTTGATCAAAAGCGACTTGGCCCCGGCAGCACCCGCTTCGATATCTTGCGCACGCGGTTGAAACGCGTCCTCGGCCCGCGTCTTGATGCTGCGCGGGATCGCCGACACGCCACGCAGCGTGCCGGGGTATGTGGCATAGTAGGGATCGATGAACAGCGCCACATCGCCCGGATCACATGCCGCGGCGTGGGCGGCAAAAAGGGCGGCCTGACCGCCCGGGGTTATCAGGACATTGTCGCGCCTTGTGGGCACGCCTGTGCGCTCGGTTGCACGCCTGGCAACGATGTCGCGCAGTGCATCCGTGCCCGGCACCATGGCATAGCCTGTATGCCCCCCCATGGCGCTGCGGTGCATATCCTGCAGAATCGGCGCGGCAGTGCGGATGTCATGTTCGCCAATGGTCAGCTCGGTCACACTGACGCCATCCGCAATCATGCGCCGCGCCTTCAGGAACAGATCCCACCCGTCAGACCCACCCCCGGTCAGCGTCGCGATACGTTTTGAAAGAGCCATGATGCCGTTCCCTGATTGCCTTGGCGCAGGGGCGCAGAGGGGCAGGGGGATGTCAATGGACAGCAGGTGGCTCTGTTACCGTCCCGCCGACTCCGCAGTGATACTTGATGCCAAACGAAGCTGTCAGTCGGGCTTTGGCCCTGGCGCCAGAGTGGCCTGAAGCTTTTTGGGCAAGCCCGCGCGCACAATGGCGTAAGAGCTGTGGATGCGATCCCGAAATTCGTCTGCGTTCTGACCTTTAAATGGAACCCGTACCCAAGAGCGGTGGAAATACTTGGCTTTTTGGGCCGCCCCGATCTCGATCAGGAATTGGGCGCTATGCACATCCGCGCATTTGACCGACACGCCGTCATTCGCCATGCCAATGCAGGCAAACATCTTGTCCCCCACTTTCCACGCATCAAGCCCGCCTTCATGGTGGCTGGCCCAATGGGCACCGGGCAGGGCGGCGCAGATCTGATCGACGACTTCTCGGCTCATGAGCGCACTTTGCCGGTCGGGTGCGCATCAGACAAGGGTTGACCGGCGGGCGCGCCTTGGGCTAGCGATAGGGTATGACCCGGACCGCTTGCATCATTTGCTGCATTATCTGCTGATTTCCTCAGCGGGCCGGTTCTTTGTTTCCATGACAGATCAGAATTGCTAGGCCCGCGCCAACCTGTCTGCGCGAGTACGCCTTATGACCATCACCCTCTACAACACCGCCACACGCCGCAAAGAGGCGTTTGAGCCGCTCGATCCAAAGAACGTGCGCATGTATGTCTGCGGGCCCACGGTTTATGACCGCGCGCATTTGGGCAACGCGCGCCCCGTTCTGGTGTTTGACGTGCTTTATCGGTTGCTGCGCCACACCTATGGGGCCGATCACGTCACCTATGTGCGCAACTTCACGGATGTGGATGACAAGATCAACGCCACCGCCCTTGCGCGCAAAGAAGCAGGGGCGCCCGGTACGATCGAAGAATTGGTGCGCGAACGTTCAGACGAGACCATCGGCTGGTATCACGCCGACATGGACGCGCTTGGCACATTGCGCCCGACTGCCGAGCCGCGTGCGACGGAATACATCGACCAGATGGTGGCGATGATATCCCAACTGATCGCTGATGGCTTTGCCTATGAAAACGACGGTCACGTGCTGTTCCGCGTGCGCAAATATGCAGAGTACGGCGCCCTATCGGGCCGGTCGGTCGATGACATGATCGCAGGTGCACGGGTCGAGGTGGCACCCTACAAAGAAGACCCGATGGATTTTGTGCTGTGGAAGCCCTCCACCGATGATCTGCCCGGCTGGGACTCCCCATGGGGCCGTGGTCGCCCGGGTTGGCACATCGAGTGTTCCGCCATGGCGTATGATCTCTTGGGCGCTGAATTCGACATTCACGGGGGCGGCAACGATTTGCAGTTTCCCCACCACGAAAACGAGATCGCCCAGTCCCGCTGCGCCGGGCACGGCTTTGCCAAAGTCTGGATGCACAACGAGATGTTGCAGGTGGAAGGCAAGAAGATGTCCAAGGCTTTGGGCAACTGCTTTACCGTGCGGGATTTGCTGGAGAAGGGCGTGCCTGGAGAGGGGATCCGGTTCGTGATGCTGAGCACGCATTATCGCAAGCCGATGGATTGGACGGAGAAGAAGCGGGCGGATGCGCAGAAGACTTTAACAAATTGGTTTGAATTGACCAAAGACTGCGAGCCGACGGAAGTCGACCCCGAGGTTTTGGATGCTCTGGCGGACGATCTAAATACCCCTCTGGCAATTGCACGATTACACCACCTGCGTAACTCAGTCGCTCATGGGACCTGCGAAGCTGGCGTATTGTTGGCGTCAATCAAATCACTGGGTTTGTTTGACTTCCAACGGACGGTTGGAAGTATGGCATGGGGAGAACGGCCACAGGCAGTTCATCAAGCGGCAATGAATGCGGCTCGCCGTTGGATGGCTTTTCGTGACCAAAAAAACTTTGCTGCCGCAGACAAGATAAAGGCTGCTGCTGCTGCTCTTGGCGTAGAGTTTCGCGTTCTAAATGAAAACGGTAGGCAAAGCGGCCAAGCCAAGATTAACGGGCATCCGTCCGTGGAAGAATTAGAGGCCCTCCTATGACCCGCTCCGGCCAAAGGCCAGTCCCCGACCGCGGGTGTAGCCCCCGCCCGGGGGGGCGGTCGGGGGCTGGCCGTGACGCATGCGCCACGGCCATTGCAAGGGGTCCACGTCATGCTCCAAGTGTGAGAGCGACATTAGACTACCCCTGTAACCCTTTGAATTCCAATACAGGCACGCCCTCATGACCCGCGAACGCCTCTCCCTCTTCGACACGACCCTGCGCGACGGCCAGCAGACCCAAGGTGTTCAATTCTCCGCATCGGACAAGCACCAGATTGCGACGGCTCTCGACACTCTAGGGATCGACTATATCGAAGGTGGCTGGCCCGGGGCGAACCCGACCGACAGCGCCTTTTTTGACAACGCGCCAAAAACCCGCGCCACTTTTACCGCATTCGGCATGACCAAACGGGCTGGGATGAGTGCGGAGAATGACGACGTGCTAGCCGCCGTCCTGAACGCAAACACCCCCGCCGTTTGTCTTGTAGGCAAGACCCATGAGTTCCACGTCAAAACAGCCCTTGGGATCAGCCTCGAAGAGAACACCGCCAACATCGCTGCCAGCTTTTCCCACATCAAAGCCCAAGGGCGCGAGGCGATCTTTGATGCGGAACACTTCTTTGACGGGTTCAAGTCGAACCCCGACTATGCGCTGCAGGCGATCCATGCCGCCTATGACGCAGGCGCGCGCTGGATTGCGCTGTGCGACACCAATGGCGGCACGCTGCCCGGCGATATCGGGCGGATCACAAAGGCGGTGATCGACAGCGGGATCCCCGGAAGCCACCTTGGCATTCACACCCACAATGACACCGAACAGGCCGTGGCCGGGTCACTGGCGGCGGTGGATGCAGGTGCGCGCCAAATCCAAGGAACGCTCAATGGGTTGGGCGAACGGTGCGGCAATGCCAACCTGACCGCGCTGATCCCGATCCTGCTGCTAAAAGAACCCTATGCGTCCCGGTTCGAGACGGGCGTGAGCCTTGAGGCGCTTGCAGGTCTGACCCGCACCAGCCGTATGCTGGATGACATATTGAACCGGGTCTCGCAGAAACAAGCGGCCTTTGTGGGCGCGTCGGCCTTTGCCCACAAGGCAGGGCTGCACGCCTCGGCCATTCTGAAGGATCCAACGACGTACGAGCATATTGACCCAAGTGCTGTCGGTAATGAACGCATCATCCCGATGTCCAATCAGGCCGGGCAATCCAACCTGCGCAAACGCCTGACCGAAATGGGGATGGAAGTCGCCCCCAAAGACCCCGCGCTGGCCCGTATTCTGGACCAGATCAAGGTGCGCGAGGGGCAGGGGTATACGTATGATGTGGCGCAAGCCTCGTTCGAGTTGCTGGCGCGCAATGAGCTTGGCGTGTTGCCCGAGTTCTTTGAAGTCAAACGCTACCGCGTGACGATCGAGCGGCGCAAGAACAAGCGCAATCAGATGGTGTCCCTGTCTGAAGCGGTTGTCGTGGTGAAGGTGGACGGGAAAAAGATGCTGTCGGTGTCTGAATCCATGGACGAACACGGTACGGATCGCGGCCCCGTCAATGCGCTCTCCAAGGCGCTGGCCAAGGACCTGGGCCGTTTTCAGGCCAACGTCGAAGACATCCGTCTGGTCGATTTCAAGGTGCGCATTACCCAAGGCGGGACGGAGGCTGTGACCCGCGTTATCATCGACAGCGAGGACGGGCAGGGGCGGCGCTGGTCGACCGTTGGGGTGTCGGCCAACCTTGTGGATGCAAGCTTTGAAGCCTTGCTGGATGCGATCCGGTGGAAGCTGGTACGGGACGGTGTGACATGACCCCCGAACAGATCGATGCGTTTTTGACACTTCACCGCGATTTGCATCGCGAGGGGCCGGGTGAGCCCGGCGATGTGCATTGGGCGCTGGAGCAGCTGGGCCTTTCGGGGCCGCTTGACGTGCTTGATGCCGCTTGTGGGCCAGGCGCGGACACATTGACGCTGGCCGAGGCCCTGCCAGAGGCGCGTATCACAGGTGTCGAAAAGACAGCGCATTTTGCGACAGAGGCCAGCGCGCGTATCGCGGCCTATGCCCCACGTGTTCAGGCCGTCGAAGGCGATATGAGTGCCCCTGAGGGCACCTTTGATCTGATCTGGTGCGCGGGGGCCTTGTACTTTCTGGGCGTGACAGAAGGGTTGCAAGGCTGGCGCACTGTGCTGAACCCCGGTGGTGCAGTGGTGTTTTCGGAACCCGTTCTGCTCAGCACGCCGCCTAGTGACGGTGCGCGTGCGTTTTGGGAAGAGTATCCGCAAATCACCGACCTTGACGGCATCACCGCGCGCGTCACTGCGGCGGGGTATGCCGTTCAGGATCACCGCATGATAGTCGGCAAACCGTGGGCGGATTACTACGGGCCCCTTCAAGCCCGGATCGACATGTTGCGCGCGCAAGACCCGGATGCTGCGTTGATCGCGGCACTGGACGAACACCAGCGCGAGATTGATACGTGGCGCGCGGCTCAGGATCAGATCGCCTACGCGCTGCTGATCGTCAAACCTGCATGAGCCTGCCCGAGGCGATCATTCCCTGCGCTCAAATCGTGGAAAAGGGCGACCCTCTGCGCTTTCGCACGGTGATGGCGGCACCAGTGGAGGCGCGTGCCGTTCTGTTTCCGCTTTACGCGTTAAATGTCGAAGTGTCGCGCGCGCCGTGGGTGACTCAAGAGGCGATGATTGCCGAAATGCGCCTGCAATGGTGGCGCGATGCGCTCGAAGAGATCGCTGAAGGTAAGCCGGTTCGCAAGCATGAAGTGACCACGCCACTGGCCGACGTCCTATCGCCCGCGCAGGCCAAACGGCTGGATGAAAGCGTGGCGGCGCGGCGCTGGGATATCTACAAGGATGCGTTCGAAGATCAGGCGCATATGGACGCGTATATCGATCAAACGGCAGGGCACTTGATGTGGACGGCCTGCGAACTTTTGGGAGCGCCCTCCGAGGCGGAACCAGCGGTGCGCGATCTTGCCTTTGTCGCCGGAACGGCTGCCTTTTTGCGCGCTGTGCCCGAATTGGCCGAGGCGAACCGCATTCCCTTGCTGGATGGCACGGGCAAAGGCCTTCAGGAGCTGGCCTTGCGGGCTTTTGACAAAGGGCGACGCCCGAAACTTGGCAAACACGCACGGCCCGGTCTGTGGCCTGCCATTGGCGCATTGTGCACGCTGGATCAGGTTATCCGGGATACCTCGGCGGTGGCCGAGGCGCGCCTTGATCCCGGTGTGACGCCGTTCCGTCTGGCGCGCACGGCCCTGCTGGGCCGGCTGGTCCTTTAGGCTGTCGCCATCCGGTTGCGCATCACAAGCCAGATCAGTGACCCACCCGCCAGCACCAGAAATGGCACCATTGCGATGTTGACGGCGGCCCAGCCTTCTACCGGATCACCACCGATGCAGTTCATCAACCCGCCCGACGCAAGCGAGGCCAACGTCACGCCGCCAAACACGATCAGGTCGTTCATACCCTGCATGCGCCCGCGTTCCTGAGGGGTATGTGCGCCTGCCAGCATGGTCGTTGCGCCAATGAATCCAAAGTTCCACCCCACTCCCAACAAGAAGAGCGCGCCGTAAAAGTTCATCAGGTCAACGCCTTGCAGCGCAACCAAACCGGCGACGCCAAGGATGGCAAGGCCAAGGCCCATGATCCGTTCCACGCCAAAGCGACCAATCAAATGCCCGGTAAAGAAGGATGGGGCAAACATCGCCAGCACATGGACTGTGACCACATTGGCTGCGTCCGGTTCACCAAACCCGCAGCCGACAACGGCCAGCGGCGTCGATGTCATCACAAGGTTCATCAGCGCATAGGACACCGCCGCGCAGATCACCGCGACAGCGATGCGCGGGCTAGCCAGCAACTCGCGTCGACTGCGCCCAGGGCCATCTGTTGCGGATGGGGCCGGGGGTTTGGGGATGTCGAGGAACAGGAACAGCGCCATACCCATCACGTTGAACGCTATCGCCCACCAGTAAATTGGAATGTAGCGCGCAACGGTCGCATCCGCCGTATTGGCGGTGACATAGGCCACCACCTGCGGCCCGATGATGGCCGATAGCAAACCGCCTGCCATCACGTAAGAGATCGCCTTTGGACGGAACGCTTCGGATGCGGTATCGGCTGCGGCAAAGCGGTAAAAACCCTGCGCCGACATATAGATACCGGTCATGTAGCTGCCCACAAGGAACAGCCAGAAACTGCTGATTGACAGCGCATAGGCCCCGATGGCCGCCCCGATCAACCCGCCAACGGCGCCAAGGATAAACCCGGTCTTTCGCCCAAACCGTTGCATGACATTCGAAAGCCAGGGCGCCGTAGTCATGGACCCGAACACGATCAGCGAAATGGGCAGGGTCGCAAGACATGCGAAAGGTGTGATCTGCTGCCCGGCAAGACCTGCTACCACAAACATCATCGTGATCTGGCTGCCCAGAAAAGCCTGGGCGGCAACCAGAACGACCACATTGCGCTTGGCGCGGGTGTCATCAACTTGGGTCATTGGCTCTGGTTATCCCGCGTCGCAGAGGGCCACAAGGACCGCTTTGCCGCATAGATGCACACCCGGTTGTGCCGCGTGGTTTTGCGGGTAGGGTGCGGGCATGAACTCCGGCTCTCTCATCCTTGTTCTTGCAGGCGCGCGCGAAACCGAAGAGGCCGTTCGGGCGCTTGACGGGCACGGGTGCTGCGTCTTGTGGGCGGAAGAAAGCACGCCCGTGCCGGGCGGAGCGGAGGTGGTGACTGTTCCGCCGCAGGATGTGAGCGCAGTTCTGGACGTCACACACGCTTTTGATACGGTCACACGTGCCCGGTGGGCCATGCCAGGGACACCCTACGCCCGCGTGGCGCGCACCCTTTGGCACCCGGAACCGGGCGATCAATGGACAAGCGTCGATACGGTCAAGCAGTCTGTCGCGGCCTTGCCGCCCGGCGCCCGTGTGTTTGCCGCCACCGGGCAGGACAGCGCGCGTGATCTGGCAGCACATGACGGCCCTGTCTATTTGCGCCAGTTGAGCGCGCATGATTTCCCGGCGCCTGCGAATTGCACCTATATCTTTGGAGCGGGACCGTTTGATGTGGAGGGCGAAGTCGCCTTGTTGCGCGAACTGGCCATCGATGTGGTGCTGGCGCGCAATCTGGGAGGGCCCGACAGTTATCCCAAAATAGCCGCGGCGCGTGCACTTGGCTTGCCCGTCGTTCTGGTGCGCCCGCCACTGTTGCCGGATGGGCCTGTACTATTGTCATCCCAAGACGTTCGGACATGGGCGGAGCGGTTGTGAGAATTATCGAGACAGATGCAGACGTGGCCGAGGGTGCCGCATGGCTCGGCGAACAGCATCCCGCTTTGGCGCGTGCGATTGAGGTCGCAGGTCCGCTGCCATTGCGCCGCCGCCCGGACGGGTTTGCCGCACTTTTAAACGCGATCATCGGCCAGCAGGTCAGCACGGCTTCGGCAAATGCCATTTGGCTTCGGCTGCAACAGGACGGGCTCACGCACCCGAAAGGCGGGATCACCGCCGGGGAAGTCGGCCTGCGCGCCGCCGGGCTCAGCCGTCAGAAAATCGCATATGCGCTTGCCTTGGCAGAGGCGAATATCGACTATGAAGGACTACGTGAGGTGCCGGACGCCGACGTCATCAAGACACTGACGGCCGTCAAAGGTATCGGCGTCTGGACGGCGGAAATCTATGCGATGTTTGCGCTCGGGCGGGCGGATGTCTTTGCCCCCGGCGATCTGGCGCTGCAAGAGGCGGCGCGGGTGATCTTTGATCTGCCTGCGCGTCCCAAAGACAAGGAATTGCGTGCCATGGCCGAAGAGTGGAGCCCCTGGAGGGCGGTCGCCGCGCGGTTGTTCTTTACCTATTACCGGGTGATCAAAGGGCGTGAAGGCGTGACATAAAAGCGTCATCGGCGCTGCCATTCAGGCAAGCCCAACCCCGTCACAAATGCTGATTTGGCCTGCGCACAGGGGCGAACCCGGCCTTTTCTGCCCTCAAAGCCCAAGAATCCGGTTCCATCGGGCCCCGTGTTTTGGCATGTCGGTCAGACTGACAGGTCGGGCGGGGGACATCGAGACATGACACGAATTCTGAAATCAGAGCGCCGTGCGCCGCATTCGGGCGAGTTGCGCTCGATCGTGGTGTTCTTGCACGGATATGGTGCGAATGCCGCCGATCTGATGGGCCTTGCCGATCCTTTGGCCGAACATTTGCCCGACACGCTGTTTGTCGCCCCCAATGCACCAGAGGAAATCCCGGGGTATCCGGGGGGCTATCAGTGGTTCCCGATCCCATGGATCGACGGGTCAAGCGAAGAAGAGGCCGAGCGGGGGCTGATCGCCGCCAGCGCGGACCTGAATGCTTTTCTTGATGCCTTGATGGTGGATGAAGACGTGATGCCGGAGCAGGTCGTGCTGTTCGGCTTTTCTCAAGGCACGATGATGGCGCTGCACGTCGCACCCCGTCGCGAGGACGAAGTCGCTGGAATCGTGGCGTTTTCGGGTCGTCTGCTAAACCCGGAAAGTCTGTCGGATGAAGTGATCAGCCGTCCTCCCATCCTGTTGGTACACGGCGATCAGGATGATGTGGTGCCGCCCCAATCCCTGCCGCAAGCCGCCGAAGCGTTGCAAGAAGCAGGGTGGAAAGACGTGTATGCGAACGTAATGGAAGGTACGGCACACGGGATCGCTCAGGATGGTCTGAGCGTCGCACTGGCCTTTATGCGGGACAAGCTGGGACTGTAAGTCCATGCGGATGCTGTTGGGGATTGGCGGGTCTCTGTGTGCGGTGTTGGTCGTGGCCTTTGCATGGAGCTTTTGGCCTGATCCGCGCTCATCGGATGCGCCTGCGCGGCTGCAACCGCTGGAAGAAACCCTGGGCCGTCCCTTCGTTCTTTATGTCGATGGCAACGTGTCGCCGGAGTTTCGCACGGCGCTTTCGGACCTTGATGCAAAGATCGGCGGGATTGCCGGTCAGGCCGAGATGCGCACGCTTGCTGACCTCGACGTCTATGTGATGGTGCGCGACAGTTGGGATGTCTTTCGCAGCGTCACAGCGCATGACCTTGCCGAACTGATCCGCCAGACTGCGGACCGACAGGGCGCCAACACAAATATGGCGTGGTTCAAGGCGATGATCACGCCCGATGACGGTGCGGCCCGCGACCTTCTGGTGATCCTTGCGACGCGCAGTGGTCTGGCTCAGGTCAGCGATTTCTGTTTTGCTGTTTCGACGTATGAAATTGCCCGCTTTGCCAGCAATGGTGCAGCTTTCACGAACGCCACCGACGGTGCGGGCACCCAGTGGAGACAGTGCCATGCCAAGGGCTGGGGTTCGGTCACGGAAATGATGGCGCGTGTCAACGGGTGAAGCGTTGGACGTCTAGCAGATCGCCTCAAACCCGACCGGACGGCGTGGTGCAACCACAACATCCTGATGGGCGGGGGATGCGATCTGAGCACGCATCCATGCGGCATAGATGATAAACCCGATGCTTGGTTGGACTTTCATCAATCTGGCGGCGGTGCGTCCGGAAATCGTACGCGCGCCAAACAGACCAGCAACAAGCATCACCCCTTTGAAAGTGGACGCGCGAAACGGCACATTGCGCGCGTCCTCGGCTTTCACATCAAAGGCGAGCGTTCCACTGCGCAAATCATCTGCAAGGCGTTCGATATGCGCCCAGCGGCGGTTCAGATCGGTCTGCGCGCCCAAGGCCACCTTTGCATGCTCGATCGCCTCGAAAGGGTCAGAGCATTGGGCGTGATAGACCGGTGCATCGCCTTCGGGGGCGACATACCACAGCAGGTCGCCAGTGGTCGTAATCGCGCGAAACGCTGTCATGCCGCCGCATTCAGAATGGATCGCGTGGCCCGGATCATACCAAAGGGTCACCCATGTGCGATCTACATAAGTAAAGGCGCTGGCATCCGCGATCACCTCTTTTTCGCCTGCCGTCAGAGTTTTGCGCTCGCCCATCAGCTTCTGAAAAAGCGCGCCGGGGCGCTGAAGGGCAGGGGCGGGGGCAAACGTTTGTTCGGCGGACATGGGCAGGCTCCAGAGCTGGAAACGAACGGTTTCAATTCAGCGGGCCAAATCGGCCCTTTGGGTTTTTCGAATATGATCAATAGTTGGGGGATAACCGGGTCATCGTCGAGTGATGTATTCCTTACCTTTGGGCATTAACATGAGCCAAGCTGCCGCAGGGGCAACCTGTGGATAACCGTCACAAGACGGTCATAAATTCATCCTATATCGACTGCGACATCCTGTGGTCATCTGAGGTCTTGCAGAACGATTTCCACAAGATATAGTCAAACGAAATGCTGGGGCGGTTTCCCCGACCCGGTGCGCTCAAGCGGCCAAAGCGAGGACGGGTGCAGTAATCATGGACGGTGACTTCAGGACTGAATTCGTACGCAGCCCGTCTGCGTTGAAACATCATCCCGCGCTGGTGCTGAATGCGGATTATCGACCGCTCAGTTACTACCCTTTGTCGCTGTGGCCATGGCAGGAGGCGGTCAAGGCGGCGTGGCTCGACAGGGTCGACATTGTGGCCGAGTACGAAGAAGTGGTCCGCAGTCCGAGTACCGAGATCAGGATACCGTCGGTCGTTGTCCTCAAAGACTATGTCAAACCTCAAAAGCGCGTGGCCTTCACGCGCTTTAATTTATTTCTGAGGGACGAATTTCGGTGTCAGTACTGTGGGGCCAAGGGCGATCTGACCTTTGACCACGTGGTGCCGCGTGCCAGTGGGGGGGTCACAAGCTGGCAAAACGTCGTGGCCGCCTGTTCCCCGTGTAACCTTCGCAAAGGCTCCAAAGCCTTGCACCGCACGGGCATGTCGTTGCGCAAACCGCCGCGCCAACCGGGTGCCGAAGAGTTGCGCAATATGGGGCGCAAGTTCCCGCCAAACCACCTGCACGAAAGCTGGATGGACTTCTTGTATTGGGATGCAGAGCTGCAGGCCTAAGCGCGGCCGCTGCTATCAGTTCAACACACCCGGCCAGTTTGCGTCACCTTCAGCGATGCGCGCTGGGATGTCGCGTTCCCAACGTCGCTGAATGCGCCGTGAAAAGTTGAGGTACAGTTTTCCGTCAACGACGCGCCACGCATCAGGAATGGTCGAAGCCGTGTACCCTTGGCTCACCGCCCATGCGCAGTAGCCGCCGTATTGCGGGGCATAAGCCTCTGGATCGGCGGCAAAAGCGTTCCTGTTTTGGGCCGTTGCAAAATGCCACGTGACACCGTTCCAGTCGTGGGTGAACTCGGCTGATCCTTTGACCTGTATCCCTTCGGTGAAATAGGCGACGACATCGCTGCCATCCACGGCGATCCCGTCGTTTGAGTAGATCGGCGGGGTGTTCGCATAAGCTGCCGAGCCAAGAGTGAGGGCGATGGGCAAGCTTGCTGTTGCAGTCAGGAATTGGCGGCGGGTGGGCATGGCAGTTCCTCCATAAAGCGTTGTTTCCTGCTATATGTGCTGCATCGCGTGTTTCGCCAGATGGCCGACAGGCTTGTGATTGAGCTGTGAGTGCGCCGCACTTATGCGGCGAGGTCGACCCAGACAGGCACGTGATCGGATGGCTTTTCCTCGCCCCGGACTTGTTTGTCGATCTGACAGTCGGTCATCATGTCGGCGCATGCCGGTGACATCAGGAAATGATCGATGCGAATGCCGTCATCTCGATTCCACGCCCCCGCCTGATAGTCCCAGAACGAATAATGCCCGGGGCCATGCGTGCGCGCACGAAAGGCCTCGGTCAGGCCGAGGTTGATGAGACGGCGGTATGCGGTGCGCGACTCGAGCCGGAAAAGCGCATCCTCGCGCCAGGCATCGGGGCGCTTGGCATCTTCGGCCTGTGGAATGATGTTGTAGTCGCCTGTCATCAAAAACGGCGTCTCTTCGGCCAGCAGGGCAACGGCGCGTTGGCGCAACCGCTCCATCCAGGCGAGCTTGTAGTCGTATTTCGGACCCGGCGCCGGGTTTCCGTTGGGCAGGTACAGTCCGCAAATCCGTACGGCGTCCTTTTCACCCATCACCGTGGCCTCGATATAGCGGGCCTGTTCGTCCTCATCATCGCCGGGCAGGCCGCGGCTGACGTCTTCCAACGGCAGTTTCGACAGGATCGCCACCCCGTTGAACGACTTTTGCCCGTGGGTTTCGACGTTGTATCCACGCTCTTCGAATATCTCTCTAGGGAAATTCTCATCAACGGATTTGATTTCCTGCAACAGCACCACATCGGGGCTTGCGGCATCCAGCCAGCGGGGCAGGGCGTCGATGCGGGCCTTGATACCGTTGATGTTGAATGTGGCGATTTTCATGATGTGACCTCGACGCTGGGGACATCACTGGTGTGACGGATGCTGGAGAGGACTGCAAGTGCGTGTGCTGCGCGCGCTGAATTAACTATTTCTTAACTTTTTGATTCGGTGTACTATCACCCTTGTGAGTTGCATTTATCTGTAAAATGCAATGAAATCAGGGCTGTGGATAAGTTTTTTTCAGCCTGACAGTCGCCGTGCGATTTGACTGAACTCCAAACCCTTCTGTGGCTTTCCTTATGTGGATAACCTGTATGCTGTGCATCTTTTGCGGGATTTTTCCTTTGCGAAAACATCTTTAACGAGCATTGCTGAAGGCATCACAACTTAGAGATGAAAAGGACTATCCAATGACTGCCCAACGCAAAATCGCCTTCGCCCTGACTGCAACTGATCTGAGTGCAATGCACAGTGGGTGTGACGTGGAAATGTTCTCTTCCGGCAGCGCGCCAACCGCGTCAGATGCCATGACCGGGGATGCGGTTTCGATGTTCTCTTCTGGTTCCGCACCTGTGACGGCGGCGCAGGCCACAACAGGGGACGCGGTCGAGATGTTTTCATCCGGCTCGGCCCCAACGCGCGGCGATCTGAGCACTGGTGACGCAGTCCATATGTTTTCCTCAGGTTCGGCCCCTGTAGGTACGGCCGCGACGACGGGTGATGCAGTGGAAATGTTTTCCTCCGGATCTGCGCCGACACGTAGTGACCTGAGCGCAGGGGATGCGGTTCACATGTTCTCCTCCGGGTCTGCGCCCTTGGGTACGGCGACGGTCGTGGGGGACGCGACAGAGATGTTCTCCTCCGGCTCGGCCCCGACAAAGGGCACGTTGACCGAAGGTGCTGTGACCGGCCTGTTCTCTTCCGGTTCCTGAGCCTGCTTCGGCGGGACGTTTGTAAACAACGCTTTGTAAGGACAGAAATCATGTCAAACATCATTGCCCTAAACGCCCCGCCGCGCCGCCAACGCCTGTGTGACCGCACAAGCGCACTGGTTGACTGCTTTGCCCGCCAGCGCCGCATCCCGGACGATGTGTTCTGGTTGAAGGAAAACGCGGAGCTGCTCAATATACTGGAATGCACCGGGCGCAGCCTGTCCGGTGCGGACCTTGAACCGCATCACGCGTTCTACACGCAACTGCCTGAACGCCTGTCTTTTTTCCCACAATACTACCGCTTTCTGCTGTCCATTGGTCTCGACCTCGAAGACTTGGGGATGTCAGGGAACCAGATGGAGCGGCTTTGTACATGGGTCGGAACCCAAGGCCTGCCCGAGGCGGAGTTAAGCGACCTGCAACGCGCCGAAGCCCGCCGTTTGCTGGCCCGGCGTGGAGTCGGCACCGGAGTGGTGGACCCCCATCTTGATGATCGCCTGCGCTCTTTCATCAACCGCCCAGAGACGTTTGCGCTGCCCAACAAAAAGGCGGCCTACGAGCTGACGCATATCGTGTTTTACCTGTCTGAATACGGGCGGCGCGATCCGCAATTGGATGCCAAAGCCCTGATCAGCCTCGAATATGCGGGTATCCTTGCCCATCTTGAACAGAATATGGATCTGCTGGCCGAAATCTGTGTCGCAATACGTCAGGC
>ERZ1740072.176-NODE-176-length-28708-cov-15.112589_pt1 | contig 28708 bp, 18 predicted proteins | sample MGYA00581733_ERZ1740072 | MGnify/ENA primary metagenome ERZ1740072 (study PRJEB43018, sample SAMN04849741) | marine metagenome | isolation source: floating plastic debris | place: Pacific Ocean | collected 2008-08-30 | study: EMG produced TPA metagenomics...
ATTTACACCCTTAAAATGATCAATATCCAGCGTCACCAGCGTCATTGGTAACTCCAACCGCTTCGATTGTTCAATCGCCCAGTCCAATGTCTCATTCAACAACATCCGATTTAGCAACCCCGTCAGCGGGTCCGTCATGGCCTGTAACCTAAGCTGTCGCTGCTGTTCACTAATTACCCGCACAAAAACAGCCGCTGCAATGCTTACCAGGGCCAGCGTCGCTATAATTCTTACCCCCAGCATCGGATCAACAAATGACCCACTCAGCGGTATAACAATCGAAAATAGCACCAGGGTCGCCGTCCACGCCTTGCGCCTGGGCAACATACAATGAAACGCTCCTGCCGCCGGGTAGCACCAGAAAACACCGATCATTTCCCCATTACTAAGTAACAAAATTAGCAAAAAGAGAATGGTCGGTATCAGGGCGAACTGGGTGACAGCCATGTTGTAGCGCTCATGGTGAACAATGTACCAGGCATTAAACGCAAAAATGGCCAGAACTCACACAGCAAACTGTACCGACCAGGAATCGTCCTTCGGTCAGGTTATGAATGGCAAATGGAGTGATGAAGGCAAACGCCACTAAAGCAAGTCTCAGAAATGACTTGCTAAAAAAGTTAGAGATAGACTGGGACTGTTCTGGAGCCGTATCCATACTTAGATCGTAAGACGCTACGGCATGGGGGTGAGGGGAGTGACCCTACAACCGCCTCAGCTCAAGTCTACCCCAAATACCCAGTCCTTATATTGGTCATCTCGTCCTTCGGTAATGGCGGTTAGCTTATCCCGAATCTGGTCGGTTATGGGGCGCACCGTTGATAGGGTATAGTTCTCCACCTGTCGTACCGGTGTTACCTTGGCCGCCGTACCGCTCAAAAATACCTCATCGGCAATCAGCAACTCTGACTTATCTACGGGACGCTCTACCACATCAATGCCTAGGTCCCGAGCCACCTGTAGTACGCTATCGCGGGTGATCCCTTCTAGAATGTCTTGCTCAAAGCCGGGGGCAATTAGCTTGCCATTGCGGACGATAAATATGTTCATCCCTGAGGCTTCACTCACCTTGCCCTGGGAGTTCATTAAAATTGCTTCGTCAAAGCCTGCTTCGACAGCTTCGGTTTTGGCCAGAGATGAGGTAATGTAAGCACCGCTAATTTTGCCCCGCAGCGGCAGGCTGCGATCTTCTTGGCGATACCAGGAACTAATGCGACAGGTGACGCCCTCGGGGGAGAGGTAATCACCGAGTTCTAGACCGTAGACAAAAAAGTCTTTTTTTACATTGTGCAATCGGGGGGCAATGCCAAGGTCCGAGGTGTAGACAAAGGGGCGAATATAGAAAGAGGTTTTGGGACTGTTTTGTTTTACAAATTCTGTAATCACATGCTGAATTTTGTCTGCCGGCAGGTCAAAATTTAGTAGCCGAGCGCTTGAACTTAGCCGCGCACAGTGCCGGTCTAACCGAAACAGCAAGGCTCGATTTCCATTTTGCGGGTCGGGAATGCCGCGCAACCCACCAAAGGCACCGGTCCCGTAGTGCAATGCATGGGTGGCAATGGAGATTTTGGCATCCTCAAACGGACAAAACTGACCCTCAAAATAAGTAATTGGCAGAAAGTTGTGCATTGGACCTGCGGGTTTCAGAAATCGTTTTACCTAGGATAGAGGAGTTCCTGATTAAACGGGAGGTCGGTGGGGGGAATGTAGGGGTTCTTTAAGGTTTGGGGAAAAGGCGAAAAGCGAAAAGGTTCTTCTGGGTAAAGAAAGATCTATGGGCCTTTAAAGGTCCATCCCTTTTTGGGCGGGGTGCCGTAGGCGGGGTGGGTTATCCTTTTGGGCATTTAGTTTGGTTGCTGCTTTCTAAACCAATGTAATCGCCGTAATTTCTGGATTACAAAACAGACGCCCCGGTGCATAGGTGCCCAGACCTCTATTTACATAGAGCAAATTCTGACCGACGTTGTGCAGCCCCATGGCCCATTCCCAGTGGGTGACTACGCTGGCACACCGATCGCTCAGGTAGGGTATGCGGCTGTTACGCAGTACCCGAGGTAGTCGTTTGCGAAAGTTAAACCATTGCTGGGCCATGTTGCCGATGCCGGGTATGACGATTTGACCGCCGTGGGTATGGCCCGAGAGCTGGAGGTCAACTCGCCAGGGGATCATGTGTTCGGCGGTGTCAGGATTGTGGGAGAGCACAATGCGCGGCAGATCGGCGGGGAGCTGCTCTAAAACCCTGAGGCTAAAGTCTTGGTGGTAATAGTCTGCGAGACCCACCAGGGCTAGCTCTTGGCCCAAGGGATAGGCGATTTGATTCCAGAGGACGGGGATGTTGATGTCGGTCAGGGCGGCGGTGACCGTTGGGCGGGCCATGGGCCAATAGTTATCGTGGTTACCGAGGATGGCGTAGGTGGGGAAAGCCTGGGCGATGGGGGTTAGCTGGGAGACCAGCTGATGGATTGGGTCGGGTTCGTGGGTAATAAAATCACCGGTAAAGACCACCAGGTCTGGGTTGAGGGTGGGTATGGTTGCAACCACATCTGCCAACATCCGTTCCGACAGTCGCTGCCCGTCATAGTGAAAATCTGATAGCTGGACAATGACCGTACCCTGTAGCCTGGATGGTAAATCTTGGATTGGGATCGTCAGCGATTCGACCGTCAGCGGACCGGAAAATAGTGGACGCATAGCCTGAGAAACAGAGGGTTTGTTACTTAAGTTAATGTAGTCAATGTTGAGGGTTAGCCCCGGTTAGGTCCCTCGCTGGGGTTTGACAGTTACCGGACTGGTCTAGGTGGGGGCACAGGTGCAGAGTTTACAGACGAAACTATAAAATCCACACGGGTAGGATATTAGAAGTAGATTAATTTAGCATTGCTGATCGGCTAATAATTCACTATTCAACGCTCGCCCAAGGTACTTTAAGACACGGTTTTTGAGGACGTTTTTATGACTGCTGCCACCCTTGCGCCCCAGGAACAACAAAATCTGAGTCAGGCCATTGACTATAGCCACATCCAGTCAGTGGCGGATATTTGGCCCATCGTAGCAAAGCGGTTTCCTGACCAAGTTGCGTTAGACGACCCCCATGGCACTCCTGCGCGTCGTCTGACCTATGGCGAGCTGGCCCAGCAGATTAGGCAGTTTGCCGCCGGGCTCCAGGCCCTGGGTATTCAGCCCCAGGATAAGGTGGCGCTGTTTTCTGATAATCAGCCCCGTTGGCTGGTGGTGGATCAGGGCATCATGACCGCTGGCGCTGTGGATGCGGTGCGGGGCTCCCAGGCGGATAAGGATGAGCTGGCTTTTATCTTGGACAATAGCGACTCGGTGGCGATGATTGTGCAGGATCAGGCTACTTTGACTAAGCTGGCCGATAGCCTGGGGGATAAAAACCTACGGTTTATTGCCCTGTTGTCGGATGAAACGCCCCAGCTAGAGACGACGGCCAGGCTGCTGAATTTTAACCAGGTTATGGAGCTGGGGAAAGGTGGGGAGCTGGCAGAGGTGAATTGCGATCGCACCACCCTCGCCACCCTGATGTACACCTCCGGCACCTCCGGCAGACCCAAAGGCGTCATGCTCAGCCAGGGCAATTTACTCTCCCAGGTGACCGGGGCCTGTAGTGTCGTGTACCCCGCCCCTGGCTCTAAAGTCATGAGCATCTTGCCCATCTGGCACTGCTACGAGCGTACCTTTGAATACTTCACCCTTTCCCAGGGCGTTCACCAAATTTACACCAATATCCGCTACGTCAAAAAAGACCTTAAAGCCTACAAACCCAACTACATGGTGGGCGTACCCCGACTGTGGGAGTCGATCTACGAAGGCGTCCAGAAACAGTTTCGCGAACAGCCCGACAGCAAACAGAAGCTGATCAACTTCTTTCTGCACCAGAGCCAGCGCTACATTACCGCTAAGCGCATTGCCGATGACCTCAGCCTGGACTATACACCCAACGCCTTTGACCGTGCCATGGCCAGCGCCCAGTGCGCCGTTCTCTGGCCCGTCCACAAAATGGGCGACACCATGGTCTACAAAAAAGTACGCGAAGCCACCGGCGGCGATATCAACTTTGTCGTCAGCGGCGGTGGTTCCATTGCCGATCACCTCGAAGACTTCTACGAAATCATCGGTGTCGACATCCTTGGTGGCTATGGTCTTACCGAAACCTCCCCCATCACCCACGTTCGCCGCCCCTGGCAGAACCTGCGCGGAGCCGACGGCAATGCCCTACCCGGCACCGAAACCCGCATCGTTAACCTAGACACCCGTCAAGATGTCCCCCAAGGGGAACAAGGCCTAGTCCTCATTCGTGGCCCCCAAGTTATGCAGGGCTACTACAAAAACCCTGAGGCCACCACCAAAGCCATTGACCCCGACGGCTGGTTTGACACCGGCGACCTTGGCAAAATCACCCCCAACGGCGACCTGATCATCACCGGTCGCGCCAAAGATACCATCGTCCTTACCAATGGCGAAAACATCGAACCCCAGCCCATCGAAAACGCCTGCGCCCGCAGCAAATACGTCGACCAAATTATGCTCGTCGGCCAGGACCAAAAAGTCCTCGGTGCCCTCATTGTCCCCAACCTCGAAGCCCTGAGCCAGTGGGCCACCGGTCAGAACATTACCCTCAACGAAACCGACCCCGCCGCATCCCTGGCCGATACCAAAGTTCAAACCCTGTTCAAACAAGAACTCACCCGCGAAGTCAAAGCCCGCCCAGGGTATCGCCCCGACGAACGCATCGGACCCTTTACCCTACTCAGCGAGCCATTTTCCATAGAGAACGGCATGCTAACCCAGACCATGAAAGTCAAGCGTCCGGTTGTCACGCGCAATTATCAAGATGTGATTGACGGATTATTTGGCCAGTAGGCTGAGCGCAGTCGAAGCCTACTCCCTGAGATCGCAAAGGTTATCCCAGGGCACCTACACGGGGATGTCCCTACAGGAATACCCGATCAGTACCTACATAATCGACCTCGCCGTAACCCCTGACCCATGCAATTTGGAATAACCCAATACGTTGGGTCCTAGGGCGGCGTCCCGGCCCTAGCCAAGGGGGGTTGGGGAACTCGGAGGGACCCCAAGCAGCCCCTAATACTTCTCCTCCAACCCCCAAACCCATAGAAAATCTTGCAAAAGCCACCTTTCCTACCGGAGAGGGTAATATACCTAGTGAAATTGATCACTAAAGCCACCTATTCATAGTTTTATGGACGCTTCGCAATCCCAACTACTCCTAAAGCGAGTCATCAATGTCAAAGCCGTCGTCACCCCCCTCTGGAAAGAAGAAGCCCAGAACCAGTTGCAAAAGCAAATCAACGGCATTGACAGTCGCCTACAGCAGCTAGAAATGCAAGGCCAACGCATGGTTAGCGAACTCCAAAAGCAAGAAGCCAACGACGCCATCCAAAAGCAGATGGCTGCGGTTCAAAACAAAATCAACGAAGACAAAAACAAGCTGCTACAGCAAAAGAACCAGGTGCTCCAGCAGCTGCAGCAGGTCCAAACCCTAGAACTCAATAAAGAAGTTAGCCAGGGCCAAATCGACGGCTTCTTCAAAGCGGCCACGGGCGATAACCTCGTCAAAAAAATGCAGGTAGAAATTCTGCTACGCGACGGCGTCATCGAGGAAATTCGCGGCGAGATGTAGGGTGGGCCATGACCACTATCCAACATAGGTATTGCACCCCTTATTCTTTCCCAAAAGAATCTTGAGAGATTTAAACCAAATCCGCCTATACACATTCAATTAAACCAGCGGTCAATTGGCCGCTGGTTTTTTATTTGATTTCCCATTTAATCAATGGCACAAAGTCTTTTAGAATAAGATGCTGGCGCGCCTCTACGGTTCGTTATCTTATTTGTTGTCCACCCGTCCCGGAATTCCCCCATGATTCGCGAAGTGTTCATGCCCGCCCTTAGCTCAACCATGACTGAGGGAAAGATCGTTTCTTGGACAAAAGCCCCTGGTGACAAGGTAGAAAAAGGTGAAACCGTAGTCGTCGTCGAGTCCGATAAGGCCGACATGGATGTTGAATCCTTTTATGAAGGCTTCCTCGCCATTATCGTCGTAGAAGCCGGGGATGTGGCCCCTGTGGGAAGTGCGATCGCACTTCTCGCCGAAACCGAAGCCGAAATCGAAGCCGCCAAACAGCAAGGAGCCGCCGCTGCTGCCGCATCTGCCCCCGCCGCCGCATCTGCCCCCGCTGCCGCGCCCGAACCCGTCGCCGCCGCCGCTGCCCCCGTCGCCTCACAAAACGGCAGCAGCTCTGCGTCTAGCGGTCGGCTAATCGCGTCACCCCGAGCCAAAAAACTAGCCAAGCAGCTTAAAGTAGACATCAAAACCCTGGTCGGTTCTGGCCCCCACGGTCGCATCGTCGCCCAAGACGTCGAAAAAGCAGCCGGTCAAACACCGACGCCAGTTGCTGCTGCCGTTGCTGCCCCTGCTCCTGCTCTTGCACCAGTCCCCACAATTCCTGCTGCTCCCACCGCTCCACCGCCGGTCCCTGGCCAGGTCACCGCTTTCAATACGATGCAGCAGGCCGTCGTTCGCAACATGAACGCCAGCCTCTCAGTGCCTGTGTTCCGCGTTAGCTATACCATTACCACCGACGCCCTCGACGCCCTCTACAAGCAAATCAAGCCCAAGGGAGTGACCATGACCGGTCTGCTCTCTAAGGCTGTGGCCATGACATTGGTCAAGCACCCCATCGTGAATGCTAGCTACACCGACGCTGGCATTCAATATAACGGCAGCATCAACGTCGCCGTCGCTGTGGCCATGCCCGATGGGGGGCTAATTACCCCGGTCCTGCGCGGTGCCGACCAAATGGATATCTACTCCCTATCCCGCACTTGGAAAGACCTTGTCGCCCGTTCCCGTAGTAAGCAACTGCAGCCCGAAGAGTACACCACCGGCACCTTTACCCTATCTAACCTGGGCATGTTTGGCGTAGATAGCTTCGATGCCATTCTGCCCCCTGGCACCGGTTCAATTTTAGCCATCGGCGGTGCTAAGCCTACCGTCATTGCCGATGCCAACGGCATGATGGGTGTCAAAAAGCAGATGACCGTAAACATCACCTGCGATCACCGCATTATCTATGGTGCCGATGGTGCTGCCTTCTTGAAAGATTTAGCCGACCTAATTGAAAACAATCCCCAGTCGCTGACTCTGTAGGATTTGTTGATATTCCCTAAAGAGTAAAATCGTCAGCCCTTCCCACTTTGATTATTCTGAAAGACATCGCGTTGAAAAACCGCGATGTCTTTTTATTAAAAACACATTTCCCATAATCGAGTCAGTTAGGGCAATGGATATCCCTACAAGTTCTAACACACAATCCGAGTTCAGTAAGCCCGAGTAATCCTATTGGGGCAATCCCCTGTGGTTGTCCTACGAAATCGGGGCAGACAGCCAAGAGACAACCGGTACCTGAAACACAAAATGCATTAAACCATTCTCTATGGATAAAATTCTCCCGAGGATTGGCAATGGCAAAAAATGGTTGCTCAATTAGCCAATTTTCTCGATATTCTCGAAAACTCCTGATACTTTGGACTATTTACTGTATCTAAAAAAGGGCTACCTAGAGGAGATTATGTGACATATATTTTATTTTGGTAAATCAGGAACAATAGATCAACACTTATATGAAATTTTCGAGATCCTAGGGATACAAAATACAATTTATCTGGCTGCTTCATCAATAGCAAACAAACTAAGCGTGAGCTTGGATGATATTCAGGTGTGTCGCTCTCCTTAATTAATAACAGTCTTTTGTTTAACTCTCTACGTTTGAATGTTCTATTCTCAACATTCTGAGAAAACTTACTTCTAAGGCTACTAACGATTAACTGTTATCATGAGACTAATCGCATTAGGAATCGGTGTAGCTTTGGGGCTATGGCCTTCTCCGATATTATCTGAGTTGGCGATTGCTCAAAGCCCTTCTGGTTTAGAGCAAGATTCCCTGCCTAATAATTTTGCCGATCGCTATGTATTAGGTGTTGGCGATCAAATTAAATTAGATATTTTTGAAATTCCTGAGATTCAGAATATTCAGCAAACTGTTCTCGTTGACGGTACGATTACACTGCCGTGGATCGGTAAGGTCTCTGTAGCCGGTTTAACCCCCCAAGAAACCGAACAAACCGTTGCTAATTTATACGACTCCTACCTCCATAATCCGCTAGTCACCGTCGATGTTCTGCAACCCCGACCTCTACAAGTGGGTATCGTCGGCGAGGTCAAACATCCTGGGGGATATACCCTGCGTATTGGCACCGAGGCGGTAGAAAGTAATATAAGCCAACAGCGAATTCGCTATTGGCCTACATTAACCCAAGCAATCCAAGCGGCTGGAGGTATTACCCGTTTAGCAAATGTAAGGGCAATTCAAGTACAACGTCCCTCAGAAGGGACAATTTCTATCGATCTATGGAAATTAATCGAATCAGGAGATATTGAAAAAGATATTTTACTTAGGGATGGCGATCAGATTCTTATTCCTGTTGCTCCTGAGATGACAAATGAGGAAATTACTCAGCTGTCGTCTTCAAGTCTTGCCCCCGATGCCATTACAGTCAATATTGTCGGGCAGGTAACCTCACCGGGGTCATTACAAGTTCCTTTAAATACGTCTCTTAATCAGGCGCTTTTAGCAGCGGGAGGGTTTACTGAGCGGGCTGATGAGCAAACGGTTGAGTTAATCAGGCTCAACCCCAATGGTTCTGTTACCCAACGAGAAATTTTTGTTGATCTAGCTCAGGGCATCAATGAGGACAGCAACCCCATCCTACAAGAGGGAGATGCGGTCATTATAGAACGGTCTACGATTGCCACAGCGTCAGATACTGTCAACCAGGTATCGTCACCTCTCTTGAGTATCCTAGGATTACTAAATTTTTTATTCTAGGTCTATTTCCCTTAGAGGTTAAAGCTGCAGATGTATTACAAGCAATCTACTTACAGCCTGACAAGATAAGAGATACCCGTATTACCCATGCCATCGATTAAATCCCTATACGAAGAACTCTCAGACGAGAATACGTTAAACGATCGTGAAGAATTAGATGTTCATATCTGGCTTGATCGCTACCGTTTTATGAGGGCGACTCGGCATTCAGCTTGGCTCGTAGGCATCTTCTTTTTCTTACCTATTTTAGGATCGGTGTTCTATTCGACACAAGTGGAACCCACCTATGCTGCCGATGCCAAGCTTTTATTTAAGTCGACTAGTGCGTCAGTTTTGTCCGGTGTTACTAATCGCGAAGACGCTGTTTTACAGTCGTTGATCGGAGATCAAACACCGCTAACTACACAAACAGAATTATTACTATCACGTCCTGTTATTCAAAAGACGATTCAAGAAGTTCGCCCAAAAACCAAAGATGATGATCTTCTAGAAACAAAAGATCTGAGAAAAGAAATTGAAATTAAGATTATTGGTGGCACGGATATTCTGCAAATCAGATATGAGCACACGGATCCTAAAATAGCGGCACAGTTAATCAATACGCTGATTAAAAATTATCAAGAGGAATCCCTTGAGAGTAAACGCTCAGAAATGCGTCGGGTCAAACAATTTATTGGTGAGCAGCTACCTCGTGTAGAAGAAAATCTGCTGGCGGCTGAGTCTGAGCTGCGCACGTTCCTAGAAAATAACGATGTTATCTCTATTGATGAAGAAACTAAGACCGCTGTTGGCACCCTCGACTCAATGCAGCAGGAAATGATTGTGGTTCAGTCAGCTATTGAGGAATCTCGCGTTAGGGTTTCAGACCTACAGGCTGAGCTCAAGCTTTCCTCTCAAGAAGCTCTAGCCATTGGTCGTTTGAGTGAGGCTTCTTCAGTGCAATCAACGCTTGCCAATCTGCAAGAGGTCAACCAAGAAATAAAAATCAAGAAAGCACGCTATAAATCTGATAGTCCCATCATGCAGCGCTTGATTACGGAGAGAAATTTACTCACTCAGTTACTCAATCAAGAAATAGAAGCCGTCTTGGGTGAGCCCACAGAGGTTACGAGTAATATGCTGTACTCTGACCCAATTCAGTTAGGGTTAATTGAAGATTATATTCAGACAGAGCTTGACTACAATAGCTTACTCAAGCGTCTAGAGGTGTTGACAACTGCCAATGACGACTACCAGCAGCGAGTTAAAAGCCTACCCCGCCTGGGGCAGAGGCAAAGGGCGCTAGAACGGCAGTTATCGGCAACCCAAGAAACCTATAAAACCCTGGTAAGACGGCTCGAAGAAATTCAAGTGCAGCAAGATGAAACAATCAACAATAGTCAGCTGATCGAACCGGCGGTGGTGCCAACTACGCCGACATCCAGTGGCAAAACACAAATAATTGCCCTAGGAGTGCTAATCGGAACAATATTGAGTGTGTCAACCGCATTGGTTATGAGTGTATTAACGCCTGGAACGAAACCTCAGTAAAGAGAAGTTAGGGAGTTAACACTTCAATTTAAGAACTATGAGCACTACGCTAGATTGTCAAGAGTTAACACCTCAACAGCCTAAGAACTTACTCTCTCCGTTTGTTAGTAAAATCAAAAAAATTGAATATGGCTTTACCGTCATAGTTCTTTTCCTCTATTCCAATGACATGACTGAGCTATTTATCTCAGGGGGTGCTAGTGAAGGCGATGGAGTTGATATGCTTTCATTTGACTACAGTCCTGTACGTCGACTTTACTTAATTGTTTATCTGTTGACTATTGCACTTGTAAGTTTGCGATGGAAAAAGATACTTTACACATTATTGCAAAATAAATATCTTTTAGTATTGTTGTTGTTAGTTCCCCTTTCAACTCTGTGGTCTGTAGACCCAGCTACAACAATAAATGCGTCTATCGCCATGATTGGCTCATCTCTGATGGGGGTATATTTAGCCAGCCGATATACCCTGCGAGAGCAGCTGCGCATTTTAGGGATTACCTTTGGGCTTGTCCTGGTCGTCAGTTTATTGTTTGTACTGTTTCTCCCACACTATGGAATTATGGGTGGGATTCATAGTGGTGCTTGGCGAGGTGTGTCTACCCATAAAAATGGGTTTGGACAGTTAATGGTGTTTACGTCCACACTCTTTTTTGTTTTAGCCAATACTCAAAGACCTAAATGGCTATATTGGTTAGGCTTTGCGTTAGCATTCACCTCTATTATCTTTTCTAACTCAGGTGGTGCATTACTAAATTTTGTGATTGCAACCTCGCTCGCCATCGGCACTCGATTTTTTTGCCTATCTAAAAATCGTTTTATTTTGTTGCTGATTGCCTTTATTTTAGTTGGTTGTTCCTTATCAGTATGGTTGCCTGAAATTTTTGCCACTACCCTGGGTGCGGTGGGGAAAGATACGACCCTCACTGGCAGAACCGATCTGTGGCCCTACGCGATTGATAAAATTATCGAACGACCTTGGCTGGGCTATGGATACAATGCTTTTTGGAATGGATTAGATGGAGAGTCTGCATATATTATCCGGGCGGTGCGGTGGGATACACCCAATGCTCACAACGGATTTTTAGATTTATGGTTACAGGTAGGCTTTATTGGACTTTTTATATATATCGCCGCTTTATGGGAAATGTTCTTTAAAGCTGCTTTGCTGACTCGTATTACCCAGTCTTGGGAGCAAAACTGGATTTTAGCCTTTCTTGTGCTTTCAATTATTAGTAATCTTTCAGAAACGCTAATGATGTCGAGAAATAGTTTTTCGTGGATTTTATTTCTCTCCTGTGGTTTTTCTGAGTCAATTATATTTAATCGACTTTTGACGTATCGCCGTCAGGCCAGGTTAGTGCAAAAGTAGAATGGAACAGTCACCAATGGCAAGTCCATAGTTGTTGCCATTGGCTATGGGCCTTTAAAGGCTCACATAACAATGCTACCAGGGACTGCCTACTAGTGTGTAGGTAGACCAGTAAAAGGGATGTTTAAAGTCCCAACGTCCGTGGTATTCCAGTTCTGGAAAGTGAGCTAACACTTTCTCATTAAACCCATATAGCGCTCCATTTGAAAACTGAAGCTCACCCTGCAACATTGCCAACTGTGACTGGCGTAGGGCGGTGGCTCGAACAGGCTGTTGTAGTAAATGTTCGTAAAAGTAAGTCATTAACCCTAAGGTCCCTTCATCACTAATGGGCCATAGACTGGCCACAGACGTTTGCACCCCTGCATTGACCGCTAACCCAGCAAAACCATATTCTGCTTCGCGATCGCCCAGGGCCGTGTTGCACGCGCTTAATACCATCAGGGCAATGTTGGCGTCTTGCAGACCTAAGGTATGGATCTGATCAAGCTGGAGGGGTTGATCCCATAGTTGAATGTAGGAATTACTGGGTGCTCCTGGCTCAAATACTCCATGACTTGCCAGATGTACGATGCCAAATTTATTATGGGCAACCTGTGTCTGTAAATTGTTGAGGGTAAACTGCTCATCTAGAAATACTTCACTTTTGTAAAACGCGTCAGCAACAATCTCAAGCTCCTCTGGAACAGCCGGTAAAATTTGCTGAGAGGGAAACTGAGATGCCCCCATGGCTAGCATTTGAGTGTTTTCTATCTCGGTATATAGAAACTTTTCAGAATTGAAGTCAGTTAAACTAAAGCTGGGAATAACCCCTAGGCTGTAGCGTTCTATTAAAAATTCGTCGCCATTGTGGAGAGCCGCCACTGGTAATGTGCGTAGGCCCGTATCCATGGCTAAGGCCAAACTTTCAATGCCTTGCTGATGTAGTTCGTTTTCAACAGGTCTGATAAACCAGTTGTAGAGCTGCTGTGCAGACGGTAAATACTGGGAAGATACGGACATTGAGTTGGTTATTTGGGCGTAAAAGTCTACGGCTATAGCCATTACTTCCTGGCGGGTGACCCCTTCAACTTTTCTGCGGATAGCCTGTCCAGTGTGGGTCAGCAACAACAAACCTAGTTCATCCTTAGGGTTTAGATCGTTGGGGTCAGACAATGCCGAGTCTTTTGTATCAGGCGGGAGAAAATACACATATAAAACGCCTGGTTTCACGCCCGTAGACGCTTCAACCTTGCCTAGGGTTTGTTGGGCTGAGGCCAGACTCGTAGACGATACGCTTACTCGCTCATATAGGTTTAGATGAGATTTAAACTGATCTGAAAATGAGCTTTCAAGTCGCTCAAATAAAGCGCTGTTGGACTCTCTAGAGTCTTGGTCATGGGCTGATTCATTTAAGGGCTCAATGCGACTGCTCAGTAAGGGAGGCGAGGGATTAATGGTTTGATGTATAGGTGTTGTTGATGTGATGATTTCGGGAGTGGGCGTGGCGATAGCTGGGATGGGTGCCAACGGCTGAGTAATAGTTGGGGTAATATCTTGGGTCAGAAGAGAGATATTACCTAAAGTGTAGCTATTGATAAAAGAATTGCCCGTGGGAATCTGAAAATCTCCACTAGTGATCATGGCATGGCTGCCTAAAATGCTGCTATTATCTACTGCAAAAGGGGTAGCGCTATTGCCTCCGTGGCGAATGGTGATATTTCCTGTGCCATTGGCTGCGGCTGTGGAGATACTGGCGATATTGCTATCTAAATTGGTGAAACTATCTGTCACTCTTAAGAACTGAGGGGTGGTAATGTCAACGTTGCCCCCTGCCATTGCTCCTTCTGCTCGGATAGATTGAACCTCAATAGTATCTGCTGCATTGAGGGCGACACTACCACCGGTGCCTGCTATTCCAGTGGTGTCAAGCTGTTGAGTGGTGATGGTTGTTGCCGCGTCAATAACAATATTGCCACCATTGACTGGGTCAGCGGTCAGAATGTTTTGAGTACTAACGGCACGGCCACTTTTGAGGGTAATGCCGTTTGCAGCCGTTAGGGTTGCGGCTGTGATATCTTGAGCTGCCGTTAAGGTTAACTCAGGCGCTATTAGGTTAAATCCTTGGGTATTGATGGTGCCATTTCCCTGGGGAGCGAGGAGGGTGCTGGGGGACAGCAGTGTGATGTCTGCGCCTAGGGTGATGGTACCGGTCCCCTCGCTATGGCCAATGGTAATCGCTGTAAATCCGTCATAGATATTGAGTAGTTCTGATGTGGAAAGGGTTAGGGCTAATGGGGTCGTTATGGCTCCCCCTAACTGGATATCCCTAGAGGCTGAAAGGGGTTCAATGATGAGTTCTTCAGCCCCTGCAACGGCTGTACCCAGGTTAATGCTATCGCCCCTAATGATCAGGGGGCCCGTACCGCCATCGAGATCCCCAGTTAATCCGGCTTCGTTGGTGAGAATGTTTATTTGGTCTGTTTGGTTGCCAGCTAAGAGATTTTGGATATTTGAGAAATTTGTTACTCCAGTGCCACTGCCTGTATCGACAGCGGTTAAGTTCCAAACACTGGCAACATCATCCCCGAGAAGGGTGTTACTCCCGGCCCCACCCTCAACAAAATCAGCAGGATTGGCTGCGCTGAGCCTAAAGGTATCGCTACCGCTACCACCGATGAAGGATTCTAGGGTGTTGAATCCCTGGGTGCCGGTGGCGATATTGTTCTGTAGATCAATGGTAATGTCAGTGGTATAGGCGCTGTAATCCGCCGTATCGCTACCACTGCCGCCGGTTAGGGTACCGGTGATCGATGCACCATTGGTAAAGATAAATGTGTCATCGCCAGCCCCACCCCCATGGTTTTCGATACCGATAAAGTTGAGGGTATTAATGCTACCTGTATCGCTTCCCGTAAGCGTAATAGTGTCGTTATTATTAGTGCCTGTTAGGGTGTTGCTGCCACTGCCTCCGATCAACGTTTCAATGTTGTGAATACGAGCGCCTGTTGCGGTTGCTGCTTCTAGGTCTATGGTCACAGCGCGGGTGTAGTTGGTGTAGTCTAAACTATCGCTGCCGGTCCCGCCGTCAACCGAGCCGGACACGCTAGCGCCATCGTTAAGGATGATGCGGTCATTGCCGGCTTGACCATCTAGGTGCTCAAACCCATTAAACGCCACTGTGTTGATGGTGCCGATGTCAGTGTCGATTAGCGTGATGTTATCATTGCCCCCTGTGGCGCTGAGGCGATCATTATTACCGCTGCTACCGGTTACTTGTTCAAAGTTAGAGAGTCCGCCGGTTGCGGTTGCGGTATTGTTGCCAAGGTTTACGACAATGTCGGTGGTGTAGGTGCTGTAATCGAGGCTATCGATGCCGGTGCCGCCTTCTAGATTACCGTCCAGACTGCCGGTAGGTGCGATCGCAACCCCATCATTGCCCGCTCCAGCATCTATGGTTTCGATGCCCGAAAAGGTCATTCCGTTTAAGGTGCCGGTGTTATTGGCGGTAATTGCGATCGCATCATCTCCATTGGTTCCCCGTAGCGTATCCACCCCGCTACTGCCGCGAACGTCTTCTATGTTGGTAAACGTGGCCACGCCATCAGCCATTTGGCTATCAAGATCAATGGTGACCCCAGCAGCACTTCCACCATAATCCAAGGTGTCAATGCCCATGCCACCATCGAGACTGGTCCAGGTGCCACCATTGACAACAAAACGATCGTCACCATCCCCGGGAAGCACGGTTTCAAACCCTTGAAACCCGACATTGTTCAATGTGCCAGTGCCCACACCTGTGAGGGTGACAATATCGTTAGCACTGGTCCCTAAAATTGTGTTGGTGCCACTGCCAGCAATGACCTGTTGGATATTACTAATACTGCCGGTGCCAGGCGCGGTTGCCGTTGCCAAATCTAGGGTGATATCCGTGATGTAGGCACTGTAGTCAAGGGTATTAGTCCCTGTGCCACCATCGAGATTGCCGCTGATGACAGCACCGTTACCAAAGACAAAACGGTCATCACCACCGGCGCCGCTAACAGTTTGAATGCCGGCAAAGTTAACCCCATTAAACGTACCTGCATCGACACCTGTGAAGGTAATGGTGTCATTACCAGTCGCGCCCTGGATCGTGTCATTAGTGCCATTGCCAACGACAATTGAGCTGATATTCTCAAAACTTAGACCATTGTTAAACAGGCTATTGAGGTTGCCCTGGTTGGTGCCTGTGACTGTCCAAGGCGTTAACCGCTCCGGCCCCCTTAAACTATTGGCCCCGAGAATAGTAACCGGATCTTGAAAGGGCGTTGCACCACCGTCTGTGGTGGCGTCATATAGGGTAATGGTGCCTGTCCCATCAGAGCGACCAATAGAAATATTGGTAAATCCATCCTGGAGAGCTAAAATGTCTGTCTCCAGCAAGTCTAGGTCAAACAGCGTATTGGCATTGGGTCCTATATTAATCTCTGTCCCTGGATTATCAGGTTCAATGGACAGGGTTACACCACGGATAGAACTATTACCGCCATTAAGATTTAATTCGTTGCTTCTAACGGTAATGTTTTCCCCATCCAGGCTACCCCCTATAGTCGCTAGAACAGGCGCTACGAGATTGATATCACCAGTTCTTGTTGCTGAGCGGGTATCGATGGACTCGATAGTGATGAATGACCCAGAAATAGTGATATCTCGGCCTGATGTCTTGATCACATCGCCAGCTCTAGTCATAGAGAAGCTATCAAAAAGAATGTTATCGCTATTGGCGATAAAGGTAATAGAGCCGTTGCCTGGTTGGAATGTAAGGTCGTTATTTCCCCCTAAATCAAGCTGAATATTGCCATTGGCTTGAAGAATAATGTTGTCATCACCACTCCAGCTTTCGAGGGTTGCAGCGTGAAGGGTTAATGTGCCGAGATCATTGTCAGTAGCCGTTACAGTAGGAAACAGTACAGATTCTGTTGCCACCTCTGCTGGCGTACCGTCCCTGACAATACGAATATTATCCGGATCAAATAAGATTGTCCCCGATTCTCCCTCGGGGGCGCTGAGGGAAAATTGCCCATCAAATCCTAGGTGTGACTTACCAGAAATTTCAATAAAGCCCCCATTGCCGCCCCGTTCCCCTCCCTGGGCTTGGGCCTCTCCCCTAAAGTAGGTAGCCTCATCGGCCCAAACAATAATTTGTCCTCCATCCCCTTGCTGTAGAGCATTGGCACTGAGCTCAGTACCCTGATCTACCCAGGTGTGGGTGGCGTTGGGCAGGGGACCCTCCCCTTGGTAGTTCCCGCCAATGTAAATATGCCCCCCTTGAGTTAGACCATCAGCCTCAACAGTCCCATCAATAAGAGAGACACGCTCTCCTAAAATCGCAATCTGGCCACCGTGATCTCCGGTACTGCTCACATTGCCAGAGTTGGCGACATGCCCGGCCGCCGGTAAACTATTGTCGGCAGTTTGGGTGAGTCGAACCGTACCATCTGCGGCGACGGTTAGGGTGTCAGCATAGTCATCACCGCTACCCGTGAGTAGTGTGGGCAATCCCGCAGGGGAGATTTCTGTAGTGGGGAGATTTTCAGTCCAGGGCTCAATTTCTAAGGCAAGGAGCTGGCCTGGTTGGCTGAGGCTGACGCGTTTACTCTCTGGCACAGCTGCGATCATAACCGTGCCTGCGGGGGCGGTTAAGGTGCCAGCATTAATCACGCTGCCCCCCAGCAACCTTAAGGTTTGCCCCGAGGTGACATCTAAGTCCCCCAAATTGATTAAATATCCAGGGTTAGAGATAAAGGCAAAACTGCGGGGGGCACCCGTCAGGGTGCGATAATCGGTGCCATCCGTAAACCACCCCTGCTCAAAACCAATGGCATTCGCCGTAGTCGCGCTAAAGTCTCCTTGGAGATTGAGATGGGCATTGGGACCAAAAAGCAGACCCGCTGGGTTAAGCAGCCACAGGTTAGCGTTGTTAGAGACGGCTAAACCACCATCAATGATGGATGCCTGCCCCCCCCTGACGCGCCCTAGGATATTCTCAATGGAGTCTGGGGCAATAAATGTAACGGTCTCCTCCGCATCCACATTAAACGATTCAAACTGGTGGAAGAGATTGGTGCCATCTACTGATGAGATTCCACCGGTGATCTGGAGCTGACTACCATCCTGGGTTATGGCCGTTGCCCCCGTCGATGTGATCTGTCCCCAGGCAGGAGAGATACTTAGGGTAAAAACACCTAGCCAGCCAGTTACTTGTAGGACATGGCTGTTGAGCTGATTCCACCCTAAATGCCCCATAATGATGCGAATGCCGGATTACGAATGCCGGATTATAAATGTGAGTAACGACTTAAAATCACTAAAATCACAAAGTTGCCATTAACCCTTGTTCACGTCCAGAGCTGGAGTTTTACCGTAGAAAAAACTACGGGCTTCAACCTGGACATGGTCTATTACAGGTCCATCACAACTTCCCCTTTCTAATCACAGCTAACTTATCGATGAAACGTAACCTTGATGACACGGGTTTTTGCCAGCTATTCCTCAGATAGATGGGATCGTTAAATGCTGACGTTTGTAACCAGGTTTATGGTCTTTCTAGGTAAAAATAGCGGTTACGATGGCGAGCGTTGCTGTTTGAAAGCAGGCCATGGAGCAAATCCATTGCAAAGGGACAGCCTGGCTCAGCCACGATTCATCTGTTTTCTGTTTATCGTTGCTAAATACGGATTTTGGGATGTTTCTGTAACTGATCTAAAAGTTTAATTCATTTCTCAGATTGGGTTTCTAACATGGCAGTAGAAGTATCTGATCGATATTTCACCCGCTCACCCACCTCAATTATTAGAGGGAATGGAGGTTCTATGGTTGACACTTATCAACCATCCCACGAAGCTACGTTAGATCGCGACTCAATGACGCTGTCACGGCATGTGCTGCAGCAGCTTCAGAGCTTTGGTCCAGATGCTCAAGATGTGAGCGCCTTGATGAGCCGCATCGCTCTGGCCGGTAAGCTTATTGCTCGACGCTTATCGCGGGCGGGCTTAGTCGAAGATGCCCTCGGATTTACCGGGCGCGAAAATGTTCAGGGGGAATCGGTTAAGAAAATGGACGTCTATGCCAACGACGTCTTTATTTCTGTTTTTAAGCAAAGCGGTTTGGTCTGTCGCTTGGCATCTGAAGAGATGGAAGAACCGTTTTACATTCCAGAGAACTGCCCCATTGGCCGCTATACCCTGCTGTACGATCCCATTGACGGTTCTTCTAATGTAGATATCAACCTCAATGTGGGGTCGATTTTTGCGATTCGGCAACAAAAGGGGAATGACGAACAGCAAACGGGGCAAGATCTGCTGTTGCCGGGACAAGAGCAGTTAGCCGCAGGCTATATTCTCTATGGCCCCAGTACGGTGTTGGTCTATACCATTGGTACGGGGGTGCATGCGTTTACCCTTGATCCCAGCCTAGGGGAGTTCATTCTTTCGGCAGAGAACATTAAAATTCCCACACATGGCCCTGTTTATAGTGTAAACGAAGGTAACTTCTGGCAATGGGATGACTCAATCCGAGATTATATTCGGTATGTCCATCGCCATGAAGGCTATTCTGCTCGCTATAGTGGTGCCTTGGTGGGAGATTTTCATCGCATTTTGACCCAGGGCGGCGTATTTTTGTATCCAGGTACTGTGAAAAACCCTGATGGCAAACTGCGCCTGCTTTATGAGTCAGCACCGCTGGCCTTTTTGGCAGAGCAAGCGGGGGGACGAGCGACCACGGGAACTCAGGAAATTTTAGACGTGATCCCTGATCGATTACACATGCGTACACCTTTGTTACTAGGTAGTACGGAGGATGTGGCCTTAGTGGAATCGTTTATTCAAGATCGTTTTCGAGAGCGTGAAGCTGAAATAGCTGTTGTTAGCTAATGCTTCCCGTGGCATTGATGCGTGACCTTAACGCGACATTAAACAGACGAACTATCCAGGACAATAATTACCTATGACTACTGTAAGTGACAGCCCAATTTTGCATTTAAAGGACTATGGTCAAAGCGTTTGGATGGATAATCTCAGCCGTGATTTACTAGCGTCTGGAGAGCTAGCCGAGCTGATCGACAGTCGAGATGTCCATGGGATCACCTCTAACCCGGCCATCTTTGAAAAGGCGATTGCAGGTAATAAGATTTACGACCAGGAGATTGAGGCGGGGGTAAGAGCCAGCCAGTCGGTTGAGACAATCTATGAGTCGCTAGTATTTGATGACATTCGCCAGGCCTGTGATGTGCTTAAGCCCATCTATGACTCTTCTAATGGTTTAGATGGCTATGTGAGTTTAGAGGTGCCACCAAATTTGGCCCATGATGCGGAGACCACATTGGCTGAAGCCCGTCGGTATGCGGCGGCCATTGCCCGTCCCAATCTGATGATTAAAATCCCTGGGACGCCAGAGGGTTTAAAGGCCGTTGAGCAGACCATTCGTGACGGAATTAATGTCAATGTCACGCTGCTGTTCTCGGTACAAAGCTATGTAGATACGGCTTGGGCCTACATTCGTGGTTTGGAAGGGCGGCTTGCTGATGGCCATGATATTAGCTCGATTGCGTCGGTGGCGAGCTTCTTTTTGAGCCGGATCGATAGCAAGGTTGATGATATGCTCGACCAGCTGGCTGAGGCTGATGGTGGCAAGCGCGATCAGATTGTTCAGGTGAAGGGTAAGGTTGCGATCGCAAACGCCAAAATCGCCTATCAAGAGTATAAAAAAATCACCCAGAGCGACCGCTGGCAGACCCTTGTTGCCAAGGGAGCCAAGGTACAGCGCCTACTGTGGGCCAGCACCAGCACCAAAAACCCAGCCTACAGCGATGTCATGTATGTCGATGAGCTGATTGGGCCTGACACTGTTAACACCCTGCCCCCCAACACCATCGAAGCCTGTGCCGACCACTGCGATGTGAGCAGCCGGATTGAAACTGAGGTAGATCAGGCCTATGCCGTTATCGACACCTTGCCCGTTGTTGGCATTAATCTTGATGAGGTAATGGACGAACTACTGGCCGAAGGCATCGATAAATTCATCAAGCCCTTTGACAAGCTGATGGATTCGTTGGTGACAAAGGTTAAGCAGCTATCGCCAGCCTAACGATGCTGTCGGGTGGGCCAAGCCCACCCGACTTAACCCGTTCTTTTTGCGCCCCGTTGATTTTATTTTTCTCCTCTTTCCCCCATGGTCTCTCTTTTAGAAAACCCCCTCCGCGTTGGTCTCCAGCAAGACCGTATTCCTGAACCTCAAATTTTGGTTATCTTTGGTGCGTCGGGGGATCTGACCCAGCGTAAACTGGTGCCCTCGCTGTATAAAATGCGTCAGGAGCGTCGGCTACCCCCCGAACTAACAATTGTGGGGGTATCTCGCCGGGAATGGAGCCATGAATTTTTTCGAGAGCATCTGAAAAAAGGGATTGAAGATTACGGTGGCGGCATCGACAACCAGATGCTGTGGGAGAACTTTTCGTCTGGGCTATATTACTGTCCCGGTAATATTGACAAGCCTGAGAGTTATCAAAAGCTCAAGGCTTTTTTGTCCGAACTGGATGAGAAACGCTACACCCGCGGTAACCGGTTGTTCTATTTGTCTGTAGCGCCTCGATTTTTTGCCGAGGCCACTCAGCAGCTAGGGGCTGCAGGGATGCTGGCGGACCCTTCTAAGCAGCGTTTAATTATTGAAAAGCCCTTTGGTCGCGATCTGGGATCGGCCCAGGCCCTAAACCAAAAAGTAAGGGGGGCCGTGCCTGAGGAGCAGGTCTACCGGATTGACCATTACCTGGGTAAGGAAACGGTTCAAAACCTGTTGGTGTTCCGATTTGCCAATGCCATTTTTGAGCCCTTGTGGAACCGTCAGTTTGTAGATCACGTGCAAATTACGGTGGCTGAAACCGTTGGTCTTGAAGGGCGTGCCGGCTATTACGAGACCGCAGGAGCCCTGCGGGACATGGTGCAAAATCACCTGATGCAGCTGTTTTGTCTGACAGCGATGGAGCCGCCCAACTCGTTGGCCGCCTCTAGCGTCCGGGATGAAAAAGTGAAGGTGCTACAGGCCACCCGGCTGGCGGATCCCCTAAACTTGGATCGCTGTGCCGTGCGGGGTCAATATACCAAGGGTTGGATGAAGGGGGAGCCGGTACCCGGATATCGCGAAGAACAGGGCGCACCCGCCGACTCCACCACCCACACGTTTGCGGCGATTGAGATGCGGGTGGATAACTGGCGCTGGCAGGGGGTGCCGTTCTACCTACGTACGGGTAAACGGATGCCGAAGAAAGTATCTGAAATCTCGATACACTTCAAGCAGGTTCCCCACCTGATGTTTCAATCGGCGGCCAAGCAGATGAACGATAATATTCTGGCCCTGCGAATTCAGCCCGATGAAGGTATTTCGATGCGATTTGAGGTAAAAACGCCGGGTAGCTCTCTGCGAACGCGACCGGTGGATATGGACTTTCGCTATGATGCCGCCTTTGGCAAGCCCAGCACCGATGCCTATGCTCGATTGTTGGTGGATGCCATGCTTGGGGATCAAACCCTGTTTACCCGAGGAGATGAGGTGGAAGAGTCCTGGCGGGTGCTAACCCCCATTCTGGAAGCCTGGGATAGTCCGGCGGACCCTGCCCAGATTCCTCTGTATGAAGCCGGTACTTGGGAGCCGGTGGAAGCTGAATTTTTGCTCAACAAAGTGGGTCGTCGTTGGCGACGTCTCTAGTTTACGGGTGGCCGCGGCTGCTCCAGACGAAACTCTCTCTAGCTCTCCTATCCAATCGCGCTGTTAAAAACCATGGTGACCTCTCTAGTTACGCTGCAAAAACCTAAGGATATTTCGGTTGACGATATTGAAGCTGAACTGCGGGAGATATGGCACAACTATGCCAGTGATGGCTCCGGTGGTGTGGCAACGCGGGCGACTACGTTTAGTGTGATTATCTATGAGCCCGAAGAGATCCAACAGCTGCTGGCGGCGCTGGGCTTTTATACCAATCCGATTGATGGGGAGCATGGACCCGCGACTAGGGGTGCGATCGCAACCGCACAACAGACCTACGGCCTACCCATTACTAACCGGGTCGATCAGGCCACACTAAAGCGATTGCGCGCTGAATTTCGAGCCTTACCCGCCGAAAAGCGACAGTTTAAAAATGCTGATTTGCGTGGGTTTAGCCTCAATGAAGCCCTGGCTGCCCAAAACCCCTGTCGCGTGATTACCCTTTGCCCCACCTTTGATGATGAAGATACGGGGGTGACGGCCCAGGTCTCTGCCTACTGCCCCGTGAACAAGGGCAGTGGTAGTCGGCTGGTGTGCTGTGAGTACATTACGCTGCGGGGTACCAAACAAGCCCTAGATCGAGTCGATACCTTAGTTAAGTCCTTGGTAATCGCCGATCTACCCAAGTTTGTCTGGTGGAAAGCAACCCCCAACCCTGAGCAGCTCCTCTTTCAGTCCATGGTTGATGTGAGTAACTGTATTATTCTCGACTCCAGTTACTATGGCGATCCTGAGTCAGAACTGCTAAAAATCCATCAGCTGGTGGCCAATGGCACCAAAGTGGCCGATCTAAACTGGTATCGTCTAGCACCTTGGCAGGAGCTATCTGCGGCATCTTTTGATCCGCCTGAGCGCCGGATGGCGTTGTTAGAGATGGACCAAATTGGTATCGACTACGAGAAGGGCAATGCGGCCCAGGCATTGCTTTATCTAGGTTGGTTAGCCAGCCGTCTAGACTGGCAGCCCGAGGACTATAAATCAGAAGGGGGCGACTATGATCTGCGACGCATCACCCTCAATGGCAATAAACATAGCCGCTCCATTGATGTGGAACTGGCGGCTATCCCGGTAGCCGACGTGGGTGAAGTCCTGGGAGACTTGACCGGTTTGCGCATGTCATCAACTAATCTAGAGGCCAACTGCTGCACCATTCTCTGTTCGGAAACGGCAGGCTGTATGCGGATGGAGTCCGGCGGTGGAGCCCAGTCCTGTTATATCCAGGAGGTGACAGCAATCTCTGACCAGCGGTCCGATCTGTTACTAGAGCAACAGCTACAGCGCTGGGGTGAGGATGTGCTCTTCGAGGAGAGTCTGGCCGTTACAGCACATATTTTGAAGTTGTTACAGCCCGCTGCTGGCTGATATCTGTCAAAATCATCCCGGGGCTTGGCAACGTTTGTTTGTTTTCCCCAGGATTTCCCATGATCACGTAACTATCCAAATAGCTAAAGGTTATTCAGGCCCCCAAACGTCTAATGGTTGGGGGCTTTGAGTTTTATTCTCCCCAAACTTTGGGGCTCACTCGTTAAATAGGGCAACGACAATCACAGCCGCCATCAGCCCCAGCAACCAACTACGGCTCAAAATAAATAAAACCAACGGACAGGCTACCGCCATTAAAACTCTTCGCCCCCAACCCGCTTTGCGTAGCACCGGTACCTTCGAATAGTTCCAGGGCGGGCTGTACTCAGCTATCAATGTTTTCTCAAATTCTTTTGCCTGTTGATTAGGCAAGAGCAAATAATGCACCCTAGGGCGTCTGAGCCTGTCAGCCTGTAAAAATCTGTGGTGGCCTTTGCCACACCAGCGTCGGTTTAAGTTTGTCGAAACGCCGATGTAATAGATTTTTCCTCGTTTTACGACCGCATACACCCCAGATTTTGGCGGTAGTTTGTTTCGCTCCTCAAGCAGCACCGATGCCCAGCGACGTGGGTGATGGCGCCCGCTCATTTAACAGCGGACATCAAGATAATCTGATGTCTTGGTTTCATGGTCAGAAAACATAACAATTTGTGCAGTTTACCGTTTAGTTTGAGCACCTAACAATTCTTCAAATCTCTTAAACTGCACCCTTCTCGGTGCATACTTTACCAGTCTGATGTGTAGAAACCCCTACATATCAGGTGTTTCCCATGTTACCAACAAACTTAATAGGGTGCCAAAACACCTAGGTTTATGGACAAATTTGGGCCCATATCGCTAAGGTCTAGTTAAATCTCCGGATGGACATCTCATTAAATTGGCTGATGTTTTTTAGGGTCAAGACAAAGAGTATATAAACAGTTCCCTCAATTACGTACGCATGTGGATAATCAGCACAATCCTTGAAGGTGGCGATATCGAAGAAGCCATCATGAAAGCAATTACAATGAATGCTAAGCGTCCAAGCTACTACCCTCCCCAGGGGTTTGTACTGACAATGCTAGATCGCATCAGCAAAGCGGCAGAAATACAGGGTGCAATTGAAGTACCGGTTGTTGAGAGCTGTCACACCTCTTAGCTGGAAACGCCAATAAATACTGCATCTGTCAGGTTAGTTGGAACAATAGATATAGCTTGGTGCCTATAGTTCAGGCCATACGTGATCGGTAGTGCTTATAGCGGTCAATATACCGATGAGTGATCTCGTGCCAGGGTTTATTCTGGGTCCAGGAATAGAAGATCTGTATTTGCCGTTCGTAGGCTTTGAGAGTACTGGCGGATAGCTCGCGAGCTATCAAAAACTCCACCACCCGTTGCCACCCAAATCCTCGGTAACTCGCACCCAAATTTGCATGTGGCCTCTCCAGGGGTGATTGATGTCTATAGTTTGGCAGTTAAAGGAGTTTGGCAGCTAAAGGAAGTTGCCCATGACCTGTGCGGTGCGCCATAAAGGTCCTCAAAAGCTTTCTTTAGTTTAGATCCAGGGCTCGATCATGATAAGGGGGATTGCAAGCGTAGCTGTTATGAAGTGTCATAGGCCTAAATTCATGAAACTCACTTGCACTAGGTCCGCTAGGCTAGGCGTCTAGTCTGATGCCAAAAGAGATTGCATGGTGGCGACCAGCTGTTTGAGCTTAACCGGCTTGGCCAGATAATCAGTTGCACCAGCGGCAAAGCAGCGTTCTAAATCCCCTTTCATAGCAAAGGCTGTCAGGGCAATGATCGGAATATGCTGCAAGACTTTATCTTGGCGCATCTTAGTCATCGCTTCTATTCCATCCATGCCCGGCATCTGAATATCCATCAAGATCAGGTCGGGAGTCTGGGCTTGAGCCAGGGCAATTGCCTCCCGTCCATCTTTGGCAATCGTCACCTGGTAGCCTTTCGCGGCCAGGTAACCCTGAATCACCTCAATGTTACCTTCGTTATCCTCTGCCAACAGGATTAGGGGCTTGACAACCTGAGGAGATTGAGATTCCCCACTACTGGGGCTCTGGGGTTCTGGAGTCACTGACTGCGAGTCACCGCTGCTGGTACAGGGCAATTCCACCGTAAAACAACTGCCCACATTGAGCTGGCTCGTCGCGCTCACCTCCCCACCGTGGAGTTCAACGATGCGCTTTACCAAGGCCAGACCTAACCCCGTACCGGTATATTGACGGTTCAACGCGGTATCTACCTGCACAAAGGGCTGAAAGAGCCGGTTCAATTGGTTGGCCTCAATGCCAATACCGGTATCTTCAACGGTGAATTTGAGCCAATATTCGTTTGTTTCGGTTGTGGATTGAGTCAGGGTGATGGTCAGGGTGACATGGCCTCCCTCTGGGGTAAATTTCACCGCATTGTTGAGTAGGTTAATCAGGACTTGCCGGATGCGGCGTTCATCCAGCATTAAGTCTGGGATGGAATCACCGATGCGTTGTTCTGTTAATTGGATCCTTTTTTGACTAGCCAGTTGTTTCACAAAGGTCAAGCTGGATCGGCAAAGGGGGCCGATCTGAGTAGGTACTCGTTCCAGTGACAGTGCGCCAGCTTCGACCTTGGCCAGATCAAGGATGTCATCAATTAGTGCTAGTAGATGATTGCCACTACGTTCAATGGTGTTCAAGAATTTGACCTGCTGCTCATTGAGCGGCCCGAAGAGCTGCTCGACTAAGGATTCAGTCATACCCAAAATGGCATTGAGCGGCGTCCGTAGTTCGTGGCTCATATTGGCCAGAAATTCATCTTTGAGCCGAGTAGCCCGGGCCAGCTCGATATTGGAAATTGCCAGCTGTTGGTTGCGCTGGGTGAGGAGTTGCTGATCCTGCTCTCGTTGGGTGAGCTGCTGTTGTAATTGCTCTACCAGATGGGCTTGCTGAATGGCAATCGCAACCTGCACCCCAAGCTGACGCACCAGTTCAACTTCTGCGGGCTGCCATTCCCGAGAGACCTCCTGCTCGCTCGCCAGCAGCAAACCCCAAATTTCACCTTCAACCACAATTGGGACCAACATCTTTGAGCGAATGCCAAAACCCACTAGCATTTGCTGGTGGCACACGGTCATTTCCGTCTCATGGATGTCATTAACGATGCGGACCTTACCTTGGAGGTAAGGCTCAAGCCACTCAGGGGTGACGCAGGGATCGCTAACTTCGCTATGGAGCACCGATCGTGATGGATGATCCACCGACTCTGCAATAACTTTGCCGGTCAGATCAGAACGTAATTGATAGGTGATGACGCGATCGCACTTCAAAACAGCGCGTAGTTCAGTAACGGCTGTATCTAAAATCGTTTGCACATCAAGTGATGAATGCACTTGAGTGATGATCTTATTCATCACTTGATTTCGCTGCGTAGCGATGCTGGAATTTTGCAATGGAGGGGGTTGGGGTTCGGCCTTGGCGATAAAGGTAGAGGAAGCAGATGAGCCGGTCGATGGTTGAAACTGGCTGGCCAAGGCAACGGCATGAACTTCTTCATAGGACAGCAAGCCCGCGATTTGTCCGTGCTCATCAAGGATCACAATGGGGCGCAGCTGATGCTGTCGTAGCAGATTTAGCGGGGTGTAGAGGTTTGTTAATGCTGATTCGGCTAGTGTGGCGAAGGACTGTAGGGCACAATGGCTAATCGTGTGGTCAGTCGGATCGTTGTCTGGGTATATGCAAGCCAAGAGATCGGATGAGGTTAAGACCCCCAGAATTTTGAGATTATCAACGACGACTAAATAGCGCGATCTGATCTCATCGTGCAGTTCTCGGGTGACAAAATCAACCCGATAGGTGTTGAGGTCTGCTTGGGGAACTTGGCAGGGTTCATGAGGGTTCCCCATATAGATGATTGCGTCCGCAACTGGGGCTTGGGGCGTTATCAGCTTGGGGTTGCGCGTGATCGCAGATCTGAGTTTGAGGATAATAGCAGACATCTATAGGAGAAGATTTCAGAGTGAGTCAATTAACAATTTAAAGGCAATTCTTTCGATGATGGGTTTAACCCTTCGAAGCTGAGGAAATTAACTGATTTGGTCCACAATTTATGCAAAGTATCAAAGAAATAGCTGATTTGGTCCAAGTCGTTTAATACCAACCAAGGTAGAAAGTGTTGTCCTTATGGTAACTGGAGAATATTTGCCTAAGGGATAAGAATTCTATAATGTCCAAACATGAGAGCATGAGAAGAATCTCATGGAAAGTCTGTACTTCCATGTATTGGAAGCTAGTAAATTTTGTTTCCTACACAAAGCTGACAGATTCTATAGTTCGGCCTTCAGTTAGTCCTGAAATTTGCCCCCATAGTCACTCTGAAGCGCCCAGGACTTTAGCTCTAAGGTCACCTCGATTAATTCAAAAATAGAGTCTCAATATGAGATCATGGTTACGGATTAGGGGTAGCGACAGAAGGCGAAATGAAAAAGCATCAGGAATAATGTATCAATAAGCACCTGCTAAAAAAGCTCTGCGGCAAAGCCGAGAGCCCGGTATCGTAGCCCTGAGAAATTCAAACCATGGGGTAGAAGGGCGTAATGAATATCTATCCAAACTCCATCATGTTACCCGAGGGTTTTCTGAGCACTCTCTCAAGTCCCTCACCATTATTTATAATTCAGTTGCGACATTTCGACTGCTCGCTAACGCTTAAGCAGCCTTATCGTCCACAGCCTCTGCTGTTTTCACCTGAAACTTAAGCCGATCCT
>ERZ1740072.177-NODE-177-length-28616-cov-9.199958_pt1 | contig 28616 bp, 22 predicted proteins | sample MGYA00581733_ERZ1740072 | MGnify/ENA primary metagenome ERZ1740072 (study PRJEB43018, sample SAMN04849741) | marine metagenome | isolation source: floating plastic debris | place: Pacific Ocean | collected 2008-08-30 | study: EMG produced TPA metagenomics assembly...
TACGTCTTCTATTATTTTTTATTATATCTTTTTGAATATCTTCTATAATACCACCAATCAGCCCCAAAATCAGCCCCACAATCAGACGCATCTGCCATTTTTCACCACGTGTCTTTAATAAGCTAGGCTGCATCTGCTCAATCAAAAACTCATCCTGGCCCATATTCTGAGCCAGCCACACCAGCCATCGTCGTGTTTGCTTTGGAGTGGGTACGTCTTTGGGTTTGTAATACTTGCAATTTTTCTTATTGAGCGGTTCTTCTAACCTGGACCTGACAAACGCATCTAATAACAGAGTTAATCTCTCCTGGTCCGTCTCTAGACGCTGCCACTTTTCTAGATCCAGCTCATTGCGCGCCAGGGTCAATACGCTCAGCCACAGGGGTATCTGTACCAGCTCCAGTAAAGTATTATCCCCACTGACAACGGACCACAGATCTAGCTTGCCAGTCCGTTGCAAATACTGTTCTATTTGTAATGTCTCCAACGGCTGCAGACATATGGCACCGTTGAGAGCCAATACTGTTTCATAGGTGCTATATTCCTGCACCCGACTACATACCACCACCCGACCCAGCCCCTGGTCCGACTCCAGCCAGCGATTAATGGCCTTAGCACAGAGTTCCTGCCGTTCTGCCGCTAGCTCATCTAGGCCATCCAACAGGGGCAGTAGTTTCTTTTTATCTAGGAATGTCTGTCCTAAAGATTCTTTTACCCGGTACTTTTCCCGTAGCTCTTTGAGCAGCCACTGAGCAATGGATTGTTTATCATCCCGCCAGCTGGATAGGTTGAACAGCACTGGGATGGGCTGCTGAGGATCTTGCTGGGCCTGGGCTACCAAATCTTTGGCTAGAGCCAACATAGTTGTGGTTTTACCCGCTCCTGGATGCCCCAGGATCAGTAGCTTACCTGCAATGTCTTTCCGCTGAAAGACTTGAGCAATGGTTTGCCCGTCGGGAATGGGTTCTGGTTTTTGTTTACCTACTTTGATCTCCATGGACCAGGGACAGCTCACCTGTTCTGGAGCCTGCTCTTTGCCCAGTTCGATAAAGACTTGATTGTGGAGTGACTGCTCTTGTCGGTAGTCAACTTCTTTGGTGACTTCATCTAGCAGAGTACGCTCTAGGCTAGGACGTTTTGGGGTAGGGGTCTGGTTGTAATAGACGGTATGACCTTGACCATCGACCAACAAATTCTTATTACCGGTTGCTGTTTGGTTATCGCTGCCCTGGACCGCATGGGTGTTGTCCCCCTGCACGATATTGGTGTCTTGGACGGTGGAATCGTTGATTTCAAAATCGCGATCGCGCGGTTGGGGCATTGGGTGTGGGATTTGTTGGGTTTTATGGGGGCTGGCGAGGGGTGGAAAATTTTGGCAGGAGTTCAACCCAACCTACGGGGTGGGTTGACGATATTCGTTGGGAGAGATAGGTTTCTTAACCAAACAGGGCAGCAATGCCGAGCCAGGTGCCGACCTTGGCGGCGATAGGTAGCACCGTCTGCCACAGTCCTTTGGCGGCGTCTACGGTTTTGCTGGCTTCGGTGATGGTTTCCCCCATGCTTTGTAGGTTGGTTTTGATGGCATCTTTTTTCGGCTCGTCCTTTTCCGCTGATTTCTTAGCGGCTTTAGCATAGGTGGCGGCTTCGTCTTTGACCTCTGCGGGCAGGTCTGCCTGGGCGATTAGGCCCTCGATTTCAGCCAACAGTGATACTACATCGGTCTGACTTAGGGAATCGGTGGCTCCGACTCGGTTATTATCACCAACGATGATCTGGTTATCATCGCCCTGGACTACCTGGCTATGATCGCCCTGACTAATAGTTACACCAGAGACATCGCTATTAGAAATTGAGAAACCGGGTTTAGAGTCAGCCATGGTACGAGCAACGAAGGACAGCCACAGTGTAGCTAAACGGTCCTATGCTTATCCAGACGCGTCTTTACACAGTTAGCCAGCCAATGTCATCAGTAGCCGCTCCGCAAGTTATCTTAATCGTTTGGGATATATGACTTACGGAGTTTTTCAGTATAAAGCTGACGTCCTATGTCACGAGCTATACGTAAAAATTCTGAGTAATTTGGTGATTTTTCTTTCTAATGGCGACCTCTATTAAGGACACTAGAGGCGTGTCAACAAAAAGTGAACATGTCTATCAACGAATTTGAAAAGTACTATCGCGAGGCGATGAGCGATGCTCTCAACCAGCTGCAGCGAGTGACGCTGCTTTCAGCAAATTTGCAGGAATCTGTGGAGGAGATCAGCACATCTCTACAAAGGCTCAACCATACGACCGATGAATATATGCGCAGTCAGCGCCAAAACTCTGATGCCGAGTCGGGGCCAGAATCATGAGCAACACTCTCTTGAGAAATAGGCTGAGGAGACAATGTCAGCAAAGAGAGAATTTTACTACTAAGAGTAGTCGGCATAATCGGCTTGACCATATAGTCGGTCGCTCCAGCGGCTAAAGCTTTTTGGCGATCGGCTTGAAACGCATAGCCGCTGACCACTAGGATCGGTAAGGTCCGAAACTGGGGATGATTTCGAATCGTGCGGATCAGCGTCAGCCCGTCGATCTGAGGCAGCTTAATATCTAGTAAGACTAGGTGGGGTAGAAACTCCTGCATCATCTCAATACAGTTATGGCCATCGGCTAGGGGCAGCACACGATAGCCACAGTGTTCTAAAAAATCTGCAAACAGCACACGATTGCCGTAGTCGTCTTCGATCAGTAGGATGCGGCGTTGCTCTTCTAGAAGGTTCATAGATGACGGCAGCGCGCTAGTAGGTGAAAGGTGTCCTTGAGCAGGAAACCTGACATACGCTTTTCTATGTATAAATAATACCGCTAAGGTCTGATCAAACTAGCACTGGCTGTTGATAAATTCAATAATCTGTTGAGCTGCCTTTTCTAAGGTTTGGGGAGGCTGAACCAGAGCAAAGCGAACATAGCCTTCCCCCGCTTTACCAAAGCCTCTTCCTGGTGCTAACGCTATGCCAGTTGCCTCAACTAGGCGAACACAAAAGTCAATGGAATCAGGAAACATCTCTGGCAGCTTTGCCCATAGATACATGGTGGCATCCGGACTCGTCACGGTCCAGCCGTGGTGGTTAAGAGCGTTGACCATGGCATCTCGGCGGGTCTTAAAGGTAGCCACCGTAGTCTGAACGCAACCTTGAGGACCGTCGAGAGCCGCGATCGCACCCTTTAAAATCCCCTGATACTGATTAAAATCAATGGTTGCCTTGACCTGCCGCAGCGCCAAAATCAGCTCTGGGTTTCCGATCGCATAGGCTATGCGAAACCCGCCCATGTTGTACGCCTTAGAAAAGCTAAAAAATTCAATCGAGCAGGTTTTATTGGGGTCCACCTGCAGCACTGACGGTGCAGGTGGACCGTCAAAGCAATGGTCGGCGTAGGGAAAATCATGGGCCAGGACCAGGTTATGCGTCTGGCAAAAGGCCACCGCCTCAGCAAAAAACTCAGTCGTGGCCGTGGCCGTAGTGGGATTATGGGGGTAGCTCAGCACCATGAGCCTGGCCTGGGCCAGTACGGCCGCCGGGATATCCCCTAGAACCGGCAGAAACTTGTTTTCGACCCGCAGCGGCATAAAGTAAATTTGTCCGTTGGCTAGATGAATTCCTCCTGTGTGGGAGGGATAGCAAGGGTCGGTCAGCAGGGCAAAATCCCCTGGATTAAGCAGCGCCAGAGGCAGATGGGCTGTCCCTTCCTGAGAGCCAATTAGCGGCAGCACCTCGGTTTCTGGGTCGACAGCCGTACCAAATCTGCGGGTGTACCACCGAGCGGCTGCCTGGCGAAACGCTCGGGTGCTTTCAAATAAGCTGTAGCCGTGGGTCGTCGGGTCGTGTACTGCCGCTGCGATCGCAGCCAGCACATGCTCCGGCGTAGGTAAATCCGACGACCCCAAAGACAGATCGATGATGGGTTTACCGGCTGCCCGCGCCCGCCCCTTGGCTCGATCCATATCGGCAAAAACGTTCTTTTGTAGGGGAGCCAGACGATCGGCAAAGCGCATGGGAAAATTCGGAGCGTTGGGGTCTTAAGCCTTTAATTCTAGGTCAGTCAATCTTGCTTAAACCCCAAACGTTTAGATCTAGTTAGATCTCTACAAGTTGTCCAGCTCCTGCTTGAGGGCCTCTAGTTCGCTGTCGACGGCTGCATCTACTGGAGCATTAACGGGTTTGGCATCAGCTGGGGGCAGGGCCTCTTGATTGACAGATCCACCGCTAAGCTGGGCCTTCATCGCTGCCAGCTCATCGTCCACATCGCCTCCGGCTTCTAGACTGGCAAACTGGCTTTCTAGATCGGCACCCGCTAGCTCAGCGGCTGCTTCACCTCGGGCTTCCATTTCCAGAATTTTTTCTTCCATGCGCTCAAAGGCACCCACAGAAGTATTGGTGCTGAGATTGCCCACGGTCTTTTGCAGTTTTTCGTTAGCCTTGGCTGCGCTAGCCCGGGCTTTGAGCATATTTTTCTTGGTTTTATATTCAGAAATTTTGCTTTCTAGACCAATTAGATTGCGCTTCAGGGTGTCTACCGAAGACGCTTGCTGGTCAAGTTGGGTTTTGAGAGCGGTGGCTGTTTCGGCATGGGATTTTTTGCGCACCAGGGCCTCGCGTGCCAGGTTTTCGTCGCCCTTTTGCAGGGCTAGCTGAGCCCGCTGGGTCCAGACATTGGCTTCGGACTGAGCCTTTTCATGCTGCTGCTCTACGCGCTTTTTACTTGCGATCGCACCGGCCACCGCCTGACGCATCTGCACCAGATCCTCCTGCATATCCATGATGCTTTGCTCAAGAATCTTCTCAGGATCTTCGGCCTTGCTAACGGCATCGTTAACATTGGCGCGGATAAGTCGGCTAACGCGATCAAATAACCCCATTGGTCTTCCTTGTCCTTGATAAATGTATAGTTAGGTGAATACGGAATCTGTAGAAACAGCCCCGACATAGAGTCTGACAGCGACTAAACCTTGCCCGCGTGAGCTGACTGCAGATTGAACCACATAAGGCCCAGCGCTTTAGTTCTAGCATACGTTGCCCAGCCCACAGGTGTGGCAAAGCGACCCTACCCATATTCTAGGATCGCTAAAGAAACGATATTTGTGCCAGATTCACTAAAAATTTTAGTCCTCAGACTGTCTTCCGACCCGCTGAGCTATTTTTGGCTGCACTATCAGCAGTTTATCCAGTGCTGGATCGGCAAAGACCACAAAGTTTAGACACATTCTTTACAGTGAGTACGGATACTCCACCTCAACCTGTGAAGTATTTTTGATGAATGCATGGGCATATTAGGGTGACATCTTTAACAGGTGCTTACAGTCGCCCCTTTGCTTTTCTTTTAAGCTTATGGCAATGGGTCCTTTAAATCGCTCTTCTATAGTTACTGCTTACAGCTGCCATATAATTACTACCGTATCAATGAACTTTCTTAAACGTCGTCTCTGGCTGAGTCTGTCAAGCGCCATGACAGAGCGGGCGGGGCTGCTTGCCCGTCGGCTAGGCTGGGTAGCGCTAGGTTTACTGCTGACCCTGGGCGGCTGCTTTATTTGGTCATTTCAACCTGCTTTAGCCCATCGTCCCCATGATGTGGTTACCCAGGTTAAGCTCTCCCCTGCATTTGCCAATGATCAAACGGTCTACACCCTGGTGCGTGGCAATCTGTTTAAGTCCAGCGATGAAGGACGTAATTGGAAACGAATTGTCCGAGGCTTGGACACCCTAACGCCGTTTTCGACGCTAACGGTCGATCGCAACGAAGGTCGGCTGATGGCATTGGGAACCTACGGCGACGGTATTTTTCGCTCTGAGGACCAAGGAGAATCCTGGCAGCGCTCCAATAGTGGACTAGACACGCTGGATATTAGCGTGGTGTACAGTCTGCCCAGTGACACCCAAGTGATGCTGGCAGCAGGAACAGAAGGTGGTCTATATCGTAGTAACGATGGGGGACAGACCTGGTCCTCTGCCGTTGCTCCCGCTCAGGTATTCTCTGTACTGGCAGAAGGCCAGAATATCCTTTGGGCAGGAGATAATACAGGACAGCTGCTTAGCTCCAGCAACGGTGGTCAAAGCTGGCAGGCTCGTCTGTCAGTCGCGGACGATGCCATTACTGCGATCGCGGCAAACTCCCAGGTCGTTTACGTGGGTACAGCGACAAAAGGCATTTTTCGAATCAATGCCGCAACCATGGAAATTCTAGATCTCAATCAGGGATTAGAAGATCTGAGAATTCAAGATGTCAAACTGATCCCGGGGAATTCTAGAGGGGTAATCATCTCCAGCTGGGACCGGGGAATTTCTATCTCTCTAGACAGTGGTGAAACCTGGACAGACTATCCTCAGGGACTTGATAAAGACAAACAGGCCAACGAGTTTGAAACCCATCATTTTTCTGAGATTGCTATTTCAGAGAACTTTGTTGTTGATAAAACAGTTTTTTTAGGCGGCTTTAACGGTCTGTATAAATCGGTCCAAAGCGGGCAGCAGTGGCGTGAAATAGAAACATTGGCCCGAGGCAGTGTTGTGGCTATGGATGTATCACCCAACTATGCTGAGGACAGCACCCTGGCCCTCACCACCTATGTGGGCAAAATCTTAATGAGCCGCGACCAGGGACAAACCTGGGAATTGACCATGGAGGGGGCCGAAGTGCCTCGGCTTAACAACAGCTTCGAGCCTACTTATCAAGATCCGCGTCGCTTCTTTGATATAGCCTTTTCGCCCGATTACGGCGAGGATGGAACGCTATTTACCTCAGGGCTATGGACCAAATATTTACGCTCAACCAATGGGGGGCAATCCTGGTCGATCCACAACCTGAGCTCTGAGGCGAGAGGACTAACGCTGCTGGTGTCTCCCAACTTTGCTACGGATAAAACCATGTTTGTGGGGAATCAGGCGGGAATTGTTTTTCGCTCCACCGACGGTGGGAAAACAGTTAAACAAATTGCTAAAATTCCCTGGAAGCGCGGCAATGATAGTCCATCCATGGCCATCTCTCCCAATTTTGCTGAGGATCGTACACTGTATACCCTAGGCGAAACCGGCGTATATAAATCCACAGATGCGGGTCAGTCCTGGCAGTCAACAACAGAAAATGGCCCCATTGATGCAGCCGGTAATGTACATGTCGAGATTTCGCCTGACTACGCCCAAGACCAAACGCTGTTTGTTAGCAGCTATAGCGGGCTATTTAAGACAGTCGATGCGGGTGAGAGCTGGCAGCTAGTTGCGATCGCAGATGTTGCGGCAGACCGCACATTTTTAGAAGGCGTGGCGCTGTCTCCCAACTACGCCAATGACGGTACGGTCATGGTCAGCGTACGGGGTAAAGGGTTATATAAGAGTCAGGATAGCGGCGCGTCATTCGCGGCCATTGGCGATCCGAGCTTGGCCTTTTCTCGGCTGTATAATGTGCCCTGTGCAGGACGCCCGATTGAATTTTCACCCAACTATGCCGCAGACAGCACCATTTTTGGCTTTGGTACGGCGGATACTGAGGTCTATCGCTCCACAGATAGCGGTAACACCTGGGAGATTTTGACAACTCCTGATATTGAGCCGCCCATGGAAGTTGGGACCACCAAGCGTATTGCCATCGCTGCCGAAATCTATCGGGGTAAAATTCTCAAGCTGCTGCTGGCGGTAGCGGTAGGTGTAGTCGCCTATATCGTCACAGGGTTACTGCGTTTGCACAAAATCATCAAAATCAACCGACGGCTGCTGCAGTTTGGTACAGCGATGGGTAGCTTTGCAGCCGCTCTGGTGGTGGTACTCAAGGTGCTGTAGGCGGCTATTCTTGCGATCTCAGCCAGGCTGACTGTCGTTTTACCTTACGATAGTCAGCGAGGGTGAGCTGCTTCCAGGAAAACCACAGTCCGTAGCTCAGCGCCAGCAGCAGCCCGTTGCTAAACGCAAATATCGAAAGCTGGTTTAAAAGCCCCGTCACCTGTCGCAAAATAAACAGATCGAGGCTGATTAAAATCAGCAGCGTATTGAGGGTCCACCCACGACAAATACGCAGACGGCTGCGGCCATATTCTAACAAACCTGCCAGCCGCTCAGACCGCAGGTAGATGTAGCGGCGGTCGTCATAATCGTCACCGTCTTGGGGATAAAACTGCTTGACTAGCCGAGCTTTCCAGATTTTGTCAAAGAGGCTATCGGCGACGCGATCGCTGACGATACCTAGAATGTAGGTAATCGCTAGAATAGGCAGCAATGACGGTAGGGTAAATAAATAATCAAATGAGACCCAGGCTACCCCAAAGATGCTTAGTACTAAAAGTACGACCCACATCATCGCGCCTACACCGATAACAATCAGCTCGACAAATAAATCAGTAGTATTCACAGCATAATCAATTCAGAACGCTTGAATTCTACAGAGTACTGAAGCTCGCTCTATAACAACAAGGCTCCTCAACAATTTGTCCTAAACCGCCAGTAGTACAATAGAGTACAGAGCCGCTCCTGCAAAAAACATGCCAAAGTGACTTTCTTGCTCTTCCGGCAGCTCTTCTTTTAGGACGTTGAGAATAATACCGCCAGCCACCAGGGCCCAAATCGATGCGATCGCAGCTTCTTCGAGATGAAATGCTTCACCCAAAGCCCAGCCAAACATAATGGCCCCCGCCAGCAGCCACCGGCCCGTGCGATCGTACATATCCTGGTGGTGCTCCCGCAGACTAACGTCGTTCACAACAAAATGAAGCGCTAGGGCAAAGAAAAGAATTAGACAGGCCACCAGGCCATGACTGGCAGACTCTTGAAAGAGATAGCCCAAAATTCCGTTATAGAGAGCAAAAGAAATAATGTGAAGCCAAAACACACCTGGATGAGTAGAATCTTTACCAGACTGCTGGAAGCGCGATCGCAACGCCAGCTTCTCCAAGCCGTAGAAAATAGCGAGACCTAGCAGAGCTAAAAGATAGACATGGTGCTCTAGATAGCCAACAATCGCGCTTTCACTGTGCAGGATTTCCTCTTGAGCTTTGCTTAGCTCAGGCAAAATATCCAGAAATATATAGGTGATGGAAACACCCCCTGCAATTGACATCCAACAGCGCTGTGGAATCTGGATAAGCCATTGGGTACCGCTGGCAAAAATATGTACAAGCGCTAAACAAATTGCCAACGCTAGGCCAATGATGTTGATACCCATATTCATATCCGATAGCTCTGATCGCCAACACAAACTAAGACATCTGGTGCCGGTTAGGACCGATGTCTGCAGAAGATCGATGCCCCGTGACTATTTAATCAACAGAACAGCTTTCTTCATCACAGGAGATGCTATCAGCAGAGGCTTCTTCAGGAACTAGGGTAAACCCGCCGACGCGGACACTTTCAAACCCAAACTGCTTTTGTAGAACCTGGCTAAAGCTGGCAATAATATCGGGCAGCTGCTTTTCGATTTCGGCGCGCAGCTGGTTAGCCTCAGGGGGCGGATTACCAACAGTTTCTACAGACATAAGACAGACATCCTGGATAAACAGCTGGGTTCATTCTAAGTTGAAATGGGGGCATCGCTGGCCCCTGTGCCGACGGATTTTGATTATTGGAGGTGCGATCGCGATTGGCTGGAGATGCGATCGCACAGGCTTAGGTCGTACAGAAAAATCTCGTAAACGCTAATGCAAGACCCGCTGACGTTCTGCCGACTGCCACCGCTGTTTTTGCTTGATCAAGATAGCTCCCATCGCCAGCCAAAATATCAGCAGTCCCCCCGTAATAAGCAGCGTTCCCATCAGCCCAAAACGGACTATGAGGGCAGGAGCTGCCGCTGTAAACAGACCGCCTCCAACAATGGGTTCAAAAAACAGCTGCTTATACGCAAAGCTTTCAAACGCCCCCGAATCATTTTGAGGGTCAACCATCCGCAACAGCAAAATTCCAGTAGCCGTGACTCCCATAGATTGCCCCAGGTCGCCAATCCCTTTTTCAAACCAATGATCGGGAAAAATGCGCGGCGCATAGTAAAGAAAGAACAGAACATTCCAAGTAATGCCCACAACGCTTAGAATCACGAATATACCCAGGTTGCTGCCAATAACCTGTAGCGAAATAGAGGCTAGAGCTGCTACTACCACGACATCTAGAGCCAAACCAGCAATACTCTTCATCAAAGGCTGAATCACTAGCGGCGCTAGTCTCAATCGCTCAAGGATAAGCTGTACTACGATTCCCCCTATCAGCGCCATGGGAAATAACGGTACATAGCTCATCACTTCAAAGCCTGTCGTGCCCCAGGTGACTGATTCAACCCACACGAGCCCTTGCAAAATTAACCAGCCGAGAACAATCGCCAGACCAACGATGCCACAGTTAATAGATAGCGGGTCAATTAAGAGTCCTCTCATTAAATGCGCCCGTCTGTTTCTAACCTCCTCATTTTCGGTATGAGACAATTCTGGAACACCGCCCGGGTCTTCTACATCGCCAGCATCCGAACGCACATGTCCTTTCCGCCGTCCCCAGTCAGACAGCGCTGTACCGGCCACAATACCTGAAACGATACCGACGGTTGCGAGTCCCAGTGCCAGGTCAGCCCCTTCAGCAAAGCCCAGCTCATTGAGGGTATCTGCCATACCTCCGGCAGTACCGTGCCCTCCTTCAAACCCAATTTCAATCAGAGCTGCAGAAATCGGGTTAGCGTCAAACAGCGGGATGAGTATCCCTAACGTCACCAAGATACCAAGAACATATTGTCCCCAGGCAAGAGTTTGACCAAAGACTACCTGAGGGGCGGCCTTTCGCCAAATCGCTCGAGGATTGGGAATACGCTCTCCCAAAAATAAAGCGGCAAACACAATGTTAATAAAAATGCCGGGAGACTGGGACCAAACATTGCGAATCGGTTCGGTAAATAGACCGCCTGCTAGTAGGGCATTCTCTCCGGCGACACTGCCAATGAGTGCTCCTAAAATCTGTGGACCCAGGAGCAGTGCCAGAGCACCTGCGACGATTGATTCGGGTAAATATAGCCGCTGAATCCAGCGAATCTTTTGCTTAACGTACCGTCCTGCTAGGAGCAGCAATGCCATCAAGATAAATGCAAAAAAGACATCTCTTAGGGTAAACATGTTCTAAAAAAGACTGAGTTGTCAATATTTCTGATACCAGAAGTAATTTTGATAATTTAGGCACGTACGACCGCTCAGTCTGAAAGTTTAGATACGTTTAGGTCAAAATCTATCTTTTGGCAGAGACTCGCTCAAAGCTTAAACAACCCCGATCTTGAACAAATTTAAACAAACCTCAACTTTTTACGACACTTGTGGATGGAAGCTTTTATGGGATTAAAATCGTGAGTAATGAAGAAGGACACGTAATTCATGAATCTTTCATCCCAGGTCAACACTAGCCCATGGCTAAATTTTTCCATGGTTGGTGTAGTGTGGCTGTTCAATGCCCTCTGTCTAACCTATTGCGTCGCTACAGCGGTTATTCTTACAAAGATACTTTTTCTTCAGGCCCTATAGCCCTGTAAATTCTTTTTCCAGTTAGCAGGTCCTAAACAAAATTAAACAAAAAGTTATGGCTCTTCAAACGATCAAGACGTTTGAAGAGCTTTTTAATGGCAATATTCTCTCTTGAACGAACTTTGGTTACACCCAGTCTATTAGCAACCTAGAGAGGGCCAGTTCCGATGAATCTCTCTTCTGGGAAACAGCTTAAAGCGCTTTTTCAAACCACTCTACGTCCCAGTAACGGTCAAATTTACGTCCCACTTCTCGATACCGACCAACGCTATGAAAGTCAAACTTACGATGTAGAGCCAGCGATTCTGGGTTAGGTAGGGTAATTCCTGCGTAGGCTCGATGCACGTCTTCTTCAGCTAGGGCTTCAAATAATGCCTGATATAGCTGGGTGCCCAGCCCTTTGCCCTGGGCATCAGGACTGAGATAGATGCTGGTCTCTACAGATGTATCGTAGGCGGCTTTACTTCTAAACTGACTGCTTGTGACATAGCCAACTACATGCCGGTCTTGCTCAGCCACCAGCAGTCTATGACGTCCCCGATGTTCGTAATGACACCACCAAAGTTCCTGGCGCTGTTCTAGAGTGTAGGGCTCAATGTCAAATGTGATCGTGGTGTTGAGAATGTAGTGATTGTAAAGCCGGGTCAGAGGAGCCAGATCGGAGGGCTGAGCTGGGCGAATGGTCGTAGTCATAGGGATGTCAGGGATTGCAAACAGATCCGTATAGATGGCATCGATCCTATCAAGATGAAAAGTCCCACATAGATGTCTGGTCTTTGGAATCCGTATAAATACGCAATTAACAATTTTTTTTATGTTTTTTCCTGTCCATAGGTGCTTTGACAGAATGCTGAACTATGTCAAGGTCAATAGCCCCATAGGAGTTCCAAATTGTACGTCTCTAAAAGTTGGTTCAATCAGATGGTTTCGAGTAGCAGGTCTATCTTCAACAATGGAGATTGGTTATCTCAGTACGGTCACAGCACGATGGCCCTCAACCTGTGGAGAAAACTGCTCCAGATAGTCTATTCTGCTTTAGACAAGGCGTTTGAGCGAGGTCAATCCGTAGGGTTTCAGTCGAGATTGGCGACCCACAGCTCTGTTCTGACATATTCTTCCCTTGAAGCTCTACCAGACTATTACTTCAACTGCGACAGCGCCAAGCGGCTATGGCAGGAGTGGCGTGTGCTCAGACGGTTGTTTATTCGTCGCGACCATAGTCGTGATTTATTGTTCCAGGGACAGTCTGGCTGGCTACCGATTCACGGCATGATGGTCAATCGACAAACGATTACTATCACTACCGATGAAGGCGAGAAAGTGCTGGATGTGGAAGAGCGGGTTGTGTGGCTTAGCCGTGCGAATCCAGCTAATACTCAGATTACCCAAGAGTCAGTTGAGTCCAAGATGCAGTGGAGCCATACTGGGTGGTGTCTCGCTTGAGGCATCCCATTCTCTGAATCTACAGCGGTAGTGGCAGGATCTGTCAATCAGGATGGAACCAATGTGCATGTATCTGTAAACAGATAATTTTTTGCTCCCTTGAGCCTGAGAATAGATGCAGGACAGGCGCTAGAGGGTGGAGCACTCAACAGGGTTGTGAGAATATCGTGTTTGTGAGCACCAAAGAGACAACAAACCGTGTGACGAGCATTCACAATAGCGCTCAGGGTTAGGGTAATCCCATAGGTGGGCACATCTCTCAGCTCAGAAAAATGGTCAGAGGCGAGCTGCTGCTGACGATTGATGTCATCTAGACGGACGAGTTTTACCCACAGCGGATCGTTAAAATCAGCCACAGCCGGGTCGTTAAAGGCCAGATGACCGTTGTTGCCAACTCCTAACAGACATAAATCGATCGGGGTCTGGGTCAAAAGACCGGTGTAGCGATCGCATTCTGCCATCGGCTTTGGGGCATCTCCTCGCAGGTAGTGAAACGAGCGCAGCGGTAGCCACCGGGCAAGATGCTGGTCCAGGTAATAGCCAAAGCTAGCCGGATGGTCTCGATTTAGACCTAAAAACTCATCGAGGTGTAGCCCAATAACCCGTGACCAGTCTACGGTTGTATCCTGGCAAAGCTGTCTGAGGAGCCCCAGCTGAGAGCGCCCGGTTGCAAACACCACAGTCGCCGTAGCCTGCTGCTGTAACGTATATTGCAAATGATCAATCACCTGACTAGCCGCGGCCTGAGCCAGCCGATCGGGGTCAGAATAAACCTGTACATGCAGCGCATCGACATCAAAAGTACGGACAGCAGTGGGGCTCATACCGGAGAAATGCTACAAAAGTTAAAGGTTGATCCTAAGGTAAGCCCTGTCAGATAAGGGACAGCTGTGATGACTTGAAATTAAGACTCTGGGGTTTGTTAGCTTGCGCTAAGCTTTTTAAGCGTTATCTGACAGGCTAGGGCATGAGTGCAAAGTGGTTATGGCTAATTCTCACCGGATTTATTGCGATTGTCTTTTCTGGATCGCTGGTGCATCTAATAACGGAAACCTGGTGGTTTGAGTCTGTTGGCTTTGCCGATGTGTTTTGGACTCGACTGCGTTGGCAGGGTGCGATCGCACTTTTATGCTTTGTCGTCTGGTGGCTAATTCTATTTTTAAACTATGCGATCGCTCAGCGCTTTACCCGTGAACGTCCCCTACGCATTGTTCAAAACTCCCAGTGGGATCCCTATCTGCCCAGTCTGATTCGCTACGTCAGCTTAGGTCTAATTACTCTACTCGCCCTAGCTGCCGCTATTAACGGAGCTGAAACCTGGCAGGATGTGCTTAAGTTTATCCATCCGGTCGACTTTGGGGCTCAAGATCCCCTCTACGGTCGAGAAGTCAGCTTCTATGTCTTTCGGCTGCCGCTGTTCGAAAGCTTGCACCGAGCTACCGCCGAGCTCATTGTCTGGAGTCTGGTTGTATCCGCTGGTATCTACGGTGTTAAAGGAGAGATTCGTCCCGAACGGGGTTGGAAATACTTTCTCACAGGGGAAGTCAAAACCCATTTTTGTGTGCTGCTAGCTGGACTTGCGGTAATTTTAGCGCTCGGATTTTGGCTGAGCCGCTACGAGCTCCTTTACTCTCCAGCTGGCGTAGTCTTTGGCGCTGGCTACACCGACGTGAATGCGCGGATGCAAGCGTACGGCGTTATGGGCTTCATCACCCTGGCTATCGGTGTGTTATTTGTTGCCTCCCTATGGCGCAGCGGCTTTATCCTGCCTCTAACCGCCATTAGCTTTTACGCCGCTGTTTTTGTACTAATCACAGGGGTTTATCCCTGGGCTCAGCAAAAAATTGTTGTAGAACCCAACGAGCTTCAAAAAGAAGCGCCCTATATCGCCGACAACATTGAGCTGACTCGTCAGGCATACGGTCTAAACGTGGTTCAACCTCAGCCCTTTGAGGTTAAAAATCAGTTAGATGCCGATGTTTTAGCGAGAAATAGCTCCACCATCGACAATATTCGCCTGTGGGACTATCGACCTCTGCAAAGCACCTATGGTAGTTTGCAAACCCTGCGCCCCTACTACAGATTTTTAGACGTTGATATTGATCGATACACCCTCAACGACGACTATCGGCAGGTCATGCTGTCCCCTAGAGAGCTAGTGGATGATGCCCTACCGGCCCAGGCTCAAACTTGGGTCAATCAACATCTGATTTATACCCATGGCTATGGTTTGGCCATGAGCCCTGTCAATAAGGTGACCGAAGACGGACTGCCCGAGCTATTTATCAAAGATCTGCCACCTCAAAGCTCAGTCGATATCGATATTGAGCAGCCTCGCATTTATTACGGAGAAGCCACCGATCGCTACATCCTGACTGGAACCGACCAGGCCGAATTTGACTATCCTTTGGGTAATGACAATGCCCAATATAACTATGAAGGCTTGAGCGGAGTACCCATTGGCTCATTGCTGCGGCGATTTGTCTATGCCTATAGCTTAGGAGACTGGCAGCTGATGCTATCGAACTCCCTGGGCGAAGATTCACGCATCCACTACCATCGACTGATTCAAGAACGTATTCGCCAGCTAGCTCCGTTTCTTTCCCTCGATAGTGATCCCTATCTAGCCATCATTGACGGACGACTTCAGTGGATCATCGATGCCTATACCCTGAGCGATCGCTATCCTTATTCTGAACCGCTACGCCGTAGCGAAGGCATTCAGGCCGTTCTACAAGGTCGGGCAATGCGAGATATTGTTAGCAGCGGAGCCAACTATATTCGCAATCCGGTCAAAGCTGTTGTCGATGCTTACGATGGCACCCTAAAACTTTACGTCGTCGATCCAACCGATCCGATTCTGGCATCGTTTCAGCAGAGCTTTCCTACCCTATTCGAAAGCCTAGACAATGTGTCACCCCAGCTGCAGGCACATTTCCGCTATCCTCAAATGTTATTTAAGATCCAGGCTCAAATCTATCGGGCCTATCACATGGAACGCCCCGACGTCTTTTATAACCAGGAAGATCTTTGGGACTTTCCCACTCAAATCACACGAGAGGAAAACCCCGAGACCCTAGAGCCGTACTACGTCATTATGAAGCTGCCAGAAGCTGAGACTGAAGAATTCATGCTGATTGTACCGTTTACCCCCGTCCGCAAAAATAATATGGTTGCCTGGATGACCGCTCGCTGTGACGGTGATAACTATGGCAAGCTGCTGGTATACGAATTTTCCCGACAGGCGCTGCTGTATGGTCCACGGCAGATTGACTCTCGTATTGACCAAGATACTGATATTTCACAGCAGCTAACCCTATGGAATCAAGAAGGGTCAGAAGTCTTTCGAGGAGACCTTCTGGTGATTCCCATTGAAGAATCCCTGCTGTATGTTGAGCCTGTCTATCTTCAGGCACGAGGGCAGAATGACAATAGTAATGCCATTCCAGAGCTAAAACGAGTCATTGTGGCCTACAAAGACTCAATTGTCATGGAAACAACCCTTGAGGGTAGTCTGGCCAAACTATTTGGTGAGCGCACAGCATCTGCACCTGAACCAGCTGAAGTCGCAGCCCCCACCGTCGCTCCAACGGCCAATCAAGAAGCTCTCATCAACTCGGCCCTTGAAGCTTATACCCAGAGTCAGCAAGCCTTGCAGTCTGGCGACTGGCAGACATACGGAGCCGCTCAGACACGTCTAGGCAGCATCCTAGAGCAGCTAACAGAGCAGTAAGTCCAAAGTCTATCGGTAGAGCTCTATAAGCTCATGACCGTTTCTTGACAACGGCCTCCTGATCGCCTTGAGTACCGTCTGGAAAGATAAACGGGAATCACTGCTGATTTGGAGGATCAATCGTTCTACTGAAAATGCCATACCTCTCTCAGAAAAATCATTTCTGGGAGTAGCAGTCCCCCTGACCGTTCTCAGGTGGTCAGGTTGGCAAGGTCAATTGATATCCTGACCGTTCTGCCAAGGAACCTTTGGCTATATACGATCCGAAAGCATCCTGCTCTCTTGGATTCTATTAGTTCCTAGCGCAAGCTACTTATCAAGCCCATAAGGGAATCTAAACAAGCGTGAAAATTAGATCTAAAAGCTTACTGCTTCGGCTCATCACTCCCCTATCTTTCTTGTCTATTGCAACGGTATTGACTATCTCAGTCAGCACCTACTTTTCAGCACGAGAAACGCTAAAGAAGTCACTTTACGATCGTTTAAGTGTAGCCGCTACTCTAAAAGAAGAGGAGCTCTCTCAGTGGTTCCAGACGCAACGTAACGACATTCTGCTTTTAGCCCGTTTACCTGAAATTGAATCACAGGCGGAGATCCTGCTGTCTGAAGCCGTTGCTGCGCCAGAGCAGGCCAATGGCGAGTCCGAACAGCCTTCTGATACGGAAATCAAACAAGCTGCGAAGAAACAGCTAGCCGACTATTTACGAGATATTGTTGTATTTAAACCTGATTTAGCTGAAGTTTCTATTGTGGCTGACGACGGCACTGTCTTATTCTCCACCAATCAGGAGTCAAACAATACAAAGCAAGGCATAAGTGCAAACGCGACATACTTTGCCGATGCCTCAGACAAAATCACGCCTATTTTCTATACGTCTGATACCACTGGAACCACAGCTATTACCTTTGCCACCCCCGTTCTAGACGGTGCTAAAAATCGCCTAGGGATACTTTTAGCGACTTTAGACCTGCAAGATGTCGACTCTCTAATTCAAGAGCGCACAGGGTTAGGTAAAACAGGTACAACGTATCTGGTGGGTCAGTCAGACGACCAGAACGTATTTATTGCATCGCAACAAGTCAAAGAATCAGACAGAGAGGTTGATAGTTTTGCCATTGACACAGCAATGGCAGGAGAAAGTGGAGCGGGCCTATATCAAAATCATGCGGGTGAACCCGTGATTGGTGTATATCGCTGGCTAGAGGATCAAAGTCTCGCACTGCTAGCCGAGATTGACCAGCGTGAGGCTTTTTCTCCAGCGCGTGCGCTAGCTAGAAATATCTTACTGATTGGTTTTGTTGCTACAGGACTATTGTTATCGGGTATTTATTTACTCTCTCGTCGAATTACGCAACCGATTACAGAAATTACAAAAGCGGCTATCCAACTCCAAAGTGGCGATCTTGACCAGTCTCTTACTATTGCTAGTCAGGATGAAATTGGTGTCTTGGCCCAGGCATTTAACCATATGGCTCAGCAGCTAAAACAGTCCTTCGTCATTCTTGAAACTAATAACCAAGAACTAGAACTGCGCGTACAAGAGCGTACGGCGGAATTAGAAGAGTCAAAGGAAGTTGCTGAAGCGGCCACCCGTACTAAGAGTGCTTTTTTAGCCAACATGAGTCATGAATTACGCACTCCTTTAAATAGCATTATTGGCTACAGCGAAATGCTTGAGGAAGATATTGAAATCATTGGTAAAACCGACTTAATTCCCGACCTTCATAAAATTCAAGGCTCCAGCAAACATTTGCTCAATCTCATTGACAGCGTACTAGAACTCTCAAAAATCGAAGCAGGACGTATGGAGTTAAATCTTCAGGCTGTAGATATTGCAGAGCTTGTGGAAGAGGTACTCATGACAATTCGCTCAGCCGCAGAGAAAAAGAAAAATGCTGTTGTTCTTAATAACCTCAGTACTGTCAATATAGTTGAAACTGATGCCGAAAAATTACGCCAGTGTCTGCTCAATCTGCTTAATAATGCCAATAAGTTTACTGAACGAGGTCAAATTCTTTTTATAGTTCAGACGCCTCAATACGAGAATGACAGCTACATTGAGTTTGTCATTCAAGATACGGGTATCGGCATGGAAGCAGATCAGATGGAAAGCGTTTTTGAAGCCTTTAACCAAGCCGACACTTCATCAACACGTCGCTATGAAGGCACAGGTTTAGGGTTAACGATCACCCGCGAATTTGTCTACATGCTGGGTGGAATTGTTACGGCTCAAAAGGCTCCGGAGCAAGGTTCAATATTTACGATTCGGATTCCGCAAGTAATTCCCAGTCTAGAAACCCAACTGGTATCCAGCAGCTCTTAGCAGAAACTTTTATTAACTCAAAGTTTGAGATCATGTCTTCGATGTACTTGATTCACAATCCAGGCAGCATAGCGGTCTGTGTAGGTTCGTGATGACTCAGCGCCTCACATCGTGGACAGGTCGCCTCCTCTGTATGAATTTCAATGGAGAGAATCAACCGGTTTCCTAGGTCTTCGTAGGACTCAACATCAACACCCCGGTAAGCCCAACAGCTCAGTGAGTAAAGGAACCATTACTCATGCTGTATCAAACATTACATCAGCATACTAGATCCCGAAGAGCCAAGTTTTTGAGCATTTACCCAGGCAGATACGACGTCGATTCGCCGATATGGAGGTACAGGCTTAGGACTAACGATCACTCGTGAATTTGTGCGCATGCTAGGAGGCACAATTGCAGCTCAAAGTGAAGTGGGGAAAGGTTCCACATTTACCATTCTTGTTCCACAAGCTGTGTCTGTAGCGCAACGCCAGCTAGCCGCCACTAAGGCTTGATGGATATATTTTTAGGCTGCAGCGGAGTAGACGCTATAGATGCAGACGTATTGGCTTTATTGACCAGACTGGTCAGCAATGATTCATATCCTTCTAGAGATTGCTCGAAGGAATAGTTTGCGATCGCATACGCCCGACCCTTTTTACCTAAGCGCTCCAAGCGAGCAGGATCATCATAAAGCGATTGAATCGCCTTAGCTAAGGCCTTGGGTTTTTCAGGTTCTACCACAATACCGCCACCGCTATCGCGCAGCGCCTGAGCTGCCGCCCCGCCATCAGGAATTGATGCCACAATCGGACGCCCACTAGCCATCAGTACCATTGTCTTAGACGGCATATTAAACCCGACAACACTAGCCTTTTGCATAATCAGCGATACATCCGCCGCCGCCAACATAGTTGGTAGCTGCTCACGGGGAGTAAAGGGCAAAAGCTTAACGTTGTTTACGTCCAGTTCACGGCGTAGGGTCTCCAAGTCCCACAGCTGCCGTTCTTCACCCACAATCACAAATTCGATATCGGGGATATGCTGTAGTGTGGCCGCTGCATGGATAATGGCTCGTACCCCTTGTGTACGAGCAATATTACCCGAGTAGAGCACGACAAACTTATCTGACAAACCATGCTCTTGCCGGAACTGATTGTCATGCTTGGGCAGGGGGCGAATAAAGTTAACATCAACCCAGTTGGAAATACATTTGATCTTGCTAGGGCTGACCCCCTTAGTCACTAAATTCTTAGCAAAACTATCGGTAATCACACCGATATGAGTAGCGCTCGCATAGGCAAATTTCTCTAGTACCTCAAATATTCGAATAGCCGCTTTATTACTAATTAGTCCGGTGCGAACCGCTGCCTCTGGCAAGATATCTTGCAAACTGAGTAAAGTGGGACAGCCATAAATTAGCTTAAGCAGAGCGACTGGGACACAGGCCGGTAGCGATGGACTAGTCGATAGAATAATGTCAGGTCGCCATCCCTTCAGGGCATGGAAAAAGCTCAATAACGAAAAACTGCCATCTAGAAGGATGCGAGTAACTACTCCCGGGTTGGGATGGATCGCAACGTAGCAGCGCTGGATCTTAACACCGTTACGCTCTTCTTCACAGTAGAGCTGACCGCGATAATCAGGATAAATCTTTCTTTGAGGGTAGTTTGGCATGGCCGTCACAACCCTGACTTCATGGCCCCTAGTTACCAAACCTTCGGCCAGTTCCGTCATCAGAGGAGCAATGCCAATAGGTTCAGGATGGTAGTTGTATGAGTAGATAAGTATACGCATGGAAATCGCTCTGACTACTGTGTCGCGGTCAACAAATAAGCAACAAACGGGAGCAGGGCATTCGGTAGCCCGACGAGGGCACCAGCAAAGACACCCCCAACTAATCAAGTTCTACGGGATATCCAACACATCTTTCGCAAATAGTTCAAACTACGTACCTGTAGCTATGTACAGGTAACAAAAGGATTCCCGAAACAACTTATAGATACCTCAAGCGTTTTCACTAGACGTCCCTATTTTAGAAAAACGTAGAAAGACGGCAGCCCGACTTTGATCGGCTACAGCCAATACAAACTTGCTCACTCTTATTTGCTTACTTCTAGAACATGTGATGACCTAAACGGCTATACATCGGAATCTATGTAGGCAACACAACAACAAGACACACTTTATTGGGCTTACTAAAGGTGCTGTAACTCTAATAAAAAGAGGATTGACTGCTCATCCTAATTTATCTAAACCCTTTAGTAACACTTCATATGCACAAGAAGTTTTTATGAAGTGAGCAAACTGTTGCATCAGACAAGCGTACTAACGACAAGCAACACTGGGTGCTGCTTTACCCCATAATCCTTATTTTCAGGGAAACTCCCAGAACCAGAAGCCTTGTCCTTAAACTTTTACATGTGACACAGGGATGTTACAACGGTGACCCTATTCATGGTAGAGATTTCCCAGAGCCAAGGTAGATCACCTAAGACAATCTTTATGGTAAGGGGGCAAGAGTCTTTAGAAAAACAGGTGAATTCTTCACAAAGGCAGCCTGATTTTGATGAAGTTGCCCAGCTTGTGACTGTTACAAACCAGAGCTATTAAAAAAGAGTGCTTATTCAGCACCCTTTTTTAGTGAGAAAATCTCTCATGTACAATTTTCAGAACATTGTTCCAGACCCTAGTACGCCCGTTGCGTATCACGCTCAGCTCGAATCCGGTCTTTTGCTCGGTTTGCACTGCGCTTCAGTGCTTCTAAACGCTTGACGTAGCGATCGCGCTGTTTTTTCTTAGGAGTTTGCTCAATCAGGGTCTTGAGCGCGCTGCCTAAGCTCTTGTAAGCATTGGGCAGCGAATAGCCGAACCGAGTGGCCAGGGCAATTGCCTTTTCATCTGCATCCATCGCCTCTTTAAGCGTTTTCTCAGCATTGTTGCGCTTGTACAAACGCCAGCCGGAAATACCACACAGCCCCATGGCTAGCAGCAGCAGCAGCCCATCTTGTACCCAGAGTTCTCCAACGGCACCGCCTAAACCAATCGCTAGGGCCGCCATTTCCCAACCGTCGCGGGGGATGGTGTCGTTTTGAACACGGGCGACCTCGTGCCAAAACAGTAGATTGCGCTGGTCAATGGCCAGCTGCTCCCACTTGGGCAAATCAATTTGCACCTCGATTTGATCTTTACCTAGCTCCTCAGAGGTAATCAGCGGTGGACCTACATCCATGGCGGGCTCAACCGTGACCCAGCTTTGCAGTTCTGGGGGCAACAGACTCCGTAAACGGCGAAGCTCGCCCATATCTGCTCTGGAGCTGTAGGTGGCGTAAGACATGCTGATACTAGCCCGAAAACGCTTATAGAAAATGCTTACACTATAGCGGTCTTTTGGAGGCTATGGGGTCAAAGTTCTGGGGAGATTCCCGTAATGGCTGCTTCGAGTAATCCGCAGCCTGCGTCTACTGATTCAATGCGGCACAGCTGTTCGCGCAGTTCGGCGGCCCCGTCAAACCCTTTTGCATACCAGGCCATGTGCTTGCGTGCCTGTCGGATACCGCTTTTACCTTTGTACTCAGCCAGCATGGTGAGATGCTCTTGGGCGCAGCGTAATCGCTCCACCACTGTGGGCGGCGAGCGGCGCTTCCCGGTTTTAAGAAAGTGGTCGATTTCCCCCACCAAAAAGGGATATCCCAGGGTGCCACGGGAGCACATGACACCGTCAGCCTGAGTCTGCTCTAAACAGGTAATGGCCGCATCCACTGAAAAGATATCACCGTTAGCAATGACAGGAATGCTTAGAGCCTGCTTCACCCTGGCAATCCAGCCCCAGTCAGCCAGGCCGTTGTAGCCCTGGGAGCGAGTACGACCGTGGAGCGTCAGCATCTGTGCCCCGGCAGCTTCTAAGCGTCGGGCAAAGTCTACTGCATTGATCTCCTGCTCAGACCAGCCAATTCGGGTTTTAGCGGTAACCGGCACAGACACAGCGCCACTGACGGTTTCAACGATGCGGGCAGCCGTGTCGGGATCCCGCAGCAGCGATGAGCCGCCGCCGTTCTTGGTAATTTTATTAACGGGGCAGCCCATGTTGATATCGATAGTGTCTGCCCCCTGGTCAACAGCTTTTTTAGCAGCTTCTGCTAAAAAGTCAGGGCGACGGTCAAAAAGCTGAATGCTGATGGGACGCTCATCGGGATCCACCTCCATCACCTGAGGTAATTTCCGAACATGGTGCAGCTCGGCCGCGCTAACCATTTCGGTGTACATCATCGACTGGGGAGCGTGGCGGCGTACCAGTCGACGGAATACTAGATCGGTGACTCCAGACAGCGGTGACTGCAGCACGCGACTGTAAACGCTGACGCTGCCTATCGTTAGGGGTGTTGCCAGACGGGCTTGGAGGGTAGGGGAGAGCGCAGTTTGATTCTGCAGATAGACCAGCGGGTCGAGATTGAAAGCAACGGACATAGGTTTTGGCGCAGCACCATGGATTTAAGGTGCTCACACACCAGCATATCTCTAGAATGCCATTAACCCGTGGGGTTGGCCCCACGAACTTCATCGTTTATCTGGCATTCAGAATAGGACGCCTTTAGCTTAAAATTCAAAACTCATCGTTTCGCTGCGAGAACTGAACAGGATGTTTCAAGGGGAAATTGCAGCGCTAGGAGCAGCGGGACTGTGGGCACTGGCAACGCTGATGTTTGGTCGGCTAGGAAAGCGCCTATCGCCGCTAGTGCTCAACTTTATTAAGGGTGCAATGGCCGTAGGGTTTATTGTCCTAACGCTGGCAATGCGTCAGCTGCTGCTGGTGTCGTTACCGATGGAGTCAGTCTTGCTGCTATTAATTAGCGGTGTAGTCGGGATCGGTCTGGGGGATACGGCCTACTTTGCCACGGTCAATGCGTTGGGCCCAAGACGGGCATTGCTTTTGGAGATGCTGACTCCGCCTATGTCGGCGCTGATCGCCGGCGTCTTTTTGCAAGAGCAGCTCTCGGGTCTGGCCTGGCTGGGGATGGCGCTGACCATCGCCGGTATTAGTTGGGTTATTAGTGAACGGAGTCCTAAGGAAGGCCCTGGCCAGGGCGGGGCTGGTTATTCCCAAAACCCTAGGGGCGGTGGTTCAACGATGCGTGGTGTGGGGCTAGGGGTACTAGCGGCGCTGGGGCAGTCGGTGGGAACTGTTTTATCGCGGGCGGCGCTGGCAGATACCGTTGTCGACCCGCTATGGAGTAGTTTGCTGCGACTGTCGGCAGGGCTGGTGTGTACTGGCGGGCTGCTGCTGCTGGCGCGATCGCAGCCGCTGCCTCGGCCATCTGGTCGATTGTTGGGGGGCGTTGCGATCGCAGCTTTCTTTGGGACCTATCTAGCTATCTGGCTCCAACAGACAGCCTTAAAGTATTCCCCGGCTGGGATCGCTCAGTCGCTACTGGCCACCAGCCCTATTATGGTTTTACCCATGGCCTTCGTGATTGGCGATCGCGTTACCATTCGCGCCGTCTGTGGAGCGGTTGTCGCTCTAGCGGGCATATGGCTTTTGTTCAGCCGTTAGGTGTTTGCTATTCTGCGGCGACGCCGGCCCCGGCCCCCTCAACCAAAACCGGTTGATTAAAAGAAACAGGTTTATCCCCAACCGTGGCACCGCCGTTGAGCATCCCCTGCAAACTCGATTCAAAGAATGTGTAAGGAAAACGAGCCTCGGGACGACTTACCCTGTCTAGGCGCTGCTGCAGCTCAGCTGGAATCTCAAAGTCCAATGCTCCTAAGTTATCCTGCAGCTGGTACAGCTTAGTAGCTCCAATAATCACCGAGGCGACGGCGGGGCGGTTGACGACCCAGTTTAGGGCCACCTGAGCCATAGAACGACCCAGCTCGCTCGCCACATGTTCTAGCTCTGCGACAATGGCCCAGTTTTTTTCAGTAAATTTATCAAAGGCCGGATTACCGCTGTCAGCTAGCATTGCCAGTCGGCCTGTGCCTTCTCCCCCCTGCTCGGACGGTTTGTATTTACCGGACAGTAAGCCACTGGCCAAGGGAGACCACACCATGAGACTGGTGCCCAAGTGTTTGGCTAAAGCGCTGTATTCAAACTCAATGTTGCGTTCGGCTAGGGAGTACTCCAGCTGTACGGTGCTAATGGGTTCCCAGTGGCGCTCCTGAGCCAGCGTTTGGGCCTGAGCAACGTACCAGGCAGGTGCATCCGACAGCGCTACATGGCGAACTTTGCCAGAGCGTACCAGGTCGTCTAGGGTACGCATAACTTCGGCTGCCGGAGTTACCTGGTCCCAGGTGTGCAGCATGTAAACATCGATATAGTCAGTACCAAGACGCTCCAGAGAGCCTTCAACGGCGCGCAAAATATTTTTACGTCCGTTACCGCCTGCGTTGGGGTTACCAGGGTCGGCGTTATAGCTAAATTTGGTGGTGATGACGATGCGATCGCGGGTTTTACTATCCTGAATAAACCGCCCTAACATGCGTTCGCTGTTGCCGTTGGTATAAAGATCCGCTGTATCCACAAAGTTGCCCCCAGCGTCTACATAGGCATCAAACAGCTGACGGGCGCTCGCCTCATCGGCTCCCCAGCCCCAGTCGTCGCCAAAAGTCATGGTGCCAAGCGCTAGACGGCTTACTTTTAATCCAGTTGTTCCTAGGGTGTAGTACTGCATAGATTTCCTTTGCCAATGCGTTTACGCTCACCACTATTTATCAATTGCCAAAACAAATCTTGTATCTGATTGCTCAGTTTTGGTAAAAAATTGCATATTGCCGATCTTCGAGAGAGCGTTGTAAACCGGTGAAAAGGCTGTCGGTTGATGTATCTGCAAAAACCTTTCGACTGTGATAAGTTGCCTGGAGTCTTCATCAGGTCATCAGGAGCAATATGCATCTAGGCATCGATATGGTGGCACTTCTATATGTTGTCGCCATCGTAGCAAGCTGTGTCGATGCAATTGCGGGTGGGGGTGGGCTGATAGTACTACCGACCATGCTCATAGCAGGTATTCCTCCAGCGGCAGCTCTAGCAACCAACAAACTTCAGGGCAGCGGCGGCACCCTGGTAGCCTCCCTTTATTTTCTCAACAAGCAGATTGTTCGTTTGCGAGATATCAAAGTCACCGTTTTAATGACTTTTGCCGGTGCTATGTTGGGTGTCTGGCTGGTGTTACAGATAGACAGTACCGTTCTCAAGACCATCATTCCTTTTTTGCTCGTTAGCATGGGAGTATATTTTGCGCTGTCGCCACAGCTAGGAGCCACCGACCAACGGCAGCGGTTGGCCCATGGACCATTTTCAATATTAATTGCCCCACTGCTTGGTTTTTACGATGGCTTCTTTGGTCCCGGTGCTGGCATGTTTATGGTGCTATCCCTGGTGGGGTTACGAGGGTACAATCTGACTAAAGCAACGGCGCATACCAAAGTTCTAAACTGCACCAGCAATGTATCATCGCTGTTTTACTTTCTCATTTTTGGAGAGGTGTATTGGCGAGTAGGTTTTGTCATGCTGTTGGGACAGATAATTGGCTCTTCTATTGGAGCTAGAATTGCTTTGGCTAAAGGAGCAGATGTGATTCGTCCAGTTGTTGCAGTCGTATGCTTCCTAATGGCATCCAAGCTTTTGTTTGATGGTATCAGCTAGAACGATGTTCAAATTTCAGATTGACATGCCGTTCCTGCGGCTTTAAGTCGCTTTAGAGCCTTTTCCTCCCACACGCTGAGCTTTTTCTCAGGCCCCTAAATATTCAGTCAATACTTCACAGGGTCCATCTTCCACACCGTCATAAATAGAAGGTCTGGGAGAAAACGGAGGAACGGGTCGACCGTCAATTTCTAACCGTTCGTGCAAGATTGTCAAAATAGCTTCAGATACAGAGGTAATATCATGCTCCTGCTGGTAGGGCCGCAGCTTGTCCAATATGTCGGCTGTGAGCGATAGAGTAAGAGAAGTTTTTGCAGTTGTCATAGCATTGAAAACAACAGAAATGAGAGAAAAAATATAGATTTTCTCATACCCAAGGATACCAGCTTTTCTAGCGGCTATTGCGTTTGCGATTTGCCACAAGAGTATCCAAAGAGAAGCGGTTGTATCCCAACCCTGCCAGCAAAATAAACAGCACGATATTGTAGATTAGCTGACTGGAGGCCGCGTTCCAGTTCTGAACAACGGTGACCCCATACATCAAAATAACCATCAAGACAAAGGTGACAACTAAAGATAGTCGAGTAAATAGTCCTACGACTAGCAACAAACCCGCCACCAACTCTATCGGAGAAACAAAATAGGCCGTTAGCCTCACCAAAAAATCAGGCATCCAGGCACCTTCCATGGCGTCCACCATAGAATTGGCAAAACCGGGAATATTATCCAGTCGAGTAAAGCCATGGTTGAAATAATTCACCCCCACAACAATACGCAGCAGCAGGTACGCTAGCGAAATATCAGCTGATTTGAGTAATAAAGACTGGCGTGACTCGTTCATGGCGCAAATAGCGGCGATGGGCAAACGGATATTGACGCCATTCATCATACACATTTCATTAAAGAGGCGATCGCATCCTCTGTGGTCATGTCTGACATTCGCCAATGACCGGGCAGATTTGAATATCAGTTTGTATAGATTTGGGCTCAGTTCCATAATCCTCGCTATACTGAGCGGGTATATTTTCTACACGTCAGGAGACTAACTCCTATGGCTGAGTCGGTGAACCTTTTTGCTATGTCCCCCGTATCCGTAGGGAATGTCTCTTTGAGAGCGCTGAAAGTAGGATTCTAACGGCGTTTTCTCATCATTACTCTACGGTCGTGGCCTATGGGCAAATGCCCGATAGGTCTGGTATTTAATTGACCTAGAGGATAGTTCGTCATGGAATTAGCCAATTTAGGCTGGAGCGATATTTTTGCTCACAGCTTTATTCCCTATGCGGCTCAAGGGTATCGCGTTGGGCGAGTCGCCGTAGTGCATCGTAGTCAGTATCAGCTCTACACTGAGCATGGAGATACCACGGCCATACTGACTGGCAAGTTTAGACACCAAGCTCAGAGTCCTGAAGACTTTCCAGCCATAGGAGATTGGGTCGTAATTCGGTCTCAATTAGCCACAGATCAGACGCTGATAGAAGCGGTCCTTCCCCGTAAAAGTCAGTTCTCTCGTCAGGCCGCCGGTACCCATACTACAGCTCAGGTTGTTGCTGCCAATGTGGACACGCTGTTTTTACTGAGCGGGCTAGATCAAGATTTTAATCTGCGTCGGATAGAGCGCTATCTGGTCATGGCCTGGGAAAGTGGAGCAAGTCCTGTCATTGTGCTGAACAAAGCTGATATTTGTCAGGATCTTGATTCTAAAATAGCAGCGGTCGAAGATATTGCTTTGGGGGTTCCCATCATTGTTCTTAGCGCTCTCCAGCAAACTAATTTAGAGGCGCTGGTTCCCTACTTGGGTCTGGGGCACACTGTTGCCCTGCTGGGCTCTTCTGGTGTGGGTAAATCTACGCTGACCAATCAGCTTATGGGCGCTCAGGTACAGGCCGTACAGACGGTTCGAAACGACGATAGTAAAGGTCGTCACACAACCACGACTCGCACCATGATGCGTTTACCGAGCGGAGCCCTGTTGATTGACACTCC
>ERZ1740072.178-NODE-178-length-28497-cov-4.829267_pt1 | contig 28497 bp, 21 predicted proteins | sample MGYA00581733_ERZ1740072 | MGnify/ENA primary metagenome ERZ1740072 (study PRJEB43018, sample SAMN04849741) | marine metagenome | isolation source: floating plastic debris | place: Pacific Ocean | collected 2008-08-30 | study: EMG produced TPA metagenomics assembly...
GCCCATAGACGGTTTTCTGGCAGCTGAAAAATTTCTAAGCTTACTGCAAGAGCCATCTTAATGGCTTCTTCTTTAAAGTAATCACCAAAAGAAAAATTACCCAACATCTCAAAAAATGTAAGGTGGCGTTTTGTATGGCCTACATTTTCTAAATCGTTGTGTTTACCTCCAGCGCGAAGACACTTTTGCACGGTAGATGCTCGCAGAGTCTCTGGTTTTTTTTTACCTAAAAAAACGTCTTTGAACCGGTTCATTCCTGCGTTGATGAACAAAAGGGAAGGATCATTTTTTGGTACAACGGGAGAAGAGGGCAAAATCTTGTGATCCCGTTTTGCAAAATAAGCTAAGAACTTTTTTCGAATTTCTTGAGAAAGCATGTGCATTATCATAAAGGATCTACAGGGAAAAGTCAAAAGCCTTGAAGGATTTTTTTGTAACGATATATAGTGAAAGATCACAAGGAGATCATCATGGATGCGGAATATAAAACGCTATTGAAAAGCGTTGCAAATACAATACGCGGGCTATCAATCGATAGTGTGGAAAAAGCGAATTCAGGGCATCCAGGTCTTCCGCTTGGCTGCGCCGAGCTGGGAGCGTTTATTTATGGAGAGCTATTAAACCAAAATCCCAAAGAGCCTCATTGGATGGCAAGGGATCACTTTGTCCTTTCTGCAGGTCATGGCAGCGCTTGGCTTTATTCTTGTTTGCATCTTGCAGGTTATGATCTTTCCATGCAGGAGCTTAAGCGGTTTCGGCAGCTGCATAGCAAAACCCCCGGTCACCCAGAGTACGGCCATACTGCAGGGGTAGAAGTGACAACAGGACCTTTAGGTCAAGGAGTTGCAAATGCTGCTGGTATGGCTCTTGGCATGAAGATGATCGCAGATTTATGCAATGACCAAAACCATCCTATTTTTCAGAATAAGGTATTTTGCCTTTGCGGCGATGGATGCATTATGGAAGGGATTTCGTCTGAAGCATCTTCCCTTGCGGGGCATTTAGGGCTAAACAATTTTGTATTGATGCATGATGCCAATAAAATTTGTTTAGACGGCCCCTTAGAAGAAAACTGCTCTGAAGATACAAAAGCGCGCTACCGCTCTTATGGATTTTCCGTTTATGAAATCGATGGCTATGACTTCGATGCGATGGAAAAAGTGTTTGGGGAAATTCGGGAAAACCAGACAAAACCTGTATTTATTCAGGTGCATACAGTGATAGGTAAAGGCTCGCCACATAAGCAAAATAGCCATAAAGCCCACGGATCTCCTTTAGGAGAAGAAGAGACGCTGTTAACTAAAAAAGAATTAGGCATTACAAAAGAGCCGTTTTATGTGCCGCAAAAAGTACGCCAGTTTTTTGAGAAAAAACAAGAAGGATGGGATGCAACCTATCAAGACTGGCAAAAGCGCTATGCAAGTTGGGCAAAAGCGCATCCAGAAAAAAAACAGCGCTTAGATCAAATGCAGCAGGCTTTAAACGCAAAAGATATCATCTCTTCGATACAAGATCTACCGATCAAAAGTCCGATTGCTGGAAGGTCTTCTTCAAACGCGGTACTGCAAAAATTAGCAGAAGTATTTCCTCAAATTTACGGCGGGTCTGCCGATCTTTCCGGTTCAGATAAAACGATGCTAGGAGAGTACTCTATTATAAAGCCGGGGGAGTTTTCTGGGAGAAATGTGAAGTTTGGCGTAAGAGAGTTTGCTATGTCGGCTATGTGCAGCGGTATGAGCGCGCTAGGATTTTTCCGCCCCTTTTGCGGTACTTTCCTTGTGTTTTCTGACTACATGAGAAACGCTATTCGGGTAGCTGCTCTTTCAAAATATCCTGTGATCTATCAATTCACCCATGATTCGATCTTTTTAGGAGAAGATGGCCCTACTCATCAGCCAGTAGAGCATTTGATGGCGCTTCGAGCTATTCCCCACCTTCGGGTATTTCGACCAGCAGACAGCTACGAGGTTAAAGGCTCTTGGGCAGCTGCTTTAAGCTACCAAGGACCAAGCGCTTTGGTCTTATCAAGACAAAACCTGCCTGATATCGATAGACAAGAATCAGTATCTATAGAAGATACCGCGTTAAAAGGCGCCTATATCGTGAGAAAAGAAAAAACCGATGCAGACTTTAGCTTATTTGCTACAGGATCAGAGGTGTCGCTTGCGCTTGAAGTAGCTGATCGTTTAGAGAAAATGGGAAAATCTGTACGCGTTGTTTCTTTTCTCTGCTGGAAGCTTTTTGAAGAGCAAACAAGCGCTTATAAAGAAAGCGTCGTAGGCAATAACCCTGGTAAAAAAGTCAGCATCGAGGCAGGATCAGATTTAGGGTGGTATAAATATATAGGAGAAAAAGGTATCGCTATCGCTGTAGAGGGATTTGGCTTATCTGCTCCTATGCAAGATATACGAACAGAATTTGGCTTTGATGCCGATGCGATTTTAGAAAGGATTCTTTGAATACGCTACTTTCCGATGCGCTTTATTGTAAAAAAACGCCAAGAGCTCCCGTATGGCTGATGCGTCAGGCGGGAAGGTATCTTCCAAGCTACCAAGCTCTTCGAAAACGCTATTCATTAAAAACGCTTTTCACCACAAAAGAGCTGATCGAAGAAGTCACCTTGCTGCCGATTGATGCGCTGGATCCCGATGCTGCTATCCTTTTTTCTGATATCACCATCATCGCCCTTTCCTTGGGTCTTGACCTCGATTTTGTAGAAGGGGTAGGTCCAGTTATTCATCCAAAAATCTGTACGGAAAAAGATCTAGACTCCCTTGCTTATCCCTATCTTGAAATGCCGTTTTTAGAAGAGGCAATCGCTTCTTTGAAAAAACGGCTTAAAGCGCCTTTAATCGGTTTTTGTGCAGCTCCTTTTACAGCGGCCTGCTATTTTGCAGAAAAAAAGCTTCTCTACAAAGACCCCGCGGTATTTTCTCGACTTCTTCGCAAGATCACCGACTGCACAAAATGGTACTTACAAATGCAGATCGATCAAGGGGTAGATGCGGTCCAGATCTTTGATTCTAGCGCCTATCTTTTGCCAAAAGAGCAGTTTAAAACGTATTCTCTACCCTACATAAGCGAGCTGCTGCGGTATGTAGATACAAGAAATATTCCTAGTATTGTTTTTGCCAGAGGATCTTGTGTATATAAACAAGAGCTGATCGATCTACACCCTAGAGCGATTTCTTTTGACTGGCACGAGCCTTTATCAGATCTTAGGCGTTTTGTCCCTTCTTCTATGGCTGTACAAGGCAACTTTGATCCCGATCTTCTTTATGCAAAAGAAGAGCTCATTGCAGAGCAAATCCACAAGCACCTTCCCCAAAAACCGGGGATTATTGTAAACCTAGGTCATGGGCTAAAACCCGATATGGACCCAGGTAAAGTCAAAGCATTTGTGGATATCATTAAAAGTTATGGATGAAACGCCTTCATTAAATGAAGCTTCTTTACAAGATTTTTTACGACGCGTTCCTCGGTATACAAGCTATCCTACAGCGCCATTTTTCACCTCTATTCTTTCAGACACCTACCAGCAGATACTCAGCTGCGTAAACGGCCCTTTTTCTCTTTATATCCATATCCCTTTTTGCCGGAAGATGTGCCTTTTTTGCGCCTGTTCTGTCATCATCAATCGAAAAGAAGAGACACAAAACCTTTATGTAGATTCCTTAATCCAAGAGATCCAACAGGTGGGAAAAGCCCTTTCGGGTAACAAAACAGTCCGTGAGCTGCATTTTGGTGGCGGTACGCCGACTAATTTACACCCGGAGCAATTTGAAAGGATTTTTTCTGCATTGGAAAACGAGTTTACCTTTACAAAAGATGCGGAATGCTCCATTGAAATCGATCCTAGAACGGTAGTAGAAAAAACGCATCTTCCCTATATCAGAACTAGATTTCAAAGGGTGAGCTTAGGGGTACAAGATACGAACGCTTCTGTACAAGAAGCGGTGAGAAGAAGGCAGACGAAAGAGGTGACTGCCAAAGTAGTACAAGAGGCAAGAAATCTACAGTTTTCTGGCATCAATATCGATCTAATCTATGGGCTTCCCTTGCAGACAAAAAAAAGCTTTAAAAAAACCGTAGAAGAGATCATTGAGATGCGTCCCGATCGCATTGCCCTTTTTTCTTACGCAAAAGTGCCTTTTTTAAAACCCCACCAAAAAGCCATTCGAAACCAAGACCTACCAAAAGATCAAGAAAAGTTCCAGATGTATCTGCAAGCAAGAAAGCAGTTCATCCAGGCAGGTTATATCCCGATTGGTATGGATCATTTTGCCCAGCCAAAAGATCCTTTGGTAAAGGCGTATCAAAAGGGGTTACTATACCGCAATTTTCAAGGCTATGGTATCCATCAAGCAGACCATATGTTAGGTTTTGGAGTCAGCGCAATTGGCTTTGCTCTTGGTACATATATCCAAAATACCAAAGACCTTACCTCTTATCATGAAGCGGTAAAAAAGGGGGTGTTTCCGGTAGAAAGAGGAAAAAAACAGACTCCTGATGATCGAAAACGCTACCAGGTTATTCAAAAAATCATGTGTCAGTTTAGCTACAGCTTTACCCAACAAGAAATGGAGCTATTTTCTGCAGAAATCGCTGCATTGAAAAAAGAAAAACGCCTTGTGGTATTTTCTGGAAATACCCTACAAGTAACGCCCCTTGGACGGGTGTTTATCCGCAACGTTGCCTCTACTTTTGATGCCTATCTGGAAGAAAATCCCAGTAGCTATGCAGGATCGGTATGACAAAAACCATCATTATAGGCGGCGGGATTTCTGGATGGAGCTTTGCCTATTATCTCACGCAAAAAAAACCGAAAAGTCAGATCGTTCTTCTAGAAGAAAAGCCAAGTTTTGGAGGCTGGCTAAAAACTATCGATGTAGGGGGGTATTCTTTTACAAAAGGACCAAAGTTTTTTGCCCGCCATAAATCAAAACACCTCTACCAATTGATGCAAGATGTGGGACTACAAGATGACATCATATACGCAAGTGTTGCTGCAAAAAAAAGGTATGTCTACCAAAACCAAGCTATGCACCTTTTTCCCACAAGTCTTTACCAAGCGGCGCTTTCTCCTATAACAAAAAAAACCATTTTCCCTTAGGTAAAAGAGTACTTTCGGGCTCCTGGAGGTTTTGTACAAGAGTCTGCTGCAGGTTTTATCGAAAGGCGCTTTCGCTCTAAGGAGATTTCTGCACTTTTTGCTACGGTTATTAAAGGGATTTACGCGGTTTCTCCAGAAAGGCTATCGGTCAAAACTGCTTTTCCTCAAATGTATGATTTCGAAAAGCGCTACGGATCGATCATCAAAGCTCTTTTAAAGGCTCCTAAAGAGGAAAAAGGGCTTTTTACCCTAAGAGAAGGGCCCTATTCTTTAATCGAAGCGCTGCAGAAAAAAACGCCTATTACCTGCCGAACAAACTGCAAAGTCCACTCCGTTGCAGGAAATACCCTTCATACGAGTCAAGGAATAGTTGAGGGAGATCATATCGTTTTAGCGGCCCCTTTGCATGAGGTAAAACGCCTTTATCCCCATCCTTTTTGGAAAAAGATACCCACTCATACGATGCATAATGTGCATATGGGATTTCTAGAAAAGGTATTGCCTTATGATGGTTACGGCTACTTAACTCATGCTCAGGAAAACACCCCTATTTTAGGAGGTACATTTGATTCTCGGATGTATCCTAGAAATTCTGGGACTAGTGGAGAAAAAATCTCATTTTTTATTGGAGAAAACCCAGGATCAGCCCTTGAAGATCAAGAGCTATTTTCTCTAGCAGAAAACGCGCTTACATCTCATGTAAAGATCACAAAAAAGCCCGTAGCTAAAGCGCTTATTCGAGGAGATGATGCAGGGGTGATCTACGGGCCTAACCATGAAGAAATCGTAGATAAGATCATCAAAAATGCTCCTTCAAATCTCACGTTTTTAGGTAACTACATTGATGGAGTTTCCGTAGACTCTAGTGTAAAAAGAGCAAAGTTAGAGGCTTTTAAAACGCTTTGAAATGCATAAGAAAAAGAGCTGCTATTTTTCGGGAATAGAGCCTGTTAATAGGTACTTTGTAACGGGATCTTTTTTCTCCAACGCTTTTTTAATCCCTTGATCTACCTCCTGTCGATCTGGAATTTTTGGCTTAGGACTTTCCTTTTCATCGTGTTTTTTAGGGTACACAAGCAAGACGTATTTTTCTTGTAATGGATTGAGAGCATCGGACCATGTTTGAGGCCAAGCCTTGAGCCATTTTACACAGGCACCTATATCTATAAAAGGACTATCAGGATCTAAAAAACGACTTAGGACAACGCGGGATATCTCAGCTAGAAAGTATCTGAGCTCCACTTTTTGCTGCCTATGAAAGCTGGCTAATAGCTTTTGAGTAGGGGATATTTCAGGGTTGTCTATTCGCTGCTCAGATTGCATTATTTTCTCTTTAATCCAGTCATCAAAAAGCTTTTGCTGCTCTTCTACTGGAACAGCAAAAGGTGTAGAAGCTGTAGGTTCTTCTTGATGCCATAGATAGTTTTTTAGGCAAAAACGGATAAAAGAAATATCACGGCTACACCCTTTGAAATAGCTGATTTGCCTTGCAAAATGAGCTTCTAGGGCCTCTTCATCTGGTGTACTAGCACCTGTCCATAATACATCGATCATTGCATCTATTTCTTGGTCATCTTTGTCTCGTTGTGTAGCTCGCTCTTTGAGCAAGAACCGCGTTGTATTTTTTGCTGCTTGGTATAAAAGAGTGAAATCTATTTTTGACTGTATTTTTTGATCTCGAAGAGCGATTTCTTTCAAAGCTCCATCTGGCAGGAAGTTTGTTAGGCTCAAATTTTTGCGAAACACGTCTCTAAATAATGCCTGATTAAAGCAAGCACCCTCGGGATAATTTTCTAATCCAGCTGTAAAGGGCGTATATATGTTTTTAAAAAAATGATGAACAAGCTCGCTGTCCGCTTGCGACTTACGAGGTGAGAAGGCTTCTGCTGAGGTTTTAGTGATTAGGTCCTTGTACACGGATTTTTTCTGTTTCATCAAGAAATAATCTATGTGCAGAAGATAATATAAACTAAGCTCTGGAAAAGACACTTCCATAGTTGGGTGTTTCTTTGTTTGACATTCCTTGATACGCTTGATTTCTTGTAGCACGTACTGGGTAAGTTTTTCTGCAAAGAGCGTTTCGTTTTTGACGTGGGAGAGAGTGCGAAATAAAAACTCTTGGAGGAGCTGCACTTTTTTCTGCTGTACAACAGCAAACTCTAAAACAGTATCGATAAAAATCCTTCTTACTTCTTTAGCGTGGAGAAAAAGAACTTCTTGTAGGTCGGGTAGAGTTTGCATGAAAAGCTCTTTGCCTCTATTTTCTTTGTAGATCTTTACAATCGATAGATACGTATGAAAGAGCCATTTAAGATATTCTTTGTAATGGATGTTTGCCGGAAGAGGTACTTCAATTTGTTTTGGCTCATAATAGGAAGAAAGGAGAGAAACTTCTTTTATGGCATCTAGATAACTTTTTTTTGCTAATGCAAACTGGCTAGATGGTTTATTCTCTATCCGTTTTGCTTGAAAGGCGGTCTCGTATTCAGTGCATACTTTTTTAAGGAAGTCGGCGTAGTTCTCTTTAATATTTGGATCTTTTGTAAAATACATTTGACAAACTGTAGCTAACACAGGAATACCTGGTTTTTGTGCGCAGATCTTTTCTAGCTCCTTAAGAGCTTTTCGGATTCTTTTAACAATTTGCACCATTTTATCTTCATCAACCGAAAGGGATAGGTTTTTAGTAGGTGAGATATAAAATTTTGTTTCGCGTAAGCATATACCTAATGTAGAAAGCTGCTCGTTACGTAGCTGGTGGATTTTTTGCATCCCATCTAGCCAAGATAAGATATGTCTTTTTTGGTCACTTGAGGCGAAAGAATGAAAATCTCCTGGCTGCTTTTCCTCTGGTTTTAACAAGAGATTTGGAAGGCTATCTTTTGGTGGCAAAGTAGACGCCATGAGGTCAGGTCGTAAGGCAAGTGAACATAAAAATAAAAGTTTTCGGAAAAATCTGAGAGGTTTTTCCACATCTTCGATCCAATTTTTTAGTGTCTCTACAGGAGCTTTTGGATTGGAACTTGCTAAAGTCGTATCTTTTGGTACTTTTTTTTGCTCTAGGGCTTTGAGAAAAACGCTTTTGATCGCTTCTGCAGCTTGTTCTACTTCTTTGTAAGTATCTCCAGTATTGGATGTGTGAAACGCTAGTTGCTGTATACTACCTGGAAGCGGCGTATTCGCTATGAAATATAGCGCAGAGTAAAGAGGCATTTGTAAAGCAGATTCTATTTTTTGGTAGATTTCTTGGTGAGCGGTTAAAAACTTTTTTGCCTTTTGCTGAATCCAGGTAGGCATAGAGCCTATTTTATCTTCTAAACCTTTGTGTAAAGAACATTGAGATGGCAAAAATTGTTTTGCTTGGAGCTGAATTTGCTGCTCAACAAGACCTAGAGGAATTTGTTTCGGTTCTAGTAAAAAGGCGCATGCTAGATAGGTGATGTAATTTTTACACATTTTTTCACTCGTGCAAAGCGGTAGACTTTTGAGCGGTTGCCTTAGGTTTTCAGAGTGACTTTCCGGAGTACTGGTTTTTTCATCAAACATCGGATCTTGAGCTATCCTGGTAAATAAACTCTCTAATTTAAGGGTAGATTTATCATGACCAGGCATCCCTTCCAGTGCCATTAGCTCGATAAACATCTTTTCTCCTAATGAAACAAAGTGGGGGTTTTGCGAATGAAATTTAAGCGAGACACCTTCATAGAGATTTTTTGTGTGGTTTTCTAAAACTTGTAACAGCTTACTTGAGCGCAAATAGACTCCAAGAAAGATACGCACTTGTATTAACGCTCTTGTTTTTTCGTTTTGCATCACCGTTTTTGAAAAAGCGCTGCAGTTGAGACAATCTTGTGCATACTGTAGGGAAGAGAAAAAAGAGAGCCGGATATCGAGGATTTTTTGAAGAGCTGCTAGATATCCTTTTGTTGTCAGGTTGCCTTGGTTTATTGCATCTAAAATGCTTAAGAAAAGATCGAAAAGAAAGGCTTTGTAATCGGCAAGCAGCTGTACATCTTGGGCGCTGTTATTTTTAAGGGAAATTTCTGGAAGACTAGGTAAATCGCCGAGCTCTTTGACAGCTGCTTGAAAGCTTGTTTCATCAATTTGTGTTTTTTCATTTTGAGCCAGCGTTTGCAGCCGCGCCGTCCAAGTGGAAGAGATCGTTTGAAGTGCGTCTACAGAGCCATCAAAAAATGCATTTAGTATCCTCAAATCAAAAGACACTTTTTTGTCTAAAGGAAGGTGTTCATTGATGCTGTTTGTCGCTTTTCTCATCTTGACTATAGCGCAGATCATGCGCCTTTCTCCTTTATGGAGCTCTTTTTTAGGCCATAACTGTTCTTGTGGCGCGTTTTTTTGAGGGGGCGTTGCAGCAAAATTTTTCCAAATTTGGAGAGGCTTACTCAGATTAGGGCTTGGCGTTTTCATGCCTTTTTGCCATTTGAGGATAGTAGAAAATGGCAATACCAAGGCGTTATTAATATCTTCTGTCCATATTTTTAGACGAGATCGCTCACCTTCGGGTCTAAAGTCATCCGTGAATTCAGATGAGATTTTAGCGCCTAAATAAAGTAGACTATGAATCGTAGTGAACGGATTAATGACCTTTTCTACCCACTTGTTATTTTCTATTTTTTCTTGTGTAGTTAATCGCAGCTTTTTTAAAGAATATCCATACGCGTTTTTAGCAGCGTCTAACCGCTTGACCCATGTGCGGTACGTGTTTATGTCGATAGCTAACGTCATAGATGATGCTATATCGCAACATAACTGGAAAATAGATACAGGGTTAAGCGCAAAAAGCATACATTCTAGAATGCGCTCTACAGGCATGGGTAAAGACTCTTCGATCTCTTTTTCCAGAGTTTTTACTGTATGCAATAGCTTTTTTGCGGCTGCATATGCTTTTTTTTCTTTCTGAATACGCTGAGGAAGTAACGATAGATGTTGATTAGACAGTGGAATGCGAAACGCTATCAGAGAGGCTGCCTTTTTTTTCCACTCTTGAAATAGCCCAGCTTTTTCTGGGTTTTGCCATGCCTTGATTTGCGCGATATAGTCTGTAAATTTTTGATCTAGTCCTTTAGCTTCCCTATCCAAATTTAATAAAGCATATAATATATGCTTGGAGCTGAGCGTTTTTATAAAAAGACTATCTTTGAGCTCCTTTAGACTGTCTCCAGTTAGGCTGTATCTAGGAGACATAAATAAATAGTGCAGTCGGCTTTTTCTACTCTCAATGCAACGCTCTTTTTTTACAGGTTGATTTTGTAAAATTGCATTCAATTGCTGCTCTGCAGTTTCTTGGCTGGATAAGACGGCTGCCATTTGTAGTAACAGACTACTGATAGAAGGTGTAATAGCTGGATTTTCAGGCTTTTTGCAAAGCTGTAATGGGCAGAGCTCTTTTTTCTTAGTAAGAGATCCATGAATTACTTGTGTGAATTTCTCAAATTCTTGTAGAAATACAGGATTTCGTATCCTTCCGAGAAACACGCTACGAAGCTTTAAAAGTAAGAGCGATTTTTCTTGCCACGTATTTGGATCGATGCGTGCGTAGTTTAAAAGCATATAGATGGTCTTTAGGCTATTTCGCCCCATGGATAAGACCGCTTTAAACGCATTTTTTCGATCTTCATCATCTAGTTTGCAATCGGTAAGTAGCTGCAAGGTGGCTGTAAGAAGGCGGTTTTCGTACTGAATATAGGAGTATAAAGGTGCAAAGCTTCTACTTACTCCAATTGTATATTTTGGGCTATGAAAATAAGGCGCTCTTTGTAAAGCACCGATTCCCTTTTGTAAAGATAGTTCACCTGCTTTCGTTGTTTGCTGACGGGTGAGCTTAAGTAGCGCTTCTTGCCATATCTTGTTGATCTTTTTTTCTGCCTCCTTACCTGATTTTCCTTCAAATACGCGCGCGATAAGGTAGGTGGTAAAATTTACCGGTTTACCTAGCTTTTCCATCTTCTTTTCCGCGTCAGCAAGTTGTTGCATAGCCAAGATCACCACTTTTTCTCCTTCATAAAGGGGACAGTGAAGGGTAGAGGACTGAGGGTGAGAAGCATTTTCTAGATGGGAAAGCGCCTGATTGTACGTTATAGCAGCGGCCATGAATTGCGTTGTCCATTTCATATCGGTGCGCCAGGTTTGCGGAATCTTTTTCATGGCGGTTTCCCACAGCTGTGTAATAGATTTGATAGCTTTCTCCGTTTTTTGCGGACTAGGCTCCCCGTTCTTTGCGCTTAGAACAGCTGTTACTAGGTCTTTTTGAATTGTTTTAGCAGCAGGAGTATTTTCTGGTACGATCGTTTTAAAGGCGTCTATAAGGTTTTGTAGAGGAATCTTTGCCTTTTGAGAACGCTCTTTATAATCGAGGTCAGTGGGTGAGGCGCTATGGCGGTTAGATGTAGGATAGACCATGCATTTGCTCTTGAATCTCTATTGCCTAAAAATAAGGGATTTCTTCTGGAAGGCTTGCTTTAGTTAGAATAGCTCCATGCGCTTTTATCACATGCTTTCCTTTAGAAAAGCTTCAGTTGTAGTCGATAATTTGCATTTGCATCAATAATTTTTTTTTATATTGCAGGTTTTTTTATTATAAAAAATAATTTTAATGCAAATCCTGTTAAGAAGGGATGTTTATACCGCGCTATTTTTGTAACATCTGTACGTACTTTTGTATTGATCTGTCTTCGTATGCATTCCAAGATTTGATCAGTTTCGTAAGCCTAGAAAGCTGATTATTAGGTGCGTTTTTTATATCCCATATCCTCTCTAGCCAATGTTGGACGGCTTGATATTTTTCCTGCGCTGTTAGATGGGTTTTTCCCTCAGGGGCAGATCTTGTGGTAGATTGCGTTTTTCTATGGTGTTTTTTTCCTCGGCGATTCCCCTTTTTTGGTCTAGCTTTACTAGGGTTAATTAAAGAAGAAATAGGTAACATGATCGATCCTAAGTGCAAAATGAGATCCAAGGCATAAAGCGGCACTTTCACGTTTTTTATCCATGTATCGATTTCTTCTCTTTCTTCTACCGTATTTTGCTGTAACGCCTTCCTGTAGGCCGTTTCAGCTGTTTTCACGTGGGCTTTGCATTTGACGTACTGCTCTTTAGTAATCGATGTGGCGATATCCCAGTACAGCTGTAACGTACTGATAGGTGTAGGACTATGTGCTGTATAGTCTAATATCTCGTATAAAGAGATTTCTAGTGCATCTTCTATCTCTTGTTTACATCCTTTTACAGCTTGGACAAACTCTTCTTTTTTTGTAGCTACTTTTTCGTCTTGTTTTATAGGGAAGGGAAGAACACCTACAGAGTATATACGGGCAAATTCAGCTGCTAAAGTTTGCACCTTCTCATGCAAACGCGTTTTTTCCTGCATCTGCAAGCGGGCATTTTCTTTGAGATAGTTTTGGATATTTCTATCTGAGAATTTATTGCTTTCTAAGCTCTTTTGTAAGCCCTGCATAGCGCGAATTACATGCAAAAACGCAATAAACGTTTGTGCGTTTTTTTTCTCCTTTCGGATTTTTACAAGGATATTTGTCGGTGATAGCAAAAGATTTTCTACCATTTTTCTTTCACTCACAGTCTTCCGGGTTCCTTTAATCACAGCGCCTTCAAAAATCTTACTGCATAATTTTTGATTTGGAGCGCCTCCATCTCCGTTATACATGCCTTTGCTATGAAGTATATCGAGTAATAAACATCGAATCAAAAAAGCGCAATCTGGGTTCTGAGACTGTTTTTTTGTAAGCATTAGCGCTGTAGACTTGTTATCCGCAAGGGTGGTATAAATCTCTTTAGTAGCTAGATCAAAAGCTTGTAAAAATGGCTGGTTTTTCACAGCTACGCCTAAAATTATCCGCATTTCTAAAATGAGCTGCATTTTTTCTTTTTGCATTGTATTTGGCAACTGTTCATCAGATTTTTTATGCGATAAGTAAAAATAGATGTACTTTAAGAAGTTTTTTTCCAGTTTTACAGTAGCTGTAAATATATCCTGTCGATCTTCCAGCGTCGGCTTGTTTTCTAGAAGAAGCTGGAATGCAAGTGTAAGAAGATCCATGTGGTAATTGATGTAAGAATATAGCCCATCGAGATGATGGTTTTTCCCTGAGGAATAGACAGATCGTTCCAAAGGTTCAATATTTTTTAACGCTTCGATCCCCCATTGTAAAGATTCACCGTCTATCTGCGCCTTTTGTTGAGAAGTGAGGTTTAGAGCTGCTGTTTTCCATGTTGTTTCAATACAAGACTTTGCTGTTTCATAGCTTTCGAGACCAAATAATCTACATAATAACCTACTGGAAAACTCTAGCTCATAACCGTATTGTTTTAAGAATGGATTGATGCTATCTGCCGCTTTTTGTAGTTTTCTTGCGGAAAAAATCATCCAATTTTCTCCAGTATACAAGGAATGCAGGTGTTGAGGGGGATAAATCGGAAAGCTTGCTGATTTTTTTAGATCGCGAAGCGCTTTTTGGTAGCTTTGTAAAATAGATGTCCACTGCTTTGTATATGACGGATCAGATCTCTTTTCAGCGGGAATAGATTCCATACGCTTTTTCCAAAGGTCTTGGATCGTTTGTATGATCCCATCAGGAGATGCGTTTTTTACTTCGGCGATAGCTTGTTGTATCGAAGCTTGTTTACTGCTGCCTAAAGCGTCAAGCGCGTCAAACGCAGCAATCACGCTTTGGATGCTAGGTTGTATTCTGGAGTCAATCAAGGCCTTTTTAGAGGATTTTTCTTCTGCCGGCGCTATGACAGTATTTCCTGGTGTTGCAGCAACAACACCGCTTTGTAGTTTTGTAATGGTTCCCATGGTATTCTCGTGAAAATTAAAATCTATTTTTTTTAATTTATGTATTGCATTTGCATCAATACAATTTTCGACTTGCAGTACTTCAAAAGAGATCTAGTTTTCTATGCGGCTTTTTTGATCTTCTTTTTTTTGTGAAAACTTTTTTTCGTATGCGATCATCTTTTTTACAGCCTTGCCAACCGGAGAAAGACGCGCTGGATTAGCCCGTAATTGATTCATAGAAGTAAGCCAGTTAAGTGCGCTAGCAGCTTCTTCAGAAGGGCTCATGTCCGTCTTAACTGGAGGCTGCAAAAGATGCTGACGTTTACCCTCTGTTTTTTTTCGGGTTTGTTTTTTACGCCCACTTTTTTTTCTAGTACGTATTTTTGCAGGCTGTTGGAAGGTAGAGAGAGGAGCTATCCGAGATAGTAAAAAGAAGATACTATGCAGTAGTACAATAGGTTGTTTTGCCGTGTTTTCTAGGCTGCAGATGATCTTTTGTTCTTTTTGTTTAGCGGGGTGTTCTTCTAAAAACTGCTTCCATTTGACTTTAGCCTGAAGGGCATCTTGTGTCCATTTCTCGTACTGGCTTTTTGGAAAGCTACCGACTTCCCAGGCAAGCTGCCTTAAGCCCATAATTAAAGGAGTATCTTTTATGTAGCGGAGGATTTCAAAAAGATCCATCTTCAAGATGTCTTCCGCTTCTTTTTTTATCTTCGCAAATACATTTACAAAGCCTCGAAAAGGCGCGTTCATTCTATCTGGAATATGGTCTACAATCTCTGTGGAAAAGATCATAGGAAATGCAATAGACTGCTTCTGAGCATAGTTTTGGCAGAAGGTAAGTACTTCCCTGTTTTTTTCGCATGTTTTTGCAGCTTGAAAATAGCCATCTATCGGCGCTTTATTAGAAGAGATTTGTAGGTCTTGTTGTGCAACAGAAACGATACGCAGAAAAGCGGTAAACGGTGTACAAGGCCCATCGAGCTCTAGGTAGGCTTGAAGGGCGCGTACAGGGGATAACGCAAGCTGTTCTACTATTCCTTCTTTATTATGCTGCGCATGCGTAGATATTTTGTTGATAGCGCTTTTGTATATTTCATATTCTTGTAGATAGGTTTCTTGTACATCGCCCTCTCTTTGCATAGTGCGGTTATGCAATATGAAAAGTAGTACAGCTTGATTAAGCAATACATCTTGCTGGTTTTTAGGCACCACTGTTTTGAATACCTGATTTACATCTGTACCGTTTTGGAGCGCTTGATATGCCTGCTTTGTCATTTCTTCAAAAGGGAATAAAAAATTAGGATCTGATATACAGGAGAAAAAGATGAAACGGATCTCAAATATAGCGCGGATTTTTTCTTGTTTAAATCCGCTCTGCACCGACTGCTGAGAAGTATCTTCTATATATGCCTCTATCATAGCTGCCAGTCTATTTGTTGCAGTTTTAACGCCGATGAAGACAGCCCAGTCTGCAATTTTTGCTGTTTTAAGCTGCTCGAAGGTTGCTGTCATCATGGTCATGTAAAATTTGATGAAGTCATCTACAGATGGTAGTTTTCTAATGTTTTCAGTTGGATAGTCTAGTTCTTTTAATGGAGTGATAGTCTGCAAAGCCTGGAGCCCCTCTTTAAAGGCTTGACTGCATGTGCTGTCTATAGGATTTCCCGCGGGAAGATCTTGACAAGACTTGTCCCAATCTTTTTGCATATTGTCGATCACATTTGGAAATGTTGTAGAAGCAAAGACTCTGCAGAGTACAGTACGGGTAAAATCCAAGTGATACCCTTGAAGAAATGGATTAATCAATCCTGTCGCTTCTCTTAGTTTCCTTGCAGCGTAAATCGCTTTTCTTTCCTCTGCATACAGAAGAGCTTTAGGATACGATATGTGCGTTTTTAAGGTAGTTACGGCATTCTGATAGGTATTGAGCGCAGAGAGAAACTGCTTTTGATAGTTGGGGTTTTCTTTTTGTTTTTTAGGAATAAGCGCTAGCTGACCCTTCCACAATGCGTCTATTTTAGCGATTTCTTTTCGGAATACTTCTGGTTCAGATGCGTTTTTAGCTGCTGTCACTCTTTCTTTAAGGCTTTTTTCTATATTTGGAGAAAGGTTATGGCCGCGTAACTTTTGAAAAGCATCTACTAACATAGGATGAGGGTTTTCTGTGCGTTTTTTTTCAAAGGAATCCTTTTTTTCGGAGGAAAAATAGGGGGTTGTAGTATCTGAGGAAAGCGGATGCGGGGATGTAATCATAGTAATGCCTTGAGGGGTAAATTGATTTTTTCTTATGTATGATGTAATAGCTTCAGCGCGCCTGCCCTTATAGCCTAGCGTACTTACCCAAACTAGAAAGCTGTTTTTCTGGAAGATGGGGTAATGTAGACATCTCCTGAAGCCAAGAGTTGATGTCTTCAATCTCTTTTTGAGCTATTTTTTTTAGGGCTTCTTCATCGTTGGATTTTGTTGTATAAGAAAGAGGCTGTTTTTTTGTCTTTTTGCCCTTAGTAAAAACAGAAAAAGGAGCAATTTTAGAGCCTAAAAAAAGTAAACTGTGTAGTCCATATAGGATATCTTTTGATGCGCTTAACCAGCTTTGTAGAAGAGGTTTTTCCTCTGAGGTCATGCCTAGCTGGTTTAGATAGGCTCTAACGGCTTTTTCAGGTTTGACTAGCCGGTTTTTCCAATCCATATGCTGTTTTGGGGAAATAGAGCTGCCTACATGCGCGTAAATCTTTAGAATATGTACATGCTCTCTTGTATCTTTTAAATAATACATAGACGCGGCTAAGCTCATCTGTACAGTTTTTTCTATTTCTTCTTGGACAGCCCTAATAGAATCCAAAAACTGGTTTATTTCTTCATCTCCTTTACTTTGGATCAGCTTCTGTACTTTTTTCAGTAATCCTTGTAATACGTTGTTTTCAGCGTCTTTTGTTATTTCATTTTCTAAATACGCTATTAATGTCTTTCTAGGATGCTGGGGATGAAAGTCTAGTACTACTGCTATCTGTCTCTGAAAAGTTTGTATCAAGTGTATTTTGTCTTTTTGTTCCCAAGAGCTTCTGACTGTTGAATAGATCCCAGCTACAAGGGCGCGAGCCTTGTCGCTGGGATCTATTTGCGATTGCACAATGTGTGTGAAATTGGCAAAAAGTTTGGGAAGGTCCTTTGCCTCTGGACGAAGCATTGGTAGAGGAGATCGAGCTAATGTTTCTAAGATACTACTTATATATTGCTGGCGCGTCTTTTTTGGCAAAGGAACGCGTTTCATAAGGAAACCTAGTGCTACGCAACTAGATTCAGAAAAGAAAGAGTTGAAAGCTAGATTTTTTAAAATATCTAGCGCCAAGACTTTTGCAGATTGCATAAATTCGGCGTTTTTACTGCTTGATGTGAACAGATTGTGTGCGGGCTGCTTTTTTTCAAGCATGTCGTATACACTCTTTGTTTTTACGTAAAAATCGCGCAAAATCCCTGTGTTTTTTATTTTGCTTCCCACCATGATCCTAAGATCTAAAATTGTCTGCATTTGCTCGTTTCTAAACATGCGGATTGTTTCTTTACCAGAATAAGAATGACTCAGATGAAAACATAAGTAGCGCAAAAAACGGTTTAGAGTTTCTTGAAGTACTTGAAATGCAGGACTGCATTCCTCAGTTTTTAGAGAATGCTTGCTAAATATATGGATAGTAGTCATTAGAAGTTGCATGACAAATGCAATATGCGCATACGCAGGCTGTACATTTTTTTCTCCCTCATAACGGTATTTAGAGAGTTTTCTAGGCTGAATTTTTTTTAGTTCTGTTATGCCTCTAGTAAAAACCTTGGGGTTTATGACTGATTTTTGCTGGGGGGATAGCTCTGATATCGCTTGACTCCAAGTTGTTTGGATCGACTGTTTTGCTTGATCTATTGTCATATCTCCAAATGCAAGGCGTACCACCTTGTCACTGAAGTCTAGGCTATGGTCTTTAAGAAATGGATTGAGTTTACGGGTAGCTAATTCGAAACACTTTGCTGCTAAAATAGCGCGTTTTTCGGCATCATGTAGCGGCTCAAAACGCAGGTAAACAGGAAATGTACTTAGGCGGTGTAAGGCTTTTTGATAGTCTACAGCAGCTTGAGGCGTATGTTGATCATCTTTTTCAAGAGTAGATTGCGTATGCTGTTTCCAAAATGCGCGTATTTTAGCGATTTCTTTTTTGAATACCTTTGGATCAGATGCGTTTTCAGCTGCCTCGACAATAGGAGCGATTTTTTGTTTTATCTTTGCCAAATCAACGCTTGGATTTGCAAGAGAAAAGGCGCCTGCTAAAGCCTTCATTCGGGGGTTTTCCAGAGGGGGTAAATCTTTTGATTTTATGTCAAAACAAGCAGGTTGTGGTGAAGATATGGTCATAATACTTTCTTGAAATTAGAGGTTAAACTTGTCTTTTTTAATGGATATCTTGGATTTACATCAATAAGTTTTTTTAATGGGTTTTTTATGTAAATAATTATTTGAAATATGCTAGTGTAATTTACAAAAAATAGTTTTTGTGCTATAATGGATAAACCCCAGGTTTCATTTTAGGTGATGTATGAGAAGTCTACTGTTACAAACAATAAGAGAAAAAATCCCTGCAGAATCCTCTATCAAAAAGCTGCAAAAATATTCAGAACAGCTCTTTTCTTTGATGGGACAGCCTTTAGAAGAGCTGGAGCTTGAAGAAGTGCAAAGCTTAATAGAAACGGCAGAAAAAAAACGGGGAAAAGAGCAAAGAAAAGAGGCCAAGCTTGTTGAATCGCTTAGCCTTTTAGAAAGAAAAGCCTATTTTCTTACCAGTAAACTAGTGGAAAAAACCCCAGAAGAGAGTCAGGAAGAGCTGCAGAAACTCTCCAAAGATTTTTCTGCTATTGAACAGTCGATTCAAGGAGACTCTTTTGTATTAGACGCTTCTTTACGCAGATGCCACGAAGCAATTTGCCAAGTGATTTTTTCTATCCGATTTCCTATTGTTTATGAATTTGACCGAGCTGCTGTAGAGCGCAATGTCATCCAAACGCTTCTTGATCTTGAAGAGAGTTATGCAAACAAAGAAAAAGGGGCAGATCTTTTGTGGATGCAGCTAGGCTCTACTTTGCAAAAAGAGGTGAATAAAACGTGTGATGATTTATTTTCTATTCCGTTTTTAACAGCAGATGCAGAAGAAAAAGCGTACGCGATTTTTGCTTTTGTGAGTTATCTAGAAGAAATGGTGGATATGGCGCAGAAAGTGTTTTATGGCGATCCTAGAATACCTGCTCTGAAGCTTCGCAAGCTGCCTTGTTTTTTGCAAGAAGAGCTAAAACAAGATCTAGACTCGGAAGAGCATCTTTTGGGCAGACAGATAATCAGCTATTTAGAAAAGATGGTGCTACAGTAGCAGGGGAGCTAGGTTTTGTGGAACCGGATCGCCTGGTTGCAGCTTGTGGCTGATGTGGTGCGGGCTTTTTGCCAAAGGATCTAATGGATTTTTTACGTATAAGGTATTGATGTCTCCATAGGCAATAAGTAAAAAATCAGCAGGGTCATCTAAGGTTTTTTCGATAGAAAAAGGTACATTTGGTTTAAAGAAAAGAGCGGAGCCTGCTCCATGTGGAAGGATGGGGCCGTTTGCTTCTTCTGGGCGATCTGTAGATCCTTTTTTTTCAGGAGAGAGGCGTAAAAAAGCGAAAAGTTGTAGTCCTTGAAAAGAAGAGTTTTCTTGGAATGTAGAAGGCCAGATGTCTTCTTGAAAAAATCCTTGATCGAATAAAAGGCGTATGTGTTTTTTTCCGCTTAGACTAAGAGCGATGTGAGCAAGGCGCCTACTTGTTGCAAGAGTCTTAAAACAAGATCGCCTTTGAAATAAATTATGCTGCAAAGAAAAAGAAGTAGAAGGCGTTTTTTCCCGCATCGCTTTTTCTGTAGCAATGATTTCCTCAAATGCAATATAGCCGTTTTCTCGAAAAAAATCGATTTGTGATGGACGAATTAGATAACGCATAAAGATCCTTTTTGTATACGGCTTGCAGCCTCTTGCAGTTTGTCTATAGAAGCGAAAGTAGATAAGCGGACAAAGCCTTCACCTGAAGGGCCAAAGCCTTCTCCTGGAATAGTAATCACCCCTTTTTCTAGTATTTGTTCGAAAAAGTCCCATGAGGGGATGCGCTGCGGCGTTTTCCACCAAAGGTACGGGGCGTCGATTCCACCAAAAACCGTATAGCCTAGTGCTACAAGCTTTTGTTTTAGAAAAGCCGCTTGTTCTTGGTATGCCTCCATCTGGAGAGCAAGCTCTTTTTTTCCTTCGGGAAAATAGCATGCTTCTGCTGCTTTTTGTATGGGGTAGCTAACCCCTCCAAAAGAGCTGTGCAGTCGTTTTCTCCAAAGATCGATAAGAGAAACCCCTTTGATTTGGCACTCGTTAGGGATCACGGTATAGCCGCATCGAAGGTTGGTAAAGCCCCCCTTTTTGGAAAAGCTGCGGATCTCAATAGCGACTTTTTTTGCGCCAGGAATAGAGTAAATCGAGTGGGGCGCATCGGAGGTGATGAAGCCTTCATAGGCTCCATCAAATAAAATAATAGACTGCTGTTTTACGGCGTAGTCGACCCATGTTTTTAGCGCCTTTCGGTCGAGCGCTTTTCCCGTAGGGTTATTCGGAGAGCAAAGGTAAATGATATCGACCGGCTTTTCGGGTAGTTTAGGGATAAAGTCGTTTTCCTCCAGGCAAGGTTGATACACTAAATCCATCCCAGAAAAAAGGCTGCCGTTTACATACACAGGATAAGAGGGGTCTTGCACTGCGACTATGTTTTCAGAAGAAAAAAGCTGTAAAATCTCTACGCAGCTATTTTTTGCACCCGCTGTGATGAAGATTTCTTCTGGAGAAATGGTTTTTTGGTATTCAAAAGAAGCAATCTGATTGCGAAGAAAGCTGTAACCTTCTGCTGGAGGGTACCCTTGAAATGTCTCGGTTTTTGCAAAGGAAACAGCCGCTTCTCGCATAGCTTCTACGCAAGAGGGAATAAGAGGTTTTTGGATATCGCCTATGCCTAAGTTAATCAAAGAGTTTTGGGGGCGTTTTTTTTGATGTGCGGCGGTTTTTTCCGCAATCTTTTGAAAAAGATAGCTTTTTTTCAGCGCAGAAAAATGGGGATTTAGTTTGGGCATTTGCTTTCCAAGAAGAAATTACGTAAGATAAATGCATGCATACAAGAGAAAATATACAAAAAAATCTGACAAAAATCAAACAAATCCTGGATCTCCCGTTTACCCAAGATGCTCTTTTACTCCAAGCGTTTATCCACCGTTCTTTTGTAAATGAAAATCGTCACCTTGTAGAAGAGCATAATGAGCGGTTAGAGTTTTTAGGAGACTCTGTTTTAGGTTTGTGTGTTGCTAAGATGCTCTATGAAAGGTATCCAGAGCATCCCGAAGGGATGTTGTCTCAACTGCGCTCAAGACTTGTCGATGTCGATGCCTGCGTGCTGTACATGGAAACGCTCTGCCTTCAGGAATACATCCTTGTGGGTAAAGGAGAGGAAAAAACCCTTGGAAAACGCAAATCATCGATTGTAGCAGACGCTTTTGAAGCGATTGTAGCAGCGATTTTTCTCGATGGAGGTTTTGCAGCAGCGCAGCGTTTTTTGCAGCAGCATTTCTCAAGCAAAATGGACGAGCTTTTAGAGGGGCCCTATACAAATTATAAAGCCCTTTTGCAAGATTACGCGCAGAAAAAACACCAAAAACCGCCCTGCTATAAAATGCACCGAGAAGAGGGGCCAGATCATGAAAAAACCTTTTTTGTAGCCGTCTATATCGAAGATGCTAAATGGGCCGAAGGAGAGGGGAGCTCAAAAAAAGAAGCCGAGCAAAATGCGGCAAAAATCGCTTTAGAAGAGCTGAAAAAAGAGGGCCTTTTATGAAAAGCACCTTAAAGAAAACCTCTATTTGGCGGTGTACAAATTGTGGGAAAATCGCAACGAAATGGTCTGGTATGTGCCCAGATTGCAAACAGTGGAATACTTTTGTAGAAGAGGAAAAACAGGTGAAAAACCCACAAGTCTCTTTGAGTAAAAAAGCGGTTGCTATACACACGATTGCCCAAAAAGATATCGACAGAATGGAAGGCTCTTTTCCTGAATTTGACCGGCTTTTAGGAGGAGGCGTTGTTCCAGGAGCATTGGTGCTTTTGGGAGGCCCCCCAGGTATTGGAAAGTCGACTTTGCTACTACAAGTAGCCCATACTTATGCAGAAAAAGGTCATAAAGTGCTGTATGTATCGGGAGAAGAGTCGATGGAACAAGTCTCTTTAAGAGCAAGAAGAATCAATGCTTTATCGCCCAACCTATTTGTCTTAAGCTCCACCTCGTATCACGCTGTAGAAAAAGCAGTAGATGAACTCAACCCCGATTTTCTTTGTATTGACTCGATCCAGATTTTATACAAAGAAGAGGTGCCTTCTTCACCTGGATCTATCGTACAGGTAAAAGAGCTGGCGCATGCGTTTATGCTTCTTGCGAAGAAAAGAGCGATGGCTACATTTTTAATTGGCCACGTGACTAAAACAGGAGATCTTGCAGGACCGCGCCTTTTAGAACACCTTGTCGATACCGTCTTAGAGTTTGAGGGGGATAAAAACCAAGGGTTTCGTTTACTTCGTTCGATCAAAAACCGATTTGGTTCAACAGATGATCTGGCGATGTTTCAGATGAGAGAGACGGGGCTCTATGAAGTGGAAAACCCCTCGAAGCTTTTTCTAGAGGAAAGAAGAGCTCTTTGTCACGGCTCTTCCGTTACGGCAGCTATTGAAGGGGGCAGGGCGTTTTTAGTAGAAGTGCAGGCGCTTGTCACAAAATCTTTTCTTCCTAGTCCATCGAGAAAATCCAGCGGCATCGATCAAAATCGTTTATCTCTTTTACTTGCTGTGCTAGAAAAAAGATTGGGTTATAAGATGCATGCAAGCGACGTCTTTGTTTCTTTAATCGGAGGCATTAAAGTGAGAGAGCCTGCAGTTGATCTTGCGGTTTTATGCGCGCTATCCTCTTCATTTTTGCAAAAACCTTTGCAAGCATCGACTCTATTTTTAGGAGAAGTGGGGCTTTCTGGAGAAATCCGCAGCTCGCCCCGTATGGAAGCCCGGTTAAATGAGGGGATGCATATGGGATATACACAGGAGAAAATACCAGAAAAAAACCGGAAGCATTTGCAAAAGCAGTGGCAAGGAAAACTAGAACTTGTGGGGGTAGAAGTTGTTGAAAAAGCCGTGGCAGAAATGGGAGATTAAAGCAGCGATCCGCGGATCGCTTTTAAGTCAAAAACAAGCAGAGGAGATCGAAAGGGCGCTGTGCGCCTATTTTCCAGGTGTCTCCATCCAAAAACTATGCACCTCTTCTACAGGAGACCTAGATCAAATCACCTCTCTTCGCAGTCAGGAAAACACCGATTTTTTCACAAAAGAAATCGATGAAAAAGTTCTTTCAGGATTAGCAGATGTAGCGATTCATTCAGCTAAAGATATGCCAAGTGCGCTTCCAGATGGGTTAGAAATCATAGCTCTTACAGAAGGGATCGATCCTACAGATAGCTTGGTTTTTCGAAAGGGGATTTCTCTTAGCTCTTTTCCGTGTAAAGGGAGAGTAGGCGCATCGAGTATTCGTAGGGAAGAGATGGTGAAAAAAACGCTTCCGCAGGCGGTATTTGTCGATATTAGAGGCTCTGTCCCTAAGAGGCTTGCAAGGCTGCGCATCGATTTAGATGCAGTGGTTGTAGCAGAAGCTGCTTTACTTCGTTTAGGATCTTCTCTTTTTCGGATTCCTTTAGAGGGAAAAACCCATCCTATGCAAGGAAGGCTAGCTGTGGTTGCTAAAACTTCTTGTACAGCGGTAAAAAAGCTATTTTCCACTATCGATGGCAGGTAGATTTGTGCACGTTATACACAGGCCTTAATCCCGCAAGCTATCCAGATCAAAAAGATCTTTGTCATATCCCTTTTATTGAAACTACAATGCGTCCTTTGCAAGATTGCATAAAGAGTTTGATCAAGATCCAAAATTACTCGCATATTGTGCTGACAAGTCCTGTGGCGGCAAGGTACTTTTTTTATCTGGTAGATGTTTTCGATCTATCTCTTGAAAAAAAGCACTTTTTAGCGGTAGGAGGAGCCACAAAAAAAGGGATCGATGCTAGAAATCTTCCCGTTACCACGCCTTCAGTAGCCACGCAAGAGGGTATGATTGATTTGATACAAAACAGCCCTTTTTTTTCGTATGCTTGGCCCAAATCTTCTCGAGCAAGAGACAAGTTAGAAAAAGAGCTAACGCTGCGTAATGCTCTTATTTTTGATCTGTATGATACAAAAACTAGGAGCTTTAACCCGCCTTCCTTACAAGGTGTAAAAAAGGTGGTTTTTACAAGCCCATCTACAGTAGATGCGTTTTTTTCTTTTTATCCCAAGGCGCTTAGATGCATCGAATGGATTTCTAGAGGTCCGATTACGAAAGAGTATCTCTTGTCTAAATTCCAAAAGGATAGTACGCTGAAACCTTTCTAAATTCCCCAGTGTAAGGAGAGATTTATGCCGACTCATACCACCTCATACAAATTACCCGATCTACCGTATGACTATGATGCTTTAGAGCCTGTGATTTCCGCAGAAATCATGCAGCTCCATCACCAAAAACATCACCAAGCTTATATCAATAATCTCAATCAAGTACTCGAAAAATACCATGAAGCAGAAGCGAAAAATGATATGCCCAAAGCGGTTTCTTTGCAGCCTAGCATCCGCTTTAATGGCGGCGGACACATCAACCACTCCCTTTTTTGGGAAAATCTCTGCCCTCCAAAAAACGCCTTAGGAAAACCTTCAGGCCAGGTATTGGAAGCGATAGAAAAAGATTTTGGCTCCTTTACAGATTTTCAGAAGCGCTTTAACGCAGAAACGGCAGCTATTCAAGGATCTGGCTGGGGCTGGCTTGCGTACAATAAACCTCGTCAGCAGCTCGATATCGTCTGCCTTTCCAATCAAGATCCTGTGAGTACGATTCCTGGTATGACCCCTTTGCTCGGAGTTGATGTATGGGAGCATGCCTACTATCTCCAGTATAAAAACGCTCGTCCAAAGTATCTTGAAGCTATTTGGCAGGTAATCGACTGGAAGCGAGTAGAAGAGCGTTTAGCTAATTCTTTATAATTATTTTTTTACTTTTTTTAGGAAAACTAGAAATTAAATTAGTAAATAAACTAGACTATTCGTGGGATAGGTAAAATTAGCATGGGATTATTCTCTAGAAAGCCAAGAATTAAAGTACAATCCACTAAAAAAGATGGGTTTAGCGGTTGGATCAAATGTTCCAAGTGCCAAGAGTTGATCCATGCTAATGAGTTAAAAGAAAGTTTGAATTGCTGTCCTAAATGTGACTACCACTACCGCGCTTCATTAGATCAAAGGCTAGAGCACCTTGTAGATGAAGGAACATTTCAAGAGATGTTTCAAGAGATTCAGCCGAATGATCCATTGAATTTTTTTGATGTCGACACCTATAAAAATCGGGTCAAAAAAGCGCGGCAAAAATCCCAACGAGATGAGGCGATATGCTGCGGCATTTGCCAAATCTCAGGAATCGATGTGGCTTTGGGTATACTTGATTTTTCCTATATGGGAGGGTCTATGGGCTCTGTTGTAGGAGAGCGCATCACCCGCCTTATTGAAAAAGCCCTATTCGATCATCTTCCCTTGGTTCTTGTCTCTTCTTCGGGCGGCGCCCGTATGCAAGAATCTGTACTATCGCTTATGCAAATGGCGAAAACATCCAGCGCTTTGAAAAGGTTAAGAGAAAAAAACCTTCTTTATATCTCTGTATTGACCAATCCTACAACAGGAGGCGTGACGGCATCTTTTGCTTCTTTAGGCGATATCATCATTGCAGAACCAGAAGCATTGATTGGTTTTGCAGGACCTAGAGTCGTCGAGCAAACCATCGGCCAAACTCTTCCTGAAGGGGCGCAGCGCTCGGAATTTCTTTTAGAAAAAGGTATGATCGATTGTATTGTGCCTCGCAAAAAGCTGAAAAAAATGCTTGGTTATTTTCTGCGGTTTTTCGTAACAAATCCTGTAGAAAATGTTTCTATCAATCCTTTACATTCGTTATTAGAAAACGCGCAAAAAGATACGCGCATCGGATAAAATATTCATGACTACATCTATAAAAATACGGGTCAAACGCCTAGAACTGTTGCCTTCCTATGCATCTGCATTAGCGGCAGGAGCTGATCTAAAAGCAGCATTTACTCAACCTGAGACGCTGCATCCTGGAAAGTCGATTCTCGTACCTACAGGACTATATATGGAAATCCCCGAGGGATTTGAAGTACAAATCAGACCGAGAAGCGGTCTGGCTTTAAAAAAACAAATTACTGTGTTAAATACTCCAGGGACAATCGATGCGGATTATCGAGGGGAAATTCAGGTGATTTTAATCAATCATGGCAACCATCCTTTTGTCATTGAACCTTGCATGCGCATTGCGCAGATGGTCTTAGCTCCAGTATGCCAAGCAGATTTTGTCGTACAAGAAACCTTGTCTACCACAACAAGAGGGGAGGGCGGCTTTGGTCATACTGGATCGTATTAATCATGTCATTAAAAAAAACACGCGTAAGTGGTTAAAAAAACCGATGCACATCAGTGATTATTTGCTGGGAATAGACGGGATTACTTTTCTTGATGCGACAACTAGGGAAGATGCTTTATCTTGTTTAGTCGATCTTTTTGTAAAAAACGGCAAGGTAGAGAGCCGCTCTTTTTTATATGAAGCAATTTTGAAAAGAGAAAAAATTGCTTCTACAGGCATCGGTATGAACGTAGCTATTCCCCATGCGAAAACTCCTTTATATCCCGAGTTTTCTATGGTTTTAGGTATGCAAAAACAAGGCATCGCTTGGGATTCTTTAGACGGCTCTTTAGTGAAAATCATTTTTATGATCATAGGCCCTGACAACCGGCAAACAGAATGCTTGCGGCTATTGTCTAAGCTGACAGAGGTGATTAAAAATGAAGAGCTCCGAACGCAAATGTTCCATGCCGATTCTTCTGCAAGCATTTGGCGTCTTTTAAAAGATTATTAAAAAGTATCTTCGGTATTTTTCTAGATGCTTTTTTTTCTCTTATCCGATAACGTGTGCTTTTAGGAGGTAGGTATTGATTTAAAAATTAAAGATGTAGCAGAGCTTCTCCGCGTATCGGAAACAACGGTAAGAAGATGGCTTTCTTCTGGGAAAATTCCAGCGTACCGTCTCAACCATCAATACCGGTTTAGTCGAACAGAGATTGAGGATTGGATGATGGCAAAATCCTCTAAAGAGGAGCCTTTTTTCGACAACAATCATGCTAAAGAAAGTGGGATGCAGGCCTTTGGTTTGTACAGAGCCCTGCATAAAGGCGACGTTTTTGACGATGTTCCTGGAGATACTAAAGAAGAGATGATCAAAAAAGCGGTTTCTTTAATCGCTAAATCCCTACACGTTGATGGGGAGATTTTGACAGAGCTTTTGATGGACCGGGAAAAAATGATGCCTACCGCATTGAATCACGGTTTTGCTGTGCCGCATACCCGCGATTTTTTACTGCCAGGTCCATTTGATCGGGTGATCGTAGTCTACCCTAAAAAACCGATTGAATATGGCGCTTTAGACCAAGAAAAAGTGCATACCCTGTTTTTTTTATTAGCCTGTGAAGATAAAAGCCATCTACGGCTTTTAGCAAAACTAGCGCATCTTGCTAGTGGACATGGTAACCGGCTATTTTTAGAGAAAAAACCAGAAAAAAAAGCTCTCCTTGCCTACATAAAAGACTGGGAATCTGGCGTATGCCAGCCAGCTCTTAATGCATAATGAGGTTAACAAGGCTCTTTATTTTCTTCTGATACCGCTGTTTGTTTTTCGTTCAACTCTTGGTCGATGAATACGATTTTTCCTTCCGTTGCCGAAACGAGAAACTTACAGTTTTCTACAGGTTCAGCGAGGAGTTTTTCTGCCAAAGGATCTTCTAAATGCTGCTCGATAGCTCTTCTTAAAGGGCGCGCTCCCATATCAGGTTGATAGCCTTTATCCACTAGAAATGCTTTGGCTTTTTCATCGATTTCTAGGTAGATCTTTTTCGCTAGCAGACGTTTTTGCAGCTTTTTGAATTCTAAATCGACGATAGCGGAAAGCGATTCTTTATTTAGCATATTGAAGCTCACCATATCATCTAATCGGTTGATGAATTCTGGCTTAAAATGTTTTTTTGCTGCAGCGGTAAATTTTTGTTCCATCGCTTTATAATCCATTAGAGCGTTGCTCGCTTGAAACCCTACTTCAGTGGATTTTTTGATGAGGTCAGCGCCAAGATTAGAGGTCATGATGATGATGGTATTTCTAAAATCAATCTTTCGGCCTAAGGAATCGGTGATCCTGCCTTCTTCTAAAATCTGTAAAAGAAGGTTCATGACGTCTGGGTGAGCTTTTTCTACTTCATCAAATAAAACGACGCAGTAAGGTCTTCTTCGCACCTGATCAGTTAGC